>Ga0209211_10006202_pt1 | contig 17438 bp, 21 predicted proteins | sample RifGroA2_FD_183992 | JGI IMG/M metagenome (GOLD analysis project Ga0209211, IMG submission 183992) | Groundwater microbial communities from Rifle, Colorado, USA - Groundwater A2 (SPAdes) (version 2) | ecosystem: Environmental > Aquatic > Deep subsurface > Groundwater | place: Rifle, Colorado... | reverse complement strand
CTTTTACAATACCAAAAAAGTCCACTATGCTTTCAAGAACAAAATGACACCGCTTGAGGTGTTAACCGATTCCAAGTATTATGTGTCTAAATTACCAGTCGAGTGCAAAAATGGGTGGGGTTATGCACACGCTTCAAATTTCAACGAAGAAATAGTATAATAAAATTGTGAAAAAAATACTTTCAGCTTCATCACTCTTGGCAATTATTGTCGGCACCGTACTGATCGGTGGCGGCATATGGGGTCTTACATTCACTTACAAAAATGTCGCCAGGGAAAATATCACGACACCCGATGACGCCTCTATTCCTGGCGTTCCCGTGCGCGGACCGTTCACGCTCAAAGCCCAGGCCGACATAATTAGAGTACACACCCTTCGCATGACCGGAGGCAAAACATTCTCTGAAATGCCTCGGCAGATTCCGAAGTTGGACGAGACCGGCAAGCAGATTTTAGACGAAGAAGGCAAGGCTGTGATGACAGCGAATACTGCGCGTGATATTTGGATTACAGCAACCACGCTCATAACGGCTCTAAATCTTGGAATTTTTGCGTATGCACTCGCCGGTCTCACGCTCTTATTCGGACTCTTTTCTATTTTGACCGGCGTAATTTTTTACACATTGAGTCGAAAATACTAGGCCCGTTTTTTTGAAAAATTGCGTTTTTGATTGGCGATGCGCCAGTTTCACTGGCACGAAATTCGGCGGCGAAAACCCCCAGTCCGAAACCCGCCCGCATTCCTCCCCAGACCCCTCCTGCGGGCGGGAAATCAGCCGAGTCCATATTGAAGCCCCGCGCACTGCCCGAATACTTGGAAGGCAGAACCCCAAAAAGAAAAAATGTCCTTTCCGTTTTAGAAAAAATCCACCCCCGCGAAAATCAAAAGAGCAAGGAACATTTTTTCTTTTTGGGGTTGCTGGCGTACTCGCCAGTGCGTGGGGCTTTCTCCGAATCATTTGTTTTGAAAATAGGTGCGAGCTTGGTACAATAGAGAGCACCAATACAGAACGAAGCGGCTTTTTCAAAGCCAGAAGGTGGGACGCGCGAAGCGCGTCCCACTGATTTCCCCCCCCCATTTTTCCAAACGAATTTGGAGCACCGCCTTCGGCGGTGCGCACTGTTTTTTCGCCAAGAAGCAGGTTCGAGCCAATCATTCTGAAGAAACTTTTTGAATTAGAGATGATAACTGGCGATTTAATTCTTCTTCCCGAATACAAGGTTCAGGACATTTGATAGTTTTAGATTTTTTGGTGCAATGGTAGTAAGTATAGTTATGCACATTTCCATTTTTCTGCCGTTTGAATTTATGTTCGCCAGTTATCATCATTCCACATGAAGCGCAGGAAATAAGTCCACAAAAAAGTTGTGGTTCATTTTGTGCTTTCCGTTCTGGTTGACCGCGAGACTTCAACATTTCTTGTGCTTCATGGTGAGGAAGCGCGGGGCGCTTCTGCAAGAAAAAATGGAAAGGAAATTTTTGGTTTTGCTTCGCCGTAAAATGTCGCAGGGCGATATTTGTCGCAAGTTAGATATGGATAGAAGTTATATGAGTGCGATTGAGAACGGTAAGAAAAATATAACAATTCAACAGTTAGAACGACTAGCGCAAGCGCTTGGCGTTTCGTATTGACAAATTATTAAAATAAGAGTATTCTATAATTATGAAAAACTTACAAAAAGGTTTTATCGTCCCATTGCTTTTAGTAATTATTGCGGTGTTGGTAGTCGGAGGCGGTGTTTATATTTACGAAAATAAAAAAACAGAAGCACCAGTTGTTGTAAATAATGAAACCCCGCAATCGAATCAAGTTCAGCTGACTACACAAACCCCACCAGTTACTTCCAATCAAACAATTCTCAATAGCTTGGTAAATGATTGGAAAAAAATCGGTCCGAATATTCTCCCCGGTTTTCCAGCTGTAAGTCAAGCTTTTTATGGCTATCCAGATATTATCCAATTCATAGGAAATAATCGCGTAGTCATTTCCTATCAAGACGATTTCAATCCTCTTTATGCCGTGTTGAGCTATGACACTAATCAAAAACAATTTTCCTACCTTGACGGATTAAGGTCTTCGCCATTTAAAGTTTCTGAAACACTTTGGAATACATGGAGAAAGAAATATGGCGATACTTCTTTTACTCTACAGACATATCAGTTTTCTTCAACGAGAACTGGGGATGTTGTATATTCATCTGATTGGAAATTGATTACAAAAAATCCTTTTATTTCCAGCAATACATTGATAAATGTTACTTCTACTTTATTGATTGTTCAGACTAGTGGCGGAAGGTGTCGATACGGAGGATGTTATTCAAAAACCACTCTTAAGAAAGATGGAACATTTACCACCGAAGGTGGTGATGGTGAAACAAAAAATGGTAGTTTGGGTGTTAATGCAGTAAAAAATTTACAAAATTTAATTGAAAATAGTAATTATTCTACCTTACGAAATACACCATTTACTGATATGTGTCCAACTGCTTATGATAGTTCGGAATTTACTTACAAATTTCAGACATCTCGTGGTGAGGAAATAATTGCAAGTTGTACAACAAAAATTGACTTTACTAGTCCTTTATTTAAAGAAGTTCAAAATATATTAATCCTAATGAACTATTAGTACCTGTGATTGAGTAAGTGGGAGCAATCCCCGCCGTTTTTCGTATTTCGCTTTGCGAAATGCGCCGCCTGTTTACAATTTGTGATTTTTGGTGTAGCATTGAAGTAGTTGAAAGGAAATATAACTGATACTTTAATTCTACTACCACGATATTAGTATGTCAAACATTACAAAAACACTTAGAAAACTTAGAGAAGCAAAAGGATTATCCCAAGAAAAATTGGCGAGATTGGCTGATGTCGCCAATAATACCATTATCAAAATTGAAGCTGGTAAAAACAAGAATCCAACACTTGATACCCTCAAGAAAATTGCGGAAGCTCTTGAGGTTAGCGTTGATGATTTAATCAAATAGCGATATGAATATAAAAGAAAGACTGAACAAAACTACGAAGGCCCTTTTTATTAAATTAGGCGCAGGCGGAGAATTTGTAGAAGAGTGCATGGAAAAGAATATTTTAAAGATTGGCTATAATGATGCCGATCACGATCTTTGTTTACAAGGTAAATGGCAAAAAATAAAGGACTATTTCGTTAATAAACGAAGTTTTCAAAATGGAGTAGCCACTTTTCATGTCAACCAAATTAAATATTTTTACGAAGAAGGTGAGGGCGTTTTATGGATAACTTTTCATAATAATAAACTCTATTGGTGTTTTTCTGAAAATAAAATATTTCTTCAGAAAGACAAAACTAAAATTAGAAAAGTTATCGGCAAATGGTCTTGCAGGGACTTAAAAGGCAAAATTTTATTCTTAGATAATATTAGTGGCAGGCTTTCAAAAGTTCAGGGCTTTAGAGGAACAATTTGTTCCATTTCTGATAATGATTATTTAATAAAGAAAATTAAGGGAGAACAGTTGATAGAAATAAAAGAAGTCGAAGAATCATTCCGTAAATTAAAAGATAAATTGATTTTGTTGATTAAAAAACTTAACCCAAAAGATTTTGAGATTTTAGTTGATCTTATTTTCAGAAGTGGGGGTTGGCAGAGAGTTGGGGTTGTTGGCAAGACTCAAAAATCAATAGATTTGGTAATTTTTCATCCAATAACAGGTGAGAGTGCCATTGTCCAAATAAAGTGCCAGACAAACCTAGCAGAATTTAATAAATATAAAAAAATATTTAGTGGGATGACTGATTATGACAGATTTTTTTATGTTGCCCACACGCCACAAGGTGATTTAGAAAAATATATAAATGATGTTGATAATTTAAATTTATATTTTTCTGATAAAATTGCAGAATTGGCTATAAACTCTAGTCTTTTTGATTGGATTTTAAAAAAAATTGAATAGAATTTATGCAGAAAAATGAGCATAAACAATTAGCAAATTTTTTACGAAATGGCGATTATCAATCAGCCCTTAATTTTTTAGAGGGAATAGAGGAGAAAGCAAAAGACGATTCGGACTACTGGTATTATCATGCGCACATCGCAAGAAAGATGAGTGATCTAAAACGAGCAGAGATTTTTTGTAAAAAAGCACTTGAGTTATCACCTGTTTCGCGTAACGCGAATTTTGAGATGGGAATTATCTATCAAACAACAGGAGAGTATAAACAGGCGATTTCGTTTCTGAAAAAGCTCGTTGAAAATTCCCCGCAAGATGTCCATTGGACTGACACAGTAGATACGCTGAACAGCTTGGCGCTGACTTATAAAAGGGCGGGAGACAAAGCAAATGCCTTGAAGTATTACAATTTGGCACTGGAAACTTTAGCGCAGGATATTTACGAACACATCAAAGGGCAACCTATTAGAGAAGTAGGGGCAGAGTATCCTGGCGATAATTTGGAAGGCTGGATGCGCCTTGCCTTTCAGATTGCGGTTAAAAATGCAGCAAAGGACGGAATAAAAACAGCGATGATACCAACTGGAGACACCGCAAAAAAGATTTTAGAGGAAAATCCATATATGGGTGTTTCTATTTACGACAAAGACGGCGCGAGATATTTACTCCCAGCATACTTTGCCGCATTTTCAAATGCGCTGCGATCTGATATTTTGTATTCAAACATCGTGAACAATATCGGAACACTTTTTGCCGAAACAGAAGAAACCGAGGAGGCGAGAAAATGTTTTTTAGAAGCGATAGATTTTACACCGCAAGGAGTGAGGTTTGATAATCCGCACACCAATTTAGAAAATTTGAAATAGCGGCGCGCCAGTTTCACTGGCACGAAATTCGGCGGCGGCAGAAAAGCGAGGGCGGGCAAAAATTCCTTCCCCCCAACCCCCTTCCTTTTTGCCCGCCCGAGAGTTCAGTTTGGCGCGCGAAGCGCGCCGTCAGTTCTGTATTGGTGCCCCCAAAAGGAATTGAACCTCCATCTCTCCCTTAGGACGGGATTGCTCTATCCATTGAGCTATGGGGGCGACTGCGAATTATTGAAGCACGAAAACCGCATAAAAACAAACACCCTGTTTTGGGCGGGATGCTTGTTTTTGCTTTTTATATTCCCAGCATTTTTGACAACTGCCCTTCATCAAATCCGATCATCGTCTCCCCGTCCACTTCTATCACTGGCACGGCCATTTGGCCGGTTTTTTTTATCACCTCCTCTCTTTTGGGAATGTCTTTTGACAGGTCGTATTCCGTGAAAGGAATGTTTTTGTCCGTTAAAAAATCTTTCGCCATCCGGCAATAAACGCAGGTCGGCGTAGAATATACTATTATTTTTTTCATAATGTTCATATTATCATTTTTTATTTTTAAAGCAAATTCTCTCCGATTTTATAAACATCTCCCGCGCCCATTGTTATAATGACATCCCCTTTTTTGGCATTTTCAATCAAGAAGCCGGTTATTTTGTCAAAGGATTCCATATATCTGGTCTTGCCGCCATTTTTTGTTATTTCCTCCGCCAACATTTTGGAATTTATACTCTCGTCTTTCGGCTCTCTGGCGGCGTATATGTCGGCCAAAATAATTTCATCGGCGTCGCCAAAACTTTTGCCAAAATCATTCAAAAGAAGTTTCGTCCGGCTGTAAAGATGAGGCTGAAACACGGCAATAATTTTATTTTTCGGATACAATTCTCTCGCTCCTTTCAGGGTCGCTTTTATCTCCGTCGGATGATGGCCGTAATCGTCGTAGACCAAAACGCCATTTTTAGTTTCGCCTTTAAATTCAAACCGTCGCCAAGTTCCTTCAAAACTTTCCAAAGAATTTTCCGCTTTTTTAGAATCAACTCCCAAAATTTCCGCCGCCGCCATCGCCGCTTGAGCGTTTTTTATATTATGCTCGCCCGGAATTTTAAGACTAAAATTAGTGTTTATTTTTATTTTCGTGTAATCTATTATTTTAAATATAACCTCTTTAATTATGTCTTTTAAATTTTCATCGTTTGGATCACAAACCAGATACCCTTCCTTTGGCAATTTTGCCGCGAATTCGCCGAACGCTTTTTTGATATTTTCCAAATTGCCGTAATAATCCAAATGATCGTTGTCTATATTGGTGATGACGATAATTTTCGGATTAAGATTAAGAAAAGATTTTTTGTATTCGCAGGCTTCCACCACGAAATACTCGCTTTTGCCCGCCACAAAATTGCTTTTGGAATCTTTCAAAAGACCACCGACAATCACGGTCGGATAAAAACCGGCGTCAATTAAAATTTTCCCGATCATCGCCGTTGTCGTTGTCTTGCCATGCGCGCCGGAAACGGCGATGGTGTATTTATCTTTGGAAATAAGTCCGAGCATTTCCGGATAAGACAACATCGGCGCATTCAACTCAACGGCCTTTTTTAATTCCGGATTATCAGTCGTCACGGCCGGAGTATAAACAACCAAATCAACATCATCGGCGACATTGTCGGCATTATGCCCCAAAAAAATCTTCGCCCCCAGTTTTCGCAATTCATCAATTATCGCTGAGTCCGAAACATCCGACCCGCTCACAATTTTCCCTTCCGCCAGCATCATTCTGGCAATCGCCGAAACTCCTATCCCCCCAATCCCCGTAAAATGCGATTTTTTAATTTTAGATAAATCAATTTCTTTCATCTTAATCTTAATTTTTACAGTATAGCAGATTGAGTTTTAATATAAAAAAAGGATGTGCATTATACATGCACATCCCATAATTCCAAAAATTTATTAGAGGCAGAGGCAGATTATCATATCGTTAAGCTAGTCTAAAGCCAACTATTAGTCATCTCCTTGCATCTTTTTATTGCCCGATTTAATAGTTTTTCCGTTTTATATTTTTGAGGGACAATTTCAAGCATCCGATTTTCATAAGCAATTTCAAGTGCTGCTTGGACTCTCTCAGATGCGAGAAAATTAATAATTCTTTCTCTTATCTTATTTTTTTCTTCCACCTCCTTTCTGTTTTCCTCTTCCTTCTTTCTGTTTTTCTCTTCCTTTATTATTTTCTTTTTTTCTCTATCTCATCCGCTATTATTGGTTTAATTTCCATTGGCTATCACCTCCCATTATTTTAAATGTTCTTCCGGAAATCTGCCGGATTCAGTCGCAAGAAAAATCTTGCTTTATCTGCTTATACTATACACGCAAAACATATCTTGTCAATCTTTCCTTTCCCGTATTTTATATTTTAAAAATCCTGCGCTATTTTTGCTCCAGCAGATTTAAGATACACATTTTGTTTTTATGTTTTTTGTTATTTAACCGAAAATCAAAGCGCGGATTTTAGCTTTGACTTCAGATATTATTTCGGTTGAAACTGTCATTATATGATCCGCCTTTCGCGCGGTAAAATCAACGCAACGAATCTGATCGGACAAAATAACGGCATTTCTGCCGTCAATCTCGCATAAAACTTCCGTCATATATCCTTTTCTTCTTGTCGTAAGCGGGCATATTAGAAAACAACCGGTCGCTTTGTTGTATTCCTTTTTTGTAAGAACGAACACGGGGCGCCTGCCCTTTTGCTTATGCCCTTTTGTCGGATTTAAAGAAAGCCATACAACATCGCCCTGATCCGGAATTTTATCTTCATATCCACCCCTTGTTCCAAATCAAGGTCTTGGACAAGATTTTTCGGAATTCTCACCGCATAACTGTTTCCCTATTTTTGCAATTTTGTTGTCATATTTTAAGTATATACATTTGTTTTTTACTTCCCCAAGAACTTTGCCAATCTGGACTTTTTTCTGTCGGCGGCGCCTTTTTTGATGACTCCTCTTTTGGCCGCTTTGTCTATGGCTTTATAGGCGACAGATAATTGCTTCAGAGCTTCGTCTTTGTTTTCCGTTTTTAATTTTCGGACAGTCTTAACGGCGGCTTTCATTTCGTTGAGCCTTTTCAAATTAAAATCTCTCTTTCGGAAAGACTGCCTTAGCGCTTTTTTGGCTGATGATGTTATCGGCATGTTTTTATTTTTCAATCATAGCGTCTTTTTAAAAAAACGCAAGGATGGTAGAATAAAGCAAGAAATACGCCCAATGAAAAAACATTCATTTTTATCTTATATGTTTTGGACAACTGCGGCCGTTTTAGCCGGAATAATGCTTACTTCCGCGACTGCCAAGGCCGCTAAAACCGCCCGCCGCTACATCGCCAGCGCCGGAACGACTTTTATTTATGAAGCTACGCCGCTTCCTTATTCCGTTGTTGAAAAAACAACTATTAAAAAACCGTCCTTGTCGGCCGAAGGATATTTGGCGGCCGACATTCAAACTGGCGAAATTATCCTGGGAAAAAACAAGTCCAAACAATTCCCCATAGCTTCCATCACCAAGCTGATGACCGCTTTGGTTTCTCTGGAAACGATTGACCAGTCGCAAGTCGCCATCGTGCCATCCGAAGCCCTTATCGGAGAAAACCCGAGCATTAGGGGTTTGTCCGAGGGAGAAGTGATATCCACAAGCAGCCTCTTGTATCCCCTGCTTCTGGAATCAAGCAACGCCGCCGCCAAAACTTTGGCCGACCACCTTGGGACAAAAAAATTCATAAATCATATGAACGGAAGGACTGAATCCATCGGAATGCCCAAAACTTTTTTTGCCGATTCCAGCGGCTTGTCTTCCAAAAATATCTCCACGCCCGAAGACCTCTTCGGTTTAGTTTCTTATATTTTTAAAAACAAAAAACAGATATTGGACATCACCAGAAAAAAAGAATTTGAAGAAGGGATGAAAAAATGGGCCAACGGCGACAAATTTTCCGGTCTGGAAAACTTTTTAGGAGGAAAGACCGGCTACACGGATAGCGCCGAAAAAACTTTCGCCGGTATATTTTCTCTGCCTTCGGCCGAAGCAGAATCAAGAAAAATTGCCATAATAATTTTAAAAAGCAAAGACCGCGACGACGATGTGGTTAAAATTTTAGACTATTTGAAAAACCGATGATTTCTTATATTGAAGGAAAAATTAAATTAAGAGGCAATAAATTTTTGACGATAATCGCCAACGGATTGGGCTATAAAGTGTATGCCTTGCCCGACACACTGAGAAAATCGGGCGATACGGCCGGCCTGTGGACGCATTTGCGGGTTAAAGAAGACACTTTGGAATTGTACGGATTTGAATCGTACCCGGAATTGGAATTTTTTGAAACGCTCATTCAAATATCGGGCATCGGACCGAAATCGGCTATGGGGATATTGAGCATCGCTCCTTTGGACACGATCAAAAAAGCCATCGCTTCCGGAGAAATCTCTTATCTGACCAAAGTTTCCGGCATAGGAAAGAAAATAGCCGAAAGAGTTATCGTTGAGCTTCGGGACAAAATGGGCAAACTGGACGAATCCGCCGGCGCCGCCTTCAAAGACGAGCAAGATGTGATGGAGGCGCTGAAATCTCTGGGTTACTCCCCCGCCGAAGCGCGCGAAGCGATCAAAAAAATTCCCGACAATATCAATGGCATCAACGCCAGAATCAAAGAAGCGCTGAAAATGTTGGGAAAATAATTTTATTTTTAAGATTGAAACTTATGCCCGAACTGCCAGAAGTCCAAACAATCGTAAGCGACCTGCGAAAAATTTTGCCGGGGCTGAAAATCATGGATGTTGAAACTGATTGGAAAAAAATGTTCAAAAACTGCTCTTTTGAAAATTTTAAAAAAGAAGTTGTCGGCGAAAAAATTTTAGCTGTCCGAAGAATTGGAAAAAATATTCTCATTGATTTAACTGACAACAAGACAATTCTCGTCCATCAGAAAATGACCGGGCATTTTCTTTACGGAAACTGGAAAAAAGAAAGCGGGAAGTGGCTGGGCAAAGAAGCGGGAGCGATAAGGGACGACCCGCAAAATCGCTTTATCCATCTCGTTTTTGATTTATCCAACGGCCCGCTTCGCAGCGAGGCAAGCAAACAATTAGCCTTAAGCGACCTCCGAAAATTCGCCAAAGTTTTGCTGTGTCCGACCGATAAATTAAGCGAATTGGAAGACATTAACAAATTAGGGTCTGATCCGACCGCCCCAGATTTTGATTTTAATAAATTCCAAGAGCGGCTGGCCAAAAAGAAAGGGAAAATAAAAACGGTCTTGATGGACCAATCCGTTTTTGCCGGCATCGGCAACATTTATTCCGATGAAATTTTGTGGCTGGCCGGAATCCACCCCTTAAAACAGGTTTCATCATTAACTCAAGAAGAATTGAAATCAATTTTCAGTTCTACTAAAAAAATTTTAAAGCGGGCGCTTGAAGCGCGAGGCACTTCCGATTCCGACTACCGCGACCCGAGCGGACAAAAAGGCCATTATCAAGAAATGCTTTATGTCTACGGATTGGAAGGAGAAAAATGCCAAAAGAAAGACGGCGGTATAATCGCCCGCCTAAAAGTCGGCGGCCGTTCGGCGCATTTCTGCCCGGTTCATCAGAAAATATAAAAAGAAAAAGAGCAGTTATTGAGATCTGCTCTTTTTGTGTGGTAATGGTTTTATTTCAAAAAAGATACCATTCCGCGTAACTCTTGTTTAGTGTTTGATCAATTAATGATCGATTTTATCAAATTCCTTATCTCCCCCACACCGATATCAAACGACCTTATTAAGTCTATGCTCGGCTCTACCTTATCCTCATCTTCCCAGCTTGATGAGCAGCCGAAGGTGTGTTCTATGCAAGTACACCTTCCATGATACCACCTCTTACGCAACAACCCTCTTGTTGTGAGGAAGAGCGTCCGACCACTATTGTCGTCAGAAAAACTTTTGATCACCACTATCTTCCTCAAATCCTTGATTTGGGGAAGATTAATCAATTCCTTTAAGAAAGAGAGTGTTTCCTTTTCCTCTGGATATATCTTCCTTTCGAACAAACTCATATCATTACGGAGCTTTTCGATTTCCTTCTCTGTCCTGTTTGCCGCTTCATTGGTTAATGCTCTGTTTTTCTTATTTTGCAAATTCTTTATTTTCTGAAGAATATGTTTTTTCTTCTTTTTATCTGCCGACTTTTCTGAAAATATCATTGAATTAGCCTCCATTTCCGCCCTAGCCGGCTTTGTCAAAGAATCAAACCCAATTGGCTAGAATCAAGTTTGAATTATCAAATCTACTTTTATTATGCACATTTAAAGTCGTTTGTCAAGCCTGAAAATAATTACTAACGGCGAATTTGAATTGCTCAATAAACAATTCTTTGAAAAATCTGGCGCTGTTTTGCTCGTAAAAAATAATTACCGCCTTTTTATAATCGGCTTCATTGACGCTTCTGTAAGAAAGCGGACAAGTATTGTTTGCCAAAAGAATGGCGTTCCCCAAAAGCCTTGACGCGCGCTTATTGCCGTCCTCAAACGGCTGGATGTAAGAAATCATAAGTGTTGTAAAAACCGCCTTGGAAAAAGGATCATCCAGTTTTTTATTTACAACCTCAACCGTTTTTTCCATCATTTCTCTTACCTGATATTCGTTATTCAACGGTCTGTATTTGGTGCCGGTAATGCCCACGGCTTTTTTTCTTAAACCTTTCGCCACGCTCAATCCGTCAACAATAAGACCGTGAACATCTTCAATTTTTTTCAGCGTCAAATTTTTAAATTCGTTTCTGTTTCCTATAATATATTCCAAAGCTTTTTTGTGGTTTAAAATCATTACAGCTTCTTCTTTTTTGTGCCCTGCGGCTTCTTTATTTTCTTTTATCAAGATCTCCGTGTCTATCAAGGAATATGTGTTCCCTTCTATCTGCGAGGATTTCCAGCTAAGCTCCACCGTCAGCCTTTCAAACTCTTTTTTAATTATCGCGGGTGGCAAGTTTTTGATTCTTTTTTCATAACCATCATTCAAATTTTTTAATTCATCCAATTCATCTTTGGAAAAAATTTCTCCAAGACTGTCAAAAATTCCAAAATTAAATTTTTCAAAAGCCAAACTTCTTTCATCGGGAGATTTTTTAAAATATTCTTCAATGTCAAAATAAGCGAGCAGAGGACTTGCCGATTTTTCTTCATAATAAACACTTCTGCCTTCTCCTTTTCGTTCAACAAGTCCCGCTTTGATCAGCGTATTTATGCTTCTTATTATCGTTATTCTTGAAGCGCCGAAAGAAATGGACGCAAGATAATTTGCTATCTCGGCGTTGCCGGCTCGCTTGTTTTTCCTGATAAATTCAAGGATGCTTAACTCTCTTTTTGTGAATTTTTCCATGTGGCGCAATTGTATCATAAAATAACCCTGATCGCATCATTTTTTGAAATAATTATCAAAATATCCTTATTTTAAGCGATTTTAATTGTATCATAAACATCAATTATTTGTATCAAACGAGTTATGATGTCGTTTGATAGACACAAGATTAGAATTGCGATAAACTGTAAACACTTATGGACGCGATGAAAGAGTTGAGGACATTTATCTTAATAATGGTTATTTTGTTTTTTGTTTGGCTTTTCATTGGCGGTCCGTTGCAGCCTTCGTCAAAAAGCGGCTGGTTTTTAAACGATCCCTTGCGAGAGGCCGCTCAAAAAATGACAATTCAAACCGTCGGCAAGAGTTCTCTTGAACAAAAAGCTTCTTCTTCCCAATCTTCTTCTTCAAGTCAAAGCTCGATAAAACCGGATTTTGTCGTTCTTAAAGCGACAATGGCGAGAGAAACCGACCCGAATCAGGAATACATAGAAATAAAAGCGGACAAAAAAAACAAAAGCCCGATGAAAATAACCGGCTGGAAACTGAAAGGCAAGGGCAATTTTGATATTGCAATCGGCAGAGGATCTTCCTTTGTCTACGCCGAAGTCAACAGCCAGCCGCAAGAGGATATTTATCTAAAGCCGGGAGAAAAAGCCATTATCGTAACAGGAACAAGCCCTCTTGGAACAAATTTTAAGCTCAACAAGTGTGCCGGCTACTTTGAGCAATTTCATGAGTTTGTGCCAGAAATCAATACCGAGTGCCCCCTTTTAAAAAATGAGAACATCCCCTCCGGATTGAACGATGCTTGCCTTGATTATATAGACAGGGTGTCTTCTTGCCAAACTGTCGTCTCTATTCCATATACATTTTCGTTTAAACTTTCTTCTTCCTGCCAAGATTACTTGTTGCAAAACGCCAACCACAAATCCTGCGCGGAAAAACATAAAGACGATGTTGATTTCTATGTTCCGGAGTGGCGAATCTATTTGGGAAGAAATGAAGAACTGTGGAAAAAATCCCGGGAAGTCATCACTCTTTACGATGACAAAAATAATATTATTGACTCTGTGTCCTACTAAGGTTATAATGCGAAAATGCCCAGTTTATTTCCGGAACTTTTCAATTTTTCGTTTGTGGCCCCTTTTGTGTTGAGAATCGCTTTGGGCATTCCTCTTATAGTTGGCGGTTTTAGAAAAATAATCGCCAAAGAAAAAACACCCCAAAGAATATTGGGCGGAGTTGTTTTTTTAAGCGGGATTTTTCTTGTCATCGGTCTCTTCACTCAAGCCGCCACGATAGCCGTTTCGCTTATAATAATCAACTCAATTATAAAAAAAGGGCGACACCCTCGTTCTTGGACCGAAAGGTTCATAAAATTGGCCATAGCCGTTTCTTTGATCTTAACGGGGCCAGGAATGTTCGCTTTTGATTTGCCTTTGTAAAAGCCTCCATAGCCCCGCCCGCAATGCCTGAGCAAGCTCATGCTTGCGATGGCGGGCGGGTCAGGTGGGGTTCTCAAATAATATGTTTTATATTTATGTGCTAAAAAGTGAAAAGGATAATTGTTTATATGTTGGTTTTAGTTCAAATCTAAAAAATAGAATTAAGGAACATAACGAAGGGTTGGTTATTGCGACAAAAAACAGGTTGCAATAAAACTTATCTATTACGAAGCCTGTTGGGATGAAAAAATGGCAATAGAAAGAGAGAAGTATTTCAAAACAGGTTTCGGTAGAAAGTTTTTAAAAAATAGATTAAAATTAGCAAATGTTCCAAGTTGATTTAGTTTTGCCTCCATAGCTCAGGTGGTAGAGCAGCTCCCTTTTAAGGAGATGGTCCGAGGTTCGAATCCTCGTGGAGGCAATGAATGAAACACAAAAAATTAAATTGTTGCAACTTTTTTAAAAGTGGTGTATTTTTAATATAAACAGACCTTTAATTTAAATCATTAAACTTTTAAAAAGGGAAAGGGAGATGAAATTATGGCTAACAAAAAAATTGACCTGCTAGAGCGACCAATTGAGTATGAAGACGATAAACCCTATCGGTGTGAAGAGTGCGGAAGTCTTGTCAATAATAAACCGAAACCTGACAAACTCTGGCAGGACTGGCCGGACACCAAGAAAGAAATTAATGATGAAGACTAACATTGAGGCGCGCGAAAATTTTGCGAAAAAAAGTTTGGTTGTGTAAACATCCCGCGCAACCAACGGCACCGCAAAATTTCGCGCGCTGTTTTTTTTGCCGAAATATATTAAAATAGAGCTATGATTTACATAGGCACCGACCATCGCGGATTTCAACTCAAAGAAGAAATAAAAAAGTTTCTGGCGGAAAAAAAATATCAATTTGAAGATATGGGTAATTTTGCTTACGACCCCAACGACGACTACACCGACTTCGCCAAATTGGTGGCTCAAAAAGTGGCGGAGAAACCTGATGAAAACAAAGGCGTGCTAATATGTGGATCGGGAGTGGGGGTGGATATTACCGCCAACAAATTTCACGGAGTCCGTTCGGCGTTGGCTGATGATGTCGCAACCGCCAAACAATCCCGCAAACATGATGACACCAATATTTTATCCCTTCCAGCCGACGAGGTTAGTTTTGACTTAGCCAAACAAATTATTGAAACTTGGCTAACTACCCCATTTTCCAATGGAGAAAAATACAAAAGAAGGATTAACAAGATAGAGCAGTGAAGTTCCAAAATAGTGTTTTTGAAGAGCACTACGGAGCGCGGCGGCGCGAGTAAAGATGATTTTTCAGCAGAAAAATACTTCGGGCTCTGAAAAAACAGCTATTTTTGGACTTCACAATGAAATCAACAATTTCTCAAACTCTATCGGCAACTCCGATTCTCCCCTTCTTTCTTTATGATAAATTTTCAGCATTTCGTAAGAATAATTTATCAGCTCTTCTTCGGAAAATTTCTGCGCCGCTTTTATCGCCTTGCCAGCCACGAAAGAGTGCAGCCCGGTTTCATTGCTGATATTGGGAACGCCGGCGCTTATCAACTTTTTCACCAGCAACAAATTTTTTATCTGCCAAAGAATTTTGAAAAACACTTCCTCGTCCGGAATGCCCTGTCTTAACGCTTGCTGATAAATCGTCCAGGCTTTGGCCTTATTTTTCTCCGCAAACGCGTCACAGACGGCAAATGGATTATATTCCGCAACTGTTTCCTGCTTGGCGGTTAAACCGCCAAGCGCGTATTTTTCTATTTCTTTAGAGGCGCGCCACAAATCCGAACCGCATTTTTTTATAATCTCACTTGCGATATTTAACGGGATTTTTTGGGCCGCAAACCACGCTTTCAGCTTAACGCCGTCAAGCGGCTTGTATTCTTGAATTTTATAAGCCTGTTTTTTAAATTCCTCTAAAACTTTCTCGTCAACTTCTTCTTCCAGAAAAAGAAACATATTGTCCGTCTTCGCCAAATCATCCAAACTGCCTAAAATGAAATTTAACGCTTCTTTATTTTCCAAAACCTCGTCGCAAACAACCACGTATTTTTTCTCAAACAAAGTTTTTCCCCTTAACAATTCTTTAAATTCCGCCTCGCTGAAATTTTCTCCCTCAATTCTGAAAAATCCCAAACCGGAAACTTTGGTCTTAAAATGCGAAACAAGCTCCTTGAGCTTTTCCCTGCTTCGGTATGTATCTTGGCCGTGAAGTAAATAAAACATAAAGTTATTTATAAATTTCCATTTCTTCCCAATTATCCCCCGTTTCCACATTCACCTCTATTGGAATGTCCGGCAGTTTTAGGTTTCTGTATTGTTCAGCAACAAGGCTCTCATCTTCTTTTTTTAACGGGTAAACGCTCTCCATCGCTTTTTTTATAACCGGCGCGGCTTTTACTGCCGCATCTTTTTTAATCTCAAAAAGCAATTCATCGTGGATTTGCAAAAGCATAAAAACTTTATCTTTCAATCCCTTTTCTTCCAGTGCTTTATCTACCCGCACCATCGCCAATTTTATAAAATCGGCCGAAGTTCCTTGTATCGGCATATTGACTGCCATTCTCTCCGCCTCTTTTTGAAGATACTCCAACCTTGAAGATATTTCCGGAAAATATCTTCTCCGGCCGAAAAGCGTTTCCGTCCAACCGTTTTCTCTGGCGAATTTTTTTGTTTTTTCTATATAATCTTTCAGGCCGCTGAAGTTTTTGAAATACTCATCGTAAAATTTTTGCGCTTCTTCTCTTGTTCCTCCGAGATTTTGCCGCAACGCATTGATGCCCATTCCATACAGCACGCCAAAATTTATCACTTTTATTTTTCTCCTCATTTCCGCCGTTACTTCTTCCGGCTTGACGCCAAAAACTTTTGCGGCCGCTAAAGCATGCGCGTCATCGCCCTTTTGGAAAATTTCCGCCAAATTTTTATCCCCGCTTAAAATCGCCGCCGATCGTAAATCTATTTGCGAATAATCAAAAGCAACCAGCTCAAAACCTTTGTCGGCGACAAAAGCCCTTCGCACCTCTCTGCCCCTTTCCGTTTTTTTGGGAATATTCTGCAAATTGGGATTCTGCGAAGAAAGCCTGCCAGTGGCCGCGCCGAAAGAATCAAAATGGGTATGCAGTCTGTTTTTCTCGTCCGCCAATTTCGGCAAGGTGTCAATGTAAGTGGAAACAAGTTTGGAAATTTCCCGGTGCTCCATTATATCGCCGATTATCGGATGAGTTTCTTTGAGCTTAATGAGCTGAGCAATGTTGGTGGAGTAAGCGCCAGTGGCCGTCATTTTCGGCCTCGTCCCGCCCAGTCCTAACTTAACAAATAAAATTTCTCCGAGTTGTTTAGGGGAACTGATATTAAACTCTTCTCCCGCCAGTTTCCAAATTTTTTTCTCCAAACTTTCCAGTTCTTTGTGTTTTTCTTCCGACAGTTTTTTCAAATACTTCATGTCAATAAGTGCGCCTCTATTTTCCATCTCGGCCAAAATTTTTACCAGCGGTTTTTCCACCATTTCCATAAGAATTTCAGAAACAATTGTTCCAGTTTTTATTTCTTTGACCGTTTCTTTTTTCGCTTCTCCGTTTTTTTTATTTTCTCCGCTTAGCCTGTCAATTAGACTTTTGAACCCGAGTTCGCTCAAAATCGGCCTTACTTTTTCTTTATCAAAATTATCCTTCCAAGAAATTTTTTCCAAAGAAAAATCAATCGGCGCGTCTCTTCTTATTTCCGCCAAAGTCTTGCTGAACTGCGCCTCTTCTTCCCCCCTTTTGAGCAGTTCTATGACTCTCGGCTTGGCTTCAATTTTTC
>Ga0209211_10006200_pt1 | contig 17439 bp, 20 predicted proteins | sample RifGroA2_FD_183992 | JGI IMG/M metagenome (GOLD analysis project Ga0209211, IMG submission 183992) | Groundwater microbial communities from Rifle, Colorado, USA - Groundwater A2 (SPAdes) (version 2) | ecosystem: Environmental > Aquatic > Deep subsurface > Groundwater | place: Rifle, Colorado... | reverse complement strand
TTCGCGAAGCACAGCCCGTAGATGCGCGTGAGCTGCTTGTTCGCCGCGTCGCCGCGCCAGTACGCGCGCGCGGTCTTCGTGAGCTTGAACGCCTCGAGGAATCCGGTGTTCGGCACGTGGGGGCCGCGGCAGAGGTCGGTGAAATCGCCTTGGTTGTAGCTCGAGACGCCGCCGCCCTCCTCGTTCTTCGTGATGATCTCGAGTTTGTACTGGTTGTCCTTGTACTGCTCCTTGGCTTGCGCCGGTGATGCATGTTCGATGCGGCTCACCACGAGTTTCTCCTTCGCGAGTTTCTTCATCTCCTCCTCGAGCTTCGGGAGTATGTCGTCCGTGATGTCGAGGTTGTCGAAGTCGTAGTAGAAGCCGTTCTCGATGACGGGGCCGATGGTCGGCAGAGCTTGCGGGTAGAGCCGTTTGACCGCGTGAGCTAAGAGGTGCGCGCAGCTATGGCGCAATACGTCAACACCTGCCGCTTCGCGCGGCGTGAGGAGCTTGAGCTTCGCGTTCTCCACAATGGGTGTCGATGTGTCGACGACCTTATCATTCACCTGCGCGGCGATGCACATGCGCGCAAGCCCTTCGGATATCTTCTGGGCGATCTCAAGCGGCGTGACACCCGCTTCATACTTTTGCGTGCTTTCGTCCGGGAAGGTTATCAGGATGCTTGCCATTATAGTCGATACCTCTCTCCTGTTTAAATGTGTTACTCCGGGTATCACGCGTATAGCAGTGCGGCGATACCTAGGATTGTCATGATGATTCCCGCGATGAGATGGAGCGATCGGATGTTACGCTCTTTCCATATGTTCGCGCTCTCTGTAGTGGTGTACCCGAAGTAGAGCAGCAATGTAATTGCTAGCAATGGCAGTACGAACACGAGATTGTACAGGAGCAGCAACGGCAACGCACTCATGAATGTGGTCTGGTCTGCGAGTAGGCCGAGGATGAATAGGTACGGTCCTCCTGTGCAGGGAAGTTCGAAGAGACAGACCATGAACCCTGCGATAAACGCGCCCGCGGGCGATGTGATTGCGTTGAGCGATTGTTTCAATCGCGGTCTCCATGCGCGCGGTATCTCGATGACGAAGCCACCACTGCCGTACCATAGGTAGTCTTTTATGTTCAGGAGACCGATGATGATCGCTCCGATACCGACTATTTTTGCCACGATGCCTGCGAGGCCGCTGAGTTGTATCGCGGAGAGGAGTCCTAGTCCGAAGAGTAGGTATGAGAGGTATATGGATGTCGTGAACGCTAATCCTGAAAGGAGGGCTTTGCGTTTATCTCCTGCGGCGAGTAGCCCTCCGAGGAGTATGATGATGACTGCTATGGCGCAGGGATTAATGGAGTCGACGAATGCCGCGCTGATGAGTGCGGTGAGTGTTACCGTCGTGACTGTTGCCGGAGTGTCTTCTTTTGATGTGTCTTCTTTCGTTTGCTTGCCGAATTCTTGTTCGCTATCGCGGCCTCCTTGTTCTCCTTCTATGTCGCTTTCTTGTTGTATCGTGGGGCATGTCGCGTCAGGATGCTTTGCGATTGCCTGTTGTACTCGAGCTGTTATGTCTTTGGATCCGATTATCGCTGTCGGTCCTATGATTGTGGCCGGTATTGCACGGTCTTTCTGTTCTAGTCCTCGCTCCGCGAGCAATCTATCGAGTACTAGCGCTTCATTCCTGTCTTTGTAGACATCGTGTTGTATGATTGTGATGTTCTCTTCTTTTGCTAACGCCTCTATTTGAGGGCCTGTTATGGCGCAGTGCGGGCATCCGGTGCCGTAGAAATATTCAATGCATGCGCCGTGTGATGGTTGTGCGGTCAGAGGAATGATTATACTAAGGATTGCGATGATGAACAGTGCTGAGCGGGCTAGTTGCATAGATATCACTCATTATGCGTTCACAATTGGTTATGGTTGTTGGTTATTCGTTTGTGGTTGTTGTATCCGTATTGCTTTGCCGTTGATGATCGCGTCCGCTATTTTTTTGTGCGCTGATTGCAGTATTCTGTTGACTGTCGGTTGTGATACCGTCATGTGCTCGGCCGCGGTCGTCTGGTCGTTGCCATCGAGATCGCATCGGCGCAGTGCTTCTATCTCTTCACTGCCGAGTATCACCTCTTCGAGCTGTCGCATCGGCACGCCTGCGGGTTTGTAGTACGTCGCTGCGGCGTTGGTACCGATGCGAGGGCAGCTCCTAGGCCGGGGCATTCTGTGTTCCTCCGTTGCGTCCCGCACCTCGTTGTTGGCACTGTCCCATTCCTTTTCCTTTGCGTCGGCAACCTCCTTGGTTCTGTCGCTGTTGTCCTTTCCGGCATCCGTTGCCGTCTGGTCCTGTTCCGTCTTTGTTTGGCATATTTATACTTCCAATTCTTCTTGTGTTCAGAAGAATTATGAATAATAATTCATAACTACTATTTGAATGTATCGTTGATATTCTATATACACCGGTGCTGTGCGGGGTGGTGCTGTGTTCTTTGATGGTGCTTGCTACTGTTATCCTAGTAGTTATCCTACTAGTTGTACGCCGGTTGTGTACTGCACGAGATGTGGGTTGATATGGGGATGATGGTTGTGGGTGCTGGGGGAATTGTATATACCTAAATCATTATAAACGATTTTTCGATATCGTATGTATGCGCATCACTCTTGACATCCGCAAATCGGTCGAGCAGAACGCCGCCGACTACTTCGAGCGCGCGAAGAAGGCGAAGAAGAAAGCGGAGGGCGCGCGCAAGGCGGTGCTCCTCGCGCAGGAGAGACTGCGCGTGCTCGAAGAGCAGAATGCGCTCGGCGTGCAGCAGGCCGTCGATGATGCTTTAGTGGCCGATGCTGCGCGTCGTGCGAAGGCCGCCCGCAAACGCGAGTGGTACGAGAAACTGCGATGGTTCCAATCATCGGATGGATTCCTCTGTATCGGCGGGCGCGATGCGTCGACGAACGAACTCGTCGTGAAAAAGCACGCCGATGCAGGAGATGTGGTCTTCCACACGGACATGGCGGGATCGCCGTTCGTCGTAGTGAAGGCCGGTGGTAAAGAGGTTCCGCAATCGACGCTTGCGGAGGCTGCGCAGTTCTGCGGGGTCTATTGCCGTGCATGGAAACTCGGTATGGCTGCGATCGAGGTGTTCTATGTCGAGCCATCGCAGCTCTCGAAAGAACCGAACCCGGGCGAGTACCTGCCTAAGGGCGCGTTCATGGTGCGCGGCAGCGTCAAGTACCTCAACCCGCAGCTCGAGATATGCATCGGTAGACTGCCCGACGGTCGTGTGATGGCCGCCTCGAAGACTGCTGTGGTGCACCACTGCGGCCGTGGTTACATGGTCATCCAGGGTAATGATAAGGCGTCGGATGTGGGGAAGCGGTTGGCGAAGTTGTTGGATGCGGACCTTGATGATATCATCGCGGTGCTGCCTCCTGGCGGCGTGAAATTGGGCCGGGAAGCGACACCTGAACGCCGTCCTGCTTGATGCGTTGTCGCGTCTTCTTTCGAACGCACGGTTTCAACGCGCATCAAAGGAATTTCTTTCGAGAATCCTTCAGGAGACACACAGTCTTTATCCTGTTTGTATACAATACTACGATGTTATACTATGAACAAGACTATCCCTGCTATGACGAGCGCGCCGCCTACCGCTTCGGCGCCCCACGCGTATTTTTCATAGTCATTCAACTGCGAGAAGTATTGCTTGGCCGATTCGAACCATTGTTCCAACCGATCATTGAGCTCTTGCAGTTGTTCTTGGAATGATGCCATGAGGACACCCTATTGATGGTCGTTTATGCGGTCTACTTCGGCATGCCGCCGATGATGCCGACCGCTTTCGACTGTTCAGTCCAGCATTTCGTGCATTGCCACTTCTCGTACTTCGTGTTGCCCGACGTCATCGTCCCTTTCTTGTGCATCTCTGTCTTGCATTTAGCGCACTGCATGTTGTCACCTGTGATCGCTGTGTTCTGACGTTCAGCTCGTCAATTTTACACGAGACGACCTATATAAATTATCCGTTCATGGTGGCTCTAAGGCAAATCACTAATTTGTGCTTTTTGTGGCGGCGTTTGTATGACGCGAAGAAATTCAAGGAATTCGAAGAATTCGAGTCGAATTCTTGAACGCGGAAGACACTTCCGCCGTTTCTTGCGCAGGGAGAACATCTCCCTCGCGCAGTCCTTGTGCGACGCTCGAGGGTTGCGACCATTCTCGAGCGTCTGGTTTTGCGCCAAGGCCACAACACAAGCATCTATTGCATCAACGCCATTCGGGTAGCGTTTAAGATTGTCTTGTAGAACTCATGGCGGTCTATTCGCACGGCTTGATGGGTTCGGCGGTGGCGATAGGTCTGCTGCACGTTACCGGGTTCGCAGTACTGCCTATCATCCCTAGGATGTCCACGGTCGATGTCGCATCCACTGCCGCGGGCACGGTCACTTCGAGCGGTTGTCCTGGTGCGAGCGCTGAATCCTTGATGTACGCGACGCTCTTGAAACCGTTCTGGGTGATCTGCAGGTTGACGCCCACAAGGCCGACGCTCTCGGGCGTGTTGCGCATCGAGAGGAGTATCTTGTCGTCTTGCGCGCACATCTTCCCGACGCGGATCTGGATGCTGTCGCACTCTCCTCCAGTCCCGGGGCTTGAACTCCAGTTCATGATCATGCCGCCGAGCGCGACGGCGAACGCCATGAGGAGCACCGTGGCTATGAGTGGAGACATGCCTTTACGCCCGAGAAACCTAATAGTGCTCCCACCTCGCTCCATGCTTTAGGTCCGCCCTTCGAGGTTTATAAATATTGCTCTTGAGGGGCGCGGTTGTTGCGGTCGATGTCCACGGTGGGACTCTTGCCGCTCGTGACTGATTCGTTCCGAGCAGCTGCGTATCTACTCGTCAACGTTCATCGAGCTATATGTGTCGGACTATAGACTTGCGTGTGCCCTGTGGCGTGGTCTTTACCATCTATTGCCGAACGAGCCGTATCCGCCGTAGTTGTTCGAGACGAATCGCATCGTGTTGCCGTAGCGTAAGTCCTGGGGTGTGTAGAAATAGCCGTATGTGCGGTACCCGTAGGGGTAGTTCCCGTTGAAGTTCGGGAAGTAGCCGTACGCGCCGTATACCATGCGCTCGCCCCACGGGCCGTTATAGTATCGTGCCTCCATGCCGTACTGGTTGCTCGGATAGTCGTAGGCGGGGAATCCCGAACCGTACGCGTGCGCGCTCTCGGTGAAGAGGAGCACTGCTGCTATCGCGAAGAGGACGACGAGGAGTGTCTTACTGTTCATGCCTTTCGGGAGCGCGTCGAGATTTAAAAAAGTATGGCCTTTTTACCTCTGGTCGATAGTTGCAGGCGTGGGGGTCGGCGGAGGGTTTATACCTCTCGTGAGCTTTCCGTATGGTCATGGCGAGCATACAGGAACTCGGGAATGAGCGATTGACTGAGATAGCGCGGGAAATGCTCGACGTGCGCTTCGGCAGTGTGTGCGCATGGAGCGACAAGATGTCTGAGAACGAGTATCGTTTCGCCCTTCGGACGATAGCGCAAGGACGGTATCTGGAGGATGCGTTGGCGCACATCCCGGACAAGATGTGGGGGCCGCTCCAAGCGTCATCGTCATGGGCGACCATCCCACAAGCATTCGGCCCGACGATCGCCCTCGAAGTCAGGATCTCCCCGCTCGCGGGCTCCTATGCATGGCGAACCAGTCTGCCAAGCGGACATCTGCCACCTCGTCAAGAAATAAGTTTAGAACTCGGTCAGTTCATTCTTCTTCGTTGGATTGAGGACTGCCTTGGAGTGGATGACGAACCGCGAGTCTGCGAGCCAATAGGCGAAGCAGCTATGCGAGCGGCGAGACCATGCCGCGCAGCGCGGTAGATGCTCCGCAGTCCTCAGTGGTGAAGTAGTGACGCGCACTCATACTTCTGCAAAATCTACGCCATGTTACTGCGCATGGTAGTCGACGATTTACGGATTGGAGTAGTTGATTCGTTTGCGCATAGAGACTGCGATCGTCGAAGCGTTGCCTTCAAGAACTTCTCAAAGAGACATTTCGGGGTGTTCTCACTTCGTCTTCATCCAGTGCGCGAGCATGTCCTCTTCCACTTGGTGGAGGCGACCGGGGATGATGATGCAGTGCGGTGGCGCGCCGAAATCCATGTTTGCGACATCGGAGAGCGGTCCTGGCTGGATGATCATGTCAGCGCAGCCGATACGCGCGACGCCGATGACGAGCGCGTCGTGGGCGAGCGCGCCATAGCGCTTGCGTTCTTCGGCGGCGAGCAGGAGCGCAAGGCCTTCCGACACGCTCATGAACCGGCCCTCATCCGCCTTGATGTCGAGGAGGCAGAGCGTGTGCAACCCGAGCGCTTTGTTATCCCTGATGCCATCGAGGTAACTCGTCGGTTCGAAACCGGGCGACCAATAAGGTACTGAGACTGTCTTGCCGTAGCGGTACAGCTCGAGGCCGACGATGCCGATGGCGTTCATGACGCTCGCGTTATGCACGACCTCGATATGGACTCCCGCTTGTGCCGCGCGGAGGTAGAGATCGGTGTGTGTCGTCGCACCGAAGACATCTCCTACTACGAGGATCGCGATATCCTCGGTCTTGGCACGCGTGAGCACCGCGTCGATTCCCGTCTCCACATCGTCGCGCGTCAGTTTTACCACATCGCGGCCGAGTTGCGCCTCGAGGGTCTGGTGCGAGCATTGCAACAGTGACGTGTAGCCCTCGATGTAGACCGCCGCCGCGCGCTTGACCGCGTCGAGGCCGCGCAGCGTGATATCATTGCCGTCGCGCAAGCCTAGGCCGATGAGTGTGAGCATGCACTTTGGTGCGCGTCGGGAGTTTATAAGGGTGGCGCTTGCCGTCGCTCGTTCATTCCCTTGCCGCGGAGCATCTTCTGCTCGCGAAGGAGACGGAACGTCTCCTTGCGCACGAATTTGAGAATGTACGAATTCGTCGCGTCCCTCGCAGGTTGTCTCGCATCTCGCATGGTTGCTCAGCCGCGGCTTCACAACACTCGATGCTCGATAGGAACTCCAAGGCGGCGTTAGTCTACTCCTATGTTTCGTTAAGCGAAGTGTTGAGCGTTATTCAGAGTACCTGCTCTGTATCATATTGCGCTTAACAATCGCACCAGTCGTATCTGGGAGCGCATGCGTTCAATGATCCGTAGCATATGCTTATCACGCCGTCCTTGCTGCACTCATGCGCCGATGTCGAGCAACCTGTTTGCATGTTCAACATGTCTGGGCCGCAGTAGCAAGTACCGAATTTCTTGATGCATAAGTCGATGGGACCTTCGCAGAGCGTGAGCTGTCCGCGCGTGTTCATGCACGTGTTCTTCGGCGCGATGCAATCCTGCACGCCGCAGCCGCACGAGAGGTATTTCTTCTGGCAATCGGTCAGATTCCCGTCGCACGTCGTGAGGCTGCTGTAGCTGTTCATGCACAGGTGCGTCCTGGCGCTGCACTTGCCGCGCGTGTTCATGAGGTACATGGGCGGCAATGTCTCTTGCGGGCAATAGCAGAACGTCGCGCTCTTCACGCACGCGCGGTCGTCGCCCACGCACACGAATGTCCTGATGCGCGTCTCCGGGAGTTCGTACGACGATACCCCGCTATAGTTCTTGCCAAGCGTGGTGCGGTTCTGCGGCAGATGGTCTATGGTCTGGTAGCAGTACGCGAGATCGTTGTAGCAGGTACGGGGGTCCATGAGAACCGTCCCGGGATTGCGCACTCTGTCGTATTGCAAATCTGTCGGCGGTTGGAGTTTCGGGGTCACGCCACGCAGTATCCCTGGGACGCGCGTGATATTGAGCGTGTAGTTGGCTGGGCGGTTGAACTCCGTGATATACTTCGAGCTGGGCGAATGGGCGGCGGATATATTGCCTATCGTCGCGGAGACGGCCGATCCAGCGAGTATGCATGCGATGATCGCAAACGTGAACCATACGAGCGGAGGCCACATCTTTCGTCCCGCGAAGATGCCTGCCCGGTTGCTTGCCATGTCGTTTCGCTGTCGTCGCCATTTAAAAAACATTGCTACCGAAGGGCATAAAAGGGAGTGGCGTTCCAGCACACTTAGGTGGTTTTGATGGAATTCGGTGGAAGACTTTTGGTGCCAGGATGGTTTCGGGTGTACTCGGGCGCGATGTTTACTGGGAAGACGCGGGAGTTCATCAACGAGTTCAGTCGCATCGGACGATGTAATATACCCTATCTCGCGTTCAAGCCGACTATCGATGATCGCTTCCCGCCAACAGTCATACAATCGCGCGGTTCGATTGAGCAATTGCAGTGTCGGCCGATACCTTCGGAAAACCCCGAGCAGATACTTGATCATATCACGCCAGATATCATGGCAGTGGGCATCGATGAGATGCAGTTCTTCGGTGACAGACTGTTCCCTGTCATTGAATATCTCCGTGACAAGAATATCTACGTGGTCGGCACAGCGCTCGAGCTGAATTTCCGTGGAGAACCGTTCGAGCTCGCGTCGAAACTCATATCGTACGCCGATGATAACCCTCGCTCTACAGGCGCTTGCACGATCGAGGGGTGCTTGTTTCCAGGTGATAGAACGCAGCGATTTACGAACGGCCAACCGTCGCACTACAGTGAAGAGGTGCTGCGTATTGATCACGGTGACGAATACTTCCTGCGTTGCAGGAAACATCACGTCGTGCCGGGGAAACCCAAACTCTACGACATCGTGTTCAACGGATGAGTGCCCGTGACTTCTTAATCGTCATGGGCGATGTCTAGTTTTCCGGATACGCGTCTGCGATGAGCGATTCCTTACCGACGAAGCGCGCGCGTATCGGCGCGAGGAGCACGTTCACTTCGCGTGCCACGGCCGATTTCACATCCATCGGGTGCACCTTCTTCGCAGTGTACGCGGCTTCGAAGTCCGCGTAGTTCGAGAACGAGATATCGCCGCCGAACTTCTCGGGACGCGTGATGATGAACTCCTCGCCGCGGTCGCCCTTGACGATGAAAAGCACGTGCTTCATGAACGCGAGCACACCATTGCCTTCCGCCTCTCCTTCGGGGCAGTAGGCGTCGCGCAGTTTTTGCTGCACGGCCCTTTCGTCATCGATGAGGTCGATCTTCGACCCCTTGACCGAACTTGACATCTTCCCGCCTTGCATGAGGCCAGGGACGAGCGGACTGAGGAACTCGACGCGCGAACGGTAGCCGAGTTTCGGCAGGCTCTCGCGCGCCAGGACGAAGATCTTGCGTTGGTCCGCGCCGCCGTACTGCATGTCGACCGCGAGGTACTCCTCGTCGAGCGCCTGCATGAGCGGGTAGATGAGCCCGGAGAGCTTCGGGTTGTCGCCCATCTTCACGACCTCGGAGGCCGCCTTGTGCGCGTCGTGCACCGAGACGATGGTGGAGAGCTTCCACATGTCATAGACGTATTCCGGCTTCGTCTGGAAACTGCTGCCGCGCACGATCTCGAAACGCGATAGGTCTGCGCCCAAGGATTCGAGCATCGCGGGGATGACGATGTTGTAGTACTCGTAGCGTTTCTCGAGGAGCGGCCACGGCGTGTTGTCGAGCGCAGCGTGGATGTCCGCGAGGAGGATCTTGACGTGGAACCCTGCCTTGAGGAAGTCCATGACCTTTATGGCCCAGACGAAATAGCCGACGTGCGGCCGACCCGTGGGCGCCGTGCCGAGATACATCGCAGGGTGGTCTTTCTCCACGAGCAGCTTGCGCAGCTCCTCTTCGGTGATCACTTCCTGCATGTTGCGCGTCACGAGACGCATACGTTCATCGATGTCCATAGCAGACACTATTCACGGAGAGTTTTTATGGGTTGCGGTGGAACGCGAAAGAACAGGACATTATTGCATAGTCGCTACTGTCTTAATCACATTCTTAGTGGTTTCGTCGAGTGTCGTCGCTGCCTTGGCGTGTAGCCTGAGCCGCGAGTAGTTTCCCGAGGAAACTCCTGCGAGCGGCGAGACAAATCGAGAGTACTTCCGCCGCAGCGAAAGAGAAACAAAAAGAAAAGTTGATTGCTGAACTGCCGCAGTCTCACGTGTGGATGCAGAGGCCGACAATCTGGACGTTCACATCCTTCTTCTCAATTTTGCGGAGAAGATATTCGCGGTTGAATTGCACCTCGCCTTTCGCGTTCTGGAAGAATTGATCCTTCGAGGTGTGGACTACGTAGCGTTCAGTCGTCGTATCGGAATAATGCTTGCATCCATCCCAGATGTTGGGGCTGTTCTCTTTATCAGGGTGCTCGGTCGCGAACTCGACAACATCGCCTTTCGCGTACTCGACGAGAGAGTCGATACCGATGGTATGATTGTGGCGCCAGTACACATCGCCGTCTTGTCTTTCTTGATACGTACTACAGAAATGCAATGTAGTCTTCCCGTTCACTGTCTGTTTTGACGGGCTTTGCCATCCGCGGATGCGGCTACGCAGGTCTGCGAATGCGTCTTCTGCGGGCGGGGTTTTCGGTTTCGAATCGCGCACGGTAGGTACGACTGCAGGAAACATTGAGACTTCATAGAGTTGTGGGAGTTTTACCATTGCCGTCGGAAGTCTTGTTGGGGTTTTATAGGTTTCTTTTGCTTTATATCCTACCACAGCATCACAAGAATGGGCAGCAATAGGCATCCCATCGCCTGCGCTCGCGCGGTCTTGGCGGCGGCGGGGATCAACCCGACGGCCGTGCTCGTGATGAGCACCGCGAGGCCGAGCCAGCCGCTGCGAACGAGCACGAGGGATGCGACGAAGATGATGACTCCGATGCACGTCCCTCGGTACGGTATCTTCGGGAGCCACCGCGCGGCGCTCCGCCCCATGAGGAGCGCGAGCATCGACGCCACACCTGCGGCGACAAGCCCTGTTGAGAGCAGAAGGATTATCGTCGATGGCTCTATTGCGCTCAACTCAGTTATCACCGCCATCGCACCGTTGCGTGCCTTCTCGAAATACCAGAACGATGCGAGCGACAGGATGAAGCTCGCGCTACCCAAGGATCCGAGCAGCACGAGGAAGCCGTGGTCACCCAAGCGGCCGCCTTGCGACACGGCGGCGCTCGCCGCGCTCGCGCTCACGCCGGGGAGGAGCGCTGTTATCATCCCTGCGAACACGCCGCGCACGGTGCCGCTCGCAGTCTTCTCGATGTCGAGTTCCGTATAACACAACTCTTTCTGCGGCGGTATCGACTGGTGCTCATTGATGCTGTAGAGCAATGTCGCGACGCCGAACATGCCGGAGAGGAGCGGCAGGAGCGGATCGCGCAACGGGAGCCGCAGCACGACGAGCCCGAGCGCGCCGCTGATGCAGAAGACTGCTGCTGCGAGAGCCATTTTCTTGTCCTTGAGAACGGTGAAGACGACTATCGCGGCAAGCATCCAGAACAGGTACGGTCGCCCGTAGGTGTACGTGAGCTTGAGGGCCAGGCCGATCGGGACGAACAATACCGTCGACAGTATCGCGCCGAGCAATCCTCCGATAACGCAGAGTTTCACCGCCATCATGCCGTTCCCGCGCAGCAGGTAGCGGTGTCCGGGCAAGACGCCCATCGCCTTATCATCGTCGGGAGCGCCGAGGAATATACTCGGTATCGTGTCGAGGAACGTGTGCGTCACGGACATCGCCATGATGAGCGCGCAGACATTGAGAAGTGATGTATGCTCCGCGATGAGTGGTGCGAGTGATAGCAGTATCGCGCTCACGAGATTGATATGCACTCCGGGCGCGAGGCCGGTCACTACTCCGAACGCCACGCCGATGATGGTGGCGATGATGAGGCCGATATACGCGCTCAAGTACATGCTCTCGAGAAGTCGTTCTCGCGTTTAATTGAGTCTCGATGATGAATCCGGAGAATATTCGCCTTTCGGAACGTATCCGGTCTTCATCTTTTTGATCCACAGTCCTGTTTTTTCTGCAAGACGGGCATCGCGTAGCGCATAACGAGATGCGGCGCGACGGCTGCCGGAAGATTGCGCACTTGTTCGACTATATACGCGTCATCGAGCGCTCTCGTGTCGACGGGATATGTGCTCCATTCTTCGATCGGCACACGAGAGCGTTCTTTGTAGGCCGCTATGTGCGTCGGGTATAGCTCGTAGCCGCCGATGATAGCCTTGTCCACCGCAGCGCTCGCTTCGAGCGCCGAATCGGCGTGTCTAATCCGCGGCATGAACGCTATGCTGATGCGGCCTTTCGATCCGAAGATGCCGCTTGCGAACGCTGACAGATCATCTACCTTGCTCTTTGTTTTTCCTGCTGCGAGATATGCCATCTGTTTCGCGGCCGGTTCGTATTCCGCCGACACCGACACAGGGACGACGTTCGTCGCTGCGAGATACTCCGCGATACTGGTGCCGTGTGCGGCGGCGAGATTGATGAGGAGATTGGGGTGCGTCTCGATACGTCCGCTTCTGCTGCGGCCCGGTCCCTGCGCGACCCATGTGTGATTGCCCTGCGACAGCTGCGCCTCGACCGCCGCGGCGATAGCGAGCCCCTGCCCTTTGCCGCGCGGCACCGGGAACAACGGTTGCAATGCGAGGAGCGGCCGTATGATCCTGTTCTTGAAGAGGTTATCGCCCGCGGCGAGATGCGCTAATGGGAGATCGTTTTGCGCGAGCGCATAATTGATGATGGCCGCTTCGCGTACAATATCCATATGGTTCGAGATGTATAGCGTGCGCGGATGCCGTTCGATTGCGTCGATATGATGCACGTCTACTCTGTCAGTGGTGTTCTGCACGAGTATGCGTATGATGCCCAGACCAGTGTGGTGCAGCGATCTCATTGATAGAGGGAGTGGTTCACTGCTTAAATATCCTGTCCAGAATGCTGCTGATGGTGTCTGATGCCGGAGATTAGTAGCCTATCCCAATCCCTGCGAGGATGATCAGGCATGCGCCGAAGAGCATGAGCAAGAGTGCCGGGATGACGAGTAGGCCTATGATCAAGTATTTTCTCCTTCCGATGATCGCTGCGATGAGCGCCACTATCCATACTGCGCTTGAGAGGCCGTAATTGATCATCGAAGCGACCGTGATTATGCTCTGCACGCCGCTGTTGTAAGGCACAGTCTGTCCCGCGATCATAATCAGTATGTTCAATACGAATCCGATGACGCTCACGCAGAAACCGAACAAGAAATCGACGACTTTCCGCCCAGTATTGGCTCCGTAGTAGTCCTTGTTATTCTTGAAGGTGAAGAACCCTTTGAACGCGCTCTTCTCGTCGGGCATGCGGTCAGTTCTCTCGTTGTATGGATTTTGAGATGCCATATATGAGGATGCCGAGGCTGATCAGACTGACTGCGATTATAGCGATCGTCACCGACGGTCCACCGCCCAGATCGATGAGATAGCCTCCCGCAACTGCATTCGCGGAGAGCGTCAGTAGGCATGTGCCGAAGAATAAGAGTCCGAATGCGGGGATGAACAAGAGACCCATCAAGAGATACTTGCGCCGCCCGATACCGGACAGGATAATCGCTAATCCCCATATGATGAACAGTGCGAATGGAATGATGAGATCGAACCAGTGCCGTCCGTACGCATTCTTAAGTTCATATGCTGCACTCATGCTCGTCATCTGCAGGAATATGGTTGCGATAGTCCATACCGTCCCGAGTACGACATCGAAGGTCTTGCGTTTGGTAACGCCGTTGTAATAATTATCGTTTCTCCAGATGGAGAGGAGATCCTTTATGGTGATGATATCGGGGCCGTTCGCGGTCGCTGCCTTGTTTTGTACTGCCATATCGTTCACAGTTATGCCGTTATCGCAGGCATCATCTTCTCTTCTGTCCTATCTTTCGTCTTATATAGTTTGCTTTGTCGGACTTATTTCGCGGCGAAAACAACCTCCTGATGGATTGCCAATTGATGAATGCAAGCGCGGCAAGCGATATCCACTGGAAGACACTAAGACCCCAGAACTGCGGCTCGACGCGGATGAACTCGACGAAGAACCGGAAGGTAAAATATCCATTGAGGAATTCGGTGAAGAGCGCTCCGGGAGCAGGATGCCCTCGCTTGCGATGGAGCAGATAGAGGAACAGCCCGAACGTGAAGAGCGCCTCGTAGATCATGGTTGGGTGGCGCGCAATACCATCGCCGAAATCCACCCCCCACGGCATACTCGTAGGGGTGCCGTAACAGCAACCGCGAAAGAAGCAGCCGATGCGGCCGACGGTAACGCCGAGCGCGACCGCGGGCGCGAAGAGGTTGCCGCGCCGTCCTTCTATCCCGAGCCAATGCTTTGCGGCACGCACCGCAAGCCAGCCGCCGAGCAATCCGCCGATGATGGTACGGCCGGAGAGCAGCGCTTCAGGATCGGTGAAATGGGCGATGACATACGCAGGATTGATGATGAGCTCGAGGAGTTTGGCGCCGAACGCTCCGCCGATGATCGCGGCGACGCCGATGAGGAACGTGTTCTCATTTGCTTGTTTCTCTTTACGCGCCTCGTGCCAATACCATAATCCTCCGACGATCAAGCCGAGCGCAACGAAGAATCCGTAGCTCGGGACGTCGATGCCGAAGAGCGAGAAAAGCGTTGGACGCACTCCCCAGTTCTCCGGTGCGTAATGCAAGTCGAACATCGTGCTACCTCATTTTGCCTTCATGTTCGTATCTCTCCCATGCTCGTATTTTTAAATAGATACTTCTTCTCGGGACGCGTGCCGTTCCTCCCCATATCCATCGACGATGCGCGCGGGCGCGACAACGCATTCTCGCAGTTCGACGTGGTCTTCATATCGGGCGATCCCTATTATGATCATCCGCTCAGCGGCACCGCGCTGCTCGCGCGCATGCTCGAGAAGAAGGGCTATTCAGTGGGTATCGTTGCGCAGCCCGAGACCGATGCGGAGTTCATGGCGTGCGGGCGCCCGAAGTACTTCTTCTGCGTCTCGACAGGGCTCCTCGATTCAATGCTCGCGAACTACACGCCGATGCTCCGCAAGCGCGAGGGAGTGCTCGTTCCCGAGCACGGGCTCATCGTGTACACGCAGGCGATAAAGCGTCTCTTCCCGAAAGCGTTCACGGTTATCGGCGGGGTCGAGGCGACTATACGCAGATGCACGCATTTCGACTACAAAGAGAACGCGCTGCGCCGCGGCGTGCTGCACGACACGAAGGCGGACCTGCTCTTGTTCGGGAACGCCGAGCGATCGCTCCTCACATTGCTTGAACGATTGCGCGCGATGGACGCGCACGAACCCCGGTTCGCGGATGTGAAGGAGGGGCTCGACCTCTTGACGATCGATGGGGCGGCGTTCCTCTCGTTGAGCGCGCACGGCGCGATCGAGCTCCCGAGCTACGAGGAGTGCGTCGAGGACAAGGATCGTTTCGCGCTCTTGACGCGCATCATGTATCTATTGCCCGACAGGGCGTTCCACGAGCGGTGCGGCAAGGGGGCGATCCTGCATAACCGTCCGTCGCACCCTCTCACCGAAGCGGAGATGGATTTCCTCTACGACCTGCCGTTCGAACGCAAGGTGCACCCCGTGAGCAAGCAGCTCTCGTTCGTCGAAGATATGGTGGGGGGGCTCGTGAACTCCGTCATCATCGGCCGCGGCTGCTGGGGGTCGTGCTCGTTCTGCATCATCCCGCTCGTGCAGGGGAAGCACGTCGCGACGCGCAGCAAGGAGTCCATCCTCCGCGAGATAGAGGCGCTCTACCTCCGCGGCGAGACGCACATCAACGACCTCACGCTCCCGACGCTGAACATGTACGGGAGCAGATGCGACCTGTACGATGCTCCTGAGACGATACGGTCCCTGCTCATCGATGCCGACGTCGTCGTCTACAACAAACGCCTCGGCTGCAACCAGCAATGCGTGGGCTGCCCGCACCGCAAGATCAGCGACGACCTCATCCCGCTGCTCGAAGGGGTGCGCGCGCTGCAACACAAGTACGCGGGGACGACGCTCGAGCTGCGCTCGGCGCTGCGCCATGATATCGTCCTGTCGCAGAAAGCGCTCTTCCGCGAGGTGATGCGCTTCGTCTCGCGGCTCAAGATAGCGCCCGAGCACATCAGCGACAACGTCCTCGCGCAGATGCGCAAGGCGGATCGCGCGGCCTTCGACGAGTTCCTGAAGGAATTCGAACGTGTGAACGAAGAGCAAGGGACGAAGAAGCGCCTCGTGCCGTACTTCGTCGCTGGGCATCCCGGCTCTACGATGGAGGATATGCGCATCCTCAAGGAGTACTGCACCGAGCACGGCATCTTCGTCAACCTGACGCAAGTTTTCACGCCGACCCCGGGCACGCTCTCGACCGCCATGTACTATTCAGGCAAGAATCCGCTCTCGGGCAAGCTCGTGCATATCCCGCGGACATTCCGGGAGAAGAAAGACCAGAAGAACGCGCTCCTCGCCGGCGATGAAGATATCGTCGACGACAATGGCTGAGCGCATCTAGATAATAAGGCATGTCTCAAGACAACCATCCTCGCTTTCCCTTCTCGCATTCCGGGGCGACTACTGGTACACAATCACTTCTTTCGCACGCAGCATGTGCCATGCACCGCGCAATCGTACAGCTTCGTGGCGGTGCATATCCCGAACGCGCCGAGCGTGGTGAAGACTGCGAGGCCGAAGACGATCGCCCAGCCGAACGGCGCGAGCGACGCGTAGATGAGCGCGAGCGATATTGCGCTGAACACTGCGCTGATGGTGTGCGCGAAACGCAGTGCGTGGCTGTCTACGACGACATTTTTTGTGCGTACCTTTTTCGGCAATAGTCGGTCGATACAACGGAGTATGACGAGCAGCGGCGCATTGCGCGGCCCGAAGAGCGCTGAAATGCAGTGCGTGACGAGCGGGATGAGGATGAGGAGCGGCATGCCGAACACCAGAGCCGCCCACAGCGCGAGCGCGTTGACGACCTTGCAGCCGATCCACGCGAGGTTCGGGATGTCGATTGGATCGTAGGTCTTCATGCTCTCCTCCATGCCCGCGTCACGCTCGGGAAGAACCGCGGGGTTCTCTTCATGTACTCTTTGTACTCTTTGAATCTTTCGGAAAGGAGTTCCTCCTCTTGTCTCGCACGATAGGACATCATAGGGGTGAACACCGTCGCAGTCAAGAGCACACCGAGCCAATTCTGGTATGCGATGCTCGCGGCGAACGCTATCCATATAAGCGATGCGTAGAGCGGATGGCGTACGACGCGGTACATCCCTGTGGTTATGAGCGTATGGCCGCCGTATATCTTGATGTGGTTCGCCCAGTTCTTGCCGAGGTCATAACGTCCCTTGATGTTGACAACGGTGCCTGCGAGCACGACAACTATGCACGCCATCGTCACAGCGATGCGATATGCGATATCGTCTATGGCGAAGGTCCCCGTCCCGGTACGTAGCGTGAGGTACAGCATGATGAAGAACAGCAGCATAGTGCCTGTGGCGATAACGCTCTTGCGCTCCTTCGTCTTCTCCCCTTTCAT
>Ga0209211_10006199_pt1 | contig 17440 bp, 12 predicted proteins | sample RifGroA2_FD_183992 | JGI IMG/M metagenome (GOLD analysis project Ga0209211, IMG submission 183992) | Groundwater microbial communities from Rifle, Colorado, USA - Groundwater A2 (SPAdes) (version 2) | ecosystem: Environmental > Aquatic > Deep subsurface > Groundwater | place: Rifle, Colorado... | reverse complement strand
CCGTCCGACCCTTGAATTGTTCCAGCAGTTAAGAGACCGCATCGACAATATCATGGACAGCCTTGATAGTCAGATAGACATGGCCGCCACACTGGTCACAGGCGTGGAGGAAGTAGCTGCCGTTAAAAAAGAAGTTATCAACCCGGTCGAAGTAAAGTCTGAGGTGCCGGTCCAGGACAAAGCCGACACCCAACTGGCATTGAAGAAGTTGATAAAAAACAGGATACTCATGATTGATATCATCAAAACAGACCACAACCTATGCCTTGAGAAATTTAGAGAGCTGTTGCGAGACAATGCTGACATTGAACTTCAGCAGGACCAGTTGCCCGGGGGGCCTGCGTGCAGCATCTCTAAATGGATTGACCGTCAACTGACAAATAAAGAATTTCATGACCCTGAGGTCTGCAGGCAAATAGCAAAGCTCAGGGGTGATATGTATGTCCACTCCTCTCAGGCCTTTAACCTGCACCAAAGAGGCAAAAAGGACGAGGCCCATAATAGTTATCAAAAAGCGAATGTCCTGTCAGACCGCATTAAGGGCATGCTCACAAAACTGCAGGACGATCTGCGTACAAGGGTTTAATATTTTGTTGTGGGAGAAGGTTGCTGTCAATCTCCCTGGAGGATAGAAAATGTCACAATTCATGGAAGTCATCGAGTGGTTTGACAAGAGCGGTACAGAGATAGTCCACCGGTATCCTGAAGAGGGGTCAGGTGAGATCAAGTTCGGCGCGCAGCTCATTGTGCGTGAAAATCAGGCAGCGGTCTTCTTCCGGGACGGGAAAGGCCTTGATGTTATTGGCCCGGGACGGCATACCCTTTCGACAAATAACCTCCCGGTCCTGACCAAACTGCTGTCCCTGCCGTGGGGCTTCACAAGTCCTTTCAGGGCCGAAGTCTGTTTCGTAAACATGAAGGTATTTACGAACATGCGCTGGGGCACAAAAGACCCGGTGGCCTTCAAGGACAAGGAACTGGGCCTGGTCCGGCTCCGCGCCTTCGGGACTTTTACTATGCATGTGGACCAGCCTCTTCTTTTTATCAACACCATGGTAGGCACCCAGGGCTCCTTTGATACCAACAAGGTAGAGGATTACCTGAGAGAGATAATCGTATCAAGGCTCAATGATTACCTCGGTGAGTCTGTGGACAGCCTTTTTGAACTCCCGAAGCATTACAATGAAATGGGTATCGCCGTCAAAAACAGGCTTGCCGAAGATTTCAGGAAGTACGGAATGGAGATGGCTGACTTCTATATCAACAGGATAACCCCTCCTGAAGACGTGCAGAAGATGATTGATGAACGCTCAGGCATGGAAGCGGTCGGAGACCTCGATAAATTCTTCAAGTTCAAGGCAGCCAAGGCAATAGGTGATGCGGCCCAGCCGGGTGGAGGTATCGGCGGCGGCAATGCTGCGTCAGGCATGGGGCTTGGGATAGGCGCGGGGATGGGAATGATGATACCGGGCATGCTCTATAACGTCCTCGATAAAAAAAGCACCCCTGAAAGGATCGCTGAAAAAGGCGTTGTCAACTGTCCCAAGTGCCACAGTGAAGTCTCGCTCGGCAGCCGTTTTTGCCCGCAGTGCGGTCACCAGATGGTAGTGATCAGAAAATGCCCCCGCTGTTCAAAGGACCTTGCCGCTGATTCCAATTTCTGCCCATCCTGCGGCCTGGACCTGAAGACTGAACTTAAGTGCCCCAAATGCCAGGCAACGCTGCCTCCGGGAACGAAATTCTGCGTCAACTGCGGGGAGAAGGTCTCTTAACTATATTGAAGACTCCCCGCAACAAGCTACGGGGAATCTCAATGCAAGGAATTATCCTAAAAACGGCAGTTAACCACAGAGTTCGCAGAGTAACATATTGATTTATAACAAACAAAAATGAAGGAACCCGTTTAATCTCAGTGACCTCATTGGTGAGTATTTTTTCTTTTATTTTTATCTTTAAGCTTTTGAGAACACAGAGAAAAACTCAGTGGCCTCTGTGGTGAATGCTTTTTTTAGGATTATTTTTTTTATATTCGCTCGCTTGACCCTGCAGCAAGCTACAGGGAATATGCTCGCTATCCATTTAATGCCGCAAGATTTCAAGGGGAAATAGCACTAAGGGTAGCCCCCTTGATTTTTTAATAGCAACCATGTAATGTCAACGCAACGGGCAATAATCTGAAGTCGATAGCTTTTGGGGAAAGTCGGAGCCATCTGACTAATATTACAAATCTGATATTATCAGGTGGCCTAACATCGATTTCGGATATTAGTCGTGTTAACTGAATGATTAACATTACAAAAAGAGTAATAGCGGGAAATCGTCTAATAACTGGTTATACATGGAGATAGATAGTGAGAATAATACTTGCGATAATTAATTTTATTGCCCTAATCGGAGGGATATTTTGGTGGGTAAAATCTCCTGATTACGAGCCTGCGGTCACATCTATTGTTTTGTTTGGCGCACTACTCGCTCAAATATTCACGAGTGATGAGATAAAATCTAAGCTTAAACTTGTTCAAAAATCCAAGAAGGAATCTCACAATTACCAGGCGGCAGGAGATCAAACCATCACTGATAATAAAAAGCTTCAAAGTGGCGGTGATCATTCGCAGCAATTTCAAGCAGACAAAATGATAGTGCATGTTGGCATTGACGAGAAGCGAGCGCGAGAAATTTATCAAGAGATGAACGTGCACCTTAGAGATGACTACTCAAAAGAAGCACTGGATATTGCAAATACCAGAGTTGCAGAGTTTGAAAATAGGTTAATGTCTAAAATGGATGCTTCAAATGGAGCGTTAGAAGCATTCGCAGATCCCAGTTTTCAGCTATTACTAGTAAAAGCACAAAAGGCTGCCGCTTCTACCGAAAGGCCAGCAGATTATGACCTTTTATCTGAATTGCTAATACACAGATTTCAGAAAGGTGAAAATCGAATTACACGTGCGGGAATCAGTCGCGCTGTTGAGATAGTTGATGAAATTTCTGATGATGCTTTGCTTGGCCTAACTGTATCGCATGCAATAACCTCTTTTTCCCCAGTTAGTGGAGATATTAATCAGGGCCTAGATGTCTTGGATGATTTATTTGGCAAAATATTATACGGAAAGCTTCCAGTTGGGAACAATTGGCTTGATCATTTGGATGTATTGGATGCAGTGCGCGTAAGTTCGTTTGGTAATTTAAAAACAATAGAGCAGTATTATCCAGAGAAGTTAGCTGGATATGTAGAGATTGGCATTGAAAAACAATCAGAAAATCACGTTAAGGCAATTGAAATTCTAAATAGCAACGGACTACCTCAAAACATACTAGTTGATCATGCTTTTAATGGCAATTTCGTAAGGATAAATATCCCCAATAAAAATCAGATAAGTTCTCTTAAATTACAACAGCAAATATCTCATAACGGTAATATTTCAATTATTCAAATTTGTTTATCTCAAGAACAAGTAACAGCCATCAATTCAGTATATGAGCTTTACAAACAAGACGATAATGTTAAACAACAGAATATTAATGCATTTATGGAAGAGTGGAACAAAAGACCCAACTTGAAAATTTTTAGAGACTGGTGGGACAATATTAAAATCTCATTTCAGATAACGTCAGTCGGGAAAGTGTTGGCTCATTCTAATGCTCAAAGATGTGATAAGAGCTTGCCTTCACTTGACTAATCATTGGACGACAAAACATGTATAACCACGTCCTTGGATCTGCCCGTTGGCAGGTCAAGGCCGACCCCGTTAGCTGTGCATAGTCAAAAAAGTTTTCAGCCATGGACTTCAGCAAGTTATAGTGGCTACTGTAGAGAATTCGTAAATTAAAGGATAGGAGCAATTTTTGAAAGAGATAAAAATATTCATAGCCTCTTCATCAGAATTGGAACAAGAAAGAATTGCATTGAAAGATTGGGTAAATAATACCAGTAATGATCTGCATAAATATAATCTACACCTTAAACCTGAATTATGGGAATTAAAATCGCGTGAATTTGAAGAAAAAAGAAAACAAGATGCTTTTAATAAAAATCTTTTAAATTCAGATGTTGTTATTTTTATGTTTGGGAAAAGAGTAGGAAAATATACAAAAGAAGAATTCGATTTGGCAGTTAGGAGCAAAAAAGAATTCAACAATCCAAAACACATTTTAGCATATTTTAAAAATGTTACTTTGGAGTCTGGTGAATCAAACGAAACAGATATTGTTAATTTGAATGGCGTAATTCATTTAAAAAAGCATATTGATGAAGATCTTAAGCAAGTATATGATATTTTTAGTAATAGACATGAGTTGGGATTAAAAGTATCTGACGAGTTACATAGAATAATAAGCCCATATATAGCAGATTCTGAGCCTGTACATTTCCCTAAACAGTTAAAAAAGTTAGTTGATCTTCACTCAAAAATCGAACAAAGTTTTTTACTGGAAGAGAAAGATCTAATTATTGAAAGAGCGTTCAATAATCTTCACCTGCTATACCATCATAATTATACTCAGCCTTTGTCGGAAACTGAATTTTATGATAGATGTGAGCGGTTAATAAAAAGCACGTCATCTAGATCAACAATTAAAGCCATTTCAGTTATGCTGAAATGCGAATGGAATGATTCAGAGGAAGAAACTCAATTTTGGAAAGCCAATCTTGATGCTGTGAGAAGGCGAGTGACATTAGAGAGAATCTTTATAATAAGGAAGAACGAATCTCATAGGATTTTAAAAATACCCCAGATTAGGAATCATATTAAAAATAGTAGCGGTTTTCTGAAATCGTATATAATCGAACGAGAATACTTACATGAAATCGATCCGGAATTGTTAGTTTCTGTCGGAGATGGGTTCTTACTTTTTGATAAAACCGCATTACTGGATAAAGACCCTCAAACAGGTTCACGGGGATTTTTAGTTACTGATGAAGATAAACTTGTTCAACTCCATAACCTATTTGATAGCCTAAAGAAATATACTGTAGACTTGAAAGTATATTTCAACAACATAAAGCTCTCTCATATTAAAAAAGAAATGTTATCAATTTTTGTAACGACTAAATGTAATCTTAATTGTGGCTATTGTTATACAAATAAAAATTCCAATGATCATAAAAGTCAAACCATCCCATTAGATTTTGTAAAAAAAGGAATTGATGATTACTTTAGCGGTGAATATGTCAGACATATTCGTTTTTTTGGAGCCGGAGAGCCAACAACAGAAATTAACCTTATTAAAGAAATTCACAAATATGCTAGTGAAAAATCAGACGGTGTTGCTTCATTTGAAATACAAACTAATGGTGTATTCAGTGAGGATGTTGCACGATGGATAGGGGTAAATATAGATACTATTTGGATTTCGTGTGATGGGACTCCTGATATTCAAGATAAACATAGACCGTGTTTAAATAGTAATAAATCATCTCCAATTATTGAAAGAAATATTAGACTAATTAGAAGTTTAGGGTATTCTATGGTAGGTATACGAGCGACCATTACCAACGAAAACTTACATAAGCAGAAGGAGATTATTACATATTTCTCTCAACTTGGGATAGAAAATATATGGGTTGACCCTATTTTCCCATCAGTAGGTAAAAAGATATTAGAAACCAAATTTGACATGATGATTTTTGCAAAAGAGTTTCTAGATGCTTGTGCACATGCAGAAGAGAAAGGCATTTCTTATGGTAGTATTTTAACTTGTAATTTTAATGAGGAAGTTTCTCAGCATTGTAGAGCATGTATACCTCTACCTCATTTAACAACTGATGGATTTGTTTCAGCATGTGACATGGCATTATTTGGTGCAGATAGCAATCATATGCAACCACTAATTTTTGGGAGCTGGGATAGTAGTAGTAATAAGATTTTGTATGACGATAATAAAATAAACATTTTAAAATCCAGAAGTATTGAAAATTTAGCAGAATGTAATAACTGCAACTCAAAAAAGCATTGTGGTGGTTATTGTTTAGGTGAGGTATTAAACGAAACTGATTCCCTGTTTGGATGTAAACGGAGCGTATGCGAGGCTATAAGATATCTTGATTCACACATGACTGATTCACAAAGAAAGTATAAGTTTTTACATCCATAATTAAGATGATGAGGGGGCCTTTGACAATCGACAAGGATGACTTACTCCAACCAATCGTTCCAGCGGGGAACCCGCTGAACTCATCGTTATAGTGAAATTGCAGCACGGAAGCATGAGGTGATACAGGAGTGAATTCTTTTGTTGTTTCGATAGAGTGCCCGTTGTGCGGCGCTCCCCTTGATTTCAGTGAAGGGTCAAATGCTGTGCAGTGCCTTCACTGCCGGGCAAACCTTCTTGTCACAGGCCACAAACAGGCGTTGAGCTATTACATCGAACCTAAGATCGACAAGCATCTTGCGGTGGTTGCGGCATTGACAGCCCTGAAGAACATGGGAATGGATCCAGTCAGGGTTGTTGAGCCGGTACTCTATTTCGTCCCTTACTACAGACTTACAGGACACGATTTTGGATGGGAAAGGCCCCCGTGTAAGCCTGTTGAGGAGGATACTGACGACGATGAAGGTCCTTCGTCCGGTTTCAAATTTTCAGCCACTGCATCTTTTTCCATTCTGAAAGGCATTGCAGGCAACCTTTTCACAGGTCTTGGCAAAGAAAAGGACATTGACAGGCTGCTTTTTACAGTCGTCAACGGGTCTTCTTCAGGCCCCTTGTCTTCCAGTGAGGTGCAATTAAGGGACAGGTATATTGAAAAGAATTTCACTGCCTGCAATCTTGGCGGGGCTGGACTGTATTCGATAGGTGTAAGGGCCGAGGTGCTTAAGCTTAAACTGTTCAACAGCGAGACCCTCGCCTCGCTCGGTAAAATTGTCTGCTCTGAAGTAAGTCCTGAAGAGGCCCTGGCAAAGGGAATGAAGTCTGAAATTACAGGGGAACTTCTTTATCGGGCTGTAATCGGGAAAATCCTTTCCATAATTTATTTTCCTTTCTGGGGAGTAGAAACCGAACACAGGGATAAAAACCTGATCTCTGTCGTTGATGCGGTTTCGAGGACCGTAATCAAGCCGGATGCCGACCCTTCTTTAAAAGCATTACTCGAAAGCAAGGCTGAATCAGGTCAAAACGTGGCCGGCTTCCGCCCGCTGTTATGCCCCAACTGCGGCTGGGACCTTCCTGTGCGGCCTGATGATGCGGTATTTATCTGTTCGTCATGCAACAAGGGATGGCAGATATACGGCAACCTGCTCAACGAAATCGACTACCGTATCGGCGGGCTAAAGAACGGAGGAATACAGGCCAACGCGCGCTATCTTCCCTTCTGGGTGGTCGAGACTGAAAAGAACGGAAACCCCTTCAAGTTCTTTTTGCCAGCGTTCCGCTATAGGCGACTGAAGTTCCTTGCAGACCTGGCAGTCAACATCTCAAGAAAACAGCCAGAATACACGATTTCAGATAATAAAAAGAACGAAATACTTTCAGGCCGGTTTGAGGGGTGTTACTATGACCAGGAAGACGCCGCGCTTCTGGCCTGCTTTGTGAATGCAGGGCTGGAACTAAAAAAAAGCAATGCGAAGTTTGCATCTGAGACTTTGCAGATAAAAAGCGCTGTATTGACGTGGTTCCCTTTTGCGATAAACGGCAGTTCCCTCGTTGATCCTTTCACCGGGATGTCCCTGACCAGTGCCCTTTTTTGCAATTAGCTGTTGGCATTTTCATCCTGGACAAGTATGAAGCACCTTAGAACTATAACCGTGGCATTGATCTGGCCAATGCCACAACAGTGACCTGTCTTGCTCCTGCTTCCATCAGGACTCGTGAACATTCTTTCACGGTGGCGCCTGTTGTTATAACATCGTCAACCAGTAATAAGCTTAGTCCCTTGACATCACCTGAAACCGAGAATGCGTCTTTTATGTTTTTCAGCCTTTCCTTTCCTGTAACATCTGTTTGTGGAGGGGTTTCTCTGACCTTTCTCAGGGCATCAAGCATGAGCGGGATTCCCAATTCCCTTGATAAGTGACGGCCCAAAACAGCAGTCTGGTTGAACCCTCTTTGTTGAAGCCCCTTGATGTGCAAAGGCACTGGTACTATGCCGTCAGCTTTTTCAAGGGACAAGCCCGATATTAGTGAACCAAGGGGCTTTGAGAGTCTTTTGCGGGAATTGAACTTAAGGAGATGTATTGATTCTTTCAGCACGCCTTCATATATACCGTAAAATAGGATTTGTGTATAAGGGGGCCTGGCGTCCATACATGATTTGCAGGTGGTTGTATGAGGCGAGACAGTCGGTGTTCCACATATCCTGCATGATGGGCCTTCATATTTCATGATTTTCCCCCAGCAGGATACGCATATCGGATTGTGTGTATAGCTGTCTGATTTATTGCCACATACAGGACATTGGGATGGGAAAAGGATATTTAATAATTTAGAAAACATAAATTAAGAATTCAGGAGCCAGAAGTCAGAAGTCAGAATGAAAAAATTAACTATTGTCTTCATTTGTTTCGACTGTAACGTTGCAACAAATCTCTGTAAAATGTCAGGTAAGCAGCTGGACCAGAAATAAATGCCGTAAATAAAGACTTTATATGCGATACCTTATAAATTTCCAGGCCCTTTTTAAGGATATGTTCAACAGCATTTGCTGTGTTCAGCGGCAACGGGCATAAAATAGATTTCATCGCATTTGTAAAGGCTTTCTTTACGGCATCTATTTCTGGTGCTTAACGTATCAACTTCTATTGCCTGAGCTTCATAATTGGCTTGGATATTTAGCTCAGAATTGTTCTTTTAAGATTATTATCTCATCCCTTTTCTGGCCTGTAGATATTACCTGTATCTCTACTTTCACAAGCTCTTCTATCCTCTTTATATACTTCCTTGCATTCAGAGGGAGCTTGTCAAATTCCTTTGTGCCGAGTGTGCTTTCCTTCCAGCCGTCCATCTCTTCGTAGACAAGCTCGCAATTCTCAAGGACTTCCACTTCTTTGGGGAAGTTGTCATATGTCTTGCCGTTGAATTTATAGCCTACACATATCTTCAGCTTATCAAGCCCATCGAGTATGTCGAGCTTAGTGAGGGCTATGCCCGTCAGCCCGTTTACACGTGCAGCATGTTTGAGGATCAGTATATCAAGCCAGCCGCATCTTCTTGGCCTTCCGGTGGTTGCGCCGAATTCGCCACCCTTTTGTCTTATTGATTCTCCGAGGGCGTCTTTTAATTCTGTGGGAAATGGTCCCTCTCCAACCCTTGTTGTATACGCTTTGACAATGCCAAGGACCCTGTTTATTTTTGTGGGCCCTACACCAAGACCAGTGCATGCCCCTCCTGCTATTGTGCTTGATGATGTGACAAATGGATATGTGCCGTGGTCTATGTCGAGCAATGTGCCCTGGGCGCCTTCAAATAGGATGTTTTTCCCTGAATCCATTTCATCATTTATGATAAGGTCAGTGTCTGCAATATATCTTGAAAGACGTTCAGCATATTTCATGTACTGCTTTTCAATATCATCCGCATTGAGCGGAGACTCTTTGTACATGTTTTCAAGCAGGAAGTTGATTGTTTTGAGGTTTACTGACAGCTTTTCCCTGAAAACCTCGGGCTTGAGCAAATCCATCATCCTGATGCCGTGCCTTGCGATTTTATCGGTATATGACGGGCCGATGCCCCTGCCTGTTGTGCCGATTTTCTTATTGCCTTTCTTGTTTTCACATGCCTTTTCAACAGCTGTATGATAGGGCATGATCACATGCGCGTTTTTTGAGATAAAGAAGTTGCTGTCTATCTCTATGCCTTGCTCTTTCAGTTCGTCCATCTCCTGAATAAGGGCGGCTGGGTCAATTACAACTCCATTGCCTATAATGCACTTTTTCCCCTTGTGAAGCACCCCGGAGGGTATAAGATGGAGTACATATTTTTTGTCCTTTATGACAACTGTGTGGCCTGCATTGTTGCCGCCCTGGTAACGCGCAACTACATCAGCTTTTTCTGTAAGGACATCAACCAACTTTCCTTTTCCTTCATCACCCCACTGGGCGCCGACAATTACAACTGTTGACATATGATTACCTCTCAATTGCTTTATAACGCTATTGCATCGTGTGTTATAGCGTATTTCGCATAACAGATTTAAACGCTACAATGATTATTACAGGTTTATTACCTTGGTAAAAAGGATGTTCGGAAGGTTCTTTATCTCTTCCAGTAATGTCCCTGTTACAGGCGAATCAATGTTGACAACTGATATCGCCATTCCCCCAGCCAGTTCCCTGCCAAAATGCATCCGCGCTATGTTGATGTTGTGTTTTCCGAGCAGGCTGCCGATGTTACCGATGACACCCGGCTTGTCATTATTATACATGAAGAGCATACTTCCCTCAGGGACTATCTCTACAGGGAAACTGTCGACCCTGACTATCCGGGGGTCTTTTTTGCTGAACAGGGTCCCGGACACCAGGAGCTCTTTTTGGGGAGATTTTATCCTGATGGTTATCATGCTGTTGTAGTCCCCGGCATCGCTGCTCTTTGTCTCCTTCACTTCTATCCCCCGCTCTTTTGCTATGAACGGCGCATTCACAAAATTCACCGTTTCCTCAAGGATAGGCGTCAGCAGGCCTTTAAGTGCTGCGATAGTCATGGGAGATGTATTTAGTCCTGCTGCATCTCCCCTGTACTCAAGGTCTACGCCGGTGGTCCCACCATCAAACATCTGGGACGCAAAACTCCCGAGCTTGTCCGCAAGATTTATGTAAGGCTGTAATGCAGCGACCTGGTCAGCAGGGATTGAGGGGAAGTTGACCGCATTTCTTATTGTACCGTTAATCAGGTAATCAGCTATCTGCTCTGCAACCGCTATAGCGACATTTTCCTGGGCCTCCTGAGTTGAGGCACCGAGGTGCGGTGTGGATACAACCCCTGGATGTCCTACAAGAGGATTGTTGTTAGGCGGCTCTATTTCAAAGACATCGAGCGCAGCACCGGCTACCTTGCCGCTTTCGAGCGCCTCGAAGAGGTCTTTCTCATTTATGATGCCGCCCCTTGCGCAATTTATAATATAAACCCCGTCCTTCATTGTCTTGATTGTTTCTGCACGGATAAGGTTTCTTGTCTCGTTTGTCAAAGGTGTATGTGTTGTAATAAAGTCAGCCCGACTTATAAGTTCCGGTATCTCCAGCTTTTCTATGCCCATCTCTTTTGCCTTTTCTTCATTAAGGAACGGGTCATATGCTATAACATTCATGCCGAGACACTGGGCCCTTCTGGCCACTTCTCCGCCAATATTGCCGAGCCCTATTATACCGAGGGTCTTGCTGAAAAGCTCTGTTCCCATAAACTTCTTCTTTTCCCACTTGCCTGCAGCTATGGAGGCATTTGCCTGTGGGATCTTCCTGGCAACAGCAAACATCATGGCGATGGTATGCTCTGCTGTTGTAATGGTGTTGCCGCCCGGGGTATTCATGACCACTATGCCCCTTTTTGAAGCAGCGGCCTTGTCCACGTTGTCCAGACCTGAGCCGGCGCGGCCTATTACCTTAAGGTTAACAGCAGCTTCGATAATCTCTGCCGTAGCCTTTGTAGCTGACCTGACTATCAAAGCATGGTAATCTCCTATGATGGCCTTTAATTCTTCAGGTTTCAGGCCTGTCTTTACATCAACCTCAAGGCCTGCCTTCCTGAGAATTTCAACACCATTTTCAGATATATTGTCACTTACAAGAACTTTCATCATTCCTCCATTAATACTTCCTGAGCTGCTGCAACTCCGGTCCCTAATTTTACAGCGTATCCAAGTTCTTTGAGCACCATTTCGAGGGCAGCGATGCCGGTTATAACATCAAAGGTGTCGGCATAACCGAGGTGGGCAAGTCTGAATATCTTGCCTTTTGCCTTGTCCTGCCCGCCTGCGCCTGTGATCCCGTACTTCTCTCTCAGGTTCTTGTATATCAATTGCCCGTCAATACCAGCCGGCGCTTCAATTGCAGTTACAGAATTGCTCGGTGATTCCTTTGAATAAATGCCGAGCCCCATCGCCGTTACACCCTGCCTTGTTGCCTTTGCGAGCCTTGCATGTCTTTTAAATACATTTTCGAGTCCTTCTTTCTGGAGCATCTTGATCGCCTCGTTGAGTCCTATTATCAGGGTCACCGCAGATGTGAAATTTGTCTGGTTCTTGGCAAGGTTTTCCCTTTCCTTTTTAAAGTTAAAATAAAACCTCGGCATTTTTGATGACTCGCTCCTTTTCCATGCCTTGTCGCTCACGCTGACAAAGGCGAGGCCAGGGGGCAGCATCAATCCTTTTTGGGACCCACCGATCATTATATCTACACCCCACTCGTCGGTCCTTAGATCCTGCGCAACCAGCGCGCTGATAGCATCCACCACAAAGAGGGTGTTCTCGAACTTGTTGACGACCTTCCCGATCCCTTCAATGTCATGATATACACCTGTGGATGTCTCTGTTGCCTGGATAAAGACGGCCTTTATATCGGGATCCTTTTCGAGTGCGCTCTTGACCGCCTCTGGCTTAGCAGCATAACCCCATTCAACCATTAATTCTTCTGCCAGCAGACCATAAGCCTGGCATATCTTTGTCCATCTTTCACCGAACTTTCCGCCGTTTACCACCAGGACCTTGTCTCCGGGATTGAAGAAGTTATTGACAGAGCCGACCATGCCGCCGGTGCCGGTTGAGCATAATATAAGCACATCATTTTTTGTCTGGAAAAGCCACTGGAGTCCTTTTTTTGCTGATTCAAGAACAGGAAGAAAGTCCGGGGACCTGTGATGTATCATGGGCATTGCCATGGACAAAAGCACCTCCGGTGGTACAGGTGTAGGCCCCGGGGCCAATAGATATCGTTTTAACATAATAACCTCCAATATTGATTTTAAAGTGCGATTGCATATTTGCACATCAAATTTGCAACCAAATTCAGGGTCATGGATTTGTACGAGTGTATATAATAATATAAAACTGCCGGGTTTGAAAAGACTTATGTGGAATAAAGCTGAGGGACGTCAAAGTCTCCTGTTTTCATAAAAAGATTAAATTGTATATAATTTCATATAAAACTTAATAACTATCCACGGATATTTCAGCATAATTGAAAACGGGTAGTTCCTAAATGGAGGCTGCATATGAAGAAACTTATACTTTCCTTCCTCGTCCTCTTTTTTCTGGTCTCATGCGGAAAATCAGAGGTCAAGCAGGTCACGGAGGATTCAAAAACTGCAAAAGAGGCATTTGCCCTGATTGGCGCGATAAAAGATGCTTATGTGAAAAGGGACATGAAATCTATTGAGGGCCTTACGACAAGAGACGGCTACAGGACAGTCCTTGGAGCCATGAAGAGCTTTGATTCTGCTGAGCTCACCTTTAATCCTGCTTTTGTCGAAATAGATGGCGATACGGTAAATGTAAACGTATCATGGAAGGGCGTATGGAAAAAGGACAGAAAAATTACTGATGAAAGGGGAATGGCCATTTTCATTTTAAGGGAGAAACCCCTTAAAGTACATAACATACTGAGGGCCAATCCATTCAGATATCCTGAATAGGCATATGGATAACGACAATAACCCGATTATTTATCATTATCGCTTTCTATTCGAAAATGGTATTGAAAAAGAGTTCAGGGTTGAGCTTGACAGCAAGACACTCATAGCCATACAACCGGATAGCCGGGCACATCCTGAATGGACCGCGCTCAATTTTTTCAGATGTCCCAATTGTTCTCTGGACGAAAGCACAAATAAATATTGTCCTGTTGCGGTCAATCTTGCAGATATAGTCGATTCCTTTAAAAGTTCCGCGTCGTATGAAAAAGTTGATGTATCGGTTGAGACCAATGCGAGGAGATATTCAAAACACACAACCTTGCAGAGGGGTGTAAGCTCTCTAATAGGCATATGCATGGTATCGAGCGGATGCCCTGTAATGGAAAAACTGAAGCCTATGGTGCGTCATCATCTGCCTTTTGCAACAGAGGAGGAGACAAAGTATCGCGCAATATCAATGTATCTGCTCTCGCAGTATTTTCTGCATAAGAAGGGGAAAGTGCCTGATTGGGAGTTGAAGGGCCTGGCCAGGATTTACGAGGATGTGAGGACTTCAAATAGGAGCTTTTGCAAGCGACTTTCAAATATAAAGATTGAGGACGCAAGCATCAATGCAGTTGTTGTCCTTGACTGCTTTGCCGATGCAATAAAGTTTTCAATAAAAGAAGACATCCTTAAGGAAATGGAAGATTGAAAACTCCCTGCAGCAGGCTGCAGGGAATACGTTTGCTATTCGCTGCAGGTAAAGAGCGATTAATTCATGCACAACAATGCTATACATTCCACATTCATAGGGGTTGAATCGGTTACCACTCTGCAATTATAAAGCACCCCGCTGTACCCTAATTTGCCGTAACTGTCGAACATCCTTATTGCCAACTGCTCGTAAGCTGTCAATCTTTCCTGTCTCATGTCGGGCCTCCCTGTTCTGCCAGTTTTGGAAGATGTGATGTTCTGATATAAGTATCGTATAAATCAGCTGTTTCTTTAGGCGAGTGGTAATTTTACCCAAGTAAAGATGTTGAGGCTTATCAGTCCAGCCTTCCCCCAACGCCCCACTTGCTATTATTCATCGGAATTCTTAAGGCCTGTTTTAATATCGTCATGAACTCAGCTCTTGGAATTTCCCTGCCCCCTAAACTCATCAGGTGAGGCGTTGTTACCTGGCAGTCTATTACCTGGAACCCCCATTCTGTTAATTGCTGAACGAGTCTTACAAATGCTACCTTTGATGCATTGCTCTTTTTTGCGAACATGGATTCACCGAAGAATGCCCCGCCTAGGGCTATGCCGTAAAGTCCCCCTGCAAGTTCCCCTTCATGCCAGCTTTCAATGGAATGCGCGTATCCTGCATTATGGAGCCTGATATATGCCTCTATCATTTCTTCGGTAAGCCATGTCCCATCATCGCCATTCCGACGAAGACCAGCGCAATTCCTGATAACAGCTTCAAAGGCGGTATCAATAGTTACCTTGTAGATGCCTTTTTTGATTACCTGCCTAAGGCTTCTGGATATCTGCAGTTCATCGGGCATTAAGACAAGACGCGGGTCGGGCGACCACCATAAAATTGGATAACCATCGGAATACCAGGGGAAAATGCCCATTGAATAAGCGAGTAGCAGTCTTTTTTCACTGAGATCTCCTCCAACAGCCAGAAGGCCGTCTTCTTCGGACAGTTCAGGCGGCGGGAAGATTAATTTATCTGATAACTGAAAGACCGGCATTGAAAATTATAACTGCCTATGTGTGATAGTCGAAACTCAGCTTCTCGTTCTTCAATTCTATGTTCACTGTGCCGCCTTTTTTGAGTTTTCCGAACAGCACTTCTTCGGAAATAACGTCCTTGATCTCTGCCTGGACGAGCCGCGCAAGCGGACGCGCGCCGAAAACAGGGTCGTACCCCTTGTCTGCAAGCCAGTTTCTTGCGCTTCCCGAAAGGTTGAGGCTGACTTTTTTGAGCTTAAGCTGTGCAGCCAATTCATTTATGAATTTATCAACGACTTTTTTCATTATCTCGGCAGAGAGATGATTGAAAGTGATTATCGTGTCCAGACGGTTCCTGAACTCAGGGCTGAACATTTTGTTAATGGCATCCAGGCTCTTTGAACGGGTATCTTTTCTCCTGTCTCCGAAGCCTATGACATTCTTCTCAGAGTCCCTGGCCCCGGCATTGGAGGTCATGATCAGGATAACGTTCCTGAAGTCCGCCTTCTTGCCGTTGTTGTCGGTCAATGTGGCATAGTCCATGACCTGGAGAAGGATGCTGAAAATGTCGGGATGGGCCTTCTCGATTTCATCCATCAAAACTACGCTATACGGATGCTTGCGTATGGCGTCTGTCAGAAGCCCGGCCTGATCAAAGCCAACATATCCCGGAGGGGCTCCGATGAGTCTGGCGACAGTATGTTTTTCCATGTATTCGCTCATGTCGAAACGTATAAACTGGACACCCAGCACCGCAGCCATCTGCTTTGAGACCTCTGTCTTGCCAACGCCGGTCGGCCCTGCAAAGAGGAATGAGCCAATGGGCTTTTCAGGAGAACCAAGGCCGGCGCGCGACCGTTTGATTGCGGAAACGAGCAGGTGAATGGCGTCATCCTGTCCGAAAACGGTTTTCCTTAATTCACCCTCAAGGTTTTTAAGTTTTTCAGTGTCAGAGGTCGAAACTGTCCGGGACGGGATTTTTGCAATTTTTGATACGACTTTTTCGATCTCTGCGATGCCGACGATCTTTTTGGTTTTTGTCGAAGACAGTTTCAGTGCAGCGCCTGCTTCATCAATGACATCAATCGCCTTGTCCGGAAGAAATTTGTCGTTGATGTATTTGGCCGAAAGCTCTACCGCTGCCTTGATAGCGCTTTCCGAGAATTTCACACCGTGAAATTTCTCGTAGTAAGACCTGAGTCCCGCCAGTATATGGATTGTCTCATCAATGCCCGGCTCCTGGATCTCTATCTTCTGGAAGCGCCTGGACAGCGCCCGGTCTTTCTCAAAATAATTCTTGTACTCTTCGTAAGTGCTTGCTCCTATGCACCGCAGTCTCCCGGAATTCAGCACTGGTTTCAGGATATTCGACGCATCCATAGACCCGCCGCTTGTCGCCCCTGCTCCGACAACAGTATGTATTTCATCAATGAACAGGATTGCGCCGGGTATATTTTCTATGCTTTTCAGTGTCGCTTTTAACCGGGCCTCAAAGTCACCCCTGTATTTTGTGCCTGCCAACAATGCTCCCATGTCCAGTGCGAATATTTTAGTGTCTTTTAATGCGTCGGGCACTTCTTTTTGGTGGATTTTCAGGGCAAGTCCTTCTACTATAGCTGTTTTACCGACCCCTGGCTCGCCTACAAAAACGATATTGTTTTTCCTTCGCCTGCATAAGACCTGTATGGTCCTTTTGATCTCGCTTTCACGGCCTACAAGAGGGTCAATATCGCCCAGATCGGCCCTTTCAATAAGGTTGACAGTATAAAGTTTCAGCGGGTCTTTTGCAGGTGCCGGACTATCACAGGGGGCACAGTGCTGGGCCGGTTTTGTCCCATCTGTTTCTTCTGTCGGATGTCCTGCAAGATGTTCCGGCGGCGATTTGGATATGCCGTGGGATATATAATTAAGGACATCCAGCCTTGTAATGCCTTCTGCCTCAAGCAGATAAACGGCATTAGCATCTTTTTCATGAAAAATAGAGGCCAGCATATCTCCTGCGTCAGCCTCTGTCTTCCCTGCTGACTGGATGTGTGTTAATGCCCTCTGGATCACCCTCTGGAAGCCGATTGTAGCTTGCGGGTGCATGGCGGTCTTATCTGCCTGTTTGAGGATATATGTTTCGAAGAGTTTTTCTATTTCGGCCTTGAGCCTTGAGACATTTCCTCCGCAGTTTGTT
>Ga0209211_10006196_pt1 | contig 17450 bp, 18 predicted proteins | sample RifGroA2_FD_183992 | JGI IMG/M metagenome (GOLD analysis project Ga0209211, IMG submission 183992) | Groundwater microbial communities from Rifle, Colorado, USA - Groundwater A2 (SPAdes) (version 2) | ecosystem: Environmental > Aquatic > Deep subsurface > Groundwater | place: Rifle, Colorado... | reverse complement strand
AGAAAACTTATACCGTCTCTTTTTGGCATCATCACGTCAAGTAAAATCACATCATAAGGCCCGCTTTCCTCGATTTTATTTAAGGCTTCTTCGCCGTTTGTGACAAAGGAAGTGACAAAACCGGCCTCGGTTAAAACTTCAACATACAGCTCTCTTATAAACTGGTCATCTTCTACAATAAGAACTCTTTTTGAATAATTTTCCACAAGTTTATTATAACACTTGTTGTCTTTTAGTTTCACGTTTATCTCTCAAAATACATTTGCCAAACTGGACAAATTCCGCTATAATGCGGTTTATCGTTTGCGGGAGTAGTTCAGCAGTAGAATGTCTCCTTGCCAAGGAGAAAGGTCGTGGGTTCGATTCCCGCCTCTGGCTCCAAAGTAACAGAAATTTACATAAACGTACAGGAAATTACAATTGCGGTAGGTTTAATAAGTATGCTAATCTGAATACGGAGTAACTTATGAATAAACAAACAGGAAATATTTTACTATTGGTACTACTAGCAGCTTTTATTTTCATAATTGCTGTGGGTGGGTATTTTTTACTAAATAACAAAGCAGGTACTTCTTTAAAAAAACAGGAGGCTCCAGTAACTCAAGGTAACCAAATAAGTGAACCGAGTTCAAGTGAAGACAAAACATCCGAAGCTATTAATATTCTTGAAACAATTCCAGAGATTAAAACTATACAGCAATCGGTGGTAAAAGCAGGAAGAAAACCATTTTTTACTCCTGAAGGAGAAAATGGTGATATAGTGACAGTTTCTCTTAGAGAGAGCTTTTCAGATGATCCCCATACAAGTCGCATAGATACCTTTAATGTAAATATTATATCTAAAGAAATTACGGTTTCAGATGTTGTTACTAGTAAGGACATGTCCCTTGAGGAATGGAAGAAAACTGTTAAAGAAAGGTTTCCTTCGAGCTGAGTACCGTTACCAACTCCAAAAGTGGCAGGAATAGCTGACCTATTCACAATGATACCGGATAAAGAAGGAAAAGTTTCTGTAGTAACTGTGCTATATAACAGCGCTGGAGTTATAGAAAATCTACTAGATTCAATCAGGAAAACTACATGTACAATCTTATCGGTAATCCTGTTCTTGACTTTGTAATTAGGCAAATAGTCAGATTAATATATCAACAACCACCAGCTTACGCAGGTGGTTTGCTGTGTGACGCTGCGCATCAGCCGATGAGTACATCTAAATTCTCGCATAGCGAGTTTTCTATTTTAGCTTATATCTACTAGTTTACACTGGTAGTTTTACGCTCGAATTATAAAATACGAAATAGTATCCTCGTCAAACCCCTTTATCAAAGATGGCTAAAGTTTGTAGAAAAGGATGTTGTACGTTGATTAATACCACCCGGCGCAAATTTTGCAGTCCATCGAAACGGCGTATAATAAATAGACAAATTGCCCAATAGGCGGAAAGAAGCTAGAATATGAAGAATCACAAAAAAATTACAAAGGCGGTTATTGCCGCGGCAGGTTACGGAACACGCTTTCTTCCGGCCACAAAAAACCAACCAAAAGAAATGCTCCCGATTATCGACAAGCCCATCATCCACTATCTAGTGGAAGAAGCGGTAGAGTCCGGCATTAGCGACATAATCATTGTTACCAGAGCCGGGCAAAACATCATGGAGGACTATTTTGACAACAACCTCGCCCTTGAGTATTCCCTGGAAAAGTCGGAAAAGATTGAAAGCCTCGCCATGGTAAGAGAGATTCCACAAATTGCCAACTTTGTATACGTGCGGCAAAAAAGGCACATGCCTTATGGCAACGCCACACCGATAAAAGTCGTACAAAATTTAATCGACGACGATGAAGCCTTTGTCTATATGTTTGGCGACGATATGACTTTAGCAAAGGGTAAGCCAGTTACAAAACAGCTGATCGATATTTTCCAGGAACAGGGAGCCGATGCCATATTAGCAGTCCAAGAGGTACCCGACGAGGAAATATATAGATATGGAACGGTAAAATACAAAGAAAACGCGCAGTACAGGTACGAAATGGAAGCGGGTTACGAGAAATTACCCAAGGGTCAAGCGCCTTCTAATATGGCCCTGTTCGGGAGATTTGTTTTCTCATACGATGTTATTAGAACTGTAAGCAGCACACCTCCAGGCAAAGATAGCGAGTTGTGGGTAATGGACGTGCTAAATAAGATGGCCACCGAAGGCAAGAAGGTTATCGCGCAACCCATTGACGGCGAATGGCTAACCACTGGCGACCCGTTGAGATATCTAAAAACAACACTGCGGTTTGCCCTAGAAAGAGAAGACCTCGCCAAAGACTTGAAACAGTACATCAAAAGTCTTAACCTGTGACACAAACTGATGCATCAAGAAACTGAACTAAAGAGAAGACTATATAGAACGCTTTTGGCCATATTTATTATCCTTGCAGGTATATTTATTGGCTTTCGGTTTTTTGCTACAGGCATTGGCTCCTTCTTTGGCATCATTTCTAAGATAGGCAAACCCAAAGTTAAGGATGATACGTTAGCCCCCGTACCACCCTACTTTAACAATGTTCCCTTAGTTACTAACAAGAAACTAATTACTTTAAAAGGCTTTGCCGAACCGGGTTCAACCGTTAAGATTTTTGTGAACGGACCTGAAGCCGCTAGCGTGGTTACAGACACCAGCGGAGTTTTTTCTGCAGACAACATTGCACTGCTAGACGGGAAAAACACCATATTTGCTAAGGCCGAAGATGTATACCAAAACCAAAGCGAAAACTCTAAAACTATAGAAACAGTATATGACGGAAAAAAGCCAAAAATCACTGTCACCGAACCTAAAGAGGGTTCCACTGTAAGAAATCTAAATCAACGTATCTTGGTTAAAGGCTCGACAGATGAGAAAAGTGAAGTCAGAATAAATGACCGGCTGGCAATATCCAACCCTGATAACACGTTTGAAATCCTGTTAGGGGTTGAAGTTGGTGAGGTAGAGATCAAAATAGAGGCTACGGACGAAGCAGGAAATAAAGAGGACAAAAAACTAAAGGTAACGTACGTAAGAGCCGGAATTTAGCGCTTTGCGAATATGTCCCAAATGTCATAATAGCCGCCCTCATAGCCCAAGGCCCATACCCCTACTCCCAACAAGCCCCGACTTTTAGCCAAGGCGACTTTATAGCTAAGCGAGTCCTTGTCATCAAAATAAACCTGCCTTAACGCCTGTGTTTCCTCGTCCACATAATTAACGTACGGGGTTTTGGCCACGGCATCCCACTCTTTAGTTAAGTTCTTTTTGATTAGCAAGTCCAGAACTTGCGCATACGTAATTACTCTGGAGTAACCAATCAAATCATTGCCCTGAATTCTGGCTGATCTAGGTTTTGTACTTTCAACTACCCAATCGTAACCGTAAAAAGGCAAACCTAAAAAAAGCTTGGTCTTAGGAACAACCTCTAGATAGCCATCTAGGGCTTTAGTTACATTCAATCCGGTGGTTGAATATGTACCCTCAAGCGGGGCTACGGGCCCGGCGTGGGCTGATTCCGGACGGTGGAAGTCGTAGGCCATGATAAATAGCGCGTCCGCGTTTTCGGCTAAGCTTTTTGGGTCGGTAAGCCTTACACTTTCCCTCTCCGACTTCTCAACGGAGTCAGCAAACGTGGACACCACAACATAAGCGTCTCCCCCAAACTCTTTGTCTAAAGAAGTATTTAAGAAGCCAACCAAGCTGGAATAGCTTTGGGATTTTTCTCTAGTTGTGTAGCCGGAATACTCAAAGTCAACATTTATATCCGTAATCTCCGCACGGTTAAGCTCGGCAGTCACGTCCTGCACCAGCGCAGCCCAGCAGTCTTTACAGGATAGAATAGCGTCAATATCAGCATCGTTATGACCTATGAGCGTAACAGAAACCCGGCCGCCGGCTTTTTTAACTGAACTTATGGCTTTTTGCAAGTCCTTGCTGTCTTTCCATATTTTATAGTTGCCGTCGGTTGTTACAATCCGACCATTACCACTAACTGTGAGCCCAAAATAGGCAAGGTCTGTTACAGAGGATACATCAAGTTTTCTGCCATCAATACTCCAATAAGGCAGAAAGGCATAAACGCGCACACCATCCAGATATTTCTTAAAAACTGAACTGGTACCTAAAACGCTAAAAGTTCCATCCAGCGGCTCCAAAAAAAGCTGGTTCAAACTTCTTCCCCTACCTAAAAGCAAAACAACGCTAAATAAGATTAAACAAGCTAAATAAACTGATAAGACGGTCTTGTGCCAAGAAAACATCGTTTTAGTGTAGCATACAAATAGGATAAAATAACGCTGTGACAAAGACAAAAGCTATTCTAGCCGTGCTCGCCGGAACAACTGGTCTGATACTAACTGTTGGCATGTCCTATAGCCCGGTTAAAACTAAAGATGACCGGTTGGTAACTAGCGATGTGGTACAGAATAAACCCCCGGAACAAAGCATATGTACAACGTACTCATACATTGAGTATCTCGTCTACTCGGACTACTCAAGTTTTGTTATGCCTAACAATAAGTTTGGCATTTACATTTACGCCGAGGAAGACAGATTCTTTAAATTGGCCGACGAACTGGTGAACTCAAACGGCGGGGACTGGGGCTATGTTCTTATTCCCTACAATATCAGGGATAGGGACTCGGGCAAGTGGGGGCGGGTGTTTAACAGATTGGCTGATAAACACCTCATACCTATTATCCAGCTCTGGGACGTAAAACCAACCGACTATAAACAAGATACCCAGGAAGCCGCTTATTTCCTTAACGACTTTTTGTGGCCTGTGAAAGAAAGGTACATCAGCGTTTACAATGAACCAAACGACGATAAGTTCTGGGCCGGCGATTCCAACGCCAGTAGCTACGCGGAAGTCCTTAACTACACGATTGATGCGTTCAAAAAAGTAAATCCCAACTTTTTTATGCTCAACGGGGCGCTTAATGCCAGTGCACCGGATACCGGCGGCTACATTAATCCTACGCGCTTTATGCAGGAAATGCACGAGGAAGTTCCCGGTATATTTGATAAGCTGGACGGCTGGGCGAGTCATTCGTATCCCCAACCTAATTTTTCGGACAGTCCTTACGCAACCGGACTGTGGAGTATCCAAGCCTACGCTAGCGAATTAGCTTACCTTAAGGACAGCTTGGGAGTGACCAAACCCTTACCTGTTTTTATTACCGAAACAGGTTGGGCGCACGCACAAGGCGAAAGCTATCAAGCCTCCTATTTACCTGCCGATGCTGCGGCCGAGTATTACAAAATTGCCTTTGAGCAGGTTTGGCTGCCAGATGACAGAGTGAGAGCGGTCACACCGTTTACCATCTTCTACAAACCACCCTTTGACCATTTCTCGTGGATCAACCAAGACGGTGTACCATATGCTCAATACGAAACGCTCAAGCGCATTGCCAAGACAAAGGGTGAACCCGCAGGCTTGGTAAAAACCGAAATGAAAGTGTCGGACTGCAAATAATGGCCAAAAGTATAACCTACAACACACTAGCTCAGTTAACAGCCAAGCTGGTTAGTATGTCACTAACAATATTGGCAACAGTGCTGATAACCAGATATTTTGGCAGAGCGGGTTACGGTGAATTTTCACTAATGCAGGCACTGCCAGCTCTGTTTTTCATCCTCGCCGACTTTGGGCTGAATACCACTGCCCTAAAAATCATTTCAACCCGCAAAGAGTTGGTTGAAAATCATTACAACACTGTGCTGTACCTGCGGCTGGCAACCTCTTGCGGCTTAATACTATTACTCGGGCTTGTAACCTTACTACTCCCATATTCCACTTTCCTCAAGAGCGGTATACTTCTTTCGGCCTTGCTGATACTGACCCAAGCTCTGTACTCAACCACAAATCTTGTTTTTCAGTATGCGCGCAGATACGACTTGTCTGCAGTTGGTTACGTAGCGGGCAGCATAGTGACTATAGGGTTTATTGTGCTATGGATACTTAGCGGGCTTGATGTAAGGTATATGAGCTTTGCTTACGTCTTGGGCGGTATTGTCACCTTTGCAGTTAACGCAAAGCTCATCAGCAGATTAGGCTATAGACTCAAGTTATATCTTAACCCAGCCATAGCTAAAACCGTCTTGTACGGATCTATTCCGCTGGGTATTATGTTTGTTTTTTCGCAAATAAACTTTAAGGCCGACGCCCTGCTTCTGTCGCTTATGAAACTACCCCCATGGCTGCAGCTAAGCAACATCGAAGCTGTAGCAACCTACTCCCTGCCTTACAAAGTATTTGAAGTGGCTTTAGTAGTACCTACATTTTTTATGAATTCCGTTTTCCCGGTTTTTGTCCAAAAATTGGCTGCAAACCCGCAGGAGCTTAAAAAGGTCTACCTCAAAACACTAAAGCTACTTGGCGGCTTGGGTCTGTGTGCATCGCTGGGCTCTTTTGTACTCGCTCCGCTGCTTATTCGACTTCTAGGGGGCTCGGGCTTTGACCAGTCTGTAACCGTTCTTAGAATACTTTCGGTTGGACTAGCTGTGTTCTTCCTTAGTCAACCTACAGCCTATTTGATAGTAACCCTTGATAAGCAGAGATATCTGCCCTTGGTTTATGTTATCGGTTCTATTTTCAACGTCTCACTAAATCTGGTGCTAATCCCCCAGTACGGCTTTTATGCCTCGGCCTTCCTTACCTGGATCTCTGAGCTTGTAATACTTGCCCTGCTTGGCTACTTTGCCCGCAAAGCCTGGAAGGACTATTTGTATGCTAGCCGAAGCTAAAATGGGCGGGGTGTTTTCACTATTTTTCTGTGGCTGTATCTTTGCATTGGCCCTTGGCCAGTTTGCGTTGGTGTATAAGTTTGGCGACGGGGGCATTTATAGCTTTGATATCTTACTGCTCGTTTTCTGTCTTGCTGCGCTTAGCTTTTTCATTATCAAAAGAAAAAAAATCCAAGTAACCGTGCCCGGGATGTTGCTCTGTAGTTTCTGCCTAATTGGCGGTATCTCGCTAGCCTTCAGTCCAATTAAGCTTAGCTCCAGTGAATTACTGGTGGCTGGCGCCTATCTTGTAAGGCTTGCTACCTACGTGCTTTTCTACATCTGCCTCCACAATCTTGTAACAGCGGGGCTACTAAAAACCGGAACCATAGAAAAAGCGGTAGTGGTTAGTGGGGTCTTCCTTTTTATTGCGGGTATTATCCAGCTGATTGTGTTTCCCAACCTCGGACTAATAAGTGATCTTTACGACTGGGATCCTCATAAAAACAGAATGTTTGCAACCTTTTTCGACCCAAACTTTTTGGGTATGTATTTTGTTATCTGCCTTGGTATAAGCATTAAGAGGATGAAGAGATCGGCGTTGGCAAGCACTTTATTGGTAACTTTTTTTTCCTTGGGTATTTTGCTGACATTCTCCAGAAGCGCGTGGCTTGCTGCGTCTGTACTTATGTTTTTTGTCTTGCTGAAAAAGAAGGTTTTCCTAATATTTGCTTTTATTTTGGTACTACTAGCTTTTTTAGCGGTACCAAGGATACAAACCAGGCTTACCGGCATCACAGACCCAAGTGATTCCACACACTTTCGGCTTACTTCGTGGTCAAATTCCTTGCAGATAATTAAGGTTAACTGGGCATTTGGGATCGGTTATAACGCATATAGGTACGCACAACTAAACTACGGCTTAATCGCCGCAAGTGCCGCCAGTTCCCGTTCCGGTGCAGGCAGCGACGCCAGTCTTCTCCTGGCGTTTGCGGACACCGGGGTTGTTGGCATAACCATACTTGTATGCTTTTGGCTTGGAGTGTTTTTAAAGGGCTTAAAAACAAAAAAAATGTATATGTCAGGGCTGGTGGCGGCGCTTGCGCTTAACTCCATCTTTATCAATTCGCTTTTTTATCCTCAAATATTCGTTGCTTTGCTTGTCGTGGTGGCCGCTGAAGGATTCGAACCTTCGACCCCTGCAATGTGAATGCAATGCTCTAACCGGCTGAGCTAAGCGGCCGAGATAAGATGACACGCAAGCAAGATAATTATACAATCAAACGATGAAAAAATCGCTTGTTAGCTTTGCAGAAACATTCATAATCGGGCTTTTCCTATCTTTCCTGATTATGCTTTTCGTGGGTCAATCTCTGGAAATCACCGGCGACTCTATGTACCCAACTCTAAAAGACAACCAAAGGATTATCGTAGAAAAAGTCAGCTATAAAAGCGGGGTGCCAAAACGCGGCGAAATCGTAGTCTTCAGAAGTTTTGATAACGCTAATGTGTTCCTGATAAAACGAGTGATTGCTATACCAGGCGATACCTTTAAGATGATAGGAGGTAAGGTGTATGTAAACGGCTCGCCACTTGCAGAAAATTACTTATCCCAGGGAGCAGAAACCGAAAGCGCTGATGACCTTATGCCGTACGCAGTTAGCCCATTGCCCGAAAAGTACTACCTAGTGCTTGGTGATAATAGAGCGGAAAGCTATGATTCAAGAGCGTTTGGCTTAGTCCCTTTGGAAAACTTTTTAGGCAAAGCTTTTATCGTATACTGGCCTTTAGGTAGTGTCAAGAGAGTTAACTTGTTATAACACTAATCTTTTTTCTTTTGCTTAACGTGTTGGAAAAAGCAACAACGCCTTGCGCAAGTGAGTAAATAGTAAAGTCCTTGCCCATTTTGACGTTTTTTCCGGGAAGAAAGGTTCTGCCTCTTTGTCTTACCACAATCTGCCCGCAGTCAACTGTTTGGCCGTGCGCTGCCTTCACGCCAAGTCTTTTTCCGGCAACATTACCACCTTGATTTGCTTTTGACGCAGATGCTGTTTTATGTGCCATGTACTACTCCTCCGCGACTTTCTTTTTAACAGCCCGCTTTTTTGGAGCTTCAGCAACCTGACCCTCTACGGCCTTTGTTTCCACCCCGCCTGACTCTAACTTGATACTATCAACTTTAAAAAGACTAATCGGTTGCCTATGGCCCTTTTTTCTCCGATACCTGGACTTGGACTTATACCTCGCCACAACAACCTTAGTGTCAGCTTTGTCTGCAACTTTAGCAAGGCTGACAGTACAAGTATCCACATAAGGGCTGCCAACTAGGAAGTTGGCGTCATCTTTGAACAAAAGGACCCTACAAACGGCCTCTTGCATACGGGAAACCTTTACGGTGTCCCCTTCTGTAACCTTAAATTGTGTACCTCCAAGCTCTATTACTGCGTACTTCATAACTTGGGAATAGTACAATACCTTTGCCACTTTTTCAAGCAGACACTTTCTGATAAGATATAACAATGGACTGCTACGTAGTACACATAGATAACAGTACCCTTAGGGTTGGATTGTATGCGCATGGCCAAAATCCCAAATTTCTAGCTGAAGACCTTCTGCCTACAGTGGCCTCACACTCCCGAATTGTAGATCCCAAGGAGTTTGGTCTCCAGTTTTCAAGGCTGCTAGCAGAAAATTTTGGCCACGAACTCCCAAAACTACCCGCGCTGTTTGTGTTGGAACCCGAACTCACGGACCTTTTTCTTCTCGCCCTGGACAAAAATACCGAGGAAAACTCCGAAGAGGTTGTTAAACAGATAAAAGAAAAGCTGATACATGAAGATATACAGAATATCTTTTTCTCTTATTACCGAATAGCGCCCTTTGTTTTTCAGTTTGTGGGCATCCAAAAGGAAACTATCCAGGGCTTTTTGGATGCGGTTAGCACCTTGGCTATTCCATTGACAGGAGTTTTCCCCCTGGGCCTGATACTACCAAAGACTAATACGAATGTAGCCAGTATGTTTATTTTTCCTGCTGAAACGGAAAATACAGTAGTTTTTAGTGAACTTACCGGGACTTCGTTTGCAGAAAAACTTGAAGGTAAAATCGCGATAGATGAGCTAATTAAGCTGTTTTGGCAACTTTCTGTGTACAGTACCAAAAATACTGGACCAACAATTTATACGTTTAAAAATTTTGTGCACAAAATTCCCTCATACAAGCCGCGGGCTGTGGAAATGACGCAAACTACGGAGGGTTACGAGAAACTGCAAGTTACCAAAGATACTATTGCCAAAAACCCCCAATTATTAACATCACAAGCAAATCTGCTCAATATACTTTCGGTGCCGCAAAGCAGCAATAAGAAAATCCCCGTTCCTGCAGTAATTGCGGCAGGCGTTGTGTCCATTTTAGCGATGGTGTTAGTCGTCCTGCAATTTACAGTAGGTATAGGCAGCCTGTTCACTAGTCAAGAACGGGAGGTTCTAGCAGATCAAACTGCCCAGAATCAGGATCAAACAAAGACGGAAGTTCCACAGCAGCAGGAAGAACAACCGGCAAAAGAGCTGAAAAGGTCCGACATTAAACTAAGGGTAGAAAATGGCAACGGCGTGCCAGGTTCAGCGGGTAAATTAAAGGCGTATCTGGAAGGTTTTGGCTACACCGTAGCGTCAGTAGGCAATGCAGTCAAAACGGATTACCCAAGCACAACCATACTCTTACCAAACAGCCTTGCTGATTACAAAGACCTGCTAGTAAACGATTTGAAAACCAACTACACGGTTGAAGTAACCGCCACAGACACCAAAGCAGACGGGTACGACGTGCTAATTATTGTGGGCGCAAAGTAGCTAGCTCTTCAGTAATGGTATGGTTGTAATTCTCAAAACGGGCTAGAGTGAAAAGAAAGTCAGAAAGACGATTTATATAGCCAATTAGATATTTGTTCTTTTCAGATGCCCCCAGAAGCCCTACAATGGCTCTTTCGCATCGCCGGCACACTACCCTTGCTACATGCAAATAGACAGCCGACTTACACCCAAAAGGGAGAATAAAGTTTTTTAAGGCCGGAAGTTTCTTCTCCATCAGCGCAATCGATTGCTCAAGCGCCAGAGTTTTGGCTATAAGATGAGCTTTAACCTGATTACCCGAGCTAAAACCTGCCACAACCGAACCTATTAAATACAGGTTCCTTTGAATGTCCGCAATATCTGTTGAAACTTTTTTGGCAAGATACAACCGCGAAGCGCTCAAAGATACAGTTAGCTCATCCAAATCGCCCAGCACACCTACTACCTTGCTAGACTTTGAAGCCGCACTGCCACCATACAATTTGGTACCCCCCTTGTCGCCCTGTTTTGTTGTTACCGACATAGTTTAGCAAACGCTATAGCCGCATTCGTAACACTTAGAACAACCCTCTTCGCTTATAAAAGAGGCGTTGCCGCATTCAGGACACATATTAACATATGAGAAGACCGAAACCTCTTTCTTGTCCTCCGGCTTGTCTACAACATTTGCGCCATTAGACCTCACATGTATACTGCAGTCTTCAGCCAAAACCTTAGCAACAGCATCAGGTATCGATGCAACTCGCTTGGTACCAAAACCAATGGTTCTGGAGCCACCAATACCAAGTAGCTGCACCACTATTTCCTTTGTTGTGTGTAACGGATTGTGCGAAACCCTAAGCCAACCTGAAATTAGTCTGCCCAATGCTTCAGACAGGGCGGCCACATCACTGCCGGCTTTGCCAACGTTGGCAAAAACCTCTACCGGATCCCCGGCTTCATTCTTGTTCACAGTTATAAATGCCTTGCCCTGTGGAGTATCTAGTTTGTACGTGGTACCTGAAAGCCGGTAGCCCCGCTCAACCTCCTTTCTAACTGACTCCGATGCCACTTCCTGCCTGATTTCCTTTTTGTCCTTAAGCTCTTTTGTTTCCAGCACAACCTCCTGCCTAGAGCCTGCTACGTATACAGTCAAACCCTTGCACTTCATCTCCCACCCAAGCATATATGCTTTAGCCACGTCGTCTTTTTTGGCAGTGGCCGGAAAGTTGCATGTTTTGGAGATAGAATTGTCTACAAATGCTTGAATAGCCGCTTGAGTCTTTATGTGCTCTTCGGGAAGAATGTCAGCTGACACAACAAAGGTATTTCTAATTTTGCTCGAAAGCTCCTCAATGTCCTGACACGACCCTGTATCTAGCACGCGTTCAATTATCTGTTTTTTCACGCCATCATCAAGGTTAAGCGCTTTGATGGTCTTTTCAAAGAACGGGCTGATGTAAGCTAGAGTTATCTTGTTAGCCTCGCCAGCCGCTTGATACACATTTCTGTAGTAAGCAAGAGCAAAAACCGGTTCACAGCCATAGCCTTCTACCCCAGCAACAGTGGAAATTGTTCCGGTAGGCGCAACTGTTGTCTGCGCCGCATTTCTAATGCCATACTTCTCAATGCCACTAATAACATTGTCCCACTTTAGTTGAGGTCTGGCCCAGTCCTTTTTAAAGGGTCTAATAGGGGTTGGGGCTTTCCAGCTAAAATCTTTGGGATCATAGATACTGCCCTTAATAGCCGGAAAAGCGCCACGTTCTTTAGCCAGCTCTATGGAAGCAAGCATGCTGTGATACCTGATAAACTCTGTTGCCTGCCCGGCAAAATCCAAACCCTCTTCCGAGCCGTATCTAATGCCCATAGAATACATAACATCAGCAAGACCCATAAAGCCCAGACCGATCCTTCTACAATTGTGGGCCGCTTCTTCTAGCTGCGGAACTGTGTCCACATATTTGTTAGCCGTTACAACATTGTCTAAAAACCTGGTTGACAGTTTAACTGTAGCTTCTAACTCATCCCAAGCCAGTCTGCCATTTTTATCCAAATGCTCAAGCAGATTGATTGACCCCAAGCAGCAGTTCTCATAAGGTCCGAGCCACTGCTCACCGCATGGGTTTGTAGCCTTTAGCTCATACAAGTGGGCCACGGGGTTGTGGCGATTTGCTTCGTCAACAAAAAGCACGCCCGGCTCGCCGTTTTTGTAGGCATAGTTAACAATGGTTTCGTAGATCTCTCTGGCCCGCGGGGATTCAACAACTTTTTTTGAGTGTGGATCTATCAAATCATACGTCTTGTCGTCCCTTACAGCTTTCATAAAACTATCCGTAACAGCCACCGATATATTAAAGTTGGCAATGCTGCCTTCTTCCGACTTACACTTGATAAACTCCCGTATGTCTGGGTGATCAATCCGCAAAACTGCCATATTGGCGCCGCGTCTCACCCCGCCTTGTGCAACCTCACCAAACGCCCGATCATAAACTGATAAAAAACCTACCGGGCCCGTGGCCTTGCCATTACTGCTCTTTACAATCGCCCCCTTTGGCCTCAAGTCAGAAAAGGAAAAACCATTTCCCCCACCCACCTGTTGAATAAGTGCTGCGTTTCTTAACGTTGAAAATATCCCATCCGGGTGCCTGCCCAAGTCGTCTTCTATGGGCAGCACAAAGCAAGCTGCTAACTGACCCAAAGGGGTACCGGCACCAGTAAACGTTGGTGAGTTTGGAAAAAACTTCTTAGTGGAAAGCAGATTGTAAAAGTCAATTTCAGATGCTTCCCGATAACCAAATGCCCCATCTGGCGCAGCTACAGTTTGAGCCACTCGCTCGAACATACCTTCAAGGGTTTCGGCCACTACGCCTTTTTCGTCTTTTAGCAAATATCTTTTCTCTAAAATTTTGAGTGAGTTGGGGCTAAAAGTTAGCTCACGATTTCTCACCGGAACGCGCGTTCTTTTTTGCATAGGCAGAATAATCGTGAGTTAACAACCTTGCACTGCCAGTAAGGTTATCAGCCCGCGATTCCAAATTAATAACAGCCAGTTGCACACCCGGCCTTATCATAGTCTCAAAAAATGTACATGCTTACAAACAATCTTAATTGTTGCAAACAATCCCAATATTGATAGTATTGCAAAATGAGTAAAACATGTACCAAAGGAACTATTTGCCCCTCAAGAATGCAGGGATATCGTATTTGCTGCCGTCGGGTGCCTCGGAAGCCGGGGTTTCAGTGTCGATCCTTTTACCGTCAACAGGTTTCTGTGCTGCAGCCTGAGATTCAGATTGAGGAGCGATAAAAGCGGCCCTCTTTTCTCTGGGTATGCCATATGGCGTTTTGGTGGCATCATCAAAACCGGTGGCAATAACGGTAATCCTGATCTGATCCTGCATCTTGTCGTCAATAGTGGTACCAAAGATTATATTGGCATCAGTCGAGGCAGATTGGCCAATTATTCTGGCGGCGATGTCTACCTCTTTCATGGTAAGATCTCGGCCGCCAATGATGTTAAACAAAATGCCGGTAGCACCCTCAATTGACACCTCCAACAAAGGAGAGGAAATGGCCGACTTGGCTGCTTGTTCTGCACGGGCGTCTCCGGTACCGATCCCAATACCCATCAGAGCTGATCCGGCGTCTTTCATAACGGTTTTGACGTCAGCAAAGTCAACATTGATTAAACCGGGCATAACTATTAGATCAGAAATGCCTTGCACGCCTTGGTTTAAAATGCTATCGCTTACTCTAAAAGCATCCAAAATGCTCATCTTGTCATCCGCGATATCCAGAAGTTTTTGGTTGGGAATGGTGATCAATGCGTCAACTTCGCTTTTTAACTCAATAATACCTCGTTCGGCATTAGCCATTCTTTGAGCGCCCTCAAAAACAAAAGGCTTTGTGACTACACCAACAGTTAAGGCCCCCAGCTCCTTAGCAATTGACGCGATAACCGGTGCAGCGCCAGTCCCTGTTCCGCCGCCCATACCAGCGGTAACAAATACCATATCACTCTCTTCTAAATTGCCGCGCAGAATGTCCAACGACTCTTCAGCGGCTTTTCTGCCGATTTCCGGATTAGATCCGGCGCCCAGCCCATGGGTTAAATCCTGGCCGATTGGAATTTTTACAAAAGCTTTGCTAATGGAAAGGGCTTGTGCATCGGTATTTACCGCAATAAACTCAACTCCGGAGATCTGGCCGGAATCTATCATGGTGTTTATTACGTTGCACCCAGCACCACCTATACCTACAACTCTAATCTTAGCGAACTTCTCTATTTCGGGTTTTACAAGCATTAATTTTTAGCTTAGGGCAGAAAGCTTTTTAGTTTGGCAAGCAACCTCTTAACTACTCCTCCAATCTTACCTGATGGGGAATTCAAATTCAATAGGCTCGCAGACTTTATCATCTTGGAGGCGTAGACAATGGCACCAACACACGCAGAGGAATCCGGGCTTTGAATGTCGTCTATCAGGCCCGAAACTCCTTTTGGAAAACCTATTCGCACCGGCATCTTTAAAACGTTCTTGGCGCATTTTTCTGCCCCAACGGTTAGCGACCCGCCGCCGGTTAGCACACATCCGGCTGGAAGCTTTGCCGTTAAATTAGCTTTTTTTATTTCGCCGGCTACCAACTCAAAGATTTCCTCAAGCCTGGGATCAACAATGCTATACAAAAGCCGCTTAGAAATCAAATTGGTTTCCAAACCGTAACCTGTAACATCAAATTCGTCGGGGCTAACGGCGGTTACTCTGGCTTGAGGCTTGTCAAAATCCCTCGCCAGGCTCATGTAATCCAGCTTTTCGTTACTTAATTTAATCTTGATCTTCTCGGCGGTGTCTAGGCTCGCCCGCAGCCCAATAGCTAAATCGCTTGTAATATGCTTACCACCAACCGGCAAAACGGAAGAGTAAATGGGTGCGCCGTCCAAAAAGATAATCACGCTTGTACTGCCCCCACCTATGTCCACTAAAACAGTCCCGAGTTCTTTTTCGGTATCGGTTAAAGCGCTTTCCGCCGAGGCCACTCCGGTAAAAACCAAGCCCTCAACCTCAACTCCAACATGTTTAACGCACTTTTCAAGGTTCTTGACCGAAGTAGAAAGTCCGTGAATAATGTTTGTTTCAACCTCTAATCTAATGCCGCTCATACCTACCGGATCTTTAATGCCGTCTTGGCCGTCTACAATGAAATCTCTTGGGATAACGTGAATGATCTCTCGTGATGAGGGAAGGCTCACCGCCTGCGCCGCCTCCGTTGCTCTGGCAACGTGCTCGGGCGTAATTTCCGAACTTTCGTGCGGTACAACTGCCACCACACCCCTTGAGTTTAACGTTTCAATGTGGCCACCGCTAACGGTAACAAATACAGACGAAATTGAAACTCCAGCCATTTTCTCGGCTTTGTCTATGCTTTGAGAAATAGACTCCACCGCCTCATCAATATTTACAACAACCGCCTTGTTAATACCTTTAGATGGCACCTTGGAAACACCAACAACCGATATTTTAGTCTCAGAAACTGCGGCTACAACAGTTAGAACCTTAGTTGATCCTGCATCTATTGCGGTAATGTACTTTTCCTTTGGCATATTGTGCTAGTCAGTCCCTTTAGCTTCTTGATTAAATTCTACTATTACTTTATCAAATCTCAAATCAATTTTCCTGGGTTTTTTCCCTTCTGTCTTGAAACTCTCTAGCATCCTAGCTAAAATCTTTGCTTGACTTTTGGGACTTTGCGCTACAGTGAAAAGGGCTTCAACACTATCCCCAGTGTAAAACTGGACGTACTTGGGAAAAGCACTTATGGTAGAAACTAAAATACTATTCTCATCCAGGGCATGTAATAGCTCAAAGTAGTAAGAAATAGCGTTTTCTTCGAGAAACTTGCCAACGTAGACTTTTTGGCCGTAAGAGATAATCGGCAAATTGGTAGTTGTCTTGTCGGCAGGACCCAATACAAACCCTTCTGCATCCACAAAGTAATAACTGGTACTCTCTTTAGCAAGAAGTGAGGCATCTTTAGCAAGAAGTAAAGCAATAGGCACCCGCTCTGTAACGGTTACTTGAATGGTCCTAGGGTAGCTCTTAGTTACTTTGACTGACTTTGCAGCCAAGTAATTGTGGGCAATCGCCTCTACAACACCTGCTGTATTTACAACAATAATGTCCTTGCCTAAAACGTTGGTTTCGGCTATTTTGCGTACATCTTCCAAATTCACAAATCTTCCCTCGCCAAGCACGTCTACCCTAGTAACTCTAAACGGTTTGTATTTTACATAGCCAAAAACTACAGAGCCGCCGAGCAGAAAGAGAAAGAGCAGCTTAAGAATAGAAAACACTGCCCTAGCTCTTTTTTCTTTGTTGACATGCACGTGGATCTTTGTTCGAACTTTTTTGCGACTTTTATCCTGATAGTATATTAACGTAGAGACAGATTTTTTCTTCATGCTAGTAAGAGCTCTTTGACTATCAATCGCGCCGGATCTGGAGCAGCCTTAGAGCTAACAGCTTGCACCGGCGGCCCGGTTTTAACCAAGTCTAAAAATTGTTTTATTGCCTCCACCAGCTTTTTAGGGGTTAGCCCTTGTTCAGGCAGAATTTTTCCAAGTCCGGCATCTTGCAAAACAAGCGCATTCTCGTACTGCTCATTATGCGACGTCCATGGTATAGGTATTAAAATGCACGGTTTGGCTAAAGCCACCAACTCGGCTGTTATATGGGCACCGGATCTGGACACAACTACCGAAGCTTTAGCAAAAGCCTCACCTATCTCATCCGCAAAAACAAACTTTCTTAAGAAGAATTTACCAGCAGAATCACTAACTGGCGCATAGACATGTGTAAGGTAATCAAAGTCGTTAAAAACTGAA
>Ga0209211_10006194_pt1 | contig 17451 bp, 17 predicted proteins | sample RifGroA2_FD_183992 | JGI IMG/M metagenome (GOLD analysis project Ga0209211, IMG submission 183992) | Groundwater microbial communities from Rifle, Colorado, USA - Groundwater A2 (SPAdes) (version 2) | ecosystem: Environmental > Aquatic > Deep subsurface > Groundwater | place: Rifle, Colorado... | reverse complement strand
TCGCTGGTCGAAGAAAGCGGAGAATTATCTTGCGCTATTACATCTTTCTTGCGCATACATCACATATGGCCAAGCTGGGTTATTGGGATAGGTTCTAAATATTTAAACGGAAACAATATTAGAGTCCTAAGATTTTGGAATACCGATATAACCAATGATATCGATAACGTAATTGAAAAAATAATCGAATCAACGAAGTGACGCCCCCTTAAGGTAAGGGGGACTCGAGCGAAGCGAGAGGGGGTTATGGACTGGTGCTGTGGAGTTATGAAATAAAAAACCCTCGGATATGCGTCCGAGGATTATTTAATAAGTTTATAGCCTTCTTTTTTCTCCGTAATCAACCATTTTCCCAGATTATAATTCCCGATCTTTTCTTGGTATTTCAAGAGCAACATTGTTCCATTCCAAATGATCGAATTTTGCAGGTTCAATCCCAAGCTCTTTGGCTAAATTTTTTACGCGGAACGCGATTTTCTCAATTGCTTCTTTTGCAAATCTTTTTACGCAATCGGTATTATACTTGCTGAAGTAGTCTGCGATATTTTGTTCTAGAGTTATGAAATCAGGAGTGCCGATGGAGCATTGGAAGTGAGGCAAATCTTTTCCTCGGATATATTGTTCAACAACGTTGTTACCGGCGCCCAACATGTTCCTCGCCAGTTCCGACACATTCACCTCTTCTGTTTTTTCGTGTTCGTGATATTTTGCTACTTTCATGATTTTGTCCGGCCGTGCACCACCGCCAAATCCGAAATCTGTAGTGTCCATATTTTTTCTCCTTTTCAGTTTTTTCTCCCCCAACCCTAGCATATCTGTTTTAAAAAGCAAGAGTAACCCCCTAAATCCCCCTTATTTTAAGGGGGAAGAAATTTGAAGTATATTTATATAAAATAAAAACCTCGGACACCAGTTCGAGGATAAGTTAACCTTTTTAAGCAGCCGGGCCGCCTTCGCGCAACTCCCGATCTTTTCTTGATATTTCAAGAGCAACTTTGTCCCAATCATTTGTATCCCACTCTATTTTGCATTGAAATTCTTTAGCGAGCTGCACGAGCCACTCGAGTTTTTTCTGTGTGTTTCTCTGGTGATGAGCAATAAGATTGCGTATCACGTCTTGATTATGTTCATCAATTTGAGCGCGAAAAGATTTGATTATCTTGGTGTTTTCAGGAAGGCCGACCGAACCTCTGCAATAAAATCCGATACAGACGCCTTTTTCCTTTAGAAAAACATTCCATTCTTCTTGTAGAGCTAAAAAATGTTTATTGATCAATACAGAAATATCATCTTCCGAAACCACAACTTTCGACCCGTCGCTATTTAAAATAACAACCACTTCACTTTGTTTATTGTGGAAAGATCCTCCGCCAAACTCACATTCCATATTATTTCTCCCCTCGATTTTTTCTCCTCAAACCTTAGCACGTGTGATACAATGTGTCCATGTATCAACTTGACCTTACAATTTTCCGCTGGTTCAATTCGTGGGTAGGAGTTAATGATTTTTTGGATTGGAACATACTTTTCCGCGCGGAGTATTTGTTGTATGTGATGATAGCGGTAGTATTTTTATTTTGCGCGTTTGATAAAAACCAGATGCGCGTAAAATGGGCAATAATCCACGCGTTCTCGGCCGGTATTTTAGCGCGGTTCGTTTTTGCGGAAGTAATCAGATTTTTTTATGACAGGCCGAGACCTTTTGACGTGCCCGCCGAAGCTTTAGCGAAGGCGGGAGTTTTAGTTCATAAATTAATTGAACAAGCTCCGGGGCATTCTTTGCCTTCAGGCCACGCTTCTTTTTCTTTTGCGCTTGCGATGGCCGTTTACTATTATTATCCGAAAACAAGCATTTTGTTCTTTTTGGGTGCGTTGGCCATGGGAGCGGGGCGGGTTTCCGCCGGTGTCCACTGGCCAAGCGATATTTTGGCGGGTGCGCTTGTGGGAATTTTTAGCGCATGGCTTATTAATTTTATTTTTAAAAAATTGAAATAACCACTTTAATCCCCCTTATTTTAAGGGGGAGAGAAGAAAAAGAATAATTAATTTTACCCCCTTAAGATAAAGGGGTGCGTTGCGCGGGGGTTATGGATTTGCCCGAGGTGGGAGTCGAACCCACATGAGTTGCCTCATCCCGCAGTTGCGGGACGCGTTGTGGCCAGAGAGGGAGTCGAACCCTCATGCCTTTCGGCACACGATTTTGAGTCGTGCATGTCTGCCAATTCCATCATCTGGCCATTTAATAGTTCCGCTACTCGGGCTTATGTGAATTGATAAATTTTTACTACTACGCTATTCTATAGCCAATGGACGAAAAAATCAACGAAAAGCGAAAAGAATCCGTTTTTTGGATAGAAACATCCAGGATATTGCCAAACCCTTTTCAGCCGAGGCGGGAATTTGACGAAGGTGCCTTAAAAGACCTTGCTGAATCCATTCGGGAATATGGAGTATTGCAGCCCGTGGTGGTGACGAGAAAAGAATCCCAGACCGCAAACGGCCGGGTTGTTGAATACGAATTACTCGCTGGAGAGCGAAGACTCCGCGCCTCAAAACTCATCGGGCTCCATCAGATTCCCGTCATAATCCGCGAGCAAACTTCGGATAAAGTTAAACTGGAATTAGCTATTGTGGAGAACGTTCAGCGTGAGGATTTAAATCCGCTTGAGAAAGCGCGCGCGTTCAAGCAGTTAATAGACCAGTTCGGCATGCTTCAGCGCGAGATAGCGGAGAAGATAGGCAAGAGCAGGGAAGTTGTCGCGAATACATTGCGCCTTTTGACGCTGCCCCAGGAAATGCAGACTGCGGTCGCCGAAGGAAAAATAACCGAAGGGCATACCCGGCCGCTTTTGATGCTTACCGACCATCCTGACGACCAAAAAAATCTCTATCAAAATATTTTAACGAACAGTCTGTCGGTGAGGGAAGCCGAGCGCGCGGCAAGGTCAATTGCAACCGAGCGTGCGAGAGCCTCGCTTGACCCTGAAACAAAAAGCCTCCAGCAAAAGCTAGAAAATGCTTTGGGCACAAGGGTGCACATCGACAAAAAAGGCCCAAAGGGCAAGATATCAATAGAATTTTTTTCGGAAGAAGAGCTTATATCGATATCCGACAAGATAGTTCCTCCGGCGGCGCTTACGGCCTGATTTCTTTAATAATTACATCTTCAACCCCCCTGATTTGCTTCAAAGAAGTCAGGATTTTTGGGCTGTTTACCCCGTGCTTCTGGGGAAAACGGAAAATTGTTTTGGGATAGGAATGATTTTTATTGTCTACTTTAACATCTAAAATACTGATGCCGAGTCTTGTGAACACCTCTGAATAATCTTTCAAAAGCCCTACGCGATCTTCGGCCGAAACAGTTACTTCGAGCATAGGCTGTGTTTTTTTCAGGGGCTCCAGCACGCCTTCCTTTCTCAAATATGAACGGATATGGCTTCGTGCAATCGAAGTTCGGGCGTAGTCCAGCCAGTCGGACGTCGGTTTTTTATTTTTTTGGGTCAAAATTTCAACGGAGTCGCCCGATTTTAGTTTATGGGAGAATTGAACCATTTTATTATTTACTTTGGCCCCCGACATTTTATTTCCTATTTCCGAATGCACGTTGTAGGCAAAATCAATCGGAGAGGCTCCCTCCGGTAAATCTATTACGTCACCTTTCGGGGTGAAGACGAATATTCTGTCCTTGAAAAAATCTATTTTTAGCGCGGATAATGTATCCGCGTGGTCTTTTCCGGCGTACTCCTTTTGCCATTCCTGCAGCTGACGCACCCAGGCGAATTTTTTTTCATCCATTTTTTTTGTAATTGCCCGCTTGCCTTCGGCTTCATAGAACCAGTGGGCGGCGATGCCGTATTCGGCTTCTTCATCCATGGCTTTCGTTCTTATCTGGACGCTTACAGTTTTTTTGCCCGGTCCGAAAACATACGTGTGCAGGCTTTGGTAACCGTTCGTTTTCGGAAGCGCGATAAAATCTTTAATATGCCCCGGCACCGGTTTCCAGACTTTGTGTAAAACCCCGAGCGCTTTGTAGCAATCTTCCACGCTGTTCACTATTACGCGCATGGCTACGAGATCGCGGATGCGGTTAAAATCCATATCGCGCCTTAAAAGTTTTTTCCAAATGGAAAGCAAGTGCTTTGCACGATAAACTATCTTTGCTTCTATGTCTTCGTTCTTCAGTGCTTCTTCCAGTATCGGCTTAATGCTTTTTAAATACGCTTCGCCGACCTCTTTTCTTAATTTAATCTGGTCTTTTAACCATTTGTATTCATCAGGATTTACATATGGAAACGCAAGATCTTCCAGCTTTGCTTTTACATCCCACATGCCGAGACGATCGGCTAGCGGCGCGTAGAGCTCCAAAGTCTCCATGGCAATCCTTTTTTGTTTTTCGGGCCTAACATGTTCCAGTGTTTCCATGTTGTGGAGCCTGTCCATCAATTTAATAATGACTACGCGGATATCCGAGGCCAGAGCCAAAAACATTTTTCTTAATGATTCAACCGTTCTTTCGACTCCGTGGTAGCGCACCTTGTCCACTTTAGTAACGCCTTCCACTAAAAAAGCGATCTCCCCGCCGAATTTTTTCTTTATTTCTTCTATTTTTATGTTTTGATTCTCAACGACGTCGTGCAAAAGCGCCGCCGAAATCGTATCTGAATCAAGGCGCAGAGCCGCGATTTTTAGCGAAGCCGCGATAGGATGGTTGATATAAGGTTCGCCGGAGAACCTTTTTTCGTCCTTGTGGGCATTTGAAGCAAACTCAAAAACGGGTTTTATTTTCGCTATAGCTTCGTCTTTAAAGCCGAATTCCTTCAGTTTTTTTTCATAATTTTCCCAGGTCATGGATATTAATCAATTTAGCGCCCAATCCGTCAATTGACAATGAATGAAGCCGCCTGGCTGGCTTGACAGCAGGTTTCTTATTTTGTAGGTTGGTTAACAGAAAGGATGCAAAAATGACGATGCATGCTAAGAATGGTGTGCCAAGAGGATTGTCCGGATATTTAATAACTGTAGGCGGCAAGGAGAAAATTTCCAAAACGTATAAGAAAAAAATCCGCGAGCTAGACAGCGCATTCAAACATTTAAAGGGTTCTTTAGAGAACCAAAAATTGGATTCTTTGAACTGGCACGATGAGCTTTATCAGAAAATGGCAGAGATGACGGTAAAAATGGATGAGGTCAAAAAAGAGTTAGCCGTTCATTTGAATGCCGATGAAAAAGCGGTTAGAAAATATATTGTTTCTGTTGTAACAAATGAGAATCATAAGCTCAACTTAAAATATTTTCAAGATTCGGGTTCTGATGAATATAATGAGGCCGCCGGAAAAGCAATTGTATGGTTAGTATGTCAGGGTAATTTGGGCGTAGACCTCGAATTCAAACTATATTTAGGAAAATACAAACTTCCGGAATAACCGGAAGTTTTTTTATTGAGTTTTTTCGCTCGGCTGCTCTACTGATTCTTTCGGCGGAGCCTGCCCGACTGAATCGTTCAGGCGGGCTTTTTCTTTTTCTTCGAGGTTTGCGATTATTTCTCCCGCTTCAGCGGCTTTCAGCGCTTTCGCGGCCGCTTTTTCTTTTGCTTTAATGTCTTCCGCGGAGCCGGGCAGAGTCCATGAAATAAAATCGCACTTGGGCCATTTGGAGCATCCGAAGAAATATCTGCCTTTTTTGGAGCGCCTGCGGACAACTTCACCCGGATCGTCTTTCCTTTCCGGAGAAATCACACATGTCTGGCATTTGATATTGAGTGAAGGCTCGGGAATTCTTTTTGTGGTTTTGCATTCGGGGAATCCGGAGCAGGCGATGAATTTTCCGAAGCGTCCGCGTTTTATTACCATCGGTTTTCCGCAATTCGGGCAGGCCTCGTCGGTTTTTTCCTCTACTTTCTGCGAAGCGACAGATTCATATTTTTCTTCCAGATGTTTCGAGAATGGCTCAAAAAATTCTTTAATAACCGGCTGCCATTTAATATTACCTCCGGCAATCTCATCAAGTTCTCCCTCCATTTTCGCGGTAAATCCGATATCCACGATTTCCGGGAAGTGTTCCACGAGCAGGGAATTTACAATTTTCCCCGTTTCCGTCGGGCGGAGCCTGCGCTCCTGATCTTTTTCCACGTACCCGCGGTCCTGAATGGTTGAAATTGTCGGCGCGTATGTCGAAGGGCGCCCTATCCCGAATTTCTCAAGCGCCTTGATCAAACTCGCTTCGTTGTACCGCGGAGGCGGCTCGGTAAAATGCTGTATCGGAGTTATGCTTTCGGTTTTTAAATTATCATCTTTTTGAAGGACTGGTAAAATATTTTCCGCGAATTTCATCGGATAAATTTTTAAGAAGCCGTCAAAAAGCAGCCTGCTTCCTGAAACGCGGAAGAAATGGTTCTGTACGTCAACGTCGATTTTCGTATTCTCAAGGCTTGCGTCGGGCAACTGGGAAGCCAAAAAACGCCTCCAGATAAGTTCGTAGAGCCGAAACTCCCTCGGATCAAGTCCTGCTTTAATGCTTTCCGGGGTGCGCGATGCTTCGGTCGGTCTGATGGCTTCGTGCGCTTCCTGCGCTGATTTTGATTTTGTTTTAAAAACCCTCGGCTTTTCGAGCAAATATTTTTTTCCAATATTTGTTTCTATCCACGAAGCGGCGGATAAGAGTGCGTCTTGTGAAAGATTGAGCGAGTCCGTACGCATGTAAGTAATGAAACCCTGCTCGTAGAGCCGCTGCGCCATCATCATCGTTTGCTTTGCCGAGAACCTTAATCTTTGGAATGATGTCTGCTGAAGCGTTGAAGTGGTAAATGGCGCCGGCGCGTGCTTTAACTGCGTGCTTGTATCGACAGAAACAACCTTAGCTTCCGCTCCGGATATTTTTTCCAGAATTTTCCCTGCTTCGCCATCGTTTTTAATATCAAATTTTTCAAGAGTTTTTTCTCCTATTTTATACAGTTCTCCTTTGAAGCTTGCTTTCTCCCGCGCAAATATCCCCTCGATGGTCCAGTATTCATCTTTTTTAAAGACATCAATCTCCGCTTCTCTTTCTGCAATGAGCCGTACGGCGACGGATTGCACTCTGCCAGCCGACAAGCCTCTGGCAACTTTTTTCCACAAAAACGGCGAGAGCTTGTACCCGACAAGGCGGTCCAGTATTCTCCGCGCCTGCTGGGCATCCACCAAATGCATATCGATATCGCGCGGAGAGGCGATTGCCGCTTTGATGGCTTTTTCGGTTATTTCGTGAAAAACTATCCTTTTAATATTGTCTTCCGGCCTGTCCTCAAGACCCAAGGCCTGTAGAAGATGCCAGGCGATGGCTTCTCCTTCGCGGTCTTCATCCGTTGCGAGTATTATCTCTATTGCGTCTTTTGCTTTCTTTTTTAATATATTTAAATTTTTACGGGCTTTTAACGGAACAATGTATTTTGGTTCAAAATTATTTTCAACATCAACCCCGAGCTGGGACTTCGGAAGATCGCGAACGTGTCCGAAACTGGATTCAATAACAAAATCTTTACCGAGGAATTTGGTAATAGTTCGTGCTTTCGTGGGGGACTCAACGATGACTAATTTAATTTTTGATTTTGACATAATCAGAGCCTATTTTTTTAATAATACCACGGATTTCAAGAAGTCCGATAATCGACTGTGTCTCATGAGAAGGCATCTGACCTGCTCTGATAATAGAGTCAACATCCATCGGCCCGGTCATAAGCTCTAAAATTTTGTTTTCCACCGGAGAAAGGTCGAAGTCAGCGACCCGGCCGCCCGGGGCGTCCGGGTCGCTAATCAATCCATAGGCTTTCAGAATATCATCAACATTCGTGACCAGCCCGGCACCCTCCTTAATAAGTTTGTTTGTTCCGGCGGAGTTTGAGCCGAATACGGAGCCGGGTATGGCGAGTACGTCGCGGTTTTGTTCAAGCGCGAAGCGCGCGGTAATTAATGCCCCGCTTTTTTCAGGTGCTTCTACGACGAGTGTAACGGGGGAAAGACCGGAAATTATTCTATTCCTTTGCGGGAAGGTCCAAAGAGTCGCTTTAAAATCATTTTCGTATTCGGAAATTATGGCTCCTCCGAACGCAACAATTTCTTCCGCAAGCCGCCAATTTCTTGGCGGATAAAAAGCTTCGCGTCCTAATCCTGAGCCTAAAACGGCGATGGTCGGGATTTTATTTTCCAAACTAGCTTTGGCGGCGATTGTATCAATACCGATGGCCATTCCTGAAACTGTTCCGAAGCCGTAGGGCGTAAGATCGGCAATAAGCTTGCGTAAAATTTCTTCTCCGTACGCGGAACAGCGTCTTGTGCCTACTATAGATAGAAAGCGTTCAGCTTCCGGGAGCTTTCCGGACTTGGACCAGATGGAAAATTTTTTCGGAGGCGACGGAATTTCCTTAAGAATTTTTGGAAAATCCTTGTCGCTAAATTTTATTTCTCTTATATTTTGAGGCATTAAAGGGGATTAAAGCATAGATGTTGAGATTTGACAAATAATGGTAAAGGGAGTATAATTCAAAAAGTATAGCAAGCGGGTAAATTTATATGCCCGTTTATTGAAAAAATAGGAGGGTTTTATGCCAACAAACAGGCGTTTTACGGAGGATGAGCTGTTGAAGGGTGAGGGCGTGATCACTGAGTTTAACGTTTTTGTCGGAAATTGGGGCACAATCGGCGGGAAAGGTCTCGTCGATGGTGAGCATGGGAAGATGCGGGTAAGATACGCGAATCTGTTTTTCGGCCATGTTCGGCCGCGCCAGATTGACGGACTTGATACTTACGAAGGCATTCGTCTTCGGTACGTGGCACTGCCGGCCGGAGCGGGGTATGACACGGGGTTGGTTCTCCGAGCAGAAGCGGTTGAAGGAGAGACGAGCGGCCACCGCAACGAGCGCGACAACGGCAGCAGACGAAAAGAACGTCCGAGCAAGATTGGTGATCCGCGCTACGCTGGTGGAACAGACTAAAAATTTTTCAACAAAGGAGGAACGAAAAAGATGGAAGTTAATGCGCACGCAGACGTACGTGCATTTAGTAAAGATTCGACTCCACTACTCCGACTCAAGAAAAGGCTCGATGAACTGCGGGCCCGCGGAGTGAAGAGCGGAGCTGTCGGCAGTTTGAACCGCCTCATCAAAAATATGGAGCGGCCGTTGCCCGCAAAGGGGACCGCAGATCCAAAGTGGTTTTGCACGCCGGGGCAGATTGCCGGCGGCAAAGGCAAGTCAAGGGCGCAAAAACAGCCCGAGAACAAAAAGAAAAAAGGCCACAAAGGGCCGAGATAAAAGCCTAAAAAAATAGGCAAAAAAACAAGGGGGTCCGACTAAAGTCGCGCCTCCTTGACTTTTTTTATGAAGAGAGTATAATTCTAAATAGGATTTTAGTGTTCTCTAAATCAACGTTTTTATAACCCAAAAGGAGTGGTTTTTATGGAAGAACAGGATAAACCTCGATTGAATTTGAGGTGGGATAAATGGTTTCGGTTGACAGATGTTCTGCGTGTGACGCTCGATTCGACTTTGCCAGCCGGAGCCGAGCCGAAATTTTTGGAAGGAATAGAAGTTCCTTCGGATGAGGAGCTCGAAAAAAAGGAAAACAGGATGTTGCTTCGAGCCAGAAAATTCGAAAGCAAAATCAGTCCGGAGATGGCGGCGAGGCTTGGTTTGAAGTCTGTTATTGAGGAAAACTACGATAGATACTCTCATCCTATTTCCAGCTTTGGGGAAGGCAAAGTGGTTTACATGGTTCATGTTATAAAGGCCGACAGAGGAGATAAGTTTCCTTACTTAAGGTTACAACTATGGCAGAGAGGAGTCGGCAAAAAACCCCACTCGTTTCTGAAATGCGGGCGCGCTAAGGAGCTAAAGCCGGAGCATCAGGACAAAGTGTTCGGATTCCAAAGCAAGCGGCACTACAGCGAAACAGAGATCAAAAAGGCGCAGTATCTGCCGCTATCTTATCCGGGCCTTGTAGGCGCGTTTGAACCTCTGTTTATCAGAGTCGCCGAGCACGATAATAGGATGCCGTATTTTCTGAAAATTACGGCGCATGATGGTCCGGATAACACGGTAATCGTCGAGGCCAAGGAAGTTGATTCGAACGAAGTCCCGTTGTTTCTAAGGCGCGGATAAAAAGAACAAAAACAGCCTAAAAAATAGGTAAAAACATCAAGGGGTACGAAAACCGCGCCCCTTGACTTTTTATATAAAGAGAGTATAATGGCTTCAGACAGTTTTCGTGTTGGGTTCGTTGAAGTAAACATTGGCTTTCCTCGGCGATATTCTCCCGAGGACAAAATTTATCCCGCTAAGCGGGAAGAAGGAGAAAAGTTATGGATAGTCTGAATGGGAGTCTTGATGTGAACGAATTGAGGACGGGTGTGAATGATGGGAAGGAAGAGGCAAGAAGGTTACTAAGGTTTACAAAGCGGGCCCACAGGCGTGTTCTCGATTCTTTCTATTCGAAGGCTCTAAACGAGCATTTCGAAGGCCAGCTCGATGTCGACCTGCTCGAGGTTGAGAAAGCGATTATCGAATTCGAGAACAAAGATTCCGACTCCGGGAAGAAAAATATCGAGCACGATCCCGATGCCGAAGAAATCATCACGTGCGACCTGCATATCGCCAACGTCTGCGCTGGTGAAATCATGCCGAGGCAGTGGGACTGGGTTGACGAGCCGGTTAAAAAAAATGACGACGACAAGAAGCCGAAGCCCTACAAGCCCGGGAATTACTGTCCAGACCTTCTGGACGAAGAGGGAAAGGATTACGAAATCCTGGCTGTCTGCGTACCTTGCTACCGGCACGTGCGGGAGTTCACGAGGCGCGAGAATGATGCTCTGAAGAAGGAAGGCAAGGAAACGAAACTGATTCCGCGTTCGCTTTCCCTATCCTCTGCCCAGGATGCTTTTGACAGGCGGGCTTACGCCATCAAAATGCAGACCCAGGGCAAAGAGATCACCCGGGAGCGCGTACAAAGGCGCGCCGATGAAACCCTGGAAGACACCAGGAAATTGGCGAACCGGTTTACCTCGTTCAAGCCGGAACTCAAGCGCGGGGAAAGCAAAAAGCACGGCCGAGGAAACGGCAACAACGGGCGTGACCGTGACAGCGGTTATCACGGCTAGAAGGTCGTGACCCCGGCAAGAGATTATGCACAAAATGCATACCTCTTGTCGGGATTTTTTATTTTTGTTATAATAAATTTTATGAAGATGCTTTCAAAAAACATAGTAGGAATTATTTTAATATTGCTCTCGCTGGCATTTCTTTATTCCGCTCTCTCGGGGAGTATAAAGGAAGTTCAGCAAATTTCTTTGTCTGAATTGGTTACGAAGATAAACGCAGACCAGGTGGCAAAAATAGTGGTCAGCGATTCTGATCTTGAGGCTACATTAAGAGATGGCACTGTTTTGGGCTCCAAAAAAGAAAATGAAGCCGCACTTTCCGAGACGCTCAAAAATTACGGGGTTTCCGATGAAAAATTGGGCAAAGTAATTATTGATGTTCAAAATCCGTCAGGCCTTGTTTATTGGCTGGGAATTTTATTACCGTTCCTTTTGCCGTTTCTTTTGATAGTCGCTTTCTTTTGGCTGACGGCGCGGCAGGTCCAGCGCGCGAATATCCAGGCGTTTACTTTCGGACAATCACGCGCAAGGATTATTTATCCCGACAATAAAAAAGAGCGCGTAATGTTCCGCGATGTAGCCGGAGCAAGAGAAGCCAAAGAAGAACTTTTGGAGATAGTCGATTTTCTTAAAAGCCCCAAAAAATTTCTGGACATGGGTGCAAAAATTCCCAAAGGCGTTTTGCTGATGGGGGCGCCGGGTACGGGGAAAACTTTAATAGCAAAAGCTGTGGCGGGTGAGGCCGGAGTGCCGTTCTTTCACATGTCCGCTTCTGAATTTGTTGAGATGTTCGTGGGAGTCGGCGCGTCGCGCGTAAGAGACCTTTTTAAAATGGCAAAAAAAGCCGCACCATCAATTATATTTATCGATGAGATCGACGCGGTAGGCCGCCACAGGGGAGCCGGCATGGGTGGCGGACACGATGAAAGGGAGCAGACCCTAAACCAGATACTTGTGGAGATGGACGGCTTTGAAACCAATGAATCCGTAATAATAATGGCCGCTACAAATAGGCCGGATGTTTTGGACCCCGCGCTTCTGCGTCCCGGACGGTTCGACAGGAGAGTGGTAATCGACCTTCCTGATATCAACGACAGAACGGAAATTTTAAAAATTCATTCATTAAAGAAACCACTGTCGAAAGATGTTGATTTTCGCAGGATTGCCGAAAGGACTCCCGGATTCTCCGGGGCAGACCTCGCAAATTTGGTGAATGAAGCGGCAATTCTTACCGCGAGAAAAAACAGAAAAGAAGTTACCCAGCTTGACCTGATAAATTCAATAGAAAAAGTTATGCTCGGACCCGAAAGGAAAAGTCATATTTTGTCGGTTGCAGAGAAAAAAATATCCGCTTACCACGAGGCGGGGCATGCTTTAGTAGCGGCAGCGATGCCGGAAACCGATCCGGTGCATAAAATTTCAATAATTGCCCGCGGGCGTGCGGCCGGATTTACTTTGAAATTGCCGCTGGAAGACAGACATTTGTATTCAAAAACGCATTTTGTTTCAGAACTCGCGGTTTCTTTGGGTGGCTACGCGGCGGAGCAGGTTGTGTTTGATGAGCTTACAACCGGCGCGTCGGATGATTTGAAAAAAGCAACTGACCTTGCGCGGGCTCTTGTTACTAAATACGGAATGTCGGAGAAAGTGGGTCCGCTTGCTTTCGGAGGGCACGAAGAAAATGTTTTTCTCGGGCGCGATTTCGGGGGTGGAAAAGATTATTCAGAGAGCACCGGAAATCTTATCGATGCGGAAGTTTCGCGCTTTATGAAAAATGCATTCAAGATGGCAAAGGAAGTTTTGACCAAGCATCGCAAAGCCTTAGACACTCTCGCAAATAAACTTATCACCGAAGAAACAGTTGAACGCGACGAATTCGCCGCGTTCGTGAAAGTGCACGCGGTTGCATAGTTTACACTGGGCGAGCGCAAGCGAGTCGAAGTGTGCGCCAGCCGGGATTCATATTTGCTTTATTATCGAACAATTGATATGCTATACTATAATTATAGTTTCAAGGTTCGTATATGACAAAATTTAAAGAGAAAACAGAAGCGCTACGCTTGCGCGGTTTAGGGTATAGCTACTCTCAGATTAAAAAAGCGGTGAAAGTGAGTAAGTCGACCCTTAGTGTTTGGCTAGAAAAATATCCTTTATCGGATGCGCGAATCCGTGAATTGCGTGATTGGAGCGCGGAAAGAATTGAGCACTACATTGCAACTCGCAAGAGAAACAGGGAAAATTTTCTTAAAAAGATTTATGGGCTGGAGCGGACAAAGATTTTGCCGTTTTCTGAAAAAGAAAGTGCATTTAGTATGCTTACTTACAAAAGAGGGTTTGGTCACGGCACTTGCAATGTTATACTTTGCGACAGCGCGACAGCAAAAAGGGTTTTTATGGGGTTGCAAGTAATTCGCGATTTTTTTTCAGCAACATATAGTTCAAAGGGGCCAGTAGCTTAGCGGTTTAAAGCACCGTCCTTATAAGACGGGGAGCGATGGTTCGAATCCATCCTGGCCCACTAATATATTTTCTAATTTTGTCAACGTTGACTTGTTTTTATCGTATTGCTACTTCTAAAGAAGAAATAACTCTGATAGTAGCTTGAAAAGGAGACAAGAATGTCAGAACAAATCGTTGTTGCCGATAATGAAAAGCTAGGTTTCCACGTCCGGCAAGTTTTGGACGGGGAAAGAAAATTCGAAAATGCCGCGCAGAGCGTTTCGCGGATGATTTTGAAACAAAGCCCGGTAAAAATTACCCGTGCCGGCAAAACCGTCTACGATTTTCCGTTTTTCCGCGAAGGAAAAAAGCATATCGTCGGATGGTACGATGAGATCAATGATTTCGTCCATTTCGTAAAGAGCGCGGCCGGCGGTGATTCGGCGGCCGAGATGGCCTTTGTACTCGTCGGCGAGCCCGGAAACGGAAAAACGTTTTTCGTTGATTATATCTGCAGAAAGTACCGGCAATTTCTTTCGCTGCCGCAAAACCGCAGGTACACCTTCAAGTTCGTGGGACTCGATAAGGCGCTGGAATACGACAAAAAAGTCTCGGAAATGCATTCTCTGACTTTTGAAGATCCGATGATCCTTGCGATGAATCTTTTTGATGATCAGGTCCGTTCCGAAGAGGTTTTTTTAAAGAACGGTCTTGATGAACGGACGGCGGAAACAATGTTCGCGCGCAGACGGCCGTTGGGAGCGTCCACCGAATATTTATGGTTCGCGCTTATGGAGAGGTTCGGAGGCGATGTAGAAAAATGCCTCGAACATGTTAAAGTGATTCCTGTTCCGATGAGGGAAAGCTTGGGCACGACCACCGGAAAATATTCGGCAAAGGACAAGATCACTTCATCTTCGGTAGACCTTTTGGGCGAAGAATCGCTTCAAAACCTGCTCTTGCTCAAGTTAGGAGATCCGAATAAATTTGACTTGAACCGCGGCGCGTTAGCCCGTGTAGCGGGAGGCGGAGTTCATTTTTCGGACGAGCTTTTTAAGAATAAAAAAGACTTAGTCCAAATCTATCTGCAGGTCATTCAGAACCGGACCATTGAGATGGACGGGTTCATTTGGCCTATCGATACTTTGATCATCGCGACTTCGAATAATTATGAATACAATAGGTTCGTTTCGGAAAAGGAAGAATCGCCGATCAAAGATAGATGCCGGATTTGTTATGTCGGGCACAATACCGACTACAAACTGCAGTTCGAGCTGACATCTTATTCATTGGGAAATGAAACGCAAACCACTATCATGGGTGAGCCGATGCACCGCGACCCGAATTTGATCTATGCGGCTTCGGTAGCGGTTACTTTGACCAGGCTCTTGAAGACGGAAAAACTGGATGAGATTGAAACCATGAAGCTGGAAGCCGGCGAAATTGCCGGCGAGAAGGGCATTAAAACCCTGCTCGAGGCAAAGGATAAAGCAAACGCCAGCCCCGATGTTACCAAAAGATGGGGGCAAAGCGGCTTGGGTCATCGTGACGAAGGAAGAATTCTCCAGATATTGTCCGCAATGGCCGAGAGCAACGAAGGCAAATGCATGTTTGCCAAAGATGTGTTTAAGGCCTGCGAGCGCGTAATCTTGGATTATGTTTCTGACGCCAACGATCGCTCTAAATACATGAACGACCTGAAGGTCGCCAGACAGCTTTATCGCGAACAAGTAAAGACCGGAATTTTCAACGCTTACAGGGATGATGCCCACGCTATCCGTAAGGACGTGATGAACTATGTTAATATGCTCATCGGGTCCGACGCGGAAAATCAGGGTCCGGACAAGATGTGGAAATACAGAGACCCGCAGACAGGCAAGATGGCATCAATCAGGATTGATGAAAACTACATCAATAGTGTGGAAAAGCGGATGGGGCTGAACAATAAGGAGCAAAAAGAATCTTTCAGGAATACTATACGGAAAATTTACGGCCAGAGGATTTCGGTCGATCCGAATTACGATTTCATGGATAATCAGAAGTTGGTAAAGGCGGTAACCGATGTCAGGCTCGAATCGGATGTGGCCGGAGCAGGCAGTTTGGTCGGCGCTTTGGCAAATAAGACGAACGAAGAGAACGTAAATCTCAGCAACCGCATGGTAAAAACAATGAGAGAAAAACTGGGATACTGCAATACCTGCGCGGAAAAAACTATCCAATATTTCTGCGAGAAGGATGATGAAAGCTAAGAAAATGAGCCGGGCGAAACTGTCCGGCTCAATTTTTTAAGAAAGGACGACTCTATGAAAAACAAATACATGACTGAAACGGACATCGTCGGGATAAAAGAATCGCGGAAAAGAAAAAAGAAAAACATTTCCGCGGACAAGTCTTTTGTATCCATGGAATCGATGGAAGAGCTTTTAAAAAGAGACGAACAGCGCGAGAAAGACGGGTTTGCAAAAAAAATAAAAATCGGGAAAGTAATGGCGGGACCGGGAAAAGTGATTATGATCCCGTATGTTACGGAAGAAAAGATTATTCACGGAGATTTCGAGCCGTCAGAAGACGGCGATGAAGGTGATGCGGGAAAGGGTGATGGCGAAGTCGGCGAAGTGATTGGTAAAAAACCTCTTTGGGGAGAGGGCGAAGATGGCGATAAAGGTGAAGAGAGCAATGGCGCCGGGGAAGGCAGCGGAGGAGAGCACGGGATAGAAGCCGAGGCATACAAGCAGGGAAAAGAACTTTCGGAGAAATTTCAGCTCCCCAACTTAAAAGACAAGGGCAAGAAAGTCCCGACTGACGAATATATTTATGACCTGACCGACAGACACCGGGGTTCTGGACAGCTTTTGGATAAAAAAGCGACGCTTAGGCGCATAGTCAAAACAAATACTGTTCTTGGGAAATATGATCCGGACAATGTCGATACTGCCAAGTTCGTCATTTCGCCCAATGACAAGATTTACAGAGTGCTTTCCAAGGAAAAAGTCTGGAAGTCCCAAGCTATAGTGTTTTTTGTCAGGGATTATTCCGGTTCCATGGAAGGAGAACCGACCAAGTCTGTTGTTACCCAGCATTTGATGATCTATTCCTGGCTCATGGTCCAATATCAAGCTTTGGTCATTCCGAGATTTATCGTCCATGACATGGATGCCAAAGAAGTTTCCGTTCAGAATTATTTCAGAAAAAAATCCGAAGGCGGCACCCTGATCTCATCCGGCTACAAGAAGGTGAATGAGATAGTTGAAAGCGAGGGGCTGGCAAGGGATTACAATGTCTACGTTTTTTATGGGACCGACGGTGATAATTTTGAAACGGATTACAAAGACATGTTCCGTGAACTCGATAAAATTCTGGGCTATGTCAACCGCTTCGGCGTAAGCGTTTTGAGAAATCCTTACTACGTCAGTACGGAAAGAAATTTTGAGTTGCTTGTAAAAAAAGCAAATTTGCCGGAAAGAAAGGAACTTTTCAGAATGCATAGTATGTCCAGCGGCAGCGTTACCGACGAACAAAACATCGAAGCGGTAAAAGCGCTCATCGCGCAGGACTAATCAGAGTTAGTAAAAAATAAACAGTTCATTAAATTGGGCTGTTTTTCTTTTGCTGAAATCTTGACACATTCAATATGAAATGCTATGAATAATTCCAGATTGGAGGAAAGATGGAAAAAACATTTATGGAGCTGGCCCGGGAGTATATCAAAGAAAAAGCAAGGTTGGGGGATGAACTTTTTAAAAATTCTCCGGAATTACTTAAGAACCTATCCCAATAACCCAGCTTGGCCATATGTGATGTATGCGCAAGAAAGATGTAATAGCGCAAGATAATTCTCCGCTTTCTTCGACCAGCGAATAAGAATTCCTCGAAAACGATTCATCCATG
>Ga0209211_10006193_pt1 | contig 17453 bp, 18 predicted proteins | sample RifGroA2_FD_183992 | JGI IMG/M metagenome (GOLD analysis project Ga0209211, IMG submission 183992) | Groundwater microbial communities from Rifle, Colorado, USA - Groundwater A2 (SPAdes) (version 2) | ecosystem: Environmental > Aquatic > Deep subsurface > Groundwater | place: Rifle, Colorado... | reverse complement strand
AACCCTTTGGAAGGAGTTAAAGCCAATCCTTTTGACAAAGCCAAAGACGCTCTTAATCCGTTCGCCAAATAATAATGGGAGCAAATAAAATTATGAAAATACTTAATTTTAAAAAATTTTTCTGGCTAGCTTCTTTGCTGGCGGTTTTTTCTTTCCAGCTTGCTTTGGCTGAAAGCGAGATTCCGCAAAATTTAGTCCCGTTGGCCAATGAACTGGGATGCCAGACAAAAGAAGAATGCGCCAAAGCCTTTGATTCTAATTTTGAAAAAGGCATTGAGTTGGCGGAAAAATATCAAGTCTACAGCAAAGAGCAAAGCGATATAGCCAAATCTTATAAACAGGAGGTTATTTCCAAATTAAGCAACATAACGGAAGAAAATTTTGAAGAAGAAATCGTGAAAATAGCCAAAGAATTGTTGAAAAAGCCGAATCTGGCCAAAACTTTCCAGCTTGACAAAGATTCGGTAAACGCGGCCGAAACGATTGTCACTGAAGTAAAGAACGCGGGAGTGGGCGTGGATATTTGCAATCAGTCCGCGGAAACGCTTTCTCGGGAACAATTAATCGGTTGTCTGGAGGCGAGCAAAAAATTGACGAAAAAAACAAACATCGTTCAAGTCCAAAAATATATACCCAAAGGAGTGATTGAGAAAACAAATATGGCCGATATGGCGGCCAGTTTGGATGAAGCCTTGGCTAATGGGGATTATCCGGAGCTGGGGAAAACGGCGGAAGAGGCGGGGCAGAAATGTTTGAAATCCGGCTCGGAATCGCTGGCATCTTGCGATGAAGTCGCGCAAAAATTTTTCGGTCCCGAGGGTGTGAAAGAATTGGCGGCGGCCAGAGCGAGAACCCAGCAGGCGGGTGATTTTTATCTGAAAAATTTGGAGAATATGGAGCTTGTGACTCCCGACGGCAGAAAAATAGCCGGCAAGACGGCCATAAAAGACGCTTGCGAGAACGCTTTTGAGACAAGGGATGTGAAGCTGGCCAGGTCTTGCGGAGAATTTGCCGTCAAAAACGGATTTACCAGCCAGAAAGAAATGGATGACAGTCTTAAGATTTTTGAGTCTATGGCGGATAAAAACATAAATTTCGACCAATGCCGAAGCAACCCGGAACTTTGCGAAGAATTCATTCCGGAAGACCATAGGAAAGAATTTGAGGGCAATAAAAAAATTTACGAAATTATGAAAGCAGAGGCGGGTTTTAACCCCATTGAATGCGAAAGAGGCAATGTTGATTTTGAAATCGGCCGAAAATGTTTTGAAGCTTCCCAAAAAGCCCTGCCGAAACTGAAAGAAATAGCCGCGGATTATCCGGAAGTCCAAAGAATGGTTTCTGAAATCGAATCCGGCATCAAAAGAGAAGGAGAACAAAAACAGAAGGGAGACGATTTTGGAAAATTTTTCAGCCAGCAAGCCGGCCCGGGAGGATGCAAGAGCGAACAAGAATGTTTCGCTTACTGCAACGACCAGGCTCACGGAGCGGAGTGTATTTCTTTCGGCGCCAAGCACGAAGTTTTCCAAGGGAATGAAGCGGTGGAAAGATACCAAAAATACAACGATATAATGACGAGCCCGTCGCCGTCTAATTATAATCAAGAAGGACAAATATATCCTTATCCGGCGGGCGATAATCGCGGCGCGTATCCCAATACAGGCAACTTTGGCGGACCGGGGCCGAGCCCGGAATGTTTCGCGGCCATTCAATCAGGAGATTTTGTCAAAGCCAAAGAAATTTGCAGCGTTCCGGCTAATCCTTATCAATATCAGCCGTCCCAACCGCCTTATCAAATTAATACCAATTATCAGCAATCTTCCAATTCCTCATACTCTTCATACGACGAGAAAGAAAGATGTTACAGAGACGGCGGTTTCTGGACGGGAAATTATTGCGATTACCAAAACAGAAATTATTCTTCCTACAGTTACTCCTCTTACCCCTCCAGCGCCTACAGCTCGTATTCCTACAGTTCTTATCCCTCTTATTCCTCCTGCGCCAACGAAATGATTTCTCTGCTCGGCACGAGCTGCCATTTCATGTATAACGATTCTTCCGGCAATAGAGTTTATTGCAACGGCGAAATGACAAAATCGGCCAAATACGGCGACACCGTCGTGACAGACGGGTGCGCTTCAACAGGAAATTATTCTTCCTATTCCTATTCTTCTTATAATTATGTGCCGCCATCCGGCCAAAAAGAGCAGGTTTGGAATTCTTACGGCTTAAGGTCGTGGATAAGGACAGATGCCAGCTCGGCCAGGATAGAAAATCTCAAGCAAGTTTGCGCCAATGTTACTTCATCTGGCGGAAATATTTGGATGACTGGAGCGGGAGATTACAACAGCCAAGATTTCGGCATGCCGGATGAAGCTAAGTGCAGGTCATGGACGCCAAGCTCTTCTTCCTACAGCTCCTACTATTACTCCTCCTATCCTTCTAGCGCTTACAGTTCCTACAGTTACTCCTCTTATTCTTCCAGCGCCTACAGCTCTTACAGTTATTCTTCCTACCCTTCCAGCGCCTACTCCTCCTATTCCTACAGCTCCTACCCATCGTATTCTTCTTGCACCAATGAAATGATTTCTCTGCTCGGCACCGGCTGTCATTATATGTATAACGATTCTTCCAACACCGCGGTTTACTGCAACGGCGAAATGACCAAATCGGCCAAAATTGGAGACACGGCAACGACGGAAGGATGTTCGTCCGGAAATTATTCTTCGTACAGTTATTCCAGTGGAGGTTCGTACAGTTCTTACAATTATCCGCAGTGCGATTGGTCAAGCCAATATCTTAAAAATTCAACCCAAACTTGCATGCCCAAAACGGATTGCTATGACACCGCTAATGCGGATTATAATTCTTCCGAATGCCAAGGGGTGAGAAACACTTCCGGTTCCGGCTACTCCAGTTCGTATGGCGGGTATTCTTACAGCTCGGCTTCGGCTTGCCCGACGAATCTGCTCGGTTCCGGCTGTCATGATATGGGCAATGCTTACTTCAACGGCGCCATGGATCAATACGTCAACTACAACGATTCAACTGTAAAGAACTGTTCAAGCGAGTATATAAACGGATGCGCGGTGTGGGGGTCGTCCAGCTCTTACAGCTCGTATTCCTACAGCTCTTACAGTCCGGCCAGTTCGGAGGCGGCCTACAGCAGTTATAGTTCAGAGGCTGCTTACAGCAGCGCCGATTATTCAACCGCTTGCGCTCAAGCCGGCGGAACATGGGACGGCTCTTACTGCCAAATGCCGCAATCTTCAAGCGCCGCCGCTTACAGCAGTTATGACCCCTCATCTTCATGCGCTCAAGCCGGAGGTTCTTGGGACGGAACGACTTGCGTTATGCCGGATACGACAAGCTACAACAATGAGACGGGCAGTTTTGTGGCAAGCTTGGGGCAATTTTTCAAGGACATCTTCGGTTTGTCCGGAAAATAAAACAGAGCCTCGCGCTTCTTAATTGCGGCAGAAACTTTAATCTGATATATTTTGTTTGTGCCAAAAAAAGACAAAAATAATTACTGCTGTTTTAACGGCAAAATTGTTCCGGCAAACAGCGCTTTGATTTGTTTGGATGATCTCGGAATTTTGCGCGGATACGGCGTTTTTGACGTAATGAAAACGGTTAATGGGAAAATTTTTCTGTTTGACGAGCATTTCAAGAGGCTAAGCGATTCGGCAGATTATTTGGGCGCTAGATTGCCGGCGGGAAAGAAAGAAATTGAAGAGGCGATTAAAAAATTAATTTCAAAAAACAAAATCAAGCAAGCTTCAATCAGAATCGTTTTGACCGGAGGTCGAAGCGCGGACGCGATGCATTTTGATTCAAAAACGCCAACTTTCTATATTTTGGTTTCCGAATTCAGGCCGTTGAAAGAAGAACTGTTTAAAAACGGGGTAAAATTGGCGACAGTTAATCGGGGCAGGGATATGGCGGAAATAAAAACGACCAATTACATCACGGCCGTTAAAAATATAAACGAGCGCCAGAAAAAAGAAAATTTTTTTGAAATTATTTATGTTTCAAACGGCCTTGTCTTGGAAGCGTCCACCAGCAACTTTTTCGCGTTTATCGGAGGCAAACTAGTTACGCCAAAAGATAATATATTAAAAGGTATAACCAGAAACTTGATCATAAAACTGGCCAAGAAAGAATTTGAAGTGGAAGAACGGGAATTGAAGATGGATGAATTAAACTTGGTGGCGGAAGCTTTTATCGCGGCCACAAATAAGGATATCGTTCCTGTTGTCCAAATTGATAATTTAAAAATGGGCGACGGCAAACCGGGCAAAAATACCCAAAAATTTATGCAAATTTTTGAAGAATTCGTGAAAAATTATTGATTATTTAAACATAGCTGATACAATGGCCGTATATTAAAAATTATCAGCCGTTTAATTATATGAATAATAAAAAATTAAGAATATTGTTGATGTTAATTGCGATTGCACTTCCGGCTATGAGCCTTGCTGATAGTTCTTCGAGTAACGGTCTTGTGTCTGGCGTTGGTGTTAGTTCGTCATCGAGCAGTCTTTCAAAAAAAGAAGCGAGGCAAAATACGAGGGGAGAAATAAAGGACACCAGAATTCAGGCTAAAAATTCTATAAAAGAGGCCAAAACGGAAGAGGAGTGGAAAGAAAAACAAAAAGATCTTGAAAAATTAAGAAACGAAAGGAATAAAAAGGCGCAAGATACAAGATCTAACGCACGGAAAACCATTTTGGACAAAAGAGAAGCTCTCAAAATTGACCTGAAGAAAATAAAAGACGAAAGAAAATCTAAAATTGTTGAAAATACGGACAAGAAATTAGAAAAAATAAATGACGACAGAACCAATCATTTGCTTAATGTTCTTAATCATCTTGAAAAGGCGCTCGCTAAAATTAATGTAAGGATAAGCGCGGCTCAAAGCAATGGTGTTGATGTTTCTTCCGCCAAGAAAGCCTCTGACGATGCCGCCAAAGCGATAGCCGCAGCCAGAACGGCGGTGGAAGCGCAGGCCGCCAAAGTCTACAAGATGACCATAACCGATGAAAATAAACTTAAGGCCGATGTGGGGAGTACGGTCAAAAAACTTCAAGATGATCTGAAACAAGTTAGAATCGTTGTCCAGTCCGCTCACGATGCCGTCAAGAAAGCGGCAGTGGCTCTGGCTAAAGCCATAGGGCTTGAAGATAAACCCAAGAGCAGTTCATCGTCAGTTTCTTCCTCGGTATCAAGTCAGTCATCAAGTCAATAGTTTATTAAAATAAGCAAAAATAAAAAATGAAAAAAACAATAATCATAGTTATAATCTTAATTATTGCCGGAGCCATTTTTTGGATGTTTAAGTCTAAAACAAATACTCCAGCGACAGAAACGACAAATATGCCGACAACTCAAAATCAGGTTGACGATACGGAAATCACAACGATAAATAGCGATATTGAATCAATAGATGTGGGCGATATTGACCAAGAATTCAATGATCTAAACAAGGATTTGCAGGGATTATAATCGGTAGCCGTAATGAATTACAAAGATTTTTTTGCCGGAAAGAAAATTACGATGATAGGGTTGGGTATACTTGGCAGGGGTGTAAACATCGCCAAGTTTTTGGCGGAATGCGGAACGGAATTGACGATAACGGATTTGAAGACGAAAGAACAATTAGCCTCATCGCTAAAAATTTTAACTCCTTATAAAAACATAAAATATGTTTTAGGCAGGCATAATCCAGTTGATTTCAGAGATAAGGATATGGTTATTAAGGCCGCCGGTGTGCCGCTTGATTCGCCGTATATATCCGAAGCCCAAAAAAATAATATTCCCGTAGAAATGGATGCCTCACTTTTTCTTAAACTACTAACCACTTGGACATCGGATGTCCAAGTGGTAGGAATTACTGGTACGAGAGGTAAATCTACTGTAACTCATTTAATTTACGCGATTTTAAAATCGGCTGGTTTGCGTGTTCACCTCGGAGGTAACGTCAAAGGTTTGGCCACTTTGCCGTTGCTGAAAAAAGTGAAGCCAAGGGATGTCGTGGTGATGGAGCTGGATTCATGGCAATTGCAGGGTTTTGGCGATGCTAAAATAAGCCCGAATATTGCCGTATTTACCACTTTTTTACCGGACCATCTTAATTACTACAATGGCGATATGGACAGATATTTTTCCGACAAAGGGAATATTTATCGATGGCAAAAGGATGAAGATTGTTTAATTACCGGAACCAAAACAGCCAAACTGATTAAAGAGAAAGAAAAAAATGGCCTAAAAAGCCGCACAATAATCGTTGATGGGAAAAACATTCCCCGCATCTGGAAAATAAAATTACTTGGCGAACATAATTTAGAAAATATCGCATTGGCGGTTGAAGCGGCAAGAAAACTTGGAGTAAAGGAATCAACGATAAAAAAATCGGTGGATAAATTTAAAAGTTTGCCTGGCCGATTGGAATTTATAAGAGAAGTCAAAGGAGTAAAATTTTACAACGACACGACTGCCACCACACCGGAAGCGGTGATGGCCGCTCTGGATTCGCTAAAAGAAAGCAAAGGAAAAATCATTCTAATCGGCGGAGGAGCGGACAAAAATTTGGAATATGCCGGATACGCCAAGGTTGTGAAAAAATCCGTCAAAGCTCTAGCTTTGTTCAGAGGCTTGGCTTCCAATAAAATAATTTCATCGCTTGGCAAAGTAAAATTTCCAATGGAAGTTTTTGACAATATGAAAATTGCGATGAAATTTGCCGTCGCCAACGCCAAAAAGGGGGATATAGTCCTTTTTTCTCCCGGTGCCGCCAGTTTCGGCGTGTTTAAAAACGAATTTGACAGGGGAGGACAATTCAACAAAGCGGCGATAAAGTTAATATGAAAAATATTGATTTGAACTTGACCTAAGTATATCCAATGTATATACTTAAAACATGACGACAAAGTTGCAAAAATGGGGCAATAGCTATGCGGTGAGAATTCCGAAAAATCTTGTCCAAGACCTTGATTTGGAACAAGGGGCGGATATGGAGATAAAATATCATAATCAGTCGCTGGTTATAAGACCAAAAAAACAGAAAGAATACAGTTTAAAAGAGCTGATTCAAGGCATTACGCCGAAAAACAGGCATAAGGTTGTTTTTGACGGGCAAGATGTCGGCAAAGAAAAAACGATATGGTAGATAAAATTCCGGATCAGGGCGATGTTGTGTGGCTTTCTTTAGACCCGACAAAGGGGCATGAGCAAAAAGGCAGGCGCCCCGTGTTTGTTCTTACAAAAAAGGAATACAATAAAGCGACTGGTTGTTTTCTTATGTGTCCGCTTACGACAAAAAGGAAAGAATATGTGACGGAAGTTTTATGCGACATTGACGGCAAAAATGCCGTTATTTTGTCGGATCAGATTCGTTGCGTTGATTTTACCGCGCGAAAGGCGGAACACATAACAACGGTTTCAACCGAAACAATATCCGAAGTTAAAGCCAAAATCCGCGCTTTGATTTTCGGTTAAATAATAAAAAACATAAAAACAAAATGTGTATCTTAAATCTGCTATACTGTGGATTGATAAAACTAAAATGAAAAATGTTGATTTAAATAAAATTAACCCCTCGACATTGCTCGGGGCAAGAAAGGCGCATTTTACGGGGATTGGGGGGATAGGAGTTTCGGCTATCGCCAGAATGATGCTGGCGGAGGGGAATCCGCCAGTTGGCGGAGTCAGCGGGTCGGATACTTCAGATTCGGCTATAATTGATGAGTTGAGAAAACTCGGGGCGAAAATTTTTTTGGGACATAGCGCCGACAATGTCGCTGAGGGTGTTGATTTGCTTGTCTACACTCCGGCCGTGACAGCCGATAATCCGGAATTAAAAAAGGCCGGCGAACTGGGCATTCCGATGCTTTCTTATCCGGAAATACTTGGGCTTATTTCTAAAGACAAATACACTGTCGCCGTTTCCGGCGCGCATGGCAAGACCACGACGACGGCGATGATAGCGAAAATTCTTATTGACGCCGAATATGACCCGACTGTTATTGTAGGGAGTTTGCTCAAAGACAATAACTCGCCTGCGCTCGAAGCTTCGGCGAGGCGAGGAAGTAATTTTGTGGCGGGCAAAAGCGAATATTTCTTGGTGGAAGCCTGCGAATACAAAAAATCTTTTCTTAATATTAATCCCAAAATTATCGTCATTACCAACATAGATAACGACCACTTGGATTATTACGGCAATTTGGAAAATATCAAAAAAGCCTTCGGCGAGTTTGTGGCAAAATTGCCGAAGGACGGGTATCTAATTTGCGATTTAAGCGATGAAAAATTGAAGAACATAATTAAAAACACGATAGCAAAAATTATAGATTATACAAAAGTTGCGACTGATTTCCATCTTAAAATTCCGGGCGAACATAACATAAAAAACGCCCAAGCGGCGATGGCGGTGGCGGAAATTTTGAAAGTTGATAAAAACAAGGCGGCTGAATCTCTGAACAAATTTTCCGGAACTTGGCGGCGGTTTGAATTTAAAGGCGAAACGAAAAACGGCGTTTTAGTCTACGACGATTACGGCCACCATCCGACGGAGATAAGAGCGACGTTGAAAGGCGCAAGAGAATTGTTCGGTCCGCCAGCCGGCGGAAAAAAAATCTGGTGCGTTTTCCAGCCCCATCTTTACAGCCGGACGAAACTTCTTTTTGGCGACTTCGGCAAAAGTTTTAGCGATGCCAATGAAATTATTTTGGCCGATATTTACGCCGCCAGAGAGCCAAAGGATGAGGGCATAAATTCCAAAATGTTGGCGGAGGAAATAACAAAAAATAGCGGCAAAGCCAGATATATGGAATTTTTTGACAAAATAACCGATTTTTTGGCTGAAAACAGTAAGAAAGGAGATGTCGTCATCACAATGGGCGCGGGAGATATTTTTAAAATCGGCGAAAATTTGCTTAAAAAATAAAAAATGATAATATAAACATTATGAAAAAAGTAATAATATATTCCACGCCGACGTGCGTTTATTGCCGAATGGCCAAAGATTTTTTAACGGATAAAAATATTCCTTTCACGGAATACGACTTGTCAAAAGACATTGCCAAAAGAGAGGAGGTGATAAAAAAAACCGGCCAAATGGCCGTGCCGGTGATAGAAGTGGACGGGGAGACGATGATCGGATTTGATGAAGGGCAACTGTCAAAAATGCTGGGAATATAGGTTAACAAACAAGCGTCTCGCTAAAAGCGGGGCGTTTGTTTTTAAGCGGTTTTTGTGTTATCAATAATCTGCAGTCGCCCCCATAGCTCAATGGATAGAGCAATCCCGTCCTAAGGGAGAGATGGAGGTTCGATTCCTTTTGGGGGCACCACAAGAGTACTTCTTGTTTTATAAATAAAACAAAGTCGCAAAAATTTATTGAAAAATTTGCTGTAATAAATTATGATTAATTTATCGGCTCGAACCATATTTTAATTTTGGGGGAAGAAAATTTTTTAATTAAATTCCAATAAGATACTATTTGCATATATGAACTGGATAATCTTAATAATCGTTCTCGTAGTCGGCTGGTTTGTTCTGTCGGCAGTTTTACAGCAAGTAGGAATAAAACGAGTGGCGAAAAAAGCGACCGAGGTTTCAAATAAACTACGCAAGTTAATTCAAAACAAACCCGACTTTGCTGATATTGAACTCTATTCTCGGTGGTTAGAGAAAATAAACCCCGAGCAGTTGTGGATACGCTCGATGGCTCATTCAACTGGAAATAAAAAATTGCGTGGTGAACTCGGTGCAAAACTCTGGCAGGCGTGTGAAGCAATGGATCGTGTAATGAAACTCGATTACAATTCCAAAACCCTGATACATTCTGGCGCAATGGAATTTTCCGACATAGAGGAAGCCGCCAATGGCCGGAAAAATCTAATAGCTTTGGTAGATCAATGTATCGGAGATATACAGAAGAAGATTTCATAAGATTTTTATAGTATTCGCTCTGCCAATTCTTGGATTGAATGCCGCCAAAGAAAAATTGGAAATTGTCAGCGGCGCGGCTCCGCCGCCTTTCCTAATTTTCGCGGGGGATTCCTCTTATTTTGCTTGTCAAATTTATCAACACCCAATGTTTGACTTTTTTACATATATGAATATACTAAAGACATGACTAATAAATATGCCAAATTTATAAAGGCGCTTAGAACGGAGCGAGGTTTTTCACAGTCTTTTGTTGCGGACAAATTAAATCTTTCCCGCCCTTCCTATGCATCCATCGAGAGCGGGAATAGAGGTCTTACTTTAGAAGAAGCGGAGAAATTAAAAGATCTGTTTGGCGTTTCTATTGAAGAATTTGCAAAAGCGACTTTGCCAAAATACGAAAAGTATAAACAAATGATTCTTGCGTATTTGCAATCACCCTTTTCTACTGACGGAAAAGTTCCAAAGACTAAACTTGCCAAACTTCTCTATCTCGCTGATTTTGCATGGTATTACAGTAAACTTGAGAGCATGAGCGGAATGCAATATCTTCGCAGGACATACGGTCCAGTTCCTGACCCATATTTTAGAGCGTTAGCCGAGCTTGAAGAGGAGGGGAAAATTACTGTCGATTACAAGGGAGACGCTATTCTCATCGGTGCAGGAGCTAAACACCAGAAATTAGACTTGATAAGCGAAGGTGAATTGGGTTTGATGAAAAAAATCTCGACAAAATGGAAGGATAAAAGAACGCAGGAAATTGTAGATTTTACCCATGAGCAGTTGCCTTATAAACTTTGTTCTCCTGACGAAACAATTCCGTACGAATTAATAATTCAGCAAGACCCGGATTATGTTTACTAATTATGCTGTTGTAATAGAACAATATGCAGAACGACACTTTGTTTCCACATTCAAAAAGAAATATAAAGGCGCTTGGGATGTGACATGGGTTGGTATGCATGAGGAGTTTAAGCGCATTAATACCTTGATTGGGCAAACAAATATTGCGGAAACTATTACAGAAGTCGGGGATGTAAGGATTTGTAAAACTGAATTTCGTGTTCATGGCACGCAAGAATCAAGGCGTTCTTCCGGCAACAGATGCATTATTGCTGTTCACAAAAATACGTCTACGGTTAATGTTTTATTGGTGTATGGCAAAACTGATTTAGGCGGAGGGAACGAAACTGCAAACTGGAAAAATAAAGTGAGGGAAAATTATCATCAGTACTCAAAAATGATATAGGGAGCCCCGCCCGTTTTATTTGAAAAAAGTTTGAGTTTGTATATACTGTTTGTGTTGAAAGCGCAAGAGCGGGCCTATAGTAAAATGGTATTACGCATCCATGGCATGGATGAGGTTGGGGTCCGATTCCCCATAGGTCCAAAATTTGACAAGTTTATCTTAATTTGCTAATATGCCAATATGTGAGTGTTTTCCCGTTCTTCTATTATTGTTTGGACGGGCATTCCAATACATATCCCACAAAACCCGCTTCGGCGGGTTTTGTGTTTTAAATCTTTTGTTTTAAATTGCAAAAAGCTCCGAAAATCAAATTTTGAAAATCGCTTAACCCCAACCCTGCCTTGCCGGCAGGCAGGCTCGCAGACTCGGTTGGCCGCCCCCGCCTACGATTTTCAAAATTTATTTTCTTCTCTTTTTGCTAGCTTGTGGTTATAATTAAAACATGAATTCCATCAGAGTCGGCGTGTTGCGCGGAGGGCCATCCCTTGAACACGAAGTTTCGCTCAAAACCGGCGAAAGCGTTTTGCGCAATCTGCCCAAATATTATTCAGTTAAAGATATTTTCATAAGCAAAGAAGGAGAATGGCATTTGGACGGCAAGCCTACTGACCAAGAACGAAGTTTAAGAAACATTGATGTTATTTTCAACGCTTTGCACGGAGAGTATGGGGAGGACGGCAAAGTTCAGCAGTTGTTGGAATCTTTTGGCGTTCCTTACACCGGTTCGGGAATCATGGCCTCCGCTTTGGGAATGAATAAAATTCTGGCCAGACAGGCTTTTAAAAACGCCGGATTGAGGGTGCCGTTTGGCTTTGAGATTGTTTTGGAAAATGGATTGGCGGAAACAGCCAAAGATATTTTTAAAAAAATGCCTCCGCCTTGGGTGCTCAAATATCCATCCGGCGGATCTTCGGTCGGCGTTTCCATTGCGCGCAACTTTGACGATTTGGAAGAAGCTTTGGAAAAAGTGTCTTCATTTTCTCCCAAAATACTGGTTGAGGAATATATAAGCGGAAAGGAAGCGACTTGCGGAGTGATTGATGAGTTCAGAAACCAAAAGCATTACGCCCTGCCGATAGTGGAAATAATTCCGCCGGTTCAAAACGAATTCTTCAATTACGAAGCCAAATACGGGGGCCAGACGCGGGAATTGTGTCCGGCTAATTTTGATATGCCGACCAAGAGAGCGATAGAAGCGATGGCGATAACTGCTCACAACGCCATCGGGGGCAGGCATTATTCCCGTTCTGATTTCATCGTGTCTAAAAGAGGAATTTATATTTTAGAAATCAACACCTTGCCGGGACTTACAGCCGAGTCTCTTTTGCCCAAAGCTTTAAACGCCGTCGGTTCTTCGCATAAGGAACTTTTGGAGCATCTCATCGGTTTAGCTTTAGCCAAAATTTGAAAATAAAATAAAAAAAATGGAAATTGCAGTATACTTGCTATCGCTGATATACCTTAATTTTCAAAATTTATTTTCTGCGCTTTTCTGTTTTTTCTTCCACTTTCCTTACCGCTATTTCCATCGCCACTTCGCGGGGGTTTCTGTTTTCTTTGAGGCTTCGCTTCAAAACCGCCGTTGTCGCGCTTTTTATTTTTCTTTCAACCAGCTTGAACATTTTTTCGTGGCCATAGCCCCGATATTCGGCATAAGAAGAAATCACTCCTCCGGCGTTGGCCACGAAGTCCGGCACGACTAAAACGCCTCTCCTGAAAAATTCTTCTTCAATCTGTTCTCTCATGGGGATATTCGCCCCTTCCACGATTATCTTCGCTTTGATTTCATTTTTGTTTTTCTCATTAATGGTGTCGGTTACGGCGGCGGGAATAAAGACATCAACCGGCAAGCCGAAAATTTGGCCATTTTCTATTTTGGTCCCGCCCGGATATTCAATGGGGGATTTTTTCTGGTGTTTCAGATTGAGCAAAATTTTTTCATCCAAGCCATTTTTGTCGTAAACGCCGCCGTGAACATCGGTAATGGCCACGACTTTTGCGCCCATGCCAGCCAGATGTCTCAAGGTGAATTCTCCGACATTGCCGAAACCTTCTATCGCCACTGTCGTCCGGCTTATGTCCAAGCCTTTCAGTTTGACGGCAATGGCCGCCGCTTGGGCCACGCCGTAACCGGTGCTGCCCAGCTCGTGAGGCAAACCGCATCTTTCGCCGGTTGGATGGCATAATTTGGATGGCTTTCCCGTGGCGGCGCGTAAGTTGCTGGTGGCTTCCACAAACCATTGCATCTCTTTTTCTCCCGTGTTTACATCCGGTCCGGCGATGTATTTTTTCATAAGAAAAGGCTTTATCGCTTTGGCGAAACTTTGGACGAATTTCTTTTTAAGATTATCGTCCCCGCCCGGCCAAACGATGCCCGCCTTGGCTCCGCCAAAAGGAATTCCCGCCAAAGAATTTTTCCATGTCATTGTCCGGGCAAGCCGGTAAACTTCTTCCGCCGTCACACCGGGCGTCATTCTTATCCCGCCTTTGCCCGGCCCCAAAACCGTATTGTCTATCACCAAAAATCCATTCATCCCGATGGACGAATCGTAAACTTCCACGACATACTCCGGTCCATATTTGTCTTTTTTTATTATTTTTTCGCTTAAATTCATTTTTGGATTATAGCACATTCAATTTTCGTTGACACCGCCGGCATTACTGATAAAATTAAATAAATGGCTAAGCTTATAATCATAGAAGACGATCCTTTTCTGCTTTCTATTTTGGCCGAGAAGCTTAAAGAAGCCGGCTTTGACATTGAGACGGCGATAGACGGAGAAGACGGTTTGAACAAAATAAAAACGGGAAGTTTTGACCTTGTCCTTTTGGATATGGTCTTGCCGAAAATAGACGGTTTCAAAATTTTGGAAGAGCTTCGCGGCGGCAAGCTCAAAAAAATTCCGGTAATAATTTTGTCCAACTTGTACGACAAAAACAATATAGACAAAGCCATTTTGCTCGGGGCGAAGGAATATATCGTAAAAGCCTACAACACCCCCGAAGAAATTGTTTTTAAAATAAAATCTTTCTTGAAGAAAGAAGGGGTTAAATGATTAACAGTTAATAATTAATAAAAAAATGAAAAATTTGAAATATTTGATAGGCGTTATTGTGGTCGTGGATCTGATTTTAGTTTTCCCAATTATGTTTTCATGGGAAGCTATCGGAAAAATTCTTAAGGTTGCCGCTTTCCCGGAGGTTTTCACCACATTGGTTGTTGAGATCACCTTGCTTGTTCTAACTTCACTGACCGCTTATTTGGTTTCCAGAATCCTCAAAGGGACAGCTATGCGGAAGGCCCTTTATCTTATGGCTTGGGGCGTGTTGATGTATGGAGTGGGAGACACCCATCTTCTTGTTTGGATGTATACAGGCGTAGAAAACCAATATCCATTTTTGGGAACGGCCAGCTCTTCAATCGCTCATTCTCTTTCAGTCGGAGTGGGTTTCCTGCTGGTTATTTCAGGTTTGTATAAAATAGCGCAAGCGCGAAAAGACATATTGCCGAATGGCTAATATTTATATTCTATTGGTTTTTGTCCCGTTGATTGCCGCCGTATTGATTGTTTTCGCGCGGTTTTCTCTCCTTTTTCTTAAAAAAATAGACGAAGGGGAAGAGGAGGGGAAGCTTTTGAGAGAAAGGCAGAAAGAAATAGTGGAAAACATGGTGGAAGGCCTTGTTGCGCACGGCGCCGACGGTAGGATTCTTATGGTCAACGAAGCGGCGGAAAAGTTTTTAAACGCCCGATTCGCTGACGTTAAGGGCAAAAAGATCGGCGAGATTGACAATCCTTCCCAATTGCTAAGGGCTGTTTTTACGCCCATGGAAGACAGAAAAGAGTTGTCTTTTTCTTTTAAGGACGACCTTGAACAAGAGCTGTTTTATCAGATTGTTCAAGTTCCTTTGAGCAAAGAACGGGGCGAAATTTTGAAAATAATAAGAGATGTCAGCCGGGCGAAATATCTGGATAGAATGAAAAACGAATACATCACCATGATGTCCCACAAAATATTGACGCCGCTGACCAATATCAAATGGGCGGCGGGAGTCTTACTGGGTAATGGTTTGGATGAGCAAAAAAAGCAAGGGAGCGTGAAAAACATAACGGACAACGCCAACAAGTTGATAGAGTTCACTTCCCATCTGCTCAACATCACGGAAATAGAAGAAGGATTGTTCGGTTATAAGTTTGAAAAAACGGACATAGCCGAATTGGCGGAAGAAATCATAAAAAATTATCAGCAGGAAGCGTTTCAGCGCGGTATAAAGATATTGATGGACGACCCGAAGAAGAATTTTTATTTCGTGAAGGGCGACAAAAACAGGCTTAGCTCCGCGATGGCCAATTACATTGATAACGCCGTCAAGTACAGTCCGAACGGAGGGCAGATTGAAGTTTCTTTGCACCAGGACAAATACACGCTTTGGTTTGCCGTCAAGGACGGCGGAGTGGGAATTTCTCCCGAATCAGTCGGCTCCTTGTTCACGAAATTTTTCAGAGACAAAAGAGCGAAGGCTGTGCATACGGAAGGGACGGGAGCCGGGCTTTTCATCGTCAAAAATATCATAGAAAAGCACGGCGGCAAAGTCGGCTACGACCCCATTAAAACCGGCGGCTCAATGTTTTACTTCACCTTGCCGGTGTATAAGGAGGAGAAATAAAGTTTTTTTGGACCCGACCGGATTCGAACCGGTGACCTCCACATTGCAAATGTGGCGCTCTACCAACTAAGCTACGGGCCCGCCTTCGCTAACCCGCTTCGGCGGGCAAGCCATTAACAAAGCCAATTCTAGCATTGTTTTGCCTAGTTTTTCAAATCTATCCGCCAACACACAGATATTCTTTTATTTTTTGGGCGATAGTGTTGTATATCCATTCAAACTTGTCTTCGTCGGCTTCAAGCAATGTCGCCCGGAAGCCGAGCAGGTTGCAGTTGAATCCCGTTAAGGGCACGACGCAGATTCCGGTGGCGCCCATTAGGTAATAAACGAATCTTTTGTCCGGCGCTATGCCGTTGGCCGTTTTTTCTTCAATAAATTTTCGGACCTTGGCGTTTTTGATTTCCAATTTTTGCTTGTCACCTGCCTGTCCGGTAGGCAGGCTTAAAACACCGTCTTTAAATACCACAGAAACATAAAAAGCCCCAGCCGTTTTGGGAGAAATTATTCCCGGAACATTTTTTAAAATTTTAAACGCCTTGTCGGCCCTTTTTTTATAAAAATTTCGCCTTTCTTTCAAGTGCGATTCGTAGCGCGGGTCGGACATAATCAAAGGAATGACGCTTTGAGGCAAAGTGGTGGAACAGACTTCCAACATCTTTGCGTCCATTATACTTTTGACATATTTGGCAAAAATCCCATCTTTTTCCTTGTTGTAAATCTCTATCCAACCGCACCGACTGCCGGGCCATGGAAATTCTTTGGAAATTCCTTTCATGGCGATGCCCGGGACATCGCCGATGACTTCCGCCAGCGTCGTCATTTTTTTCATATTATGGGCGATGTTGCAATAAACCTCGTCGCTTATCAAAAACAAATCATACTTTTTCGCAAGCGATATTATCTGTTCCAAAACTTTTCTCGGGTAAACCATGCCAGTCGGGTTGTCCGGGTTGATTATCAGTATTCCGGAGATGGCCGGATTGTATTTGATTTTGTTTTCCAAGTCTTTCAAATCGGGCAGCCAATTTTTCTCCGGCAAAAGGTTGTAAGTGATATGCGGGTAGCCAGCATGAGCGGCTTCGGCCGAAGAGTGGGTGGAGTAAGCGGGAGACGGGCCGATGACGCGGGTTTCTTTTCGCAAATAAGTGTAAATTTTGGAAATGGCATCGCCCAATCCGTTGAAGAAGCAAATATCGTCGGCGGTGATTTTCGCCCCATTTTTAGAGTTGCGTTTTTCGGCCAAAAATTCGCGGGTAGACAAGAGCCCTTTGGTCGGGTTGTAAGCGAAAGTTTTATTGTTATCTATCGCTTTTTTGACGATATCTTTAATCCATTCGGGTATTTGATAACCATTGGCCACCGGATCACCGATATTTTCCCAATAAATTTCCTGTCCCAAACTCTTTATTTTTTCGGCAATATCAACAATGCCTCTTATCTCGTAGGTCAGTTCTCCCGCCCCCTGATGAACGATATTATTGCGCATTTATTTGTCTCTCATTTCTTTTAAAATTTTAATATCCTCAATAACTCCAGGATAAGCCGTTTCGCAAATCATATCAATATTATTTTTTTTGGCGAAAGCGA
>Ga0209211_10006192_pt1 | contig 17455 bp, 16 predicted proteins | sample RifGroA2_FD_183992 | JGI IMG/M metagenome (GOLD analysis project Ga0209211, IMG submission 183992) | Groundwater microbial communities from Rifle, Colorado, USA - Groundwater A2 (SPAdes) (version 2) | ecosystem: Environmental > Aquatic > Deep subsurface > Groundwater | place: Rifle, Colorado... | reverse complement strand
ACCAAATGATATCGCCAAAGTACAAGCCGCGGAAAATAAAGATACAGAAAAAGATCCATCTTCAGAAGATGATAATCCTGAAAGTCTGGATACAGTAAGCCAAGATCCTGTTCCTCCTTTGGTTAGTCAGACCATTTCGCCTACTGTTGTCCCGCAGGTTTATTCCCGGGGTTCTTTCCAAAAGGGAGATGATGAAGACGAAATAGAGGATGAGAAAAAGGATTATGACAAAAGCAACAAAAATGAAAAAAAGAGCAAGTCCAAGGACAAGGAGAATCAAGAAGGCCAGGAGAGTAAGGAAGACAACTGAAAAGAAATATTATGATAAATAATGTCGTTTTTCTGGTCGTCTTAGTCTTTGCTTTCTCATCACAATTTACCAGAACTCAAACGCAAAAAAGCGAAGAGACTAAAGTATTTAAAGTTTCGGAGCTTAGCAAATTCAATGGTACTGATCCGAATAAACCCATCTATATTGCCTATAATGGTGAAGTCTATGATGTAAGCGGCGGAAGAAATTTTTATAAACCCGGCGGTACTTATCATTTTTTAGCAGGAAGAGATTCGACATCAGAGCTAAACATAGCCGGAGGAGCGATTATAAAAAGAAAATACCCGGTAATTGGTGTCCTCAGAGATAATTATGAAAGGTAAAGGACATTACCTTATATACATTTCCGTTATTTTAACTCTGGATCTTTTCCTTTTGTCCAAAGAGGGCTTATTTTTCCTTTCCAACAGGGTTTTGACCGCTGCTCAACTTACGGCTTTGGTGGGTACGACTCTTATGTCTGTTTCATTTTTTCTCGCCAGCCGTTTTAAAATACTTGACTACCTGTTTTCCGGTTTGGACAAAGCTTACCGATATCATCAAAAAATATCTGCGCTGTCATTTATTTTCATCCTGAATCATTTTATTTTCCTTATCATCAATAGGATTCCCCACGGAAACTGGAAAATACTTATTTTTCCATCCATGGACATTTCATACACTACGGGCATTTTGGCTTTTTGGTCGATGACTATATTAATTATTCTCACACTTTTTATCGATCTGCCTTACCATCTTTGGAAAAAAACACATGAATACTTCGGGTTGGTTATTCTCTTTTCGATGATTCACGCGATGACTATTTCCAGTGACATTACGAGATATATGCCTCTCCGGTATTTTATGTTGTCGCTCATCGGTTTGGGCATTTTTTCTTTTGTATACCGCCGTTTCCTTTATAATCTAATCGGTCCCCATTACAAATACCGGATCGTAAAACTTAAAACTTACGGTCCGGTGACAGAGATCGTGCTTATTCCTTTGGGCAAAAAGATGTTTTTCATCCCCGGACAGTTTGCGTATCTTTCGATATTTCATGAAAAACTCACAAAAGAAGACCATCCTTTTTCTATAGCTAGCGCTCCTTTCGAAGTGGAGTTAAGATTCAGCATAAAAAATGACGGTGATTATACTTCAAAACTCAGTGATCTTAGAGAAGGTGTAACTGTTTCTGTCTGGGGACCGTACGGTAATTTCGGAGAGAGGTTTTTATCCAAAAAAAATGCAGTTTTTGTAGCGGGAGGGATAGGTATCAGTCCTTTTTTGAGTATGGCAAAATCAGAAACGGCAAAACAAAGCGAAAAAAATATCAGTATTTTTTATTCCGTCAAAAATTCCTCGGAAGCGGTATATGATAATGAGTTAAAAACACTATCTTGGTCACATCCCAATATCCGTTATAAGCCAAATATCTCTGAAATAAACGGCCGTTTGACGGCAGAGCAAATAAAGGAAACAGTGACAGAGATAGGGAAATATTTGATTTTTCTTTGCGGTCCTCCACTCATGATGATGAGCTTAGAGAAGCAGTTTCTTTCATTGGGAGTGAAGAAGCATAATATTATATTTGAAGATTTCAGTATGAAATGAAATTTCTCACAAGAGTTATCAGAATAAATCTTTTTTTACTGTTTGTCATTTTGGGATTTACCATTAATTTTGCCGTCATAAAAGATGTGCAGACTACTGTTGCAGATTCCATAACCCCTGTGTTGACTATTTCTCCTACTGCTGCTCCAAGATTGATAAAGACATCGGTAAAAAGAACTCGTGTTATAACCAAAACATCACAATTATCACCATCAAATACAGTTATTCCTTCTAGACCTGCTGAAGTTACAGTTCCAAAAGTTGTTCCTGCTGTCGATACAAGATGTATCATCACTATAGATTCCGTCAGATACGATATTACCCAGTTTCGGAATATCCATAGCGGGGGAGATATTTTTGACTGCGGAACAGACATGAGCAGGTCTTTCTGGAAGAAGCACGGTCAGTTAGAACTTTCTACCCTTCAGAGATACAGAATCTGAGATTTCTAAAAAATATGAAGTTGTAGTAGAATATACTACTGTTTTGAAGCGGGCTACTACCATGCGAATTTTAATTATTGAAGACGATACGGTTATAGCTGAAAATCTCCGAACTTTGCTCAAAAAAGATAGTTTTAGCGTGGATATCTCCGGTAAATTCGAAGATGGATACCATAAAGTGGTGGATGAGGATTATGACCTTATCATTATCGATTGGATGTTAGGCAGTGATTCGGGTTTGGATCTCTTGAAAAAAATAAGGGAAGAACACATAAATGTCCCTGTCCTTATGCTTACTGCCAAAAGCACAGTAGAGGATAAAGTAGCCGGTTTGGAATACGGGGCAGATGACTATCTTACGAAGCCTTTCTCTTTTGATGAACTTAAAGCAAGAGTCAAAACACTTCTTAGAAGAAAAGATAAAATATTGACCAATGCCGTTTTAGAGATCGGTGATTTGAAAATAAATACTAATTCCAATGAGGTCTTCAGGAAAAATAGAAAAATAAATTTATCTCCAAGAGAATATTCGCTCCTTCATTATCTGGCTGTAAACAGCGGTATAGCAATTGACAGGATCAGTATACTGTCGCATGTTTGGGACGAACAGGCGGACCTTTTTTCCAATACGGTTGATGTACATATCAATTATCTCAGGAAAAAAATTGATGAAGGATATCACAAAAAACTTATAAGGACAGTAAAAGGCAAAGGATATATGTTATGCGCCTGAATTCATTTTCTTTTAGACTCTCTTTGCTTTTTAGCATCGTGCTTTCAGTGGCTATAATACTTACCGGAATCACAATCTCATTAGTCTTTTATCTCAGGATAGAACAGGATACTCATCTTACCCTCAAAAACAGAGCCAATAGTATCGTCAGCGATTATATTACTTACGATGGTTCGGAACTTATATACAGGAATGGTCCGGAGGGAGAAAGTATATCATCCAGACTTCGTGATTTTGACGTCTCTGCTATTGTCTTTGACTCTAAATTAAGTAAGATTGGTGTATACGGATATTATAAAAATCTAAGTGATAAAGGAAAGGTTTCGGAAGCAGCGGATGACGCTTTATTAAAAAAAATCTTAGAGAATAAAAAAACTGTTTACCGGGATTACTGGTCTTCAAATATTTTATATGACACTTTTACAATACCTCTTATTTTTGAAAATAAATCGGTAGGAGTCCTGCAGGTTTTGAGACAGAACTCATTTATCACAAATCTTTTTGAGATAGGCGTATCGGTATTAATTCTGGTATTGCCTTTATTCATATTTATCAGCGTAATTTTGGTATTTATCCTGACTAAATTTTCCTTTATCGCTTTAAACGATCTTATTCATTATATGGATACGGTCAATACGGTTCATTTACCTCCTGAATTAAATCCAAAAGGAGCAAAAACAGAAGAGTTAATCACTTTGACCCGTGCATTTAATTCGATGATAGAACGATTGAGAATAGCAGTAGAGAAACAAAAAAACTATGCAGCGCATCTTTCGCACGAGATAAAGACTCCTATCACGAGAATGGTCAGTTCGCTTGAAGTTGTCCTTTATAACTTAGGAAAGGTACCTGATAACGATAATATTCAGATTACAAGATCGGTACGGGATGAGCTTCTTAGTCTTGGTAAACTAACAGACAGTATTTTGGCAGCTACTGGAAATACTTTATCAGTCCACTCGGAAGAAAAAAATATTTTGTCTTTAAGCAAAGAACTTAATTCTTCCCTTTCTGATTATGAGGCGGATATCAAAAGAAGAAAAATTAAAACAGTAATTAATTGCGATAAAAGCATCAGAATAAAAATAAGCAAAGAACATATGACTATCATTCTTTCCAACCTTTTGTCTAATGCGGTGAAATATTCAAAGCAGGGAGGGGTTATATCCATGGGCTGTATAAATGATAACGGAATTGTCAGCTTGTCTGTTTATAATATGGGTCCGAAAATAAAAGATGCAGAAAAAACGCTGATTTTTAAAAGATTTTTCAGAGGCTCATTTCATAGGAATGTAGCGGAAGGAACAGGTTTGGGATTGGCTTTGGTACAGGAAATTTGTGCTCTAGATAATCTGCAAATCAGTTTGAACTCCTCTGAATACGGGACTATATTTACCGTTTCAGGGTTTCAAATATTATCCTGATTCTTACAAAAAAAACGGTTTCCTCTTTTTAACCATAATTATAATAACTTTCTCTATTATTAATTTTTTTTAAGGAGGATATTATGAAAACATGGCAGGCAGATTGTGAAGACGGGTGGAAATCCAAAGATGTCAAAGCCGAAAATGCCGATAAGGCAGCGGATATGGTCCAGGATGAACTCGTGGCGCATGTGAAAGAAGTCCATAATATGGATCTTCCGAAAGATCCGATGGAGCTTCATAAATCGGTGGTAGAACATATGCACGAAGTTATGATGATGTGATGATTGGTATTATGTAAAAAAAGGAAACCCTGAAAATGATGACCGGGGTTTTCTTTTTTTGATAGACTATTAGATTTAGGGAGTATAGTTATAGTTACCTTCATTCCCAAAAGGTCATTCGAAAGGCATTCATAGTTTTCCTCTTTTTGCTATAATAACTCTACATAAATTTATTTGTAAACAATAATCAGGTTTCTGATACTCTCATCTGATATGCGTAAATTTAGTTGGAAACAAATCGAAGAAATAGTAGCTAAGCTATCTGATAAGATTAAATCTAGCGGTTTTAAGCCGGATTATATGATAGGTATCACTACCGGCGGTTTGATCCCTCTTGCACTACTTTCCAAAGAACTGAATATTAAAAACATATTAACAGCTAGCGCGCTTACTTTAGGGTCGGGGAAAGAAAAGAAAGTATCAGTTACATATTTACCTGAAATAAATTTGGCCGGCAAGAAAGTTTTAGTTGTAGACGAAATCGCGGAGACAGGATTAAGTTTGAAGAGAATTAAAGAGGCTATCGCAGAAAAATATAATGTTTCAGAAATTAGGACTGCAACTCTTGGAGTGAACAAAGACCATTCTTCTTTCTGGCCGGATTATTATGAAATAATTGAAGAGGGTGATTGGGTAAAATTTCCGTGGGAAAAAGAAAAATTTTCCAAATATGTTAAATAATTTTAAGGATAGTTTCATATGAAAATTCTTATAATTCAAAGTAATGTTCACGATACGAGGATAATGATGGAATATAAACCTGAATACATTTCAAAAATCAGGGAAATAGTTCCTTCTGCAGAAATTGTAGTAGTTGAAGAAATTTTGGAAGAAGTAAATAAGAATTTTCCCGACACTGATATTTTAATATGCGGGTATTTTGACAGACCCGATTTGGTGGATTTTTCTATAGCAAAGAAACTAAAATGGGTTCATGTGGAATCGGCAGGTGCTCAGGATATATCGGCGGCATTGAGACATACGGATATTATAGTAACCAATTCATCGGGTGTGCATCCTATTCCAATAGCAGAGCATGTATTTGGACTGCTGCTTATGTTTACCAGAAAATTAAATAACGCTTATAAAAGACAGTTGGAAAAACAGAAATGGGAGAAAAGTTATACGCTTTTTCCAGTGGAAGAACTTTCCGGGAAGACGATGGGAATTGTGGGATACGGCAGAATCGGGAAAAGGATAGCAGAAGTGGCTAAGAGCTTTGGAATGAAAGTGATCGCAATTAAGCACGAGACCCAAAAAGAAGATATCCATGCAGATCAATTTTATAAATCTGAGGACTTGGATATATTGTTGGCAGAGTCTGATGTTTTGGTAAATGCTCTTCCATTAACTCCGGAAACGAAGGGATTATTTAATCTTGATAAATTTAAATTAATGAAACGTTCCGCGTATTTTGTAAATATAGGAAGGGGAAAGACTGTAATTGAAAAGGACTTGATTCAAGCATTAAAAGAAGAAATAATCAGAGGAGCAGGTCTTGATGTTTTTGAAGAAGAGCCTTTACTCCCCTCGAGTCCTTTATGGAATCTGGAAAATGTCATTATTACTCCACATTTTGCCGGTTGGACTCCGCGTTATGCAGAGAGAGTAATAGATATTTTTTGTCAAAATCTTGAAGCTTATATGAAGAATGAAAAAATGCCCAATTTTGTAGATAAACAAAGAGGATATTAATTATCAAATAATTTATCAAGAAAGGAAATTAAATATGGATAATAAACAGTCAAGAGGAGTATGTGAAAGTTGCGGGATGCCGATGGATGCAAATACAGTCTCCAAATATGATCCCAGGTATTGTATTTATTGCCAAGATCAGGAAACCAGGAGACTGAAAACTTACGAGGAAGTAAAACAAGGAAGCATTGGGGCAGCACAAAAGTTTATGGGTAAAACTGAGGAAGAAGCGATTAAAATGACAGAGGAAATGCTTCCAAAATTATCCAGATGGAAACTAAGCTTATAAATGAATAAACCGACAAACTCAAGCGGCCGCTTGAGTTTGTAGGTTAAATTTTTCTGAAAATTAAAATAGTATCGGAAGTATAGACCTTGTTGTAATATTTGAAGACTACCCCCTGCATATTTTTGTCCTTATAAAGCTTATTCCAGACGGTGTCATCTTTTTGCATTACTATCCACCTCACTACATCCTGTGGACTGGTAAGTGACTTTTCCCAATATCCGCGGTTTCCCAGATAAACCACGTTTTGCATCGGAACTCCCGACCCAATAATGCTAAGTGTTCTGGCATAATCATCCAGAAGAAGAAGGCCGCTATCATAATTGTCACGCAACCAGATTTCAGCTCCCGGGTGACTTCCTTTTGATAGGCCGCTTGTTCCGTCTGTCATGGCCAACGGACGTGAATATCCTACCGAATTCAAGAAAAAATAACTTATGAAAACTCCTGTTAAGACTGTTTTACCGAGTCTGTGGGTCTTTACAAAAAAATAGCCGCATAGTATTGCAACTGCCGGTATCATGAGAAGTCCGTAACGTACGTTGAAAAGCTGCCATTCAAAATCTGCCGGTGTCAGAGAGGGGATGAAAATGACTGATTGTCCAAGGTACATCGTGACCACATTAAAAAGAAAAGGGGAAAATAAAAGTATGCTTATGAGATATCTGTGTTTTATGTTTTTATCCTTCAGGAAAAGTATCCATGCTATTGCAGTAATTGCAAAAATAAACAAACCGGCTATGGTGGAACTGGTTACTGTGTAATATAAAATAGATAAAATTAGATTGTGATAAGTAGGAAGTTGTCCTCGCGCGAGAAATCCGTTTTGCTGAGATTTGGCGGAGAATTCGCTGTTGGTGAAATAAAAGGGGTCTCCCAAAATGAGAAATCCCCATATAATCCATATGAGAATACCGACAAATCCTATGGTCGAATATAAAAACAGTTCTCCTTCAGACTTTTCAGTAAAGAAGGGGAAAAGCGTAAGACCTCTTTTTCGTAGGTTTTCGCGAAATTTTGAAAATGGAAATCTCCTCAGGAATAAAATGGCTGCTTGCATAATTACGAAAAACCAGCCGTCATATCTGGATAAACTTGCCAGAAGTCCGAAGAACGACGCATATATGAGGTTTATGAGTTTTTCTTCTTTGATGTAAGAAACGAAATAATATAAAGAGAGAACGAGAAAACAGATAAGGGGGATTTCAGTCATTGGTGTGGACTGCATATATAATATATTCAGGTTCGTCATGAAAAAAATCGAAGCTACCATAGAGCCAATTTTATTCTTAGTGGTTAAATAAGCAGTTTTATATATATAAATAGATGTGATTATATATGTAATTCCGGAAATTATTGACCCGGCCAATCCGCTTCTCCAAAGAAAGTCGAAATAAACCAAAGGAGTCAGGAGAAGATGCGGAAGAGGGAGCCAGATACCGCCCAGTTGTGCCAGTCCCGGAGTCAGGCTGGAAATTATTCTTTTTGCTATATTTAAATGTGATTCCGCGTCTCCATAAGCCACGATAATATTCATTCTGTAAGAATAGATTATGGAAACCAGGGAGAGGATAAATGATGAGACCAGTAAGAATTTTTCACCGATTATATTTTCGATTTTTTGGGAAAACGTTCCTAATTTATTTTTTTCTATCGATATGCTAAATGTCATTTTTATTAATTTTCGGGAAAATAAATAAAATGAGAAATGCCAGGATAGATAAAGATATGTAGATCACGAAAAAATATGAAAACAGAGAAAAAGTTTTTGAAAAAAATAAGTTGTAAATGAAACTGCTGCTTTTATCCAAAAATAAATCATCAATATTTTTAAAATAATTGTATTTAGTATGGAGTGGGATTGCTTCAACCATCGGAGGTATGGCGTTTGTAGTGAGAGCTCCGGCGAGTGAGACAGCTGATGAAAAAAGAAAGAGGGCGAAAGCAATAATTTTAGCAAATAACTGATGTGTAACCCGGACCAGTCCATAAACAATAAAAATAGACAGTGCAGGGAGTGCCGGGATCAGATAGCGGGGACCAAATCCCCAACCGCCCCATGGATCGCTCCAACTGCTGTATAGGAACAATACCATCCCCACTGTGGTCGAAAGGACTATTGTTTCGGGTGACTTATTTTTCAAAATTAATGTAAGTCCCCACAAAGACAATAAAAATACTGGTGAATAAAAAAACAGTCCCCTGTCTGTAGAAAACAGTAAAGTATAAAGGCCAAAGGGAACGCTGTCTTCTTTGAAAAAATTTACAGGATTCTTTTTCTGTTGAAGTTTATTTATCTCTGATTTCCTATCTGGACTCAGTAAATTAGTATTTTCCCTGATACTTTTTACTCCGATGAGACTGCCGCTTAAAGTCCGCCAAGAACCGAAATTTGTTTGGTTATATACGCCATGAATGACGGTAATGAAGAAGAAAATTATGGATGTCAGGAGTATCATAGGTTTGATAGAAAGAGTGATTTTCTTTTCAGAGTCTTTGATATCAAAAGTTGTCAGGACAAAATATATTATTGCCGGAGCCATGAGAATTATATTGGGATAATCCACGAATGCTCCAAATCCGTATGCTGCCCAGATATATAGAGCCATGATCCATGACCATTTTCCGTTTTTCTTCATAAGGAAGGTAAGAAAAATCGATGAGTATATTAGAAATGTCGTGATATGATGCTGGTAAAGTGTCGTCGAGTAACTCCAGGCATTTGATCCGAATGCAAAAATGATTCCTCCAAAAAGTGCTGCCCAAAGCGGTAGTCCGAAGATTTTCTTACTGATAATGTATATGAGATAAATATTAAAAAGAGCAAATATGGAAGAAATGGAAAAGGATGCGACCTGTGCCATCTGAAAAGCTGATCCGATTAGGTAAAAAGGTGCAGCAATGAGAGATACTCCCGGAGTAAAGTATGAATAATATTTTCCGTTATGGTAACCGACGTCAGGATAGACAGCGTCTGCAAGAGTTTTGGTCATTGCAAAATTACCGGTTTCTATAAACGACATAACCATCGCATACCTTCCGCGTTCGGGTGACAATTCGAATGGTTTGCCCGGCTGGTCCAGTATATCTTTTATTTCCGTGGATTTCGGGTTTCCGGGAAGCCCTTTAAGTGTCAGGAAGAAAAACATTCCCGATAATATAAAGAAACAGCATAATATACTAAAAAAACTCCGGTTTGTTTCAGTATCCACCCATCTAATCCGCTTTGCTGCCCCTTCGGGTTGCAAACCGGAGTAAGATGGGTATATTATTTTTTTAATCATAGGATTTATCTTTTAGGTCCATGAGTATGGAAAAAAGGTTCCCTATTCCTATTTTTTTGGCAAATGCCCTAAATTTAATAACTGATGGAGAAATAGTTGCCTTAAACTCAGAGAAACCATGGCTTTTATTTATCCCGATTCTCGGAATTTGGTAACGGTTGGTGACTTTATCAAATGTATTGTCATCCATGGTCAGTCCCAGGTCATAATTATTATGAGAAAGCCTGTCGGTAACTTTTCCGTTGTACCGGCCGTATGGGTAGGCAAAATATCTGATTTTGGTACCCAAAGATTCTGATAGTGTTTGGGTTGAAGAAAGTATTTCTTCTCTCATAGTCAAATCGTTAATTCCAGTGAGAGGAATATGAGATTTGCTGTGATTTCCTATATGCCAACCTTTGTTCATCAAAGCTTTCAGGTCCGGGAGCGATAGGTAAGAATCATTTTGCCCCTTTTCCTTTACCTTGGAACTTATGACAAAGACTGTCGGTTTAATTCTATTTCTCTCAAGGTAGGGGACAGTGCTAAGTATTCCCCGATATCCATCATCGAATGTCAGTATAAATGAGGGACTTTTTATCTTTTTCTTTCCTTCCATATGGTCTTCCAGATCTTTCAAAGTAGCCGGGCAGTATTTTGTCCGGAGATACTCTATCTGTCGTATAAAATCCTTCAGTCTCACAGAAAACCCCCCTTCCTCCCCAATGTCGTGATAACAGATGACTATAATCTCTGCATTTCTTTTCAAAACTTTGGAATCAAGAAAATAGAGAAACATATATACAGATTTTCTTATTTTTTGAAAAATAGTTAACAACATATTCAACCGGCGAATTTCGCGCTTTTTGCTACAGTCCATTTATCTTCGGGTATAAGAAATAATGACCTGATTTTGGATGAAACCAAAATCAAAAGATATACTAATGTATAAAATGGTGACCTTATGAGAGATAGAAAACATGCGGTAATTCCCAGGAGGAAAGGTATATGGTATTCCTCAGACACTTTATCCCTTCCGAATTCACGAAATAAAATCTTACGTCCGGAGAAAAAACGGTTACTCTGGGACCAGTGGTCAGCGAGAGTTGACGGTAGTTTATAATAAGCTCTGGTTTCTTTGACATAGACGAATTTGAAGCCTGATTTTTGGGCGAACAAATATGAATATGCATCTTCGTGTACACTTTTCGTGAAATAAAGTTGTGTATATAATTCCTTTGACATTGCCCGTGCTGCCCCCCTGCAGTTTAATAAATTATTTCCTTTCCTTATCCTATTCTGGACATAATTTTTCATAGTGTCGCTTATGAAAATAGATTTCCCGATGATATTTTTGGGTTTAACAGGGACAAGCAGCGGACAGGTAAAATCTGCTTTCTTTGTTTCTATCGGTGTGACAAGTTTTTGTATGAAATCATTTTTTTCCAATCTGATATCTGCATCCAGGAGTACTAAAATATCGCTGTTGGTGGTACTTATAATTTCGTTTAATCGGAAACCCTTTCCTTCTCTTTCTTTTCCGACAATAATTCTGATATGCTTTTTCTTTAGATTTTTTACCTTTTCTACTGTCAGATCGTCGCTTCCGTCAGAAGCAATAATTATTTTTTGGATAGTAAAACTTTCTCCTCTTTGAGACAGAACATCGGAAATTAACCTGATTATATTTTCCTGTTCGTTGTATGCGGTAATCCCTATGGTGACAGTTAACTTACTTTTTTTCATGATGTTGTATGACGGATAATTTCCAATAATTCTTTGGCGCTTTTGTCCCAGCTGAATTTTTTTGCCCAACTTACTGAATTCCTCCCCATTTTCTTCAAAACACTTTTATCAGAAAGGAGGCTCTTTATTTTTTCGGCAAACTTATCTTCATTTCCGTATTGGACCAGATAACCTGTATGAGGATTTTTTACGGAGTCTCTGAGCCCCGGTACATCGGAGGCGACTACGGGGGTTCCGTATGAATTTGCCTCTATCGATGTAAGTCCCCATCCTTCTATAAGGGAAGGATTTACGAAGACCCAGGCTTTCTGATAAAGGTGTGATTTCTGGTATTCGCTGACGCGTCCGGTAAATTTAATTATTTTACTTATTCCTAGCCTGTTTGCTAACTTCATAAGGTTGTATTTCTCTTCTCCTTCACCGGCGATAACAATCTGTAAATTGGGGAATTTATCTATAATTGTTTTGGCTGCTTTCAGAAGAACCGAAACGCTTTTATAAAACTTTAACCTTCCGAGATACAAAATAGTCGGATTTTTGTTTCTTTTTCTTGTCCTCATAACAGGCATATCGACCCCCGGATAAATTATGTGTATATCCGTTTGTCCGATACCGATGCTTTCCATCGCCGTTTTGGTTGAGGGAGAGATGGTGATAAATTCAGTGCCGGCATAAATTCTGGGAACTATTCTTTTTTCCAGAAAGGACGCAATTTGGGCAAGGGGAGGCAGTAATGATTTCAGGAAAACTTCCTGGTGAACATGAAACATGAGGCCGAATATTTTCTCCCTTACATAAAGGGGAGTGAAAAAAGGTATACCGTTTTGGCTATCGATCACGACATCAAATTTGCCTTTAAATTTAAACTCGTAGTATAGAAATGCCCATAAATATACCAGGTAGAAACCTCCTCTCCGTATAATATTTATTCCGTTTACATTCTCATTACGATTTTTATTCCCGTCATTTCCGCAAAAGATCGTAACTTCATTTCCTTTTTCTACCCAACGTTTAGCAAGTTCATCTATATATACCTCTGCGCCGCCGGCATACACATGTTTGGTGTCCCTCCAGTTGAAGATGAGGATTCGAACTTTCGGGTTTGGGGCGACAAATGAAAATGTTGCATCCAGATGGAAACCATGCTGTGTTTTTTCCCAATAGTGGGGTTTAATGATCAGTTGAAAAACTGCTTTTATTGCAGCCGAACTTACCATCAGCCAATAGAGGGGGACCAGATAGACATATTTGATAAGTATCCAATGTTTTCTTTTTGCTAGCCCCACCATGTAGTTTATGAGGCAGACGAAATTTCCTATCACTAGAGATGTCACGGCAATATAAAAAACAGGTGCCGGATAGATGGATTCTATAGCAACCCCAATGACAGGCCGGAATATAAAGTAAGAGATAGTCGTAGCCCATAAAATCGGGTTAATTAAAATAAATGCTATCCTTCCTCCGATCACCAGTTGGAAGACCAGTGTTTGAAAACCATGTTTTTTTATGAATTTCAGAGGTTCCCTATTGTGTATGAAATATGTTTGGATATAACCTTTGATCCATCTGGAGCGCTGACGGAGCCAATTTCCAAACCTGCTGTTGGCTTCTTCAAGGGTGGTAGAATCGATAATTGCAGTTTTATATCCCTCCCTAAAAAGTCTGACTCCCAGATCGCAGTCTTCAGTGACATTGAAAGGGTCCCACCCGAAAAGGGCAAGTAAATCCTTTTTCCGGAAATGGTTGCTTGTGCCTCCCAATGGAATTGTGGTGTTTATGGCTTGGAGTCCCGGTAAAATTATATCGAACCAAAGCGAATATTCTGCCGTAAAAAGCCTGGTAAGGAGGTTATGCCCCGGGTTATAATAATTCAGTTTTGCCTGCAAGCAGATGACATTCTTCGGGGATTTAAGAAATCCGAGATGTGCTTTTTTCAGTTGGTCCGGGTCCGGGATATCTTCTGCGTCATAAATTACCACATATTCGCCTCTGGCATGTACCAGCCCGTAATTACATGCTTTCGGTTTGGTCTTCGGAAGGGAATCAGGAACTATCAGAGGTTTTATATATGGAGGCAGATTCATCCGATTTACCTTATCTATGGTCCCTACATCATCTTCTTCAAGCAGGAGCAAAACGTCCAGTTTTTCTTTTGGCCAATCCAATTTTGAGATGCCTTCTATAAACTGCGGTAAAACTCCTTCTTCTTTGTGCATAGGGCATAATATGGAATAGATAGGCACTTTAGTCGGATCTATTTCGGATAGATCCTGTGGGGTGGAAGTGATTTCTTCTGCTTTATGTAAGCTTTTTTGAAGGATAAAAAGATTAAAGATTGTGTCTATAAAATAAATAAGTGATAAGATTGCTACGGAGAAGATAAGGAGGTTGCGCGGGGAAAGCAATAATCCTGAGACAAATACCAGGAATATGATAAACAACAAGACTTTCTGCCAACTGAGAAATGTGACTACGGCAGATTTTTCCAGGGGCAGTAATGTATGTGTGATAAATCTTCTCCTGTCCTTTATGATTCCTGCTCCGATGGCTGAATTCTTCGTTTCCGGTAATAGTTTATATATTTTTTTGTGGAGAAGTCTTGTTTTGAGGGCAGACATAGTCAATTCAAGGGTTGTCTTAAATATGTTTACTTTCGATACGCCGCTCCGTCTTTTTTCGTAAGTAATATCGACAGTGCCTATTTTGTATCCCAACTCAGCTGCGGTATATACGAGGGGTATGTCCAAAGACCATTCCCCTATGGATTTCGGATCTATATGCGATATCAATTCTTTTTTAAATACTTTTAGTCCAGATTGGATATCGTAAGGGAGTCCCAATATCAATTTACCGAAAACAAATTCATTTATTTTGGATGCCAATTTTCTGAGCGGGGAACCGAAGTAAGATTTTCTTTCCGCAATCACCAATCCGTTTTTATCCAAGAGACTAATCATTTCCGGTATGGCTTCAGGAGGGAACTGGAGGTCTCCGTCGATCATGCAGACGTATCCGTATTTGGCGTATCCAAATCCTTCCAGAAGTGAATATGACTTACCCTTTTTCCCTTTTTTGAAATGTAGAGATAGTGGATAATCCCGGGTCAGAGAGTTTACGATCTTATTCGTATCGTCATTCGAGTGGTCGTCGACTACTATAATTTCATAATTGATCTTACTTTTTCGTAAAGAATTATCGATCCTTTTGATAAGCGATCCGATATTTCCCGCTTCGTTAAAAGTCGGTATGACTAAAGATAATTTTATGTCCATTGAAGGTTTGATAAATTACAAAAGGAGTTTTAGAAGAAAAGAATAAGTTTTTTCGATATAGGAAATACGTATGATGTGTAATAAGGAAGTAATAAAAAAGATGGATTTGAGCCTAGGGACGGACTTATCGTTATCTTGTATTTTTGAAATATGATTGGACTGTGGAATATTGAGATCTACTTGTAAAATCATCATTTATGAGAGCTTCATTTCCACCCATACCCATGTGCCAGTAATTAAATCCTACTACACCCGGCCTTTTTGCAGCGCTCATGTTGTCTACGACCTGTTGGATAAGGTCACCGCTTGTCACTGTACCCCATTCACCAATAACTATCGGGACGTTTGGATATCTTGCCTGTAATTCATTTAAGTCATTTACCATGCTGTCATTTACCAGTTGGGGATAGTGATCTATGGTGATATTTCCCATCTGTTGGATGGTGGCATCTTCCAGGATTCCGTTCCAGTCAGGGTTATTATCACCCCAGGCGACAAACCCGTCGAAACCGTAATATCCGATTTTTAATTTTCCGCCAAGTCCCACGATACTGAAAGCATTGTCTGATGCAGTCATTGCATTTCTTAGCCATTGGTTAAAGTGGCCGGCATTGTTGTATTGGCAGACACCTTCTGCACAGTAGGTGATACCTGATATTCCTCCGTTTTGTGGTTCGGGGATTGGGGTAAAGATATCTCCTTCGGCAAAAAGTGAAGGATTATTCTTTATATAGTCTGTAATCATGTTTAAATAATCGCTGCCGTTATTTTTCGCTACACTATAGATTCCTTCGAAAGCCAGTGGCATATGGCGATGCCATACTTTAAGTCCCCTGCTTCTGATGGAATTTACCCACATTCTGGTATAGTTTAAAGCATCACCGCAGCTTGGGTTATCATATGGAGTTTCTACCGCTACATAGTTTGCTCCCAGGTTTTTGGCTTTATCTACCCAGGAATCTATGAAAACCTGACTGTCCTGTCCACATATTTTATCCTTGGTCTCTTTCATGCTGGATACGCTTTGGATAGGCCATGAATACCCACTTGTTGGCAAAGGCGTTGGATTAGGAGTCGAAGTTGCAATTGGTGTGGGTGTTCCAGTGGGAGTGGGAGATGGCAGGGCAGCAGAAGTTGGAGTAGGTGCTAGAGCAGCAGTAGGTGCAGGTTGTGATGTAATAGTCGGAGCAATAGTTGGATTTACAACACTTGTGTTGATAAGTTTTGCTTTTGTGATTTCTATATTGAAAGAGCGGCTATGCCAAAATCTGGCATGAAAAGTCCCTACAGGTTTTGTAGCATCGAGTCCCGGAAATCTGGATAAAGGTATATTTACTGTTTGTATACCATCCATTCCATTTTTACCGTAGTTGGAAAGTGAAATGTAGTGCCAGTTGCCCCCGTAAGGCTGGTCAAAGATTATAGCTGATGCATCACCTCCCAGAATTGTGGTTCCGTGTAAATTGTAAGTAAGTTGCAGAGTATCTTGGCCTATAAGTGCGCCTGCTGGTATAGATTTATATCTTTCTACAGCCCCATTATTTCCTCTGAAAACCCAAGTTTTACTGAGTAAATTCAGATCCCCTGCTTGGGAATTGGAAATTTGTAATGAAGGAAGGGAGAGAAGGGATATGGAGGCAATAATGAGGGAAATGATAATGCGGGAAAAAAGTTTATTTATTTTTGGCAGCATATTTGTTATGTAAGAAAATTTATAAAAATAAGTAAGAAATTTGTAAGAATACCTGAAGTTTTGGCATTCTATCCTGCTTCTTTTTCTTCTGTCAAGAACCGTTTTCGTTCATGTGGGGTTGGATTTCAATATATTTTTCAGAGATTTGCGGTGTGAAGTAATTATGTTAAACTGGGAAGTATTATGGATGACAAAGCTGTAAACTTTGTTCAGGAAGAACCAAAAGAGGATTTGCTTGGAAAGAGAAAAAGTCTGTATGATGCCGGTCCTTTCGAAATTTTCTGGAGAAATTTTTTGGCCGGGATGAGTAGGACATTAGGATCATTATTTCTTTATCTGGTATTCATGATTATTGTATACGGGCTTTTTTTGAAATACGTGTTACCGGTATATTTGCCGGTCATAAATAGAATTTCCAATCTGATAGAATCTATTGAAAAAATGCAGAAGTTTCTTCCTCAAACGTCTACACCTCAGGATATACCGTTTTCAATATTTCCGAAAAATAAATAAATATTATGGATCAGGATGGCTTATCAAATAAGAGGCGGAAAAAAGTATAGTGGGAAAATCATGTGAAACCAGTTGGAAAGAAAAATATTTTGGGAAGATATTCAGGAAAAAGTGAGGCAGGACTACGAAAAATTGAAAAGTAATTTTATCTGATACCCATAAAAATCCCGGCGGTTGCCGGG
>Ga0209211_10006191_pt1 | contig 17463 bp, 15 predicted proteins | sample RifGroA2_FD_183992 | JGI IMG/M metagenome (GOLD analysis project Ga0209211, IMG submission 183992) | Groundwater microbial communities from Rifle, Colorado, USA - Groundwater A2 (SPAdes) (version 2) | ecosystem: Environmental > Aquatic > Deep subsurface > Groundwater | place: Rifle, Colorado... | reverse complement strand
TCGATCAGGAACTGGATACCTTCGTAGCCGTTGCCGCCGTGGGCGAAGCCGGTGTGGGTGAGGAAGCCGATCATGCCCTTGTTGATCTGCACGCGTTCCGGCGACTCGGGGCCATCGGCGGATACTGCGCCCTTGCAGCCTTGCGACGAGATGGTACCCACGCCGTTGGAGATGATGAGCCCTAGGATGACTTGCAGCGGGAGCAGGCTGGCTGCGGTGGGACGCTCGCCCAACAGCGAGATGTAGGCCAGTTGCGTGACGGTCCAGGAATCGAGGATTTCCTGGTTGTCCACGCCGCAAAAGCTGCCTGCCGCGTGGTGCTTGGCTTCGGTGGACGCACCGATGATCATGCCGAACAGCTTGGTGTACCAGGGCAAGTTGCGCACGGTTAGCTTGGAGATACGCTTGCGCATCAGCGGCTCCCAGGCCACGGTGGTGGTCAGTGCGGCCAGCACGGCGTCTGCCGTGGGATGGCCTTTGAGCGAGCGCAGATACTTCACGAATACCGATTTCGCACCGCGCTTGTCGTAAGCCTTGAGCATGGCTTCGGCCTTGGCGTCTGGTGTTGAGCTTACCAGCGTAGCGAGTTGCTCTGCGGTAGCCGCAGCAGGCGTAACCTTGGCTGCTTCGTCGTCGCCCTTGGACAGGCCGGAGTGCGCGAAGATTTCCGTCAGGGAGTCGGCGGCAGCGCGTGCGGCATCCGCTCGCTTTGGCCCGAACAAGGCGACCGCGGCGCTGATCGCGGTGTTGGGCGCATTGCCCGCTTCGCGCGCGGCTTCGGCGGCGGCCAGCATAGGATCGTTGTGCAGATTGACGTGTGCGGCCACCGCGAGGTTGTACAGCGCGTTGTCGTTCTCGTCGTTGAGCTCGCGTACCAGCGCCAGGCACAGGTTGGATTCCAGCGGCTGTTTAGAGCAGTCGAGAATCGAGATGTTGTTGACCTTGGTGACTTGCGTCTTCGGGTCCATCACCGAACTGCCCGAACAATCTTTCATCGACTGGCGCGGGAAGATGGCGCCGACGTTCTTCAGCAGTTCGGTGATCTGGATGTCGTACGGCGACATTGCCTTGACCACCGGTATATCGAGCGCAGCGGGCAGCTTTAGACCCTGGTTGTCACCGAACCACGGCTTCAGTTCCAGATTGCCTTCCGGTTTGAAATCGCGGTCGATGCCGTTGAGCTTCATCACCGCGGTCAGTGCCTCAGGAATATGGGCGATGTTGGTGACCACCGCGCCTTTTTTCGAGCACACCGGATTGCCGGGGGTGTACAGGTCGTTCACGCCGAACTTGTCCATGAACCATTTTTCCTTGGCGCGCGCGTCGTCGCCCGATCCGGCGATGGCGCCGGCGTGTCCTACGGCACGCGTCAGGTTCGCCTTCCAGCGACCGACCACACAGGCCACCACCGGCTTATCGAATTTCACATCCTGCTCGTAGTAACCGCCCGGCTCTGAATACAGCACCGCCGCCTTGGTGCGAGTGTCGTTGGACATCGCGAAGGCAAACTCGGGAACGGCGTAATTGATGTAGATGTCCTTGCCGCTGGAGACCAGCGTGGTCGTACCCCAGCCGCCGATCGACAGGTAGTTGGCGATGGTGGTGGTGAAGTTGCCGGAATTGGAGAAGATCGCGACCGTGCCCTTGCGCAGGGTTTCGGCAGGGTTGTCGCCGCCCAGCGCGCCGCCGATGCGCACCTGGTTCCAGGAGTCGGCCACGCCGAGGCAGTTGCCGCCGAAAATGTCCACGCCGCGCTGTTGTCCGAGCGCGCGGATTTCGCGCGAATCATGCACCGATATTTTTTCGGTGATGATGATGACTTTTTCGACATCCGGATTGATGCGGATCAGTTCGGCCACGCCATCGCGCACGGCGGAGGGTGGCAGGTAGACCACGCCGACGTTGAACTTGTGGCCGGCTTCCATACCTTCGCGCACGTTGTTGTACACCGGGATGTTGCCTGCGGGCGTCTCTACCACTTGGCCGCGGCGTCCGGGCGAGGTACCGAACACCACATTGCCGCCGGAATAGGCGTGGCTGACCGGGGTCACGGTACGGGATTCGTTGCCCGTGATGTTCAGCACGCAGATGCGGTCTTCGCGGGTCGCGATGTCGGCCAGCGAACGGATGCCGACGTAATACTTAAAGTCTTTGATACCAGGCTTTCTCATTGCAATCACCTTTGCTAATTTTTCAGTTTCGTAGGGTGGGCACGCTTTGTGCCCACGCGGTAAACATTGTCGATCGCGGGGTAACGCGTGGGCACAAACGGCGTGCCCATCCTACATTACGCGTCCGCGGGTAGGCCCAGCAGCTTCGCCACTTCGGCACGGCCGCCGCCCTTCATCCAGCGATCCGCTTCCTGCGCGTAGTTCACCACATCGGTCATCGCGGAATCGAATCCGAAAATTTTATAAGGGATGCGCAACGAGTCGAGCACGTCCTTGAACGCGCCCATCCCACGGATCACCTGCGGGCCGCCACGACCGATCACAACATACAGCGGTGTGGGGCCGCGCTCGCTGAAGTAATCGCGCAATGCATCCGCCATGGCGCGGAAGGTGACAAAGATGTCGGTATTGTTGGCTTTGCCGCCGATGACGAACAGCACATTGGTCTGCTTGAGATAGTACTTGAGGGATATGCGCATCACGTCGTACATCTTCTCGTAGGGCGGGTTGCCGCCGAAGTCGGAGGAGATGATGGCGTCGTTACCCAGCACTTCGGTAACCAGCGAATTCGCGCCGCCGCCAAAAGTAGGTGCAAGGATAGTGCCCTTGTCGTTGATCACGTAAACGTCGCTCTGGCCCTGATAGGTGCGCAGTTCGTTGATCTCCTGCTCGAAGTCGTTGGTCTCGGTAACAAACAGGTCATCGGGCAGGGTCAGGCGGTTCACGCGTGGATCGTCGCGGTCGAAACCGCACTTGAAGTCGCAGGCCACCGGCACCAGCGAGCCAGACTTGCTCGGCATCATGCGGATCGGGTTAAGTTCCAGCGTGGACATGCCATAGTGATGGTACAGATCCCACAGCTTGGGCAGGTGCTGCACCAGCGGAGAAATGATTTCCTTGGGCGCACCCAAGTCGGTCAGCGCATTGGAAATGACGAAAGACTTGAGGCCGGTCAGCGGATCGAATGGAACCTCAATGATCTGTGTCTTGTCCAGTTCCTCGATGTCCATGCCGCCGTGATGCGTGAGTGTCATGGTCGGCGCGCGGTAGCGCGTCGAATCGGTGATCGAAAAATAAATTTCGTGCTCGGCAGGAACGGCGCCTTCGAAGGTGACGCCGCGCGATTTGTATACGGCATTGCCGACCTTGTATTCGGCAAAGTACAAACGCTCCTTCTCGGCCATCGCCGATTTCAAATCCTTGGCGCGTCCGATTAAGCCGGACTTGCCCTTTTTGCCGATGCCGCCCTTGAAAATGGGCTTGACGAAGACCGAGCCGCACTTCTCGATCAGGCTGTGAATCTCATGTTCGCTGGCTTCCGGCCCCAGCACTTCGGACGCCGGAAAATCGACGATCTTGAGTAGCCCTGCCCCATGGAGCATTCCACTGATATTCATAACTTCATTACCTCTTAATTATCAAATTCTGTTTGGCCAGTCGTTAGTTGACTTTGTCCGCTGCGCGGGTTTTGGTTTAACTAGCGACTAACGACCAGCGACTAACAACTGGTATTTAATATTCCGCAGGCAGGTTTTTCAGCACCGACCACGAATAGACCGGTCCCTTGACGCACACATAGTCCTTGCCGACATTGCAGCGCCCGCATTTTCCGATGCCGCATTTCATCTTGTTCTCGATGGTCGTGTAGATCTGTTCGTCCTTGAATCCGAGTTTGTTCAGGTTCTGGATCACGAACTTGATCATGATCGGTGGCCCGCAAGTGATCGCGATGGCGTTGTCGGGAACCGGATCCTTGTCCATCACGGCTGCCGGGACAAAGCCGCAGTAGCCATTCCAACCTTCCTCTGCCTTGTCTATCGATAGATGGACATCGACAGAGTCGCGCAACTTCTCGAGTTCCGCCCGGTACATGATGTCGCGTGAGGTGCGTCCGCCGTAGAACACGGTGATGTTCTTGAAGTTGGCGCGCTGCGCGACCGCGGTGGTGATCACCGGCCAGATCGGCGCCAGGCCGCAACCGCCGCCGATAAAGTACAGATTCTTGCCGCGCCAGTCGTCCACCGGAAAGCTGTTGCCGTAAGGGCCGCGAATGCCGACGACATCACCGACCTCCAGTTCATGGAAAGCCGAACTCACCCGTCCCACCCGCATGATGCTGAATTGCTTGTATTCCCGGATCAGCGGCGAGGAGGCGATCGAGATCATCGATTCGCCGCGACCGAAAATGGAAAGCATTGCGCATTGGCCGCATTGGTGGTCGAAGAGTTTGCCGTCCACAGGCTCGACGCGGAAAGTTTTAATGGAGCGTTCGCCCGCCACTTCTTCTTTGATGGAGGCGACCCTGGCCAGTTGCGGAAGATAGATGTTATCCGGCATGTTCGGTTACCTTATTGACTACGGCGACGATATCGATACCCACCGGGCACCCGCTGACACAGCGGCCACAACCGGTGCATTGATGCATCCCGAAATTTTCGTGGAAATATTGAAACTTGTGGTTCACCCGCTGGCGCAGCCGTGCGCCGGTGTTCTCGCGCGGATTGTGGCCGGACGAGTGCATGGTGAAATCGGGGAACTGGCAATTGTCCCAGGTGCGCACCCGTTGCCCCTTGAGCGGCGCCTTGCTTTGTACTTCGTCGTTGATGTCGAAACAATGGCAGGTTGGGCACAGGAAAGTGCAGATGCCGCAGCCGATGCAGGCGCGCGCCATTTCTTCCCACAGCGGCGAATTGAAGCTTACCTTCAGTTTGGCGGGCGCACCGTCCGGGTCATTGATCTTGCGTTGCGGATGAGCCACCGCATCGGTATGCACCTGTTTCACCTGCTTCTGGTCGGCGGCGGAGGGATCGGCGAGCAGGCTGCTGCCTGCCTTCATCAGCGCCTTGCCCGTTTCGGTGATCGCCTTTACGAAGTAGCGGTCGCCCAGATCGGTCAACTGGACATCGAGACCGTCGGTGGAAACCGGCGATCCGCCGACCGACAGGCAGAAACAGTTCGGGCTGGGCGGCTTGTTGCAGGCCAGTCCCACATAGGCGACGTTCTTGCGGCGCGCATTGTAATAGGGGTCTTCGACATGGTCGGTGAACACCTTGTCCATGCGCGGCACGCCGCGGCCATCGCATGGGCGCACGCCGAACACGGCATGGCGCTGCTCCTTCGGCAGTATCTGGGTCAGGCGCGGTGCCTCGCCCTTGATCTGCTCGAACGAGAAAAATATTTCGCGCTGGGGAAAAGCGAACCCCTTGGGCGACTGGTTGGTGTTGGGATGATCGAGCCGGACGGCGCCCTTGACCGGCTGATACGTCCAGATGCCGTCTTCCAGTGTCGGCGCATGAACCTCCCATTCGGTCAATGCGGCAACCCATCCGTCGAGTTGTTTCTTGTCTAGAATTTTTTCCATGCTGTTACCTGATGAAATCGCCGGGGTCGCTATCGAGGAAGGAGGCCACCAGCGACGGCCCTCCGATGCTCGCGCCAGGCTCAAAGCCGAATTTCTCGCGTGCTTGCCGTTCCATTTTGTTGTTGAGCAGCCGGATCGGGACATTGACCGGGCAGGCGCGTTCGCATTCGCCGCAATCGGTGCAGCGTCCGGCCAAATGCATGGCGCGCGTCATAAGATAGGTGATATTTTCGGAGCGCACCGCCGAACGCTCGATCCAGCGGATGCGGTTGGCTTTGTCTTCAGCCGTGGTTTCCGCGGTGACCGGGAAGGTGATGCTGTCCACCACGCACTCGTCGCAATAGCACATCGGGCACACCGAGCGGCACGCGAAGCAGCGGATGCAACGGTCGAAATGGTGGCTCCAGAAATCCCAGCGCTCGCCGCTCCCTTGCGCTTCGAACTTGGTCAGCGCGGCGAATGGTTCCGCCAATTGGCGACCGGTCTTGTCTTCGCCGAACACCGCATTGTGTTCCTTGGGGAAGGGGTTGCGGCATTCCAGACAGCGGTCTGCCATCACCTCGCGAGCCGACAGACGCTTCTCGCCTTCCGCAGTGGTGAATACAAAATCGTCGCCGTCGAAAGCGGCGCTTGTCGCGTGTGCGCCGTTCAGGCGGGGAGCCAACTTGCGCTCATCCACCACCCCGGTGCCCTCGCAGGATACGCCGATGATATAGACATCCTCGCGCTTGAAATAGTGTTCCTGCAACAGCACGACGATAGAGCGCGCGTCGCATCCCTTGGCGACGATGGCGATAGGGGCGTTCGCGGTCTTGCGCAGATGCGTCAGGAACTTGCGGTCTTCGACCAGATACAGAGACAGATTATGGAAACAGGTCGGATCCCATACCAGATCGTCGGCCTGCGCGGGGTCGGTGATGAAAGCCGGTTCGGCGAGCATGCCGCGGCTGCCTCGCCGGTAGCCGACGACGGCGCGGACTTCACCCTTGGTGAGCATGTCTCTCGCGGTATCGCGAATATCCTGAAGATTAATCATAAGCCAACCACTTTCTTCAGTTTTTCCTGCGGCCCGAGCGGCTTGAGGTCATTGACGAAATCTGTGATGACCTGGGCAAATTTGGCACCCTCGGCAGCCGATACCCAGGACATGCGGAAGCGGTTCGGTTCGACGCCGATGAATTCGATCAACTGCATGATCAAATGCATCTTGCGCCGCGCCAGAAAGTTGCCCTCAATATAGTGGCAGTCGCCGATATGGCAGCCCGACACCAGCACGCCGTCCGCTCCCTTGTTGAAGGCCGACAGGATGTACATCGGCGATATGGCCCCCGTACACGGGACGGTGATCGGTGTCGCGTTCGCCGGATACTGGATGCGCGAAACGCCGGCCAGATCGCTGCCCGCCGATGAGCACCATTTGCACAGAAAGGCGACGATCCTGGGTTCGTAATCTTGTTGTTGTTCAGACATCTATCTTTTTTCTTTCATTATGGTTTCCTTCTTTCATGCGGCTTCCTTTTTATACCGCAAGGCATGCTTCGATCATTTCGTGGATCTGCAACTGCGTGACGTTCTTGACATCGATGGCGGCGCGCAGGCAGGTGGCCGAGCAACTGCCACAGCCTTCGCACAGCGCTTCGTTCACCAGTGCCTTGCCATTATCCAGCCGGATCGCCGTGAATGGGCACGCTTCGACGCACATGCCGCAGCCAGTGCAATGCGAGCGACGCACTTTGGCGATCAGCGGCGAGCGGCTGAGGGTTGACTGCGAAAGCAGCGCAATTACTTTGGCTGCTGCCGCACCGGCCTGGGCGACGGTCTCCGGGATATCCTTGGGAGCCTGCGCTGCACCTGCCAGATAGATACCGCCGGTAACGCTTTCGACCGGCCTCAGCTTGGGGTGTGCCTCGGCCAGAAAGCCGTCCTTGTCGCGGCCGATCTTGAGTATCTTGGCGATCTCCACGGTGCCCTTCGACGGCACCATCGCGAGCGCCAGCACCACCATGTCGGCATCAATCTCAACATTTTGGCCGGTCAGGGTGTCGGTGCCGAGCACGCGAACCTTGCCATTTTTACGATAGAGCTTGGAAACGCGACCGCGCAGGTAGAGGGTATCGTCGTCCTCCATGGTGCGCTGCACAAATTCTTCGTAGCCTTTACCGCCGGAGCGGATGTCGATATAGAACACATAGGCGCGTCCGTCCGGGACATGCTTTTTGTAGAGGCGCGCGTGCTTGGCGGTGTACATGCAGCAAATCTTGGAGCAGTAGGCACAATGCTTGGCGGGGTCGCGCGATCCCACGCACTGGATAAACACCACATCCTTGGGTTCCTTGTGGTCGGAAGGCCTCAGTATATGACCATGTGTAGCACCAGATGCCGAACACAGGCGCTCGAACTGGAAACCGTCGAGCACATCTTCAACCTTGCCCCCGCCCATTTCCGGCATGTTCGCCTGGTCGTACAAATCAAAGCCGGTCGCCACCACGATGGCACCCACATCTTCGGTCACCGTCTGGGAGCGCATGTCATAATCGATCGCGCCTGCCTCGCAGACATCCTTGCACTTGCCGCAGACCACCGGATTCAAGCCCAGACAGGCATCTTCGTCCAGCGTGAAGCTGGCCGGGATAGCTTGGGCATAGGGAATATAAATGGCGCGCCGCTGGGTCAGGTTATGCTCATATTCGTTCGGCACCACCACCGGGCAGACCACGGTGCAATGGTCGCAAATCTTGCATTTGTCCGGATCCACATAAGTGGACCGCTTGTGTACCTTGACCCGAAAGTTACCCACCGAACCAGTAACCTCTTGCACCTCGCTGTAAGTCATCAGCTTGACTTTTGGATGGCGCTTCACCTCGACCATCTTGGGCGACATGACGCACTGCGCGCAGTCCAGCGTGGGAAACGTTTCCGAGAGCTGCAGCATGCGGCCACCGATGGTGGCCTGCTTCTCGACCAGGATTACCTCAATGCCGGCGTTGCCGATGTCCAACGCTGCCTGTATCCCGGCGATACCCCCGCCGATGACCATCGCTTTTCGGGTAACGTTGACGGCGATAGCATCCATGGGTTTGTTGCGGTTAACCCGCCGCACCACGCTGCGTGAAATCTTGATCGCCTTCTCGGTTCCCTTGGCCTTGTCGTTGTGAACCCAGCTGCACTGCTCGCGGATGTTGGCGATTTCGCAGGTGAAATTATTGATGCCGGCGCGCTGCGCGTTATCGCGGAAAGTCTTTTCGTGCAGGTTCGGCGAACAGCAGGTGACTACGACGCTGTCCAGCTTATTGTCCTTGATCGCCTGAACCACCGACTCTTGGCCCGGTTCCGAGCACATGTAGACGTATTCCTGGGTAAAGGCAACGGTGTTTTCTCCGGCCATCTCTTTGGCCACCCGCGCCACGTCGACGGTGGCGGCAATGTTGGTGCCGCAATGGCAGACAAAAACGCCGGTGCGTTTCTTGCTCATGACGCCTCTCCACCGTTGAAGTAAAACACGCACAGCGTCCGCTTACCTCCTCTCCCGCATGCGGGAGAGGATTGAGGAGAGGGAAACGGGCATGACGTTTCAATATCAAAAGTGGTCATATTCATGATTCATGCCCGTTCTTCTGGCTCATCATCTGGAGGCCATGTTCATAGCCCTTGTCGAATGCCTTGATGTTGATTTTCAGGAACCGGTCGGGAACCAGGCCGGGCAGAGCCTTTTTCATCGCATCGGCGGTAACCACTTTGGTTACTGCGGTAAAAAAGCCCAGCGCCACGAGGTTGGTGAACAGGCGATTGCCCAGTTCTTCGGCATAGCGAGTTGCAGGAACCCGCAGCAACCTGAGATCCGGATGCTCGCCGCGCAGCTTCACCAGCTCCTGTTCTACGATCAGGATTCCCCCCTTGGGCAGCTCACCGTAATATTTGTCGTAAGCCTCCTGGGACAGCGCCATGAGAATTCCGGGGTGGGTGATGTAGGGATACAGGACGCGCTCATCTGAAACCACGAGCTGTGCCGAACAAGCGCTACCGCGCGCCTCCGGGCCGAAAGCCTGGGTCATGGTGGCGAACTTGTCATCGTACAGGGACAGCGCCTTGCCGGTGATCAGGGCACAACGGATGATGCCCTGGCCGCCGAATCCCGAAAACCTGATTTCTTGTGTGCTCATGCGCTCAATTCCTACTTACGGGTTTTAGGCTTGCTGGTTTTTTTAGGTGCGGCCTTGGCTACCACCTTGTTCTTGGCGACTACCTTGGGTGCGGTTTTTTTTGCTGCTTTGGTCGCGACTTTTTTAGCCGGAGCCTTGGGAGCCGTTTTCTTGGTAGCAGCTTTCTTGGCCGGAGCCTTTGCAACGGCTTTTGCCGCAGCTTTCTTTACGGGCTTGGCTTTGGTCGCAGCCTTCTTCGCGGGTTTCGCCTGAACTTTTGCCGGAGCTTTCTTTGCTGCTTTAGGTGCGGTAGCAGCCTTTGTCGGAGCCTTTTTTGCGGCTTTGGCGGGGGCTTTCTTCACCACAGTCTTGGGCGCGGAGGCTTTTTGCGGTTCTGCGGATACTGCCTCTTCCTGCGCTTCAGCCTCTGCCATGGCAGCGCGGCGAGTGGCAATCCGCTCCTTCTCGGCTTTTTCTTCGGCTTCCCGTTCTGGGATGGTCTTGCCGTAGAGCTGATAATCGTCTCCAACCAGCTTGATGCTGCACTTGTCGGCGGCTTCCAGATAGGTGGGTTTATTCTTTTCGACGAACTTGCCGATGACGATCTTGCCCTGATAGTCGATGGCCGTCTCACGGGTGTCGGCGCCATGCTTGAGAATCGAGTTATCCTGATAATTCTGAAGCTGGTCGACGCCGTCGCCGAGGCGGTTGCGGCGCAGATAGAGCGTCGGGCAGGGCGAAATGATCTCGATAAAGGAGAAGCCCTTGCGCAGCAGCGCTTCCTCAATCGACTGGGTGACGTTGCGCGAATGCATCGACGTCCAGCGTGCGATATAGGTGGCACCGGCGGCATCCATCAGGAACGGCAGGCTAAACGGGTATTCATAGTTACCGTAAGGTGTAGTCGAAGCCGTGGCTCCTCCAGGCGTGGTCGGCGTTACCTGTCCGCCGGTCATGCCATAGGTGAAGTTATTGTTGCAGATGACTATCAAATCCATGTTGCGCCGTGCGGCATGAATCAAATGGTTGCCGCCGATACCGGCCAAGTCGCCCTCACCGCTGAACACCACCACCGTCAGCTCGGGGTTGGCCAGCTTGATGCCGGTGGCTACAGGAATTGCGCGACCGTGCGTGGTGTGCATCGAGTCGAAATTGACATAGCCCGCAACACGCCCGGTGCAGCCGATGCCCGATACCACGACCAGTTTTTTGGGGTCGATGCCGCTGCGCTTGACGGCATCGGCAAAGGAGTTCACTTCGGAGCCGATACCGCAGCCGGGACACCAGATATGCGGCATCCGGTCCATGCGCAGGGTGTCGGCCATGGGGCTGCCTGCCTTGAATTTTCCGATTTCAGTACTCATTGGTTTGCCTTTCTGATGGCGTCCAGGATGACCTCCGGATCATGCACCGCGCCACCGCAGTGATTGACGCTGATGACCTTGCAGCGGCCGCCGGCGTTGCGTTCTACTTCGAGCACCATCTGGCCATAATTGATTTCGGGCACTACGATGGCTTTGACCTTGGCGGATATTTCACGGATGCGTTTCTCGCAGAACGGCCAGATGGTGATCATGCGCAACGAACCGACTTTCATACCTTCCTTGCGCGCATCCTGGATGGCCTTGACGGCGATCCGGGAAGTGATGCCATACGACACCACAACCACGTCGGCACCGTCGATCTGATCCTCGTCGAGGCGGATGATCTGGTCGGCATTGCCGTTGATTTTCTCCATCAGATGGGTCACGACCTTCTTGCTCTGCTCGGCGGTCATGGCCGGATATCCCTTTTCGTTGTGGGTCAGGCCGGTGACATGGAAGTTGTATCCATCGCCCGCGCGTACCATCGGGTGACCGCCCTGGCCGTCAAACTTGTAGGGGCGGCAATCCTCCTTGGGGCCGCTGTAGTTATTGCGCGGCACCACCCTGATCTGGTCGGCGGGCGGGATAACCACTTTCTCGTGCATATGGCCGACGGTTTCGTCGGTCAGGATGATGACCGGCACCCGGTAGTACTCCGACAGGTTAAAGGCCTCGATGGCGAGGTCGAAACATTCCTGCGGGCTATCCGGGCACAAGGCGATGATCGCATTGTCGCCATGCGGGCCATATTTTGCCTGCATCATATCCTGCTGTGCGGTCAGTGTGGGCAGGCCGGTGGATGGGCCACCACGCTGCACGTTGGCGATCACCATCGGGGTCTCGGTCATGCAAGCCAGGCCAAGGTTTTCCGTCATCAGAGAAAAGCCGGGGCCGCAGGTCACGGTCATCACCTTCTGCCCTGCCCATGCTGCGCCGATATTGGCGGCGATGGAGGCGAGTTCATCCTCCATCTGGATGAACAGCGCGCCCACCTCCGGCGCCCGTTCGGCGAAACGCTCGGCAGTTTCGGTCGAGGGCGTGATGGGGTAGCCGGCGAAAAAACGGCAGCCAGCCGCCAGCGCGCCTTCGGCCAGCGCGTGGTCGCCATCCATGAAATGTGGGCCGGAGTCGACCCCTTTGGGATCAGCGGTGACAGTTTTAGTTCCGGCGTAACCTTCGCTGACGCGAACATTAGCCTGCTCTGAAACTCCGCTTACGCTTGGCTTCGTTTTCACTTATTTGTTTCTCCTTTATCGGTTACTTCTTCCAATTTCACATAGATGGAAAATTCGGGGCAGATCATCTGGCAAAACATGCAATCGTGGCAGGCATCCGGGTTTTTCACATAGGGCGGATGGTAGCCCTTGGCGTTGAACTCGGGAGACATGTCCAATACCCCTTTGGGGCAAAATTGCACGCAGAAGCCGCATCCTTTGCACCAATCGTTGCTGATGTAAACTTTGCCGCGAATCTGTTTGAGGTCGTTGAAATACATGCTCTCCTCCTTAGTTCAGGCCGCGAGCCGCCAATACCGGCAGCGGATCGATATGCTGCAAATCGAAACGCAGCGCGGATTTGTCGCAATCGAATGCCACCGCCATCAACTGGGTGAAGTAGAGCACCGGCATGTTTTGGAAATCAGGATTGAGACGTTTGGCATCATCCTGACGGTAGTCCAGGTTGAAGGCGCACAGCGGGCAGCTCACCACCACCAGATCGGCCTTTTCTTCACTTGCCGCACCCATGATCCTGTCGGTGCGGTCGGCGATGACATCAGGCTTGTCGACTGTCTGGTGGGCGCCGCAACACTCGGACTTATGCGAAAATTCCACAGGTGTGGCACCGAGTGCGCGGATCAGGTTTTCCATGATCGTCGGGTTCTCGGTATCGTCGAAGGCGACCTCTTTCGGGCGTAACAGCAGGCAACCGTAGTAGCAGGCCACGCGCAGCCCCTTGAGCGGCTTTGTTACCTTCTTCGCCAGATTGTCGAAACCGACGCGGTCGCGCAGGTACTCGAGCAGATGAAGCACCTCGACGTCGCCCTCGTATTTGGTTTTTTCGAGGGACAGGAAGTTGTTGATGGTTTCCAGCGCGTCGGAACGGGCCTTCACATCGATATTGGCGCGCTTGAGCGTGTTGTAGCACATCGCGCAGGAAGTCATGAATTCGCTGGCCATACCTTCCGTCTTGGCCTGGGCTTCCTTGACGCGGATCATGTTGGTTATCGGCGCCACGCGGTTCATGACGTTGTCGGAGTCCAGCGCATGCACTGTGCCGCAACAGTTCCAACGCTCCAGTTCCTCGACCTCCACGTCCAGTTTCGCCATCGACGAAACGGTGGAAACATCGAAATTGGTGGCCTGGTTTTTCAGTGTGCAGCCGGGATAGTAGGCAAGCTTCATCGGTTAGGGCTTTCCATCAGGAAGTCAGTTTACGCATGGCGCTGATCGTGGCGATCGGCGGTAATACGCTGCGCGCCTCGGGGGTCAGTTCCATGATTTTAAGGTGGTCGTCGCGCTGTCCGGCGCGCAACGCTATCCGGCGCAACGCTTCGAAGACCTCGGCGATGCGTATGCCTTTCGGGCAACGCGAGTTGCAGGTCAGGCACGACACGCACATCCAGATGGCGTTCGTTGCCAGCAATTGTTTCTGCATCCCCAGTTGCGCCATGCGGATCATCTGGTTGGGCAGCACATCCATGTGGGCTGCCATCGGGCAACCGGCGGAACACTTGCCGCACTGGTAGCAGGCCAGCAGCGTCTGGTCGCTGATCTTTTCAATTTGCGCAACGAAGGAGTTACCTTCACGGGCCGAGGTAATGCGTAGGGTAGTATCCATAAGATTGCCCGTTCAGAACCTTCCATCCATGCGGAACTCGGGGGTGTCCAGCCATAACCCGACGTTCTGCAAGCTATCCAGCTGCGCCTGCAGGGCATCATATTGGGAGTTCTCCTCCATGATCATCTTTTCAGCCAGTTTGATAATGTCGGGATCCTTAATGTGTTCGGACATATCCTTCAGCAGGTGGATAATCCGGCGTTCCAGTTCCATCGCCATGCGTAGCGCCTGCGCATCGTCGGCGACGGCTCCCATCCCCCGCTGGGCAACAGCCGCTTCCATCTCGGCGATCACTCTCGACGGATGGGCGTTCGCCGACTCTTCGGCGGCAAGTTGTTGCCATAACTCCTGACCGATGATAGAGCCAAACAGCGTGTGCATGTCCTCCATGCGCTCCGGCTCTTCTTCCGCGAGGCGCAGGAACATGGCTTTGCCGCTCGGATTTCTCGTCATCTCGGCGGCATGGCGATAGAAGTGCTCCTCGCCATACTCAAAACTGAGCGCAGTGCGGGCCAGTTCGATTATTTTGTCGTCAATGTGCGTCATTATTTTGATTTCGGGGTTCTGAATTCCGGTGCCTCAGGCGCCGGGGCTTTCATCAAACAGCCTGTTTTGCAGCACCGATGCGCCGGGCAGCGCATTGCCGCCGCGCAGCAACTGGCGCTTCTTGACATCCTTGGGCGCGTAGGATGGCAACAGTACCGGGGTGACCAGATCGGTCTTCACACCTGCCTCCGCCAATTCCTTCTCGTAGGCATCGAGATGGGCAAGGCTCAGCTTACCGAGCTTGACCTTCTTTGCATACTCGCCCGCAAAACGTCCGGCGCGTTGCCCGAACACGTTGTAGTCGAGCACCGAGTTGCCCATCAGGCGGTTGCGGCCATGCAGGCCACCGGTGGCTTCGCCTGCCACATACAGGCCGGGGATATCCGTCTCGCAACGCTCGTTGATCTCAATGCCGCCGTTCTGGTAGTGCAGCGACGGGTAGATCAGCATCGGCAGCTTAGTGATGTCGATGCCGTAGCGGATGAACTGGCGATACATCGCCGGGAAGTGCTTATCGGTGTAACCTTCGCCGTGCAGCATATCGATCAGCGGCGAATCCAGCCACACGCCGACGCGTCCCGACGGTGTCGGAACACCGCCACCGTTCTGCACGCATTCGCGGATGATGGCCGAAGCCTCGATGTCGCGCGGCTCACGCGGGTAGACAAATAGCTCGCCTTCCTTGTTCAACGGCTGGCCGCCCGCGCCGCGGATCGCCTCGGTGACCAGGAAACCGGCGATCTGCTCGGGGAACGAGACACCGGTCGGGTGGTACTGGACGGAGTCCATATACATCAGCTTCGCGCCCGCGCGGTAGGCCATCACCAGCCCGTCGCCGGTCGCGCCGTAGTGGTTGGTGGTATCGTAACCGCGGATGTGCAGGCGACCGTAGCCGCCGGTGGCGATCAGCGTGGACTTCGCCTTGACGGTGAAGAATTCCTCGCTTTCCATGTCGTAGAGAACCGCACCGGCGCAGCGCCCCTTGTCGTCCATGATCAGTTCCACGGCCGGCATGAATTCCTTCACGGTGATCATATCGGGATGGTTGCGCACCTCGTCCATCAGCGTGCGCATGATCATCGCGCCGGTGTAGTCGCGGCACGACAGCATGCGCTTTCTCGAAGTGCCGCCGCCGTGCATGGTCTTCAGCGAACCGTCCTGTTGCTTGTCCCAGCAGACGCCCAGATCTTCGAGCCACTTGACCACGCCGGGGCCGTCTTCGGTGAGCGCCCTGACCAGTTCCGGTTTGTTTTCGAAATGGCCGCCGCCGATGGCATCCAGATAGTGGCGCGTCGGCGAGTCGGTGCGCGATACGGCGGCCTGCATGCCACCCTGCGACATCATCGAATTGGCATCGCCCATGCGCAGCTTGGTGGCGATGATCGAGCGTATCCCGTGTTCTTTCATCGCGATCAGCGCGGCGTTGCAACCGGCCCCGCCGCCGCCGATGATCAGCAGGTCGGTTTCGAAGTCCGGTTTGTCGAGGTTCACCTGATCGCTGCGCAGCCAGGAATGCGACTCCAGCAGGTCGGACACCTCGGTGGTCAGCGACTCGTCCCGGTTAGGGCCGACACACACCGGGCGGCGGGCGCTGGCCTCAAAATCGGGGTGGAAGCCCTCCAGGACGGCGCGGCGTTCCTCCGCGCTCATCGGCGGATAGACCGGGTCGGGCTTGCGGGCCAGTTCCAAGCGTGCGGGGCGTGTCTGAGCCACTTTGCGGAGCGACTCCGCCATGTAATCTGGATACATCTTTATCCTCTCTAAATTCCGAGTGCTGGTTATTCCGAATGCCGGTTATTCAGAGTCCCGGGCATAGTAGCGATCCGACAAATCCTTGCGGCCCATCGACATCAGCTCTGCGTACTCTGCATTGTAAGCGCCGTCTTCCACGGCCTTGACGCGCTCCGCCAGCTCCGGGCTGTCTTTGCGCAGGTAGCGGCCATACAGGCGCTTCGCCAGGATGCCCACCAAAGGTTGGGTGATTTCGGCAGGGCAGCGCAGCATGCACATCCCGCACACGACGCAATCGAAGGAAAGGTCCATCACCGCCGCAATATCGCCGCGTTTGGCGGCCTGGACATAGTCCATGACCTGTAGCCCCTGCGGGCAGGATTTGGTGCAGGTGTTGCACGCGACACAGCGGAAAACGGAGGGGTACATCTCCTGAATCGCGGTGACGTTGGGCTTGAGCTTCTCGATGTCGTAGATCGCCTTCTCGCCCGGGACATAGGGCACCTGGGCCAGCGACATGCCTTCCTCGACCATGGTCATACAGGCCAGGCCGGTCTGTATCTTGTAGTCGCCGGGCACGCGGTAAATGGTGGCGCAAGCGCCGCAATAGCCTTCACGGCAACCGGCGCCGCGGATGATCTGGTGACCGGCATATTCGATGGCGCCCATGATCGTTGCATCGGCAGGCACTTCATGGGATTTACCCATGATATTAATCGTGATCAGCTTTTGCTGTGCCACGCCGGGTTTCTCGTCAACCTTGGAAGTAGACGAATTCTTCGTTTTTCCTGCTTTCGCACCCGCCATAATAAATACCTTTATCTTGTTCCCGCATCGGAATCCCCAGCCGCACTGCGACCAGGGCCAATATCTTGAGTTAGGGGAGGACATCTTGAGTGAAGTGAACCTGTCGGCTCCGACACTTCGATTTTTTTTAGTTGCAACGAATTATAAAGAGGTTTGTGAAATTGACAAGAGGGTAGTAAAGCAAAAATGCTAAAAATATTTCAAGAAAACCCATGAAAAATTCAGGCTTTGCGCAAATGCCACGCAAAATGCATTCTTCGTCTGCAATCGGCGCTTAGATTGCCGCTAAAATTTTTTACTGCTTTGCAGATCATGTCGTTCACTTGCTAGGGTGCGGGTGTAGGCAAACTGCAAGCGCATGCCGAATTTCAACGAACTGGGCGCGCTCAAAAACCAACCGCAACACCTTGGAGAGGTTAAGGTGTTGGGATGGAAAAAACAGAAAAGCTCTATAAGCAGTTGAGTGCTGAAGAACGAGCGACGATTATGCTGATGACCCGAGAAGG
>Ga0209211_10006188_pt1 | contig 17471 bp, 24 predicted proteins | sample RifGroA2_FD_183992 | JGI IMG/M metagenome (GOLD analysis project Ga0209211, IMG submission 183992) | Groundwater microbial communities from Rifle, Colorado, USA - Groundwater A2 (SPAdes) (version 2) | ecosystem: Environmental > Aquatic > Deep subsurface > Groundwater | place: Rifle, Colorado... | reverse complement strand
TGGCGGCAGATAAACCTTGCCGGAGCATCCGCTTCTTCTCCGCTCATCGCCGCTCTTCCCAAACATGCTGTTGACGAGCAGCCGTAAAACCTTACAATCCCCATAGGTTCCGCTCTCCGAAGGTTCAGTCCAACAAGGTTTATCTGCCGCCAACACGGGATGCGGGTGCAACAAGTTTGGGCGGGGCGGCAGATAAACGCTATTCGTTGGGCAGCACCATGACTCTCTTGCGCAAAATCACGGCCTTGGTATTTGCGGCTTTGTCTGTGTTGCTAGCACTTGGCGCTTTCATTTTTGGCTTCTCCACTGGAGGTATAGACAAAACTATCCAGCATGCTCATGAAATCGAAAAGTCTTTTGCTCTTGCATCTGTCTTTGTTGAAGGTTTCACGAAAACTAACGGCCATTTGCCAACCGAATCTGAATTTACTGCTTGGGCGGATACTCAGCCCGATAGAGCGTATAGCGCAAAGGGCATGCGTCTATTAACGTCTCAAAATAAACTTCCTCTTGAGGTCATCGAGAGGTTTGGCTCTCCGCCTCAAGATGGCTACATTATTGAAATGTGGCGGGGTGAGTGGTTCGAGTACTTCGCTTCATGGGCTAATGCCAGCACATTGGAGTTCGATGCCAAGAAATTTTATTTTTCTGGAAGTCCCATTGTTGATGGCTTGGCAATTTTGGCGCTTAGCGTTGCAGTTGGGTTTATAGGCCGTTTTCTCTGGCCACGCCCAACCCGACATTCAACCCGGACTCCGCAAAAGCGCGGAGCCGGTTAATTCTACGTTAGGGTTTTTATGCGCCTCCTTTCATCACTTTTTATTGCCCTGCTGTTCGCCGCCCCTGCCGCATGGGCGGACATTGAGAAAATTGCCATTCCCAGCGAAAAAGAAATGTTGTTTTACTGGTGGCCCAAGTTGCCGAATGTTGCGGGCTGGCACCAAGACCGCGAACACAGCTTCCTTTATGGCGTGAATGCACTAGCTCCCGACAATGCCACCTTTGCGAATGCCGAAACCGTTATGTATGCGAAGGCCAGTTTTAAGCCTCGTGATCCCGAGATCAAATCCATCGAAATGCTCATAGCGAGAGACAAAAAAGACTTCCTTAAAAATGTGCCGGGGGTCGAAATTCGAGAGGCTAAATCTCTTACTACGGCTGACGGAAAACAATTCAAGTCGTTCGTCTTCTTTCCCAAAGACACCGGTAATTGGGAGCGCGTAACCTATGGTGAAGAAGGCGAGTACTTTCTCATTTTTACAGTCAGCTCACGCTCAAAAACGGGCTACGATTCAACCGAAAGTGCTTATGAAAAACTAATTGGCCTTTACAGCTTGGGCGGAGATTTTGACGCCCGTGTCGCTGAAGCAAAAAGTGCAACTGCCACTACCGAAGGTCAGCGCTACGATAAAAAGTTGGGGCATTCTATTGGTTCTGCTATGCAAGCCTGCGTCCCTTCTGGCTCAACGGCTGAGGCAAACTTAGGAAAGTTCACTCTTGTCGGTTACGTGGCAACGTCTGGTATCGTTTCGTCTGTTGAGGTGCGGCCCAATACTAAAGTATCCGAGTGTTTTGCCTCTAAGTTTAGGCAGTTGGAACTACCAACTCCGCCAGCCTCTTTGGCATTGAAGTCCGGTGTTCCAATAATTGTTGAAATGAGTGTGGCACCGTGAAAACCACCCCTAACCCGGCAGTCAAGCGGGACTGCGCAAAAGCGCGCAGCCTCTTGCCTCAACGTTGGGCATCTAAAATCTGAGCCTCCTGCCGCATTGACTCTGGTTAGCAAATTTGCTAACCTTCAAACATGACATATTCCATCGAATACTTTCATGCAAAAGTGCAAGCCACTGTCGAGGCTTGGCCTGTGGATGTTGTCGCAGACTACGCAAGAATTGTCGAACTTCTTATTGAGCATGGCCCGAACTTGCGCTTACCCCACTCGCGCGCCTTTGGTAGCGGGTTGTTCGAATTACGTCCGCGCGGCAAATCAGGCATTGGAAGAGCGTTCTACTGTTTTCTTGTCGGACAACGCGTGGTGATACTGCATGCGTTCATTAAAAAATCGCAGGAAACACCCACACAGGAAACCAAACTTGCGCGCAAGCGAATGAAGGAGATACAAAATGACTGATCTTAAATACGACCCTGTGCCGCACAATCAAAAAACTTTTCTTGAAAAAGCATCGAAACGCCGTGGCTTTCGCGAGGCCTATGATGCCCTCGAAACCGAGTATGCACTCGCGCACGAAATGTTGTCCGCGCGCACACGCGCGGGGCTTACTCAAGAAGCAGTGGCTGACCGCATGGGCACCACCAAGAGTGCCGTATCAAGACTTGAAGGCGCAGGAAAGCATGCGCCTTCCATGGCATCACTCAAGAAATATGCTGATGCGGTGGGCTGTACGCTCAAAATTGAATTCATTCCACAGCCAATGAAACGACGTGTCGCAGCCCAACCCAACGTTCGAGCGGACGCGCCAAAAGCGGCGCGCCGCTCAACTTGACGTTAGACCTCTCACACCAATAGGTGACAATAGGCACACATCGCAGTAAACTTGTCACATGAAGCCATTTCGCTGGAATCCTGTTAAAAATGAAGCGCTGAAAGTTGAGCGTGGCATTTCGTTTGAGGTGATCGCACTTGCGATTGAAGCCGATGGTTTACTGGATGAATTACGCCACCCGAATACGGGAAAATATCCAAACCAGTCCGTTCTTGTCGTGGCGTTTAATAACTATGTTTACTTGGTGCCTTACGTTGAAGAGCCGGATCACTATTTTCTAAAAACAGTGATTCCAAGCAGGAAGGCCACCCGTGACTACTTGTTGAGGAGCAACCCTGATGAAAAAACTTGATGCATTTGAGAAAGAGATTTTGGATGCCTACGAAAAGGGTGAACTCAAGTCCACCTCTCCATCGAAAGCAAAATTGGCAAAATTTAAAGCCGCCGCTACAGCTACTTTTCTCAAAGAAAAGCGGGTCAACATTCGCCTGTCCACGCCCGACCTGATGGATATTCAAGCCCGTGCGCTCGAAGAAGGTATGCCATACCAGACATTGATCGCCAGCGTGCTTCACAAATTTGTGTCCGGGCGGCTTGTAGAATCACCGTCCCGTCTAACCCGACATTCAACCCGGACTCCGCAAAAGCGCGGAGCCGGTTAATTCCACGTTATGCCACATGCTCAACGAACGGTTCTGAACAAAAAAGATCTGGATATTCTTGGTCAATCTGTTGTGTTCCTGAAAACGATCATTCCGAGTCGGAAAGCCACTCGTATCTATGGAAACACTGAATAAGTCCGTTCGCCCTGAGCCTGTCGAAGGGCTGATGTGCTAACACATTGATTATTAGTACCCGCCCGCACATGGTTCGACAAGCTCACCACGAACGGACGACTTATTCAGTGTTTCCCTATCTTGATGAGGAGCATTGAAATGGACAAAGAAACTAAACTTGAAGAAGAAATTCTGGCCTCGTTTGAAAGAGGCGAATGGCAACACGTTCCAAAAAACAAAAGTGAAATCGCACGTTTTGCGGCAATGGCTTCTGCATCTCTGGCTAAAGACAAGCGGGTCAACATTCGCATCTCTTCCCGAGACCTGAACGACCTTCAAGCAAAGGCCGCAGAAGAAGCGATTCCTTATCAAACATTAATGGCTAGCGTCCTTCACAAATATGTCACAGGACGTCTTGTAGAGCCACAGACCAGCCTAACCTCACTGGCGTGTCAGTCGAAAAGTGGCTGAAAAGGCGCGCCGTTTCGTAGTCTTTGATTTTTCATTTCTTAATATACCAACGAATATACCAGCAATTGTTAGCGGTTGCTGAGGCTGATTTCAACGCAGGCGTGGTCCTGCTCGATCAATGCCAGTTCGATTTCCGTGTGGTGATCGAGCAGGATATTGAGCACAACTGTTTTGGAGCGATTTGAGATTTTGAGCCAGACCACTTGCGGCGGGTGGCCTGCTACAAGTGAGCGCTCTTGAAAATCTGAATCGCGGCTGACGATCACGAAGCCGTTGGTTTTTGCGTACTGCCAGTTTCGGAATCGCTTGCGCTTTCCAATCCCAACAAGGCAACTTGCGAAGAGCCGGCTATTTAGTACTTCCCTTTTTGCGATGGGAAAAGTAGTATGTTTTCCCATCAAAACTGCTTACACGATATTTATGCAATCACTTAATAAAAAAGCAATTTCACGAATCTACGGGCGCGGGAGGGGGTGGGCATTCTCGCCGAATGATTTTGTCGAGGATTTTAGCCGCGATCAGATTGAAAATGCGCTGGCGGGTTTGTGCCGCGAGGGCAGGATACGCCGTGTCTGCCGGGGGATTTACGATTACCCGAAATTCAGCGAGTTGTTGCAGCAGGAGCTAAGCCCGGATTTCGATCAAGTGGCGCAGGCGTTCGCGCGCAAATTCAATTGGCGCATCCAGCCATCGGGCGATGCGGCGCTGAATCTGCTGGGGCTTTCGACACAGGTGCCCGGTCGGCTGGTGTATCTCTCCGATGGGCCGAACCGCCAGTACGACATCGGCAATTACACGCTGGAGTTCAAGAAGTCGGCGCTGAAGGATGTCGGCTTCAAGCATCGAGAGAGTGGGCTGATTGTGCAGGCGTTGAAGGCGCTGGGGCAGGAGCGGGTGGATGAGGCGGTTATCGCCACGCTGCGCAAACAACTGGATGAAACGGCGTGCAAGCGGGTGCTGAAAGATACGGTGACGGCGACGGGCTGGGTGTATGAGACGATCAAGCGGGTTTGCGGGGAGCGCGGCTGATGGAGTCGGTCGCGCGCCTGTCATCCGCCGAACGGCGCGAGCTGTTTGGCGAAACGGCGGCGCGCAAGGGTATGACACCCGCCATCGTGGAGAAAGATTTCTGGGTGTGCTGGATGCTGGGCAGGTTGTTCGCGCATCCCGACCTGTCGCGCTTGCTGATGTTCAAGGGCGGCACGAGTTTGTCCAAGGTATTCAATCTGATCGAGCGATTCTCCGAAGATATTGACCTGATTCTGGATTGGCGCGTGGTGGTTGGCGAAGATGATCCGCTGGCAGAGCGTTCCGCCACCAAGCAGGAGGCGATGAACAAGGCGATTGATGCCAAGGCGGTGGATTACATCGGGGGCGAATTACTGGCGATAGTTGCGCGGGCGGTTGATCCGGTCTGCCGCTGTGAATTGGCCGCCGATGATCTTCATGCGTTGAATGTGATGTATCCGGCGGCTTTTTCTGATGCGTATCTGAGGCCGGAGGTGCGTCTTGAGATTGGGCCGCTCGCCGCCTGGATGCCATACGACCATTACCGAATCAAGCCTTATGCCGCCGAGGCATTCCCGCAACTTTTCAAGCAAGCAGATTGCGCAGTTCAGGCCATCCGTGCCGAGCGCACGTTTTGGGAGAAGGCGACGATTTTGCACCACGAAGCCAATCGCCCGGAAAGCAGCCCGCAGCCGTTGCGCTATTCGCGCCACTATTACGATCTGGCAATGATGGCGGCTGCGCCGGTAAAAGATGTCGCGCTGGCCGATCTCGCATTGCTTGCGGATGTGGTGGCGTTCAAGCAGCGGTTTTATCCGCGCGGCTGGGCGCAGTACGATGAAGCAAAACCGGGAACATTCAGGCTGGTGCCTGCGAAACACGTATTGGTGGCGGTCGAAAAGGACTATGTGCAGATGCGCAACATGATATTCGGTCGCTACCCCGATTTCGCCGAGATCATGGAAACATTGCGCGCGCTGGAGACAGAGCTCAATGAGCTACACCGAGGATAATTCTACAGGTTTTTCTGCTTTCATTTAGAGCATGAGCCTCTCTCGCCTTCATGGATATTTCTTAATCCGCTATATTGGTAGCGTTAAGTTCCAATTGACCGGAAATTGTGGCACGAAAAGTTGTAAGCGGACTTCGTAGCAGGCTGATCTTCCGAGCTTTACGGCACCATCGTTTGCGCTTATGTCGAGGCAGGAAAACCTGATCACACAGTGTATTTCCGTGGCGATGGCCGCATGAAGCAGGCAACCGTTATTCCGCAGTATGTAGAATTGATGCCAGGTCAGCTTGAAGATGGCGTCCTTTACATTAGCGAAAAATATAGTACCGCTATTCATAAATGTTGCTGTGGCTGCGGTCAGAAAGTTGTGACTCCCTTGTCCCCTGCAAAATGGCAGTTACGCCGATCCGGGGTTACTGTCACGCTGCATCCATCAATCGGCAATTGGAACTTTCCTTGCCAATCGCACTACTGGATACGGCGGAATCGTGTCGAGTGGGCAGACTCAATGACGGAACGGCAGATTCGCCGCGTTCAGGAGCGCGATAAACGTGATAGCCAGCAGTACATCGAACAGGTCAACGCGCGCAAAGCGATTGATACTTTGACTCGGACCAATGCAGACCAATATACCGAAAAGACAAAAGACAAATCTGGGCTATTTGGGCTGTGGCATTGGCTGAAGAATTGGTTGAGTCATTGATCATGGTAACAAAGGAGGCAGATTTATTTATCTCGAAAGTGCCTGTCTGAATTTTCGATAAACAGACCCTCGTAGCCAACGGAATTAGATTGCTTGCAGCCGTCCGCAAAGGCCGAGATCCGGACTTATATAGCAACTTCCTTGACCATCTTTACCAACAAACAAGACAAAAATAGTTAAGCTAACTTGGGCATTAAAAAACCCGCTAAAGCTATACGCAGTGCGGGTTTGTGAGATTGTTTGAGACTTGTTAAAACATGATCTTGGCGGGGGCGTGTCAGTCGAAGAGTTGAAGGTAAGCACCACCGTTGCTTGATTCGTGTTTTCTGCTTTAAAAATATACCGCCAAATGTACCGCCAATAATTTCCAGTTCGCTTGCATCCAATCGTCAGGTGCTAGAAACTTGGCCTAAAGGATTTGCGGATTTCGTTACGGGTGAGCGCCATGCGGGTCTAGCTTTATGCGGCGTGCGCCCGGACAAGCGGCTCAATCTTTGGCCAGATGGTGCGCTGTGCCATGCGGATGTCATAGTCGCTTTGCAGGTCGAGCCAGATTTCCGGGGATACGCTGAAATATTTGCCGAGGCGTAAGGCCGTATCGGCAGTAATCGAGCGCTTGCCGTTCACGATTTCGCTGATGCGGTTAGGCGGCACACTTACATCCCTCGATAGTGCATTGATGCTGATGCCCATAGGCTTCATGAATTCTTCCAGCAAAATTTCACCGGGCGGAATCGGATCAAGTAATTTTTGGGTCATGGTGTTTTCCTCTAGTGATAGTCCACAATTTCTACATCGTAAACATCGCCATCTGACCACTTGAAGCAGATGCGCCACTGGTCATTTATGCGGATGCTGTGCTGCCCCTTGCGGTCACCTTTGAGTGCTTCCAGGCGATTGCCGGGTGGCTGCTTTAAGTCGTTTAGTGTCCGAGCCCGGTGCAGGTAAAGCAGCTTGCGGCGGGCAGGACGTTCAATCAAACGAAAGCGCGCAACCAGCACATCGTGGAATAGTTTTTCGGTGTCGGCGCACTTGAACGACTTAATCATGGTGAAATGCTATGATGTCGCGCGTAATATGTCAAGCGGCATAGCCACAAATGCCGCACCCTTGTGAGGCAGTGGCAGTTTGATTGGCACAACAGCGATGCTCTTGTGCAGTGCGTTGTTACAGACTTGCGATGCAAGACTGTGCGGATTTTTTGGCGGCTTGAATTGAATCAGTGACTGTGCAACTTCTCTTGCAGCCACACTTTGATAAGTGACTGGTAGGGCACGTCACGAGAATTCGCTGCGGCTTTGATGGAATCCAGAAGATGTTGGGGCAGTCGCAGTGAAATCGTTTTTGTCGTGGGCTTCAAATTAGGCAGCACAACCCGCTGGGCTTTCGTCCAATCCAGATAATCTGTGGAATCGTGCTTTTCCCAAAAGGCGCGCTCTTCAGCATCATTGACGAATTTTTGAATCGGTTTAAGTTGTTTGCTCATAAATTATGCGCTCCTTTTTGTGCATGTCTCTGGCTGAAATAACGCGTGCCTGGCCAAAAGCACTTCGGATTCTGCATGAGTTCCAATAATGCGGATGTGCATCCTCCTCGTTATTGCCGACGAATTCTACGCGATTTGTCTTGTATTGCATTACTCGCACAAACTAATCCAATGGATTACAATGATTGCCATGATTACGATTGCCGAGGTGCCGGAATACATCCGCCAAGCGGAAAAACTCTTGACCGAGACAGAGCGGCAGGATGTCTTGAGCTATCTTTCTGCGCATCCGAAAGCGGGCGATTTGATCGAAGGTACAGGCGGTATTCGCAAATTGCGCTGGGGTCGGGGCGGGCGCGGCAAAAGCGGCGGGGTTCGGGTGATTTACTACTATCACAGCGAATTGATGCCGCTTTATTTGATAACGCTGTTTGCCAAGAACGAGCTGGATAATTTGACCAAAGCTGACCGTAATGGCATGGCAAAACTGGTGGATATTTTGGTTGCAACATGGATTGAGAGGTGAAAAATGGGAAAGGCTTTTGACAGTATTGCACGCGGATTGAATGAGGCTATTACTCATGCAAAAGGCAAGAAGGTCGCAGTGAAAACATACCAGCCGGAGGCGGTGGATGTTTCTGCATTGCGGCAGCGCATGGGCATGACGCAAGAACAATTTGCCGCACGTTTTGGGTTTTCTGTTGCGACGCTGCGGCATTGGGAGCGCGGAGACCGTACGCCGCATGGTGCATCGTTGGTGCTGCTGAACGTAATTCAGCGCGCGCCGGATGCTGTGCAGGCGGCATTGAACTAAAAGTGTTTTTACAAATGCTTGCGCGCTTGTGCGGGCGCTGGTCATGAGAATTGCCATGATCGTCCGGTTGTCGGCCATTGCAGTCATTGAATCATCTGCAAACCAAGTCAGCTCCCGACCAGTACCCTCTGTTTCCCGTGGACTTTGAGAAGGCAATGCTGTCATGAGCCAGAACGGAAGCAACAATTGGAACGTCAGTTTTGCCCAGATTTCATGGCTTGAGAAGCTTTTGCTCAACCACGGAAACTCCGGGACGCTGACTCGGCATGACGATCTTGTCTTCGAACTTGATCGAAAGCGGCAGAATGACCACCTATCTGTTGTCTGTCTGAATGAATACACGATGGGCCTTACCGCCATACAGCGCGTGATTCATGAATTCGGGAAGCCGTCCATCATCTACATTGGAGGGGGATGGTGCGGCTATACAGAGCAAGCAAAACAGTTTTGTCTCTCGGAAAGGATTGGTCTTTATGTTACCGATGAAATGTCTGGAGCGCTTTGGGCCACTGAGTATTGGACTTATCACCAACGAGACAAGGATGGCAATCCAATCTATCACCTCAGCCGAGAGCAAGCTTGAGGCCGTCTTCGGCTTTGGATCGGCCTTTCGCAATGAGCCGTTCCGCGACATCGACATCCTTGCCATTGTCAAGGACGGACCGACGGTGGAACTTGACACGTACTACGCTCTGCGGGCCGCGCTTGAAAACGCAACAAGAATGTATGGAGCCCCCATTCACCTGACTATGCTGACCGAAGTAGAGTTCGCGACGAGACCACTCAGGTGCATGAATGAGCTTACGCCGCTGTGGAGCAATCAGACTTAACCCCTCCGTCAAATGGATGCTCCTTACATCGAACTTTGATGTCTGCTTTGGTCAGCTAAGCTGCCAGATTCCAATACATGATGATCTGTCCGGTACGGCCGAGTAGCGGTCGTTCATAGCTACTTCCTTGACCGTTTATTCATGGCACTGGCCTACTTTCAACATCCATTGCCATAAAGCAGACATTGGCACATCGATTCGATCTCAACCACCTTTACCAACAAACAAGACAAAAATAGTTAAGCTACTTGGGTATTAAAAAGCCCGCCAAAGCCTTACGCCATGCGGGTTTGTGGGGTTGTTGAGACTTGTTAAAACAGGGTCTTGGCGGAGGGCGTGAGATTCGAACTCACGAAGGGCGCAAACCCTTGCCAGTTTTCAAGACTGGTGCCTTCAACCGCTCGGCCAGCCCTCCATAATTGTGTGTCGCCCGGAAAGTATTGCCAGTTTTGGCCTAAAGGTTAGTCTACACCGCAACAAGCCACTGCGTGGCGTGTTGTCAAGACTGGTGCATTCAACCGCTCTGCCAGCCCTCCGAGGCCGCGCATTTTGAACCAAGGCGTGTGGTGTGTCCAGAAATAATATTTGAAGAAAATATTACATTCGACAATGTTTATCGAAGTGCTCAGGACGGGTGGATGATTTAATCCCAGATTGTCCATTAGGACAACAAACCCCTCCCAGCCTCCCCTTGTCAGGGGAGGAGCGATTCAGTTCTCCCCCTGATAAGGGGGAGTTAGAGGGGGTTTTTGAGCCAATTCCGCCTAATGGATTATTTGGGTTAATCAGTGTTTTTTCAATCGCGTACGCAGTCTGCCCAATTATTCGGCGTTTCATAAATGCGCACTTGTTGCAGGCGCAGGTGGTTGCCGTAGGTGTCCCGATAAGCGGGGGCGAGAATATCGAAAGCGGTTTGTGCGAGGTTTTCCGCAGTTGGCATGACATCGAGAATGACGGTTTTGTGATCCGGCAATGTTGCGAGAAAATCACACACTACTTTGTCGCCGCGATACGCCAGAAAAGCGTGATCCCATGCGTCCACCAGTTTTTCCTTGGCGATGCGTTTGACATCGGAGAAGTCCATCACCATGCCTTGTTCTGATTGTCCTTCATTGGTGATGATGTCGCCGGACAAGGTGATTTCGATGGCGTAGCGATGCCCGTGCAGGTGTTTGCACTGGCTGTTGTGGGTGGGGATGCGATGTCCGGCATCGAATTCCAGGCGGCGGGTGATGAGCATATTATTTTGATGGGTTAGTGTGGTGCAGATTATACCTGTCAGATTTTCAGGGTGGCAGCGCGTTGCAGAAATTCGTGCTGTTCCTGTTCATTCTTGATAGTGCCATAGCGCAATGCGGTATAGCGTGCGGCAAGATCGTGGATGGGGTCGGCGAGTTCCGGGCGGGCCGTAGCGACGCGTGCAGCATAGTCCTGCGCGCCTTCGTGTGCGGCACGCGGCAGCCCGGCCTTGGCTAATTTGCGGCACAGCCTGAGCCATGTCGCTTGCACCTTGTCCGGCTGGCGCGCAAACAGGTGGCGCAGCATGAGCAGGGCGAATAGCCCGATCACCAGCCAGATGCCCGCAGTCATGATGATCGCCATGTTTTGCCAGGTGATGGTTTCCATGCCCAGACTGGTCAGGAAAGCGAACTGGCGTTCGGTGTTGTAACCCAGCACCCATTGATTCCACTGGAAGGCGAGCATGTCCCAGTTCAGGCGCACATTCATCAGCCATGCTGGCGGGTCGTTGAACACACGGGTCATGAATGGCAATGAGGCAGCCTCGCCAGCTGGCATGGCAGCTGCCACGTTGGTTTGTACGCGCGCAGGGGCGATGACTGCTGTGGGGTCGATCCGCACCCATCCACGCCCGCTCAACCATACTTCCGTCCATGCGTGAGCGTCGGATTGGCGTACGATGTAGTAGTTGCCGAGATAGTTGAATTCGCCGCCCTGATAGCCGGTCACCACGCGTGCCGGAATATGTGCGGCGCGCATTAAAAATACGAATGCCGAGGCGTAATGCTCGCAGAATCCTTTCTTGGTGGTAAATAAGAAATCGTCGATGCCGTTGATGCCGAGCAGGGGAGGCTCCAGTGTGTATTGGAAGCCCTGCTGGTTGAAATAAGACAGGGCATTGCGAACCACGGCGGCATCGTTTTCTGCTCCGACGCGCAATGTTGCGGCGAGCTGTACGGCTTGCGGATTAAGCGATCGCGGCAATTGCAGGGCGCGCCGGATTTGCCAATCTGCTTCGCGCAGGTTGGCATGAAAACCGAGATGGGAACGCACCTCATAGCGCAGCCGCGAATTGACTGGCTCTTTGCCCAGCACCTGAAAATCAGGGGTAAGGCTGGCTGGCACGGAGATTTTATTCGGCATGTCGAGCGTAAACAGCCAAGCCTTGTTGTGCGGCTCCAATGTGACGCTGTAATCGATCTCCTGATCGAGTTCGGTAAATTGTGGTGCGACGCTGTGGACGGTTCTGCCCGGTGTCCAAGTGCGCCCGTCGAAATGCCATAACACCGGCCCGCGCCAGTACATCTGTTCGCGGGTTGGGGGTTTGCCCGCATAGTTGACGCGGAATGCCACTGCGTCCGATAAACTCAAACGGCTCAGGCTGCCCGGCGCCATCCTGTCGTCCAGCCCGCTGCTCGCGAAAGCATCCTGCGGCAATCCCCACAGCGGGCCTTGTACGCGCGGGAACAGGACAAACAGGATCAGCGTCAACGGAATGGCTTGCAGCAGCAATATTGTGGCAATGCGCAGACGTGGTTTGAACATGATATTTTGCGCATTCAGGTGTATCCATGCCGTCATGACGACGATCAGCGTGGCGAGCATATACAGGGCGGTAGGGATGCTTTGCGAGTAAAAGAAATTAGTGATGACGATGAAGCAGGACAGGTATATCAGCACCATCGCATCACGCGCCGCGCGCAACTCTAGGAGCTTGAGCGTAACCATCAGCATCAGCAATGTAACGGCGGCCTCGCGCCCGAATAGTGTAATAAAATTGACGGCGACACCGCCTAGGCTGGCAATGGTAATCAGCGTCAACAGCCCGCGTTTTGGCAATGCGTTGCCGCTGTAAGTCAGATAGGTGCGCCACAGCAGCATCGTGACGCACAGCGAGCTTACCCATAGCGGCAAATGGCTGAAGTGCGGCGCGATGACCATCAGAACGGATAGCAGCAGGCCGTAGATGAGGGGTTTGCTCATTGCTTCGTCATTCCCGCGCAGGCGGGAATCCAGATGATTGAGTTGGGGTTCGCAGGGATGGGTGGGCTTTTGCACAACTCGCAAAAATTCCCCGCGAAGCGGGACGATATTGTCGCTTTGTCTGCTTCGCAGGATTGGATTCCCGTCTGCGCGAGAATGACGGAAATTAACATTGTGTGGCAGATCATTTTGTATCAAGCAAATTAAACAGCGCGACCCGGCGCAGGCATGCATCGCGGTGCGCCGTGCCGTTATTGGGCGGCAGCTCACTGTCCGGCAGGCGCAGCCCGTAGCGCATTCCCTGCGCTTCTGCGTCCAGCACCCAGCGCGCCATGCGCGCGAGCTTTTCTTCCTCGGTGCGATCCGGTGCGTCGGAAAGATCCAGCCACAATTCTTCCCCGGTTTGCGTGAAAAACTGTTTCACCTGCAAACCTTGTCCGCGCGCAAAGGCCTTCCAGGCTATGCGCGGCAGTGCATCGCCCGCGACGTAGTCGCGCAATCCGGCGAAATCGTCGTCCCCGGCAATGGGGCGTTTTCCCGCGCCATCCGGGCTGTTGCCGGATGGCAGCGGCGCGTTGGGCAACGGCTTGGGGTAAACCACGCAGCGTGTATCGAAATGCAGGTAAGACCATGCGTGAAACAACCCGAGCGGGAATTCGGTATGCAGTTTCAGCTCACCCAATGCCAGCCAGCCGCGCCGTGTGGTGGGCAGGGGGAATGCAATCTCGCTGTCTTGCCGGGCGGGTATATCGAAGCATAGCGGCGCTTGTCCGGTCATTTTTGTCGTCAGGCAGAGCTGATAGCGTGCCAATGCGCTGCGGTTGTGAAAGTGCAGCAGAAATTGCGCGGCCTCGCCGCTGAATACGGCATCGGCCCGGCCTGCGCGGATTTCCAGTTGCGCCAGATTGCGGAACGCATACAGCATCGTCATTACCGCCATCATCGCCAGCAGAAAGGTCAGCGCATAGCCGAGACTGAGGCTGTAGTTGATGTCGCCGAGCAGCATCAGCACCAGTACGAAAGCCAGCGCAAAGCCTTGCCTGGTGGGAATGATGAAGATACGGCGCTGGGTGAGGACGATGGTTCCGCTTTCTATTTTTCGGCGGAACAACCAGGTACGGAAGTGATTTTTCAGTTTATCAAGCATGTCGATGATCGCCGCTTTCCAAACCCCATGCCATTTACTGGAAAGAGGCGGGAAAAGAGTGTCATGGAATCGCCACTGCCTCGATCAATTCGCGCGTCAGCGTGGCGCTGTTTTGTTTTGAGTGTTCGCCGATTGCCTGCAAACGGTGGTTGACCACGCCGGGCAATATTGCCTGAACATCTTCCGGAATCACCGCATCGCGTTCGTCGAGCAATGCCCAGGCGCGCGCGGCGGAGAGCAGGGCGAGCCCGGCGCGCGGCGACAGGCCGTGCAGGTAGCGCGCCGATTCGCGCGTATGGCGCAGGATGGCCTGAACATAGTCGAGCAGCGCGGGGGAGACGAATACCGCCTTGACGCGCTGTTGCAGCGCCAGCAGTTCCGAGCTTTCCATTTGCGGGCTGAGACGGGCGATGATCTCGCGCCGATCCACGCCGGACAGCAAGCCGCGCTCCGCCTGTGCATCCGGGTAGCCCATCTGGATGCGCATCAGGAAACGGTCCAGTTGCGATTCCGGCAGCGGGAATGTGCCGACCTGATAGGAAGGATTTTGTGTGGCGATGACGAAGAACGGTACGGGTAAGGCGCGAGTCGTGCCTTCGATGGTCACCTGCTGCTCTTCCATCGCTTCCAGTAGCGCACTCTGCGCCTTGGGGGTGGCGCGGTTGACTTCATCGGCCAGAATCATTTGCGCGAATATCGGGCCGGGGTGGAATTTGAATTCACCGTTGGCTGAATCGCCGCTGGCCGGGCTGGCGCCCGCACGCTGATATACCGAGACGCCGAGGATGTCGGCGGGCAGCAGGTCGCTGGTGAACTGGATGCGCTGGAACTGCAAGCCCAACGTGCAGGCCAGGACATGCGCCAGCGTGGTCTTGCCGACCCCCGGCAGATCCTCGATGAGTAGATGCCCGCGCGCCAGCAGGCAGGTCAGCGCGAGGCGGATTTGCTGCGGTTTGCCGAGGATGATCTGCTCGGCTTGGCGGATGACGTTGTTCAGTGATTGGCTCATGGTTTTCTTGTAGGGGCGTGATTTATCACGCCCTGAGTTTATGGGGGAGGGCGCGATGAATCACGCCCCTACAGTTCAAAACAAAATCGCCGCAACAACCTTGCGATCCTCCGCTACCAGTATGTTGTAGGTACGGCATGCCGCCGGAGTGTTCATGCACTCCACGCCGATTCCGGCATCGGTCAGCGCGCGGTACAGGCGCGGGTGCGGAAAGCATTGCCGTGCGCCGGTGCCGAGCAGCAATACGTCCGGTTTCAATGCGAGGAAATAGGCGAAGTGAGTTTCGTCCAGCGCATCGAAACTGGCGGCATCCCAATCGCTACGCACTTCTTCCGCCAGCACCACAATGCTGCGGTCATGGCGTTCGCCGTTGACCATGACATGATCGGTGCCATAGGCGGTAAACAGTTTGGTATCGCCGAGGTTGGACAAGTGCAGTTTCAAAGACCAGAACTCCTTAATTTATCGTATGGTATTTGCTGTGCAGGGGCGGCGCGGGTAAAATCGCGGCCTTTGCAGCTTTGTGCCGAATTTTATCATGTAGGGGGCGCAAACCCATCCCCCTCCCAACCTCCCCCTTGTAAAGGGGAGGAGCAATCGTCCCTCCGGTGCCGGGACAAGAGCTTTTCGTATCCCCTTCAGGGGGAAGGTATAGGATGGGGGTGGAGTTTTATCGCGCCCGCCTGGATAACCCGTCACGATCTTACAGGTGAACCGTGAAACCAATATTGAAATCGACCAAGCTTTCCAACGTGTGCTACGACATTCGCGGGCCGGTGATGGAACGCGCCAAGCAAATGGAGGAAGAGGGGCAGCGCATCATCAAGCTGAATATCGGCAACCTCGCGCCTTTTGGTTTTGAAGCGCCGGAAGAAATCCAGCGGGACGTGATCCTCAACATGCCGAATTCGTCCGGCTATTCCGATTCCAAGGGCATGTTTGCGGCGCGCAAGGCCATCATGCATTACTGCCAGGCCAAGAAGATCGCCGGTGTCGGGCTGGAGGATATTTACATCGGCAACGGCGCGTCGGAACTGATCGTGATGGCGATGCAGGGGCTGCTCAACACCGGCGACGAGGTGCTGGTGCCCGCCCCGGATTACCCGCTGTGGACAGCGGCGGTCACGCTGGCAGGCGGTACGCCGCGCCATTACTTGTGCGACGAGCAGAACGGGTGGATGCCGGATCTCGCCGACATGCGCGGCAAGATCACGCCGAATACGCGCGCTATCGTTGTCATCAATCCCAATAATCCGACCGGTGCGCTGTATTCCGACGAGCTGTTGCGCGAGGTGGTGCAGATCGCGCGCGAACATGAGCTGATCATCTTCGCCGACGAGATTTACGACAAGATGCTGTATGACGGCGCGACGCATACCTCGATTGCCTCAATGGCCGATGATGTGCTGTTTCTGACCCTGAACGGCCTGTCGAAGAATTACCGCGCCTGCGGTTATCGCGCCGGCTGGATGGTGGTGTCCGGCGAGAAAAAGCACGCGCAGGATTACATCAACGGCCTGACTATCCTGGCTTCGATGCGGCTGTGCTCGAACGTACCCGGCCAGTTCGCGATCCAGACCGCGCTGGGCGGTTATCAGAGCATCAACGATCTGGTCGCGCCAAACGGGCGTTTGTGCAAACAGCGCGATCTGGCTTACAAGCTGCTCACGGCAATTCCCGGCGTGACCTGCGTCAAGCCGAAGGCCGCGCTGTATCTGTTTCCGCGCTTCGACCCGAAAATTTATCCGATTGAGGATGACCAGGAATTTATTCTGGAGTTGCTGGAAGCGGAGAAAGTATTGGTGGTGCAGGGCAGCGGCTTCAACTGGATACATCCCGACCATATACGCGTGGTGTTCCTGCCCAATGTGGATGATCTGGTCGAAGCAATCGGGCGCATTGCGCGGTTTTTGGAAGGTTATCGCAAAAGGCATGGCACATAACCGTAGGGTGCGCTATGCGCACCATGGTGCATAAAATGCACCCTACACTGCCGTTAACAACTAGGAAATAATAAATGAAACCAATCAACGTAGGACTCCTCGGTATCGGCACGGTCGGTGGCGGCACTTTCACCGTGTTGCGGCGCAACGCGGAAGAGATCGCGCGCCGTGCCGGGCGTCCGATCCGCATCACCGTGGTGGCGGACAAGAATCTGGAGCTGACGAAGCAGGTCACCGGCGGTTCATGCCGTTTGACCGACGATGCGTTTTCGGTGGTGAGCGACCCGGAAGTGGACATCGTCATCGAGCTGATCGGCGGCTATGGCGTGGCGAAAGAGCTGGTGCTGAAAGCCATCGCGAACGGCAAGCATGTGGTCACCGCCAACAAGGCCTTGCTGGCGACACACGGCAACGAGATTTTCAAGGCGGCGCAGGACAAGGGCGTGATGGTCGCGTTCGAGGCGGCGGTGGCAGGAGGCATCCCGATCATCAAGGCGCTGCGCGAAGGCCTGACCGCGAACCGCATCCAGTGGATCGCAGGAATCA
>Ga0209211_10006185_pt1 | contig 17476 bp, 8 predicted proteins | sample RifGroA2_FD_183992 | JGI IMG/M metagenome (GOLD analysis project Ga0209211, IMG submission 183992) | Groundwater microbial communities from Rifle, Colorado, USA - Groundwater A2 (SPAdes) (version 2) | ecosystem: Environmental > Aquatic > Deep subsurface > Groundwater | place: Rifle, Colorado... | reverse complement strand
GATACCTGATTTAACTCAATGGTGATATTGTTTTTTGCTGGATTTGGAAATACTTCAAACGAAAAGGAGATATTATTTTTCTCAATTCCGGTAATAATAAAATTCTTTTGAATTAACCAGAAATTTGGGTCCATTTCGATTGAATCAACAAGTTCAGGAAAATAAATTTTATACGTTTCATTATTCGTTCCTTGGAATAATCTTATAATTGTGTCGCCTGTTGCATAAATAATCTTTAAATCAAAATGAGTTTTAAACAGTGTCGTAATAGAAATTGATGTTGTTTGATTTGATACAATCGTTAAAGTGTCGTTATTCTGACTCCAATTAATATTAAAGGTTGGATATCCTTCACCATAATACCATTGATTAAAAAAGTCAGTGAAATTAATTCCTGTGGTTGTTTCGGCAACTTGTTTGAAATCATCAGCGGTTGCAACTGAAAATGCATAAGTAGAAAGATAGTTTCTTAAAACTGCAAAGAATAACGAATCATTATTAATTTCGTATCTTAGAGTGTGTATAATGGCTGCACCTTTTTTATACATCAGTCTGTAATCAAAACTATCATATACACTTCCTACTGGTTGAGTCATGGTTTCTGTTTGTGCATTTTGAATCCAATAGTCAGCTTTATACTGTGATTCGAGATTTTGTAAAGCAACGTACTCCATATAAGAGGCAAATCCTTCGGCTAACCAAATATAATTCCAATCTGAAAATGTTACATAATCACCAAACCATTGGTGACCAAGTTCATGTGCAACATACCAAAAATAATAGATACCATAATGGGTTGATGTTGTATCCATTGCTTGATAGCCAATGGTACACATTGTCTGATGTTCCATTGCGCCAAGCTGAGTACCTACAACACTATATCCATATTTTTCATCTTTAAATGGATATGTTCCGATAAGTTCCGAAAATAAATATAGCAATTGTTTGGTTTTATTAATGACTTCTAAATGGGTTTGATAATAACTTGAACCTGGAAATAAAAGGTTCTGTAACAAAACAGAATCTTGTACACCAGGAAGTGGGGCATAAGTTATATATTCGCTTAATGGTCCAACAGTAAAAGATATTAAATAAAAATCGGTAGGATATTTTGTTTCCCATTTATATTTAACCTTACCTCCTGGTAACGAATCTGTTGATTTTAAAACTCCATTAGAACCGGAAATGTTTGTTGAATCTGTTGTAATATAAAAAGTAACAGAGTCGGCTTTATCTTTCAAGTCTTGTTTGCAGGGCCACCAAACTTTTGACCAAGTAGGTTCAGAAAACGTAGTTGTATGTATTATACCAATATAATTGTATTTTTTGATACCTTTGTAATTTGTTTGACTGATTGCAGCCCCGTTTCCATGATAATAAATTTGAACTGAAAATTGTTGATTTTGAGGAATTGCTGTTATTAAAGGTATAAAAACTAATTCGTTATAGTGTTGAAATAAATTTGAAATTCCATTTACAAAAACAGAATCTACAATCATATAAGTTTGACCTGCAACAATTGTGTCAATTAAGTCAACAACAAATGTGTCTATGTTAGTTGCAGTCACACTAGAATTTATTATTACATTTCCACTAATTAATGTAGAAGTGTTGCTGATTTGCAAGTCTAAAATGTACTGCTTAACATCATATTTATCTTCTAAAATATTTTGAGAAAAAACAAATTGAATAAATAAAAATAGAAATGTCCCTGTGAGAATTAATACTTTTTTCATTTTGATAATATTTTAAATAAATTATTATTTGTAATAAATTTATACGTAAATATATAATAATTGTTTGTGTATAAATTCAATTTTATATCAATTTCTTTATAGTAATATTTATAACTTAATTAGAATTTAACTCAATAAAAGACATTCATCCCATGTTGGTTCTGTTTGTGTTACCCATGAATGTAAGGCTAACCCAATACCTGCAATACCTTCCAGTATTCCATATTCATTTTTAGGTCCACCATTTTTTTCAGAATGCCATGTTTGGTATCCTGCTTTGCCATCCTTAAACTTTGCCATTTTTAAGGTTTCATTAAACCAGAATTTTGCAGTATCTTTAAATTCATTTATACCAGTATTCCTATACATTCTATTATATATATGAGCTATCCCGGCAGTCCCATGGCATAAACCTGCATCATCAATATGTTCTTTTTTTAAATCTTTACGATTTGAAGCATGCAAAAACACATTAATCGAAATCTTCTCTATTCTACTATCATTTAAAGCTATAGAGCCATGATACAAAGCAAATGCAATGCCGAGGTCGCCATAACACCATGCAAGTCTACTGTTAAACATTGAACTTTGTTCTTCTTCACAAATATAACTTGGAAAAATAGAATTTAAACTTGATTTATTCCTATATTTAAGTATATATTTTATTGAACCTTCAAGCAAAATTCTACTTTTATTCTCATTTATTCCCATAATTAATGTTTTACTTAATAAAACAATAATACTTGCCATTCCATGTGATAAACTAAAATTATAACCTTTTTTTTCTTCTGCTCCAAATATGCCTTCCCATTTAATTGAGCCATCTTTTTCACAGATTGATTTTTCATACAGTTTCTCAATTAAATCATAAATATAATCTTTACAATTATTTAAATACTTTGATCGTTTTAAAAAATAATATCCAATTCCAGTAGCACCATGAAGATAATCAAAAAATCCCTGATCTATATCTTTAATCATTTTTTGATATAAGATACTGTCAAGCTGTGTTAACACTTCTTCAACATCATCCCGTTCAATAAAATTATTTTGAATTAGATGTTCTAATGCCCAACAAAATCCCCCTGCTCCCGAACAAAAAGAACAGGAATTCAGATTTGAGTTTATTATTTCAAATGTATCCAAAAGAAATTCGGTTGCTTTTTCATTATATTGATTTTTATTATAAAATCTATATAAATAAAAATTAAATAATGACAGACCAACCTTACCATCAAGTAATCCAAATCTGAAATTATTTATATCTTCAATTTCAATTTCATTAACTATTTCATTTATTTTTTTCGATAATAGCTTTTTTAATTTTTCATCAATCATTTTGTTCATTTTCGTTTTTTTAACTTAATAAGAAACATTCATCCCAACATGGTTCAATATTACTTATTGTTGATATCAATGCTAATCCAACACCTGCTTGTCCATAAAGTAATTCTACTCTTTCTTGTAATTTATCTTTTTCTGTGAACAATTTAATTTTATCACTCTGTTTAATATATAATGCCATTGTTTTATCAAACCAATATATAGCTGATTCTTTGAACATTTCTATACCAGTGTATAAATACATTCTATGATAAATATGTGCAATACCTGCTGTTCCTATACACAAAGAAATATTATAAATTCCTTTTATTTCTTCAGTATAGTCTTTTCTTTTACAGGTATGAAGAATGATTTCAATTGCTTTGTTTTGCCATAATTTATTACCTGTTGTTTTACCAGCCAGGTATATTGAAATGCCAACTGGTAAATCACCATGAGTCCATCCTAATGTTGAAATAGTTTCAATTTTTGAATTATTAATAGATAAAAAATTAGGAAAACTAAAAATACTTTTTGATATATTATTAGCAATTGATATTAAAAAGTTTACATTTTCAGTAATACATTCTGTAACTCTTTTTTTATTTTTTTGCTTATTATATAATTTGCATAAAACACAAATAATACCTGATACTCCATGCGCTAACCCCAAATCAATTTCTCTTATTTTTTGATTAGACCCCAACCATTTATACTTTGTTTTCTCCCAAAGTTTTAATGCAATCAATTGATTCAATATATTATTCGTTATCTCATCACTACAATTTCTCTTTAAAAAATATAAACTTAATCCTAAACTACCATATAGAAAATCAAAATAATCTGAATCATAATAGCTTATCATTATTTTATTTAAATATTTATCTACTTCAGAAAGAATATTATTTGTATCAGCATAAATAAAATCATTTCTTTTCAAATGTTCAATTAACCAACCTAAACCAGCAATCCCACTATGAAAAGTAAAGTTTTCCCCTGTTTTTTCAAAATTATTATTAATTTCAACTAATATTTCTGAAGCTTTATTGTTATATACATGATTATTTGAAAGTTTCGAATAATAATAATAATACAATGCTAAACCACCTTTACCTTTCAATAAACCAATACTTAGTAACTTAGATAATTCTTTATCATTTAATACTTTTTCAATATTAAATGTTATTGCATTTATCAAACCGCTAACTTCTTTAGCTTTATTTCCGAAGTATAACATTTACCAAGGTTAATTATTTTAACACTATATAATTCTACATTTTGTATGAAATCAAATAATGTATTTGTAAAAACCGCTAAAAGTTATAAAATAATTTAATTATTTCAACTTTTAGCGGTTAACAAAATAAACTAAATGAATTCTAGCAATTCCATGTGGCTTGACACGTTGCTGATGGTACATAAGAAAAATACGTTGCTCTATTTCCACAACAACCAATACTACAACATTCATCAGTTTGGCAACACCCTTCCGTTAACGTCCCCCCGGTACCACCCTTAACATTATTAAGTTCACCGTTGTTAAGTTTAGCAATAGTTTCTTTACTTAAAGAAAGTTTGCTGTTTAATTTTACTTTTTTCATAATAATAATTTTTTCCGCCTTCACACTCCTTGTTTATTTTTTTAAGAAGTTTTGGCATTTAACATAAAAACATTTTATTTCCAGCTTGGCGGTTTTTTTAACCCTTTGCACCTTGCTTTTTGCCTGGCATTATTGCTTGGTGTGTTTATTTTATTTATATTTGCAGGGCAATTGTTTGGTTAAACTTACGGTTGCGTTTCACGAAAGCCGGTTTTGGTTCTGCAGGACCAAGCCGGTTTTTTTATTTTACTTATACATATCAAAATTAGCTTCCTTCCGTCTAATATAATTGGACGGAATTAATTTTAACATTTATTAACAATGTAAAGATAAATAACCACTATTGTCCGATGAATTTTTATTATTTTTTTATGTCGCAGCGACGCTGTTTTATTTTAAAGATATAAATCGCTAATTACAAAGATATTGCAGCTACGCTGCTTTTTTCACTAAGCAACAGAGCTGCGACATCTTTGTAGAAATAAAGCTTTCAGAAAAATTAAGCCACTTCGTGGCGACATCTTTTTATAGCTTATTTTTAAAACAGTCCAGAGTTAATTTTATTTATTAATCAGACAATAGTGATAAATAACTAGTATCCGGTACATTTTTTCATTTTATGATTTTCGAATTAAATTATCATTAAAATTAACTTCTATTGTTAATTCAAAATCATTTTCATAATAAAAAGTCATACATCTTCGACTGTATTTTATTTTTGCACCAAGAGTTTTCATTTCTCCAATATAATTATAAAACATACTACGTGATATATTAAGTTTCTTGGCAAAATCATCAGGGGTTCCCGTTTGTTCATTCTTTATTTCGCTGTTTATCAGCTTTAATTTGTCGAGGTTTGAAGCGATACTCATAATTGAAATTGTTTAGTTTTTATTTTTAAATATAACTTACCACATAGTAGAAAAAGTCCCAAATAGTTACCCTCTGTTGAAAAATATTTTTTATAAATCATGTGTTTATAATTGAATATTTATTATGTTAATTATCTTATACCTTATAGTGACTTATAAGGGGAAAAAGTTACCCTACTATTTTAAATATTTTTTAACATATTTCTTATATATCAAGTAATCATGTACTTATAATCCGATAGCTATCGGATGAATATTTTTACTATTATTTAACCTATAGTACCATAAGTAGGTAAAACTTACCCTATGTTTGTGAAATATTTTTCAACATGTTTTTTAGGTATCACATATTCAGGCATTTAAACAGAATAGGTTTTACTATAATTTAACCTATTGTTGTTTGAGAAGGTAAAAAGTTACACTCGGTTGTGAAATATTTTGAAAATAGAATTTTGTATTGTCCTCAAATTGTTAAAGTAAAAAAATATAAACAAATTGTAAAGTCTTTACAAACTGACGTTTGCGATATATGGGCTAATATCTTTTAACATTTTCAAATAATTAAGAATTTTCAAATTTTTTAAATAGAATAAAATTCATTTATGAAATTTCAAAAATTTTGAATCTTATTTCCAAAATCAAATTATTATTCTTAATTTTCATTCATTTTTAAAAGCTAAAATTATGTTTACCAAAAAAGTGTTTTTAATGTCAGCTTTGGCTGTAATATTATTGTCAATTCTATGTGCAAACGTTATAATAAATAAACCAAATATGAAACCCGATGATAAACCTTTGCACTTTAATTCTTCAAACGATTTTAAGAAAGAATGGGCAACCGTTGACAGTTTAGACTCTAAAGGATTGCCAAAATCGGCTTTAGAAATTGTTGATAAAATTTATAAACGTGCTTTTGCCGAAAATAATGCCGCACAGGTAATTAAAGCCAGAATTTATCAACTTAAGTATCGAAATATGATTGAGGAAGATGCTTTTGAAAGCATTTTAAACGACCTGAATAAAGATGCAAAAATCATGAAGTTTCCTTATAGTTCAATATATCACTCAATTTCTGCCGAAATGTATTGGTTGTATTATCAAAATAACAGATGGAAATTTAGTAGCAGAAGCGAAACTGTTAATTTTCAGAATGACGATATTAAAACTTGGGATTTAAACAAATTAGCCGATGCTTGTATAAAACATTATGTACAATCATTAGAAAATGAAGACAGCTTAAAACGAACATCCATTTCCGAAATTAAAGCGGTAGTTTCATTAGGAACTGGAACCGATGGTTTACGTCCCACTTTATACGATTTTTTAGCATTTAGGGCTATTAATTTTTTCTCAAACAAAGAAATTGCATTATCAAAACCAGCGGATTATTTTGAGTTAAAAGAAGATTTTTATTTTGCCGATGCTTCAGAATTTATGAAAGTAAAAGTAAATACATCTGATACATTATCGCTTCAATTTTATGGCATTAAAGTAATTCAAAATTTACTGCAATTTCATTCGCAGGATTATAATCCCGAAGCATTTATTGATGCCGATTTGGCTCGTTTAAATTTTGTTTATGCTAATTCTGTAAATACCGAAAAAGAAAACTTGTATTTAAATGCTTTAAAAAATCTTCAAAACAGATACAAGACAAATCAATTTTCAACCGAAGTTGCTTATCAACAGGCATTAACATTGTACAATTTTAACGGTTATGATGCAAGTGATTCAACTACAGCAAAATATAAAACTTATCGAATTCAGGCAATTGAAATATGTAACAAAGCAATAGAGCAATTCCCAAAATCAACCGGTACAGCAAAATGTAAAAATCTTAAAGAACAAATCAAAAATAAAAATTTATCGTTTAACATTGAAGAAGTTCAAATTCCGAATAAACCTTATGCCACTTTGATAAATTATCAGAATATTTCAAAAGTGTGGCTCAAAGCAGCAAGTATTTCACTCGACGATTATGAAAAAATTAGCCAAAATATATATGGAGCAGAATTAGTTGATAAACTTTTAAAATCTTCTGTAACAATTAATAATTACGAGATTAATTTACCTTACGAATTAGATTATAACAATCACTCTACTGAAATTTTATTAGACACATTGCCTTATGGGCACTATGTTATATTTATTTCACAAAATAATGATTTTAATTTCGATAACGACTTGCTTTCGTACAAAGATTTTATGGTGTCGGATATTAGTTATTTGCAACGCAGATTAACAAATGGAAGTTACGATATTTTTGTTACAAATCGAAATAGCGGTACACCTTTAAGCAATGTGAACATTACAGAATATTATTCGAAATATAATTATGTTACACGTAAATATAACATTATAAAAGGTAACGAATACAAAACTGATGAAAATGGTTTTGTTAATATTTTAACAGATTACCAAAAAGATGTTTATAATGTTGGTTTTGAGTTTAAATGGAACGGGCAAACATTAAAAACACGTCAAAATTTTTATAACTACCGATACAATACTGAAAAACAAAAAACTTATTCTACAATTATTTTTACCGATAGAGCAATTTATCGTCCGGGGCAAACAATTTATTATAAAGGAATTGTTATTGAAAATGATAGCTCAGAGCGTTCAATTGCAAAAAAATATTCCACTACTTTATCTTTTATGGACCCTAATTATCAACTTGTAACAAAAGTTGAACACGTTACAAATGAGTTTGGAACTTTTAATGGAACATTGCAAATACCTCAAGGATTGTTAAATGGAAATTTTCAACTAAACACTCCTGATGGTTCAAAATCAATTTCTGTTGAAGAATATAAGCGACCTAAATTTATGGCTGAATTAAAACCTTTTAATGGAAATTATAGGTTAAACGATTCTGTCGAAGTTTCCGGAAAAGGAGTTGCATATTCTGGTCCAAGTATTTCGGAAGCAAAAGTTACATACAGAGTTGTCCGAACTCCAATTTGGCGTGGCTGGTGGTGGAGACCTTATAAACAAACATCCGTAGAAATAACAAATGGTACAACTATTACCGACGCTCAAGGTGAATTTAAAATTAAATTTAAAGCAATTCCCGATTTATCAATAAAAGCAGATGATTACACCGATTTTAATTATCAGGTATATGTTGATATAACTGATATAAATGGAGAAACTCAAAGCGATTCTAAATCAATTACAATTGGTTATATTTCACTTATGGTAAATGTTGATGTTCCAGATGTTCTTAACACAATGGAACAAAAAAAATACAAAATAATAACAACAAACTTAAATGGTGAAAAAATTTCAGCTTCAGGAAAAATAACAATATCCAAATTAGAAGATACTCAAAACTTTTTTAGAAAAAGATTATGGCAAAAACCAGATAAATTTTATTATACAAAAAACGATTGGGAAAGCAAATTCCATGGTAACGAATATGATAGCGAAACTGATGTAACAAAATTAAAACCTGTAAAACAAGTTTTTAACTATGGGTTCGATAGCGGAAAAGAAGAAAAGTTTGAAATAAAAGATTTGTTGAAATGGGAACCAGGGAGATATGTTATTGAAATTAACTCGATTGATTCGTTTGGAAAACCTGTTGTAAACAAGCAATTTATAACAGTATATAGCGAAAAATCTTTAAACTTACCATTCGCTGCTTCATTTTGGTTTGCATCAGTTAAAAATAATTATGAGCCGGGCGAAACTGCTAAATTTTTAGTTGGTACAAGTTACAATAATGCAAGTTTGCTATACGAAGTTGAACATAAAAATAAAATCATTTTAAGAAAATGGTTAAAAATATCAAATCAGCAAACTTTAATCGAACTTCCAATAGAAGAAAAATACAGAGGAAATGTTTCAGTTCATTTCAGGATTATTGTCTATAATAGAGTTTATTCTTCTGATGCAACACTTCAAGTGCCATACTCAAACAAGGATTTAAAAATTACTTTCGAAACTTTTCGTAATAAGTTGTTACCCGGACAGCAAGAAGAGTGGCGGATAAAAATTGCCGGACCCAAAGGCGAAAAGGTTGCTGCCGAAATGGTTGCAGCACTTTACGATAAATCGCTCGATGCACTAAAAGCAAATTATTGGGGGTTTAATGTATTTCCTTATGATTATATGAGTTTATATTTAACTCCCGATTTTTTTAGTACTCAATCTTCAAATCAAATTATTAAAAATTATAAAAACTATTCCGAAATGCCATATCAGAGATATGATGCTTTAAACTGGTTTGGATTCTATTATTATAACAATTATTACGGATATAATCGAAGTGCTAACGGAAAAGGTTCAAAACATTATAAATATGCCGCCAAACCTGCTATGGCAATGGCTGGTGAAGCTCTTGAAGAAACAGAAGTTACTGCAGGCAAATTTGAAAGTAAGAAAAATGATGAAGAAAGTGATAAAACAATTCCTCCACCTCCTCCAGTTGAGCAAAATAATGATTCGAGAACTGAAGGCAAAACTAATATTGACAATGTAAAAGCTCGAACAAACCTTAACGAAACAGCATTTTTCCTTCCAACATTAATGACTAATGAAAATGGTGAAGTTATTGTAAAATTTACTGTTCCCGAAGCATTAACAACGTGGAAAATGCTTGGTTTTGCTCATACTCAAAATCTGGAATATGGTTTAATTGATAATGAACTTGTTACTCAAAAAGAATTAATGGTAATTCCAAATTTACCTCGTTTTTTCCGAGAAAATGATAAAATGGAACTATCTGTTAAAATTAGCAATTTAAGCGAAAAAGATTTAACAGGTAATGCTAAAATTGAATTTACCGACCCTATTACAATGAAGCCAGTGATTGGTATTTTAGAAAAAAATGAAGATATAAAATCATTTTCTGTTGTTCAAAAAGGAAACACAAATGTAATTTGGAATATTAGTATTCCTGAAGGGACAAATGCTTTGTCAGTTAAAATTGTTGCAACAGCCGAAAATTTCAGCGATGGAGAGGAAAGTGTGATTCCAGTAATGAGTAACAGAATGCTCGTTACAGAGTCAATGCCATTACCAATTCGTGGAAATTCTTCTAAAACTTTTGAATTTAAAAAATTGTTAGAATCGGGAAATTCATCAACTTTAAAAAGCTTTAAATATACGCTTGAATTTACATCTAATCCTGCATGGTATGCTGTTCAGGCATTGCCATATATTATGGAATATCCTTATGAATGTAGCGAACAAACATTTAGTCGTTACTATGCAAATAGTTTAGCAACTTTTATTGCAGGTTCTTCGCCTAAAATTAAAGCTGTTTTTGATTCATGGAAAAATACTCCCGATTCAAAAGCTTTACTTTCTAATCTCGAAAAAAATCAGGAATTAAAATCTGTATTGTTACAGGAAACTCCATGGGTTTTAGATGCACAGGACGAAACACAACGCAAAAGAAATATAGGATTATTGTTCGATTTAAACCGAATGTCAAACGAAATGCAGGTTGCACTTAAAAAGTTAGAAAAAGAACAATCTGCAAATGGTGGCTGGCCTTGGTTCCCGGGAATGCCCGAAAGTCGTTATATAACTCAGCATATTGTTACAGGATTTGGTCATCTTCAAAAATTAAAAGTAGTTGATTATAATAATGATAACAATTTGAAAAAGATGGTTATAAATGGAGTTGATTATTTAGATAAAAGAATAAAGGACGATTATGATTATTTGATAAAACATTACACCAAAGAAGAGATGCAAAAAAAGATGATTGGTTCTACTCAAATACAATATTTATATGCAAGAAGTTTTTACTCTGAAATTTCAATATCTGCAAGATGTAAAACAGCTTTCGAATATTATAAAGGGCAGGCAGAAAAATATTGGTTAAGCGAAAATAAATATATGCAGGGAATGATTGCACTTGGGTTAAATCGTTTTGGCAGTACAAAAGTACCGCAGGATATAATAAAATCATTACGCGAAAATTCATTAACTAACGAGGAATTAGGAATGTACTGGAAAGAAAACGAAGCTGGATATTATTGGTATCAGGCACCAATTGAAACTCAAGCACTATTGATTGAAACATTTGATGAGGTTGCTAATGACCAAAAATCGGTAGAAGAATTAAAAATTTGGCTTTTAAAACAAAAACAAACACAAGATTGGAAAACAACAAAAGCAACAGTAGAAGCTATTTATGCATTGTTATTAAAAGGTACCGATTTGCTTTCGAACGACCAGTTAGTTGAAATAATTATTGGCAGCCAAAAAATTGACCCGAAAAAAATGGATAATATTGTAGTTGAGGCAGGTACAGGTTATTTTAAAACAAGTTGGCAAGGTGGCGAAGTAAAACCCGAAATGGGAAAAGTTACAGTAACAAAGAACACCGAAGGTGTTGCATGGGGAGCAGTTTACTGGCAATATTTTGAGCAGTTAGATAAAATTACACCTCACGAAACGCCTTTAAAACTAAAAAAAGAACTTTTTGTTGAACGATTAACTCAATCTGGTAAAATAATTGAACCACTAAAAGCACCATCTATTTTAAAGATAGGCGATAAAGTAATTGTTAGAATTGAGTTGCGAGTTGATAGAATGATGGAATTTGTTCACATGAAAGATATGCGTGCAGCCGGTTTTGAACCGTTAAATGTTTTTTCAAAGTATAAGTATCAGGACGGATTAGGATATTATGAAACCACAAAAGATGCAAGTACAAACTTTTTTATGGATTATCTGCCAAAAGGAACTTATGTTTTTGAATATCCATTACGTGTTCAGCAAAAAGGCGATTTTTCTAATGGTATTACAACTATACAATGTATGTATGCACCTGAATTTACTTCACATTCAGAAGGCATTAGAGTAAAGGTTGAGTAAAAAGTCAAGTATGTCGTTATATTTATAAAGGGGACTTCTAAAAATACCCTATACATTTACGTCATTCCTACCCCGTATCAAGTACACGGGGTAAACTCCAGCAGGAATCTATTCAAATAAAAGCATTGCTTCTTTAAGAAGCAATGCTTTTGCTACTATGCGAAGCGAATAATCTCCTTTAAAATTGGAGTGATATGAGATGGCAGCCTTTCGACAAGCTCAAGATGACTGCCTGCCATGACGCAATTATTTATTTTTAGAACCTACCTAAAATTAATACTGTGCGTGGGATTCACCACGTTGGATAATCTGTTGGATAACGATATGTGAACTTATAAAATTTACCCCGTTAGATAATTTATTTCATAGTTATTGATACTTTTTTAAAGCATATCTAACGGGGTGAATATCCTACGTGGTAAATTCAGACATTTTAAAAGGTATAGGGGTATAAGGCGCATAAACCATATTCCTTTATACCTTATACCGAGCATGTACAAATTTAACCTGTTTTTAGTATAATAATGAAATTTTGAGCTTTAGTTCAAAAATATTTTATATTTGTAATAAATTTAGGTCATTATTTTGTATGAGAAAATATTTATTTGCTATTTGTTTATTTTCTTCATTATCATTTCAACTTTATGCTAATAATCAAATTGATAGCTTGTATAAGTTGCTCCTTTCCGACAAAGAGGACACCAACAAAGTTAACCACTTAAATAATCTCTGCAGAGAATATCAGAACACAGGAAACTACGGTACCTCTTTGCACTATGGAAATACTGCTTTGAAATTAGCCAGACAACTGAATTTCAAAAAAGGCATTGCAAATTCTTACAACAACATAGGAGGTGTTTATTATTATCAAGGTAATTATAACAAAGCATTAGGAAATTTTTTCACTTCGCTGAAGATAAGAGAACAAATAGGAGACATAATAGGTATAGCTTCTTGTTATAACAACATTGGAATTATTTACAAGAACCAAGGTATTCTCTTCAAAGAACGCGGAGATAGTGCAAATGCATATTTGAACTATACTAAAGCATTGGAAAATTATTTTACTTCGTTGAAAATTGTTCAATCTGCTCAGAACTCATCGGGGAAAGGCAACAAGAGTACTCTTGAAGAGAAAAAAATAACGGCTGCTATTTACAACGGAATCGGAATTGTTTATACCGAACAAGGTAACTACGATAAGGCGATGGAAAACCATTTTGCCTCGCTGAAAATAAGAGAAGAAATAGACGACAAACAAGGCATCGGCTCTTCTTACAATAATATCGGATATATTTATCATCATCAACACCATTATAATAAGGCACTTGAAAATTATTTTGCCGCAATGAAAATATGGGAAGAGATAGGCGACAAGCAAGGAACCTCTCGTTCTTATTCGAACATCGCAAGTGTTTATACAGAAAAGTTAAATTATGCCGAAGCAAGAGTATGGTTTCAAAAAGCGGTACAACTTGCTAAAGAAATTGGAGCAAAACAATTATTGCAGGATACATACAAAGGATTATCAAATGTGAACGAAAAAATGAGCAATTACCATGAGGCCTACAAGTATTACCAACTTTATTCCCAAATCAAAGACAGTCTTTTCGGCAAAGAAAGCAGCAAACAAATGGCAGAGATGCAAACCAAATACGAAACTGAAAAAAAAGAGCACCTTATAAAAGTACTTGAGAGGAATGAAATTATCAAAGAGATATCGCTTAACTACCAAAAAAAAATTAAAAATATATTATGGGGCAGCTCGATTTTGTTTTTTTGTTTGTTACTATTTTTATTTGCAGTTTTTATTAAAAAACAAAAACTTAATAAACAACTCCGAATTTCTGAAATTTCACTACGTGAAATAGATTATTCGAAAAACAAAATGTTCTCAATCGTATCCCATGATATGAAAAACGCATTCAGCATGCTTCATTCAATAACTAATTATTTTGCTGATAGTTTTTATGAAATACCGGAAGAAGAAAAATATAAGATTGTTAAAAAGTTGCGGGAAACCTCAAATAATACTTACTATCTTGTTGATAATTTACTTGCATGGGCAAAAGCACACTTAACTGGAATGAAAATAATTTTTAAAAAATGTTTACTTGCCGAATATGTTAATTATTGCGTGAATGCTCTTCTTGTTGAAGCCAAAGACAAAAAGATTACATTTAATATTAATGTTGACAAAAATATTTTTGTAAGTGCTGATTCAAACATGCTACAGTCCATTCTTCGTAATCTATTATCCAATGCTATTAAATATTCAAAGGAAAGCAGCATTATTGATGTGCAATCAAGGAAAGAAATTGAATGGGATTATACGGAATTATCGGTACGTGATTATGGAATTGGAATGAACCCCTCTGATTTATTAAAACTATTTAAACTTGGGGAAAGTACAGCATTAGGTCCAAGCAATAAAAAAGGCGCAGGCTTAGGGCTAATACTGACAAAAGAACTGATTGAACTTAATAAGGGGACTATAAATGTAAGCTCGGTTTTGGGGAATGGCACTGTGTTTACAATAACTTTAAAGATATTTAACAATGAATGTAATTAAACTAATGCTGGTTGACGACCATCAGGTGGTACTTGACGGACTGAGAATATTATTATCCGGACTCCCTGAGATTAAAATAATAAATGAATGCAGAAATGAAGATGAACTTAATAATAATTTAAAGTCAGGACCGCCAGACATAATACTTTTGGATATTACTCTTCCAGGAAGGTCAGGTATAGAAATTGCTAGGACATTATTGGAAAAATATCCCCTTATTAAAATTATTTTCTTTACGGGTAATACTGATGAGGAAATATTATATGAAGCCATTGAGGCAGGCGCCAATGGAATACTTCTTAAAAATTCTTCGCGGCAGGAAATAATCAACGCTATAAATAAAGTATATGCCGGTGAAGATTATTTAGGGCAAAATCTTTCATTGACGGATCTTAAAAATTTTATTAAAATTGCCAAATCAGGAAGTAATAAAAAGATACAACAGGATATTCTGACTACCCGCGAAATTGAAATTATAAAATTATTAGCTGATGGATTTCAGTATAAAGAAATAGCTTCCATGCTAAATATAAGCATACGCACCGTGGAAACATACAAGAACACTATTTTACATAAACTCGAACTTAAATCAGTTGTGGACATTGTTAAATATGCCATAAAAAATAAGATCATCGAGATTTAAGATGATTTTATAGTCGTCTCCTGCATATTTCGCTTAGGTGAATTTACATACAAAACTGCAGAAAAAACATGTACTACAGCATTTATATTTTTGTATTTTTGTAATATATTGTTTCGAAATATCAATAGATTTATTAGACTCATTAATTAAATTTAAAATTATAGAACATTAAACGATATTTAATAAACAATTTATTGAAGTTCTTTGCTACCATATTATTTGTTTTGTTCCTGTCCCCATTTGGAGGGGGTGTGGGGGGAGACTGGTTTGTCATGCTGAGCGGAGTCGAAGCATCTGCCCAACCCCGTTTAATTTTAAACAACAATATATATATGGTGTTAAAAAATAACATTGAGCTTGTTATTAATAATAGTGCAGCCAATGCCATTACCACGCTTGGTACCGGAGGAAATATTATATCCGAAAGCGAATTTAACAGGGTTAAATGGAATATAGGAACAGCAACGGGCATATACACTGTTCCTTTTACAAAATCGCTAACCAACAAAATACCATTCACTATAAATATCACTACAGCAGGAGTTGGTATAGGCAGTATCCTGTTTTCTACCTACAGTGGAAGTACTTGGGATAATTCCTTATATATGCCAAGTGATGTTGCCAATATGGGTAATATTTCCGGTTCAAACAACTCTGCTTATGTAATAGACCGTTTCTGGCTAATTGACGCAACTAACTATACTACAAAACCAACTGCCACTTTTGCGTTTACTTACCTCGATGCCGAATGGGCTGCTAATGGCGGAAACACCATTACAGAAGCAAATCTTGGAGCACAACGGTTTAATTCTGCAACAGGTACATGGTGGGGCTATCTGCCACAAGGAATAATTAATACCGGTGCAAATACTGTTACTTCAGTTCCTGTTGCTCCTGCCGATTTTTTTCGCTCATGGACATTAACAGATAACAGTTCGCCATTGCCCATTGAGTTAATTTACTTTACCGCTTCTCCCCTCCCCGGAGGGGTTGGGGGTGGGTCTATAGTTTTAACCCAATGGGCTACCGCTACGGAAGTAAACAACTACTATTTTATTGTAGAACGTACCCTTGATGGCATTAACTACGAATTTGTTGCTCAGGTAGCCGGAGCTGGCAACAGCAACAGCACTATTAATTATTCAGCCATTGATGCTGCTCCATATCAAGGCGTATCATATTACCGGCTAAAGCAGGTTGACTTTGATGGTTTATATACATATTCGCAATTAGTACCCATTAATTTAGAGAATATCGAAATAATAATAATTTACCCAAATCCCGCATCAGATTACTTCGACTATCTCATTGGCAGTTCACAGGCAGACATTGTTATCATCTCAGTAGTAAACACATTAGGGCAAACTGTTATTAAAACCGAAGAAAACATAGACAAGGGAATAACCAAAAAACGATTGAATGTTTCGTCATTGGCAAATGGTACTTATATGCTGATAATAACTACTACTCAATTAAAAAAAACACAAAAACAATTTATAATAAAATAAAGTATTAAGTACAAAGTAAGGGCTAATCTTCAAGGTCTTAAAAAGCAAGTGGGAAGAGACCTTGAAGATTTTGAGCAGAGGGGAAAGAAAGTAGAAAGTAAAAATAATAAAAAAGTGAACAATTGAACAATGGAATAATAAATAATTATTAAATTTTAAAAATAATGAAAAAATCAAATTATATTTTCGCAATTAAGCCAGTAAGTTATTTATCACGTTGGCTCAAATTATCCATCAGAGATAGCAAAATTATCTCACTTGGGATTGCACTTTGTACAATGTTCTTCCTCCCTTCCCTTTTACAAGTTCTTCCCTTTGGGAAGGATTTAGGATGGGCTTCTTGTTCTGCCCAAAACGTAGGTATAAACTCCTCTGGAGCAACGC
>Ga0209211_10006184_pt1 | contig 17479 bp, 15 predicted proteins | sample RifGroA2_FD_183992 | JGI IMG/M metagenome (GOLD analysis project Ga0209211, IMG submission 183992) | Groundwater microbial communities from Rifle, Colorado, USA - Groundwater A2 (SPAdes) (version 2) | ecosystem: Environmental > Aquatic > Deep subsurface > Groundwater | place: Rifle, Colorado... | reverse complement strand
AGGCCTTCGAGAGCCAGTGAAGGGTTCTCCGACCAAACAGACAAAAGATCTTCAGACTATTGAATATGGAGAACTTTAAACTAGGGGATTGACAGGTTAATACATATCAGCAGGTGTTACCGTAAATGTCGTTGTTTCGCCGTGGCTTACGGTCTGCGGGGTATTTAAGGTGATGCTGCCGCCTGCCCCTGCTGACGGGGTCACAGTATGAGGAGGGAGTGCGAAGGATGCGATAACTGTGCAGTCGGTTGTTATTGCATTAGTCGTGTATGTTGTACCGATTAAAGAGCCGCCGCAGGTGCCTGACACGGATGCAGTGTAACCGTTAGACGGAGTTACAGTGAAGGTCTTTATTGAGTTGTGATCGGCAGATTGAGGAGTGGATGGATCAATAGCGCCATTTTGGCCTGCTGACGGAGTCACCGTATAGGTATTAAGCGTAAAAGACGCAGTTATGGTTTTGTTCTGGTTCAGGGTCACATTGCAGGTATTGCCATTGCCGACCGTGCAACTGTTATTCCAGTTTACGGTTGTGCCTGCCGCAGGGGTGGCTGTTAATGTGACTGCACCCGAATTCCGTATTTCGCTGCATGTCCCTGAAGTCACGCCATTTGCAGCAACACTGCAACTGAGGCTGTTGCTCCCTGCTACTGAGCCTGTGGAAGTGCTCGCTGCCCCGGCAACCGTAAGCGTATATTGAACTCCGGTGCCGCTCAAAGCAATTGCTTTGGGAGAGGCGGGATCATTTGAGATTATGTTCAGAGTTGCGCTTTTTGCGCCTGAAGATTCAGGGGTGAATGTTATATGCAAAGTGCACTCACCACCAGCAGCAATTGTAGGCGCAAGGCTTGCGCAAGCATTATCACCGCCAGTAGACACGCTAAACATGGCTGAGTCATTACCCGAAATCGAGATGGAACTAATCAACAGATCCAGGCCGCCGGGATTGGATACAGTAATCTGGGTCGGTGATGATGAACTGCCGACATCAATGCTGCCGATTGCGACATCTGGTGGGTTGACGGATACCTGCGGAGGGACTACAGTGCCTGACTGCAGTATTGTGCCGTTATTTCCAACGGCGAGAAATGTATCATTGCCGAAGGTTATGCCATAAAGTGAATTGGAGGTCTCAATTGACCTTGTGGTCCATGACGAACCGTTAGGTGACGTTCGAAGTATCCCGGATTGTCCTACTAATCCAAAAACGCCGTTGCCATAGCTTATTCCATTAAAAACTTTGTTTGCTCCAGTACTTCCAGACCATGAAGTACCATCTGCCGATGTTCGAACGAGATAGTCTGATCCAACGCCTGTGAATAGACCGTTGCCGTAAGTTAACCCGTAGAAGTACTCTGACGTGCCCGAATTTGCTGCTGTCCAGTCCACGCCGTTATTTGTAGAATATATAGCAATACCACTTCCTCCAACAGCTGTAAATCGTCCATTACCATAAGCGACTGCCAACAAGTAGTTCGCCACACCCGAAGTCCTTGAGGTCCATATTACGCCGTCTTCGGATGTGAAAATTTTTCCGACGCCAAACAGATCTCCCCCTACCGCGACAAAGACGCCATTACCGAAAGCGACACCGTAAAAAGGAGAAAAAGTAACTCCATCATTTCGTAAAGTCCAGGGGGCGTTCCCATTAGGTGATGTAAGGATTGTACCATTCGAGCCTACTACAACAAATAAGCCATTACCATATACGACAGCATTAAGCGTCCTGATGGACCCTGAATCTACTGATGTCCATGTTGCTCCATCTGGAGATTTCAAAATAGTGCCGTCGGCGCCAACCGTTACGAAAAGCCCGCTTTCAGCGGGCGTGCCATAGGCTATAGCATTTAATCCTTTAGTAATGTCTGAAGACCTTTTCGTCCATGTCGTCCCATCATTGGCAGATGACAATATCGTACCGGCATCGCCGACAGCAACGAAGATGCCGGCGCCGTATGCAACCCCATTCAGTTCGTTGGGTGGGGTCCAGCCTCCTGATACCGTTGACCAGACCCCTCCGTTGTTAACAGACCTTTTAGTAAGGCCCGACTGACCTACGCCAACAAACACCCCGTTGCCGAAAGCAGCGGCCCTGGATGTGCCTCCTACTGATACAAATGTATTATTTCCGAAGCCGACACCGTAGCCAGCCGCATATCCAGAATTTGCCCAATTAGTACCATCATATGACCTGGAACCGCCCTCTCCAACAGTTATGAATTTGCCCCCAGCAACATTGCCGTATGCTATGCCGTAAAGAGTTCCATTTGTCGTTTCAGGAGTCAAAATCCAGGTCTGCCCATCAACCGATTTAAAGAAACCAGTTGTACCGCAGCCCTGGGTATCTCCCACCGCCACAAAAGTTCCTTGAGCAGCGGCGACACCATAAGCCACACCATAAACATTGCCGCACAATCCCGGATTGGCGACAACCGTCCAGGTTATGCCGTCTGGCGATGTAACTGCTTTTCCAGATTCCCCGACGGCCACAAAAAGATTATTCCCGTTATAGGCAATACTATAGAGATTAAAAGTTGTCCCGGAATCGCGTTTGGTCCAGGTAGTCCCGTCAGGTGAGGTGAGAATTGTTCCATAATTGCCCACAGCCACGAAAAGGCCATTGCCGTAAGTTATTGCATTTAGGTTATTGCCCTGGGGAAGGGGATTTCTCCATGTCCAGGTATCGAGAGGGCCTGCGGTTGAAACGACAGGAAAGGCAAAAGCCAATAAAATCAATAATATGCAAGTCAGTTTATGTTGTCTCATAGCGCTCCGTTTAAATTTATATTAAGTAATCACGGAGCGCTTTGTCGAGGTAAAATTCACCATTTATGAGAGCAAAACAGGTAAGGCCTTAATCTCTCCAGGCCTCTCCTGACATGAGTTTCCATGCGTTCCTGAACGCTATTTTTTCGGCAACGTCCTTTCTGACACCCTTAAGGACAATGGTCCTGAAGGTCTCCATCACCCTGTCGTAATTATCAAAGCGCCCGGTATTGATGTCTGAACCTATGACAAAACGGTCCGGGAATTCCTCAAACACCTTTTTCCATTCAGTATCCAGGGAAACGCCCCACGATGAGACATCGTACATAATAGCCTGTACATATCCTGTTCCATGGTACTTTGAACCGGGCTTCGACTGTACCAGATCAAAATAGAGGTTCGGATATTTTTTCAGCAGCCCCCGTACAGCATCAGCCGTCCTGAAAGTCTTCCATTTTACAGGGTCCCTGTTTCTGCCTACATGACACCATATCACCTTTGCCTTTGGATATTTGGCAAGCATCCTTTCCAGTTCGGGGAGGAGTTTGTCCTCTGCTTCATGATGGAGCAGGAACGGGACCCCTGATTCACTTGATACCTGAAACACGGCCTGCATGGTTTCGGAATCCACCGGCATATGCACGTCCCTGTTGTTGGTACTCGATGGATAATGACGTGCCTCAAACTCACCCATTGCAAAGTATCTTTCTGAACGGACGTCCTTCGCGAGCTTTTCAAGGAAAGCCTTGTCGTTGCCGTGCCAAAGTTTGCCGTCACCATGGACTGTGGTTGGAACAAACCTGTCAGGGTATAATGCATTGAGCCTGAGAGATTCTTCACTTCCAAGTTTTTCATTCGGTCCAAGCCATGTTAACACCACGCCGTTTTCGTCCATCCTTTTTATGAGGCGCTCAATTTCGATTTTCCCTCCATGATGATACTCCACATCAATAACAGGCAGGACCCCTCTTTTAAGCACCTCTCTTATCTTTTTTTCAAATACCTTTAATTGTTCGCTTTTCTCAAGCGGGACGGCATTTACAGGAAGGAGCAGGATAAATCCTAACATGAAGATAACCATCTTTTTTAACATATATATCCTATCTTCGTTTTAAATAGCTTTTAAGTTCGCGATAGTAATTTTCAACGAGACTGAACTCATCGAGAGCCGGTGGCCGTTTCCCGGCGATTCGCTGTGCGCCTGGTTATGCGCTTTTTTTCTGTCTTTCTCTTCATCCCATTCAAAACGGGCGTTAGCCATGTATAAATATACTGCAGGTATGGTTGGGTTGGCAATATAAAAATATGGGTATTATTATCAGGATGGAAAATACTTACTGCTCAAGATAAGGGAAATACCGATTGTTAAGCTTGCGTTTGGAGGGCGTGTCATGCTTACTTATTTCTGGCGCAACTTTTCCATAAACATTCCCCCATGGAGGGGCACCCCTTTTCTCGATAGAGACTTCGGTTTCCCTGTAATCGGGCTTATTCTTTCTATTACGGGCCACCAGGGCCTTGACAACGTCCCAGCTTATTTGATTTCTTTCAGCCATAGCGCTGATCTCCTCCAATGCTGACCTGTTATCATAGGCAGCACGCCTATAGGGTCTGCTGGAAACAAGGGCGTCATAGATATCGCAAACCGCAACAATTATTACCATGTTATCCTCAATCGTAATGCCCTGAGGATGCCCTGAACCGTCAAGCCTCTCATGGTGGTCTCTAGTTATCAGGCCGGCAACATCACCGGAATTTCTGAGGTAATAACAACTTAAAACATAGCCGGAAATTGTGTGATGCATTATGATGTCCCTTTCCTCTTTCGTAAGAGGGGTTGGCTTATCCAGTATACTGGGAGGGATCCACATCTTGCCGATATCATGTATATGGCCTGTTGAGATACTTCTTAACCGGTCTTTGTAATCGTGGAACAGGTCCTTGGCCATAAGCACTGAGAGTGCATAAACTACAAGCATATGACGATAGGTATCATAATTATAATGCTTGAAATAATCCAACGATTCTATAAACGGAGAAATCATGCTGATATCTTTCATCGTATGGAACAGTTCGTCAATGGTTTCCTTCTCACCGAAAATTACATTAAAAGGCGCTGAATCGAGGAAGCGGACAAGATCATCTTTGATCGAGCTATATTCGAGCAAGGGACAGGATATATAAGAAGCGTCCCTGTTTGAAGCGATAAGGGTATCCATGACCGCTTCCGTCAGTATAGTCCCGGCAGGCAGCAACATATGGAAATCTAAAGCATAAACCGGATAGCGGAGACTCAAAATTGACATTCTTTCAGCCCTGACCTTATAATGATTTGATTTTGTCCAGCAGCCCCTGTTTCTTTCCTTTTATCACAGGATTCGAGCTCTGTCAATCAAAATTAATATTACCTGGATACCCTATAAATAAAGGGAGGCACAGGCAAAAGGAAGCCTTTTAAGCTATTGATACTTGGGTAAACAATGAAGAAGATTCTACCTTTACTTTTAATTTGCGCAGCTCTGATATTTTCAAATGGTTGTGCTGTCATTAAAGCTCCATATACTGTGGCCAAAGGCGTGGTGAATGGCAGTGTATGGGTGGTAAAAAAGACCTATTCTGTGACTGCGGGCACAACAAAAGTGATCTACAAAATTGGTGAATATACCTTCGAGGTTGTAAAAGCGCCCATTGAATGGGCCTTGACCCACGATGAAATAGAGAGTATTGACGGGCTTCCCGTGAAAGATGCGATAAGGCAAGGCAGGGTAAAGTCTGCCCCTTATGTGGTCAAGGGAAAGAATTACGTTCCGATGTCAATGGAAAAGGCCAGGAACTATAGAGAAGAAGGCATGGCCTCATGGTACGGCTATGAGAGCGGAAAGATGACCGCAAACGGCGAAGTCTTCAATCCAAAAGGGCTGTCGGCTGCTCATAAATACCTGCCGATCCCAATGTTCGTTAAGGTTACGAATCTTGAAAACAATAAATCCGTTATCGTCAGGGTGAATGACCGTGGACCGTTCCCGAGTGATCATAATGCAAAATCAGGCGAAAGGATCATAGACCTGAGCGCTGGTGCCGCCCAAAAACTCGATTATTACGGCAAGGGTCTTGCACGCGTCAGGGTCGAGGCGATAAAAACCAAAGAGCAGTAAGGTTGGCGTTTTTTGCTGATTAATAATACGTTAACCGTATTAGATTATGTCGAGGTGAAATTCACACTGATTTCAAGCCAACTGCGCCTTTATAAATTCCCGGTTAAGTTTTGCAATAAACTTGACCTTAATCCCCTTCGGACAAGCGGCCTGGCATTCGTAATGGTTGCCGCAATTGCCGAAGCCCTCCTGCAGCATCGCCTCTGTCATTACGCATACACGTTGCGCGGCCTCGATGCGTCCCTGTGGCAACGTTGCAAGGTGGGACACCTTTGCAGCAGTAAAGAGCATGGCAGAACCATTTGGGCATGCTGCCACACATGCGCCGCAGCCTATGCATTCTGCTGCGTCCATTGCCGTGTCAGCGTCCTCTTTGGGTATCAATATGGTATTCGCATCCGGCACACCGCCTGTATGCACTGAAATATAGCCGCCTGCCTGAATAATACGGTCCAGGGCAGTCCGGTCAACTATCAGGTCTTTGATTACCGGGAATGCACGCGAGCGAAACGGCTCTATGTATATCGTGGCCCCGTCTTTAAAATTTCTCATATGGAGCTGGCATACAGTCGTCTTTTCCCTGGGTCCGTGGGGCAAACCATTGATGACCTGGGAGCACATCCCGCATATGCCTTCCCTGCAATCGTGGTCAAACGCTATCGGCTCCTTTCCTTTTTTTATCAGGTCCTCGTTGACCACATCGAGCATCTCAAGGAAAGACATGTCCTTGGTTATACCATGGGCCTCATGCCTCTCAAGCTGTCCGGATTCATCCGGTCCTTTCTGTCTCCAGACAAACAGGGTAAGGTCCATTATTTGTAGCTCCTCGTTGAAAGCTGTACGTTTTCAAAAATAAGAGGTTCCTTGTGCAGGGCAGGTTCCTTACCCGCACCCTTAAATTCCCATGCAGCAACATAACAGAAATTCAAATCATTGCGTTTAGCCTCGCCGTCAGGCGTCTGGTGCTCAACACGAAAATGGCCGCCGCATGATTCCCCGCGATGGAGTGCATCCTGCGCCATTAGTTCTGCAAACTCAAGGAAGTCCGCGACCCTTCCTGCCTTTTCGAGCTCCTGGTTTAATTCAGCACCGCTGCCCGGCACCCTGACATCTTCCCAAAATTCAGTACGAAGAGCGGGGATGATGCCCAATGCCTTATTGAGGCTCTCCTTGCTGCGCGCCATCCCAACATTGTCCCACATTATCCTTCCAAGTTCCCTATGAAAATCGTTCACCGTGCGTCTGCCGTTTATCGTTAGCAGTCTCTTTGTAACACCTTCTGTGTCCTGTAATGACCTGGCAAACTCCGGGTGTTCAGGGCTGACCTTGCCATATGCTGTATTAGCAAGGTAGTCAGCAATGGTGTATGGGACAATGAAATACCCGTCGGCAAGGGTCTGCATCAAAGAGCTTGCGCCGAGACGGTTTGCGCCATGGTCTGAAAAGTTGGCCTCTCCCAGCACAAACAGTCCAGGGATATTGCTCTGCAGATCATAATCCACCCACAATCCGCCCATTGTATAATGAGGCGCAGGATAGACCCGCATGGGTTGTTTGTAGGCGTTCTCTCCTGTTATCCTTTCGTACATCTCGAACAGGTTGCCATACCGCTCCCCGATCTTTTCCTTTCCAAGTTTTTTTATCGCATCCGACAAGTCAAGGTATACACCCCGTCCTCCAGGCCCGACACCTCCCCCTTCATCGCAGACATCCTTAATCGCCCTTGATGAAACATCACGAGGCGCAAGGTTGCCATAGGCCGGGTATCTGCGTTCCAGAAAATAGTCACGCTCTGATTCAGGTATTTCATAAGGAGGTCTGTTGTCCCCCTTTGACATAGGCGTCCAGACCCTTCCGTCGTTCCTGAGTGATTCGGACATAAGCGTAAGTTTGGACTGATGGTCCCCGCTGACAGGAATGCATGTAGGGTGTATCTGAGTAAAACAGGGGTTTGCAAAAAAAGCGCCTTTTTTATAAGCACGGTATGCAGCCGTTACACTTGACCCCATCGAGTTTGTGGACAGATGAAACAGGTTTGCATACCCACCGGTGCAGAGGCAAACAGCATCAGCTGAATGGCATCGTATCTGCCCTGTCACAAGATCACGTACAGTTATGCCCTTTGCCTCGCCGTCCACAATCACAAGATCAAGCATATCAGTGCGCGGCCAGAGCTTTACACTGCCGGCCCTGACCTGCCGCATAAGGGCAGAGTAAGCCCCAAGCAGCAATTGCTGGCCCGTCTGACCCCGTGCGTAAAAAGTGCGCGAGACCTGTGCCCCGCCAAAAGAACGGTTATCGAGATAGCCGGCATAGTCGCGGGCAAACGGGATACCCTGCGCCACACACTGATCAATTATACTGCCGCTGACCTGTGCAAGACGATATACATTTGCCTCGCGTGACCTGAAGTCGCCGCCCTTTATCGTATCGTAAAAGAGACGGTAGATACTGTCGCCGTCATTGGGGTAGTTCCTGGTCGCATTGATACCGCCCTGGGCCGAAATAGCGTGGCCCCTGCGCGGGCTGTCCTGGAAGCAGAAGGAATCTACATTATAGCCCAGTTCTCCGAGTGTCGCTGCAGCAGATGCACCGGCAAGCCCGGCACCAACCACAATAATCCTGTACTTCCGCTTGTTGGCCGGACTTACAAGCCTCAGCTCCTGCTTGCGTTTGTCCCACTTTTCTGAAAGCGGGCCTGCCGGACATTTTCCGTCTATCATATCTTTATTGCCATATCAGCCCGTAGTATTTCTCCGCTGCTTAAAGCACCTGGTGATATGCTTCCCTTCTCGCTTTATTGCATACGGAATAACAAATTATACCACAGCAACTATATGATAGGTTTGCATATTTCACCTCTATCCAGATGCCCTATATATGGGGTGCAAAAAACTAATACGGTTAAGCTTGAATCCTCAGCGAAGTTGAGGATTCAAGCTTAACCGTATTATTTATAAGGACCTTCGCTTTATCGCCCATAGCTACATCTTAACAGGCAGGTCAATAATGACCCTTGTATATTTCCCTTCCTTGCTTTCCAGTGAGAGCTTGCCGCCGTGTTCTTTTATGATGCCCTGGCTTATACTCAATCCGAGACCAGTGCCTTGTCCTGAAGGCTTTGTGGAAAAAAATGGCTGTACTGTCTTATCTAAAATATCGGAGGGGATTCCAATTCCATGATCAAGAAAACTTATGCGAACATAGGGGATATCTTCTACGGTTACACATTCTAATTTTATCTCAAATATTTTATCGCTGTGCAAGTCGGGGTACTTCCTGTTCAGCGCATACCTTGCATTGTTGATCACATTTAAAAAAACCTGCTGCAACTGCTGTGGGTTTGCAACGACCTGGGGGAGATTTTCAGCAATATCCGTTACCAGGTGAATGCCATCCTTTCGTATTTGTGCATCTGTCAGGGCAAGCATCTCGGCAAATACATTACTGAGCTGAATGTTTTTCTTTTCATCCCTTTGCTCTCTTCCATAAGAGAGCAGACTGCGAACAATTGCAGCTATACGGTCGCCTTCCTTCATAATCCGGCCGGCTATATCTTTTTCCATTGGATTGTCTGTCAGCTCATCCGCCAAAATCTGGCCATAATTGATAATGCTGTTTATCGGGTTATTTATTTCGTGTGCCACGCCTGCTGACAGCATCCCTATCGCTTCCATCTTCTTTGATTGTATCAACTGGTTTTCCATTATGATCAATCGTTTATACTGGTCAGTCCAATATACTGTTAAAAACAGCGGGATCGCCCAGATATGCAGGTTATGCCTGATAGGCGCATATACGGTCCTGTACTTCTCGCCGTTAGCCAGGTTGAAGATCATCAGGAAGTCGTCGAGGAAAAGGAACGAAAAGGCTATAATCAAACCCATCGGGATATAGACGTTCCGCTTTTTATTGATAACCAAAGAGACTATGACTATGCACATAAGTATTGACCCCGTAGTCCTGAATGCCATATCCCCCCAAAATGCACCGAATAGCGCATCGGGATGGGTGGCCAGGTATGATATCCAGAGAGGGGCGGTTGTAAGATAGAGCAAAGATATGACAGCAACACTGGTTATAAAAAAATAATATGAGAACCTCTGCCACGGGAGGAAATATTTCATAAAGGAATAACCCAATAGTAGACTCGCTAATAGGGTCAATGAGTGTTCGATAGGAGGATATAAGCGAAAGACTACATCATGCGGTATGAAGCCACGCCAGCTCCCGTATTGCATAACAAACATGAATATCTCACGGGAAAACCCTATAAAGGCTGCGATTCCTACGTACAGGTCTCTCTTTTCGAGACCAGTCCTCCATTGCCTTAATGCAATAAAACTAAGAATGATCCAAAAAATGGAGGGCAGTAAGAACCTGACGACATCATCCTGGGGATCGCTGCCTCCCGCTCCGAAATCCGTGAGAATGAGAAGCAGTTCATTAAAAATGAAAGACATAGTAACTGATTAGAAAATGTTTTTTCAGCATTAAAGGGTAAAATAGCAACGAGCATGGGGAACTTATCAATACAAACACTGATTTTATGGTCAATACTTGATTTTTCACCTGACAACTCCCAAATAGATTATAACAGGAACCAATACAAAGCCTGAGAATATGACAAGGGCTGTAAGGTAACCGCCTTTTTTAACAAGCGGAAAGGTCTTCTCACTATTTAATCCCAGTGTCTGGAAAAGGCCCTGCACACCATGGCTGAGATGCAGGAAGAGCGCAGCCATGGCCAGGACATACACAAGCGAAATGTTCGGAAGCTCAAAGTTAATAACGACCATCCTGTATACATCAGGTCTGCCTGCAGCGTCTTTAAATATCGCAGATGACAGGTTGTGGTTTATAAGATGCACCGTAAAATGCAGCAAATGAAATATAACAAACCCTCCGACCAGCAGTCCTGTCCAGATCATATTGCGAGATTCAAAGGTAGAACAGACCGTCTGTTTGACCGCATATGCCGCCGGTTGTGCGGCACGGTTTTCGAGTGTAATCTGAATGCCGAGAAACACATGCACCAGAAACACGGTCATCAGTGCAAAGCGGAAAGTCCAGAGAAGCGGGAAGAGCCGATTCAATCCTGCAGCATACGCATTGAAGGCATCATATCCGAAATATAACAGGAAATTACCGGCCATATGGACAATAGCGAATAAAACCATTGACAGGCCGGTAAGCGCCATAAGCATCTTTCTTGCGACCGAACTCTTCAAAAACTGCATGACTTCTCACACATCATAATTACTTACGGGACCTTCCTGCTCCTTCCCCGTCATAGTCCTGAGGTCTAAAATCCTGTCAGCCTCTTCTCTGGTAAGATACCCGCGCTCTATTACTATATCTTTTACGCTTTTGTTATTTTTCCGGGACTCATTAACAACTTCGGCAGCCTTATCATATCCTATTACAGGATTAAGCACTGTCACAAGAACCGGGTTCTTCTGGGCCAGTTGCAACATACATTCCTCATTGACATCAAAACCGGAGATGGCCTTCTCAGCAAGCAGCAGAGAGGCATTTGCGAGTATTGTTATGGATTGAAGCAGGTTATATGAAATAACAGGCAGCATGGCATTGAGCTGAAACTCACCCATAGCATTTGACATCCCGATTATCACATCATTACCCATGACCTGTACGCACGCCATCCTGACCGCTTCAGGTACTACCGGATTGATCTTGCCGGGCATAATCGAAGAGCCCTGCATCAGGGCCGGGAGGCTGATCTCGGAAAGTCCTGCATTAGGGCCGCTGTTCATCAGCCTGAGGTCATTGGAGATCTTGATAAGCGCGGACGCAAGGACCTTCAGCTGGCCGGACAATTCAACTGCCGCGTCACGCGAAGATTGCGCCTCAAAATGATTATTCACAGCCCTGAAGTTATGACCCGTCAATTCAGTAAGGACCCCGGAAACTCTTTTACCAAAATCCTCCAATGTATTGACCCCTGTGCCGACCGCAGTCCCGCCCAAGGCAAGTTCTGAGAGTCTTGGAAGAGCACCTTCAAGCCTCCCGATGGCATGATGTATCTGGACAGCCCATCCGGACAGCTCCTGTTTGAGAGTGATCGGCAGCGCGTCCATAAGGTGCGTCCTGCCTGTTTTAAAAATATGCCCGGAGGTTTCTGACTTTTTATTAATGGTATTGCAGAGTGACTTCAGGTGCGGTATAAGCTTGCCCTCTGTCTCCAGACAGGCTGCTATGTGAAGGGCGGAAGGTATCACGTCGTTTGTGGACTGCCCCATATTAACATGGTCGTTCGGGTGTACAGGGGATTTAAGATGTTTTGAGCCTGTAAGCAGTTCATTGGCGCGAGACGCAATAACTTCGTTGACATTCATATTTACAGGCGTGGCAGAGCCGGCCTGGAATATATCAATGGGGAATTGATCTTCAAATTTCCCGTCTATGACTTCCTGTGCTGCGGTAATAATAGCGCCGGCAAGTCCGGGACCGAGGAGTCCTGAGTCCCTGTTGACCATAGCGCAGGCAAGCTTGATAAAACCAATGGACTTTATGAAGACAGATGGAAAACGGAGGGGGCTTATTTTGAAAATATCAGTGGCCCTTTGGGTCTGAGGCCCCCAATATGCCCAGCCAGGAATTTTGACCTCTCCAAAGGAATCATGTTCAATGTGGTATTCTTCCGACATAACGTTTCCAGTATAAAGAATATCCCGGACATTGTAAACCTTAACATTGCAAAAAATCTTTATGTAATGACAGGGTAAGCAGCCGGAAAGACTTTAAAGGCTTTGCCTAGGGCACCTGCTTTTGGTTTGGATGCTTGCCCTGTCATTATTCACGCTTAAATTTCAGAATCAGTTCTGGTTCAGATAGAATCCAATGCCTGCTTCAGGTCTGCAATCAGGTCGTCAATGTCTTCCAGTCCGAGGGCAAGGCGGACAAGGTTATCAACCATGCCGATGTTATTGCGATATTCCACAGGATAATCGAAGAAAGACATGGCCCACATTTGCGTGACCAGGCTTTCGCTGCCTCCAAGGCTCGGTGTAATAAGGAAAAGTTCAAGCGCGTCAATAAACTTTCTTGTCTCTGTATTCCCACCTTTGACGAGGAAGCTTATAACACTGCCGAAACCCTTCATTTGCTCCATCGCGACCTTGTGGTCCGGGTGTGACTCAAGGGCCGGATACCAGACCTTTTCGATCTTCGGGTGCGCTTCGAGCATCTGTGCCACTGCAAGGCCTGCCTTATTATGGTGCTCCATCCGCATTGCAAAGGTCTTGAGCCCGCGTTCCAGCAGGAAACATGTCATCGGCCCCGGGGTTGCGCCCATCATACGCTGCATCTTATACAGGTCAGTCATCAGGGCATTTGAACCGAGGGCCACGCCAGCCATAAGGTCGTTATGACCTCCCTGGTACTTGGTGGCTGAGTGGATTACCACATCTACGCCGAGTTCTATCGGCTTTATATTATAGGGTGTTGCCAGCGTGGCATCAATGATAGTCAATATCTTGCGCTCTTTGGCCACCTTCACTATGGCAGGAATGTCGAGGATGCGCAGGTATGGATTGGTCGGCGACTCGGTGAAGATAATGTTCGTGTTCGGCTTTATGGCCTTTTCAATGGCCTCGGCAGTAGGGTCAACAATAGAGAACTCGATGCCGAACTTACTGAGGAAGTTCATGGCAAAGTCACGCGTCTGGCGGTAACAGTCTCCGGTGAAAATGATGTGCCCTTCGCGATTCATAAAGGTCATAAGCGTCAGCAGGACTGCGGCCATGCCGGAGGAGTAAAGCACCGCTCTCTCAGCGCCTTCAATAGCTGCGAGTTTACGTTCGGTCTCCTGCTGGGTCGGGTTGCCATAGCGGGCGTATTCATGCTCGCGGACCACGCGGCCTTTTCCCTTTTCGCGCATGAAATCTTCGACCTCGTCGGCCGTATCGAAGTAGAAGTTGGACGTATGGACTATCGGAGTGGATACCGCATGATAAGGCTTTGGCTGACGGCTATTGCCGTGTATTGCAAGGGTTGCCGGACCCCAGTTCTTAGCGTTAGATTTTTTATCAGACATTTTTGTTCCTCCTCTTCTGCAGTGCCTGCTGCAGTGCCTCTTTGACAGCATCCACCCTCGGCGCTACCTCTATCGGCTTATTGGCATATGTACATGGAAAGTCAAGTTTCTCCTCATGATAATTGACCTTGAAATCAGTAAATTTAAGACCGTGCGCAGTTGAAATGACAACTACATGCTCAGACCTGTCTATCTTCCCGGACTTGAGCAGCTTGATCAAGGCAGCCAGGGCAACACCTGTATGCGGGCAGTTGAACATGCCTGTGCTGTCACCCATAGCAGCAGCATCAGCCAGTTCCTGCTCAGTGGCGTCCACAACAATACCGTTAAACTGCTTCAAAGTACGTATCGCCTTTTGGATACTTACCGGGTTTCCGATCTGAATAGCGCTGGCCAAAGTCTTTTGTGCCTGCATCGGCTCGAATTTTTCAAAATTTGTGAGATATGATCTGTATAATGGGTTTGCCCGCTCTGCCTGGGCAACCACAATGCGCGGGAGCCTGGTTATCAGGCCGAGATCACGCATCATAAGAAGTCCGCTGCCAAGCGCAGAGACATTACCCAAATTGCCTCCGGGGATAATAATCACATCAGGAATTTCCCAGTCAAATTGCTGGGCTATCTCGATGCCTACTGTCTTTTGTCCTTCTATGCGAAGTGAGTTCATGGAATTGGCAAGGTAAATCGTCTCGTCTTGAGTAATCTCCTGCACAATGCGCATACAGCCGTCAAAATCCGTATCAAGCGACATTACCAGTGCGCCGTTCGCTATTGGCTGTACCAGCTGTGCAATGGATATCTTGCCTTTTGGCAGCAGCACTATAGACTGTATGCCGGCAGCAGCGCAGTAAACAGCAAGCGCGGCAGAGGTATCACCTGTAGATGCGCAGGCAACAGCCTGTATCGGAGCGCCCTCACTTATCATCTGCTTTACCTGAGACACGAGCACAGTCATGCCGAGGTCCTTAAACGATCCGCTGTGGGAATTGCCGCAGAGCTTGATCCAGAGGTTGTCCAGACCTATCATCTTACCGAACCTCTCTGCCCAGAACAGGTTAGTGCCGCCTTCATATAAAGAGACTATATTGTCGTCCGCGATCTGCGGGAGTATCCATTCCTTCTTCCCCCAAACGCCTGAGCCGTAAGGCCACTGCGTAGACTTGTACCTGTCCTCGAACAGTTTCATCCACGCCTTTGCGTCCCGGCGGGCGAGTGCATTCATGTCGTGCTGCACTTCGAGCAGCGAGTTGCAGGTTTTACAACGATAGATAATAGAGTTAAGCGGATATTTCGCCAGACACTGCTCATTGATGCACTGGAACCAGGCTTTATATGTCATAAGCGTTCCTCTCAATCATTGAGTGAATAAAGTTGTGTAAAGGGCAAATTGAAATATTAAGCATAGGTAAAAGAATATCATAATGGTTTTAATATGTTCAATATAAAATTGCAAAAAAAGACTTGATGGCAGATTTTTGTTGACTTGTTGACAAAGACATGCCATTATCATAGGTATCAATGCAGTATATTTTAAGGAGGATTTGCGAATGGCTAGTGGAACAGTAAAGTGGTTTAACGATTCAAAGGGCTTTGGTTTTATCACAGGAGACGATGGCAGTGATGTTTTTGTACACCATACTTCCATCCAGGGTGAGGGTTTTAAGTCCCTTGCTGAAGGTGATAAAGTCACCTATGATGTTGAAAAAGGTGACAAGGGTCTCAAGGCGGTCAATGTTAAGAAACAGAAATAGTTAAACCCAAGTCCCCCTCGCCAAAGCACCTGCTGCTGGTGAGGGGGACTTTTCTTTTAAACTTTCCCTTTAGAGTTTTTCAATTATTGTTGGAGCGCTGGAGTGCTGACAATGCAACTGAACTGCGTTTCTTTAAAATCTTCTTGACCTTATCAGCAATATCTTCTTTTTGCAACATCCCGTTCATTCTTGCTTTTGCTATCTGGTCTTCACTTAAAGACATGTTGCACTTACATTTGGGGGAAAATGGTTTCTTTTTCATACTCTATTATACAGGAACACATGCAAGATGTGACAGCGCGGAAGGATTTAAGACAGTGTTAATGGAAGTGATCAGTGTCAAACACCTTCAACTTTTATCTCATATCCCGCAATCCCAGCCCTGTTCTTCAGCTTCATTTTGAGACCGTCGGAGTTGTATTTGCCGTACATCTGGGATGCTCCAAAAAAGCTCACTGTCTTACTCTCATCGTCTATGCTCCACATCCCCCCGCCTACAACCTCCAAGGCCCCGTCATTAATCTCAAAAAAGTCCCTTTTAGAATTATAGGAACCGCCACTTTCTCCCTGCAACATACAGAAACGTTCAACAATATTGGCATGATATATAGAGAGTTCTTTAGGGGAAAGCACAATATACTCTTTGTCCATCTCATGATTAATTACCTGGATAAACTTTCCGCTGCGCTTTGGAGGAAGCAGGGTCCTGGCAATCTTTGTGTAATACAATTTCGAATAGTCTACAAACTCAAATTTCATTTTTCCTCCGACATGAAAAAGTCACCCCGCTAATTATAGCTTTTTCAGAAGTTAATTTATTATTTTGAAACATGCTACAATTGGACTTGTGTGTTTTGTGCCGATATTTTCATTGCTTGTTATAACAAAATCTACAACTAAATGGAAAACCCTATGAATATGGAATTTGCAGAAAAACTGATCGGGGCTGCCCTTAAAAAAGGTGCTGATGAAGCAGAGGTCTACATAAAATCAGTGAAGAACCTCGGCATAGAAGTCAAAGACATGACTTTAGATACACTGGAATCCTCAGTCACGCAGGGCTATTGCCTGCGGGTAATTAAAGACAAGAGACTCGGCTTTTCATATTCCAATGATCCGGGTGAAATTGAGAAGGTAGCTCAAAACGCCATCGAGACCGCAAAATACACTGGACCCGATGAATATCTCGGAATGTCCTTATACGCCCCGGCCCCCGCAGACAATGCCGGGATTGAAATATTCGACAATAATATAGCCCTGCTATCTGAAGGCGATGCAATAAACAATACTATGCTCATCGAGGATTCGGCCCGAAAAGAAGACAAAAGGATCAGGAAAGTCAGGAAGGCTGCCGGGAGTTTTAGTACAAGCCAAACATATGTTTTAAATTCTCACGGGGTCAATGCCCATTACTCATCCACTGCATGCTCTGCTCATATCCTGACAGTAGCAGAAGAAGGTAATGAAAGCCAGATGGGATGGGATTACAGCGGAAGCAGGTTTTTAAATGACATATCCTTTGAACAGGTCGGCAAAAACGCTGCTAAAAGGGCGGTCCAGCTTTTGGGCGCAAGAAAAATAAGTCCAGTCAGGGGTTTTATAATCCTGGACAATTCCGTGGCCTCTGAATTTCTGGGCATACTTTCCTCAGCCCTTTCTTCTGAATCCGTTCAGAAAAAAAAGTCCATGCTTGCCGATAAAAAAGGCGAACTGGTACTGAGCCACAAACTTAATATTATAGACAGCGG
>Ga0209211_10006183_pt1 | contig 17484 bp, 13 predicted proteins | sample RifGroA2_FD_183992 | JGI IMG/M metagenome (GOLD analysis project Ga0209211, IMG submission 183992) | Groundwater microbial communities from Rifle, Colorado, USA - Groundwater A2 (SPAdes) (version 2) | ecosystem: Environmental > Aquatic > Deep subsurface > Groundwater | place: Rifle, Colorado... | reverse complement strand
ACTCGGCAAGTTAACCAGCGGAATTGCGCATGACTTTAGCAATTTGCTGTCAAGCATTTTCGGCAGTGTAAATCTTTTAAAGAAAAAGGTTTCCGAAAACCATGACGCGCTTCGCCTTGTTGAAAACATTGAGAACTGCTCGGCAAGAGCAAAGGATCTAACCTCCGGACTGCTTTCTTACGGAAAACCGAAACCGAAACAAAAAGAGATTCTTTCACCTAATCAATTAGCCAATGAAATTGCCGGAGTGGTGAAACAAACTTTCCCCGCAACAATAAATTTTCATATTCAATTAAGTGACGATGTTTTTTCGCTTCAAGGGAACAGTACTCAAATTTATCAAGTGCTTCTTAACCTCTGTATTAACGCGCGCGATGCCGTTGGAAAACACGGATGGATATCGCTTACCACTAAAAACGTTTCGGTACAAAATAATAACACTCACCTCTTCCCATTTCTTCCGGTCGGAAATTTTGTTTGTTTCTCTGTTGCCGATAACGGAAGCGGCATAAGTCAAGAAAATCTTTCCAAAATTTTTGATCCTTATTTTAGCACAAAACAAAAAGAAAGCAGTTCGGGGCTTGGTCTTTATATCACTTACGGAATTATAAAAGCTCACAGCGGGGTAATTCAGGTTTCAAGTATTATAAATGCGGGAACACGTTTCGATATTTATTTACCGGCATACGAGGATTCTGCTCCCGTTGAAAAGAAAATAGCAGAAAAAATTATTGTAATTGCCGATGATGAAGAAATGCTTCAGGATTTGTTGGCGGAACTTTTAGAATCACAAAATTTTTATGTTATAAAAGTTTCGAATGGGAAAGAGTTACTCCAGGTGCTTACAGAGGAAATAAAGGCTGACTTAGCCATCATCGATTATAATATGCCGTCTATGAACGGAGCTGAGTGCATAGTGCAGATAAGAAAACTTGGTTTCACAATTCCGGTTATTCTCTCTTCCGGTAGTTTGGGTTTTGCAGATAAAAAAGAATTGAGCGGATTACAGGTTGACGCGACGGTAACCAAACCGTACGATTTTGACACGATGCTCGCGACTATAACAAAATTACTCTGACGGTTTTTCCTTATCACCGAGATCGATCATTTGGATATCTCCAACATAATCCGCAAAAATCGGTTTTTCGACCTGGTTTAAAAGCTCCAGGATATCGTTTATCTCCCCGACAGCTAAATCAATATACTTCGTTTTATTTATTATCGCTTCTTTATTTATTTCTTCTTTATGTAATTCGCGCTTAATAGCGGTAAGTGAAAGTTTTATGAGTGTGAGCGGCTGTTTAATTTTATGATTCGCCGTAACTACCGTCGCGGTAAAAGTTTTCATTTTTTCAACTTCAAGGAATAACTCTTGCGATTCTTTTACCTTTAACGCTGAATTTATCCTTGCGAGCATTTCAATTTTGTTGATCGGCTTTTTGATATAATCTACCGCGCCTGCCTGCAAACCCTCGCGCATATCTTCCGCTGAAGTTTTAGCCGTAACTAAAATAATCGGAATCCTGGAAGTTCGTGTATCGCGCGTTAAAAAACGGCACACTTCAAGTCCGCTTATTTCGGGCATCATAATATCGAGAAGAATTAAATCCGGTGCTTGAGTAATAGCCGCTTCAATACCGGTTCTTCCGCTGTTTGCAGATATAACTTCGAATCCCTCTTTCTGAAGCCGGTCCTGCAAATAAAATACATTTTCCGTTTGATCATCTATGACTAAGATCTTTTTCATGCTGCGCCGCTCTTTTATCCGATAATGCTTTAGTTAGGCGAAATGCCAGAACGCCTGAATTGATGGGTTTAGTTATATAACTATCAAATCCTTGTTTTAAAATTATTTCCCGGTCTTCAATCATAGCTTTTGCGGTAACGGCAATTACGGGAATGTCCTTAAATTCGGGTTTTTCTCTTATAGCTCGCAACGTCTGAAATCCATCCATAACCGGCATCATGATATCAAGAAGAATAACATCAGGCTTTTGTTTTTCGAGTATCTCCAAACATTCTTTTCCGTTTTTTGCAAGAGCGGTTGTACAGTGGCACTTTTGTACAATTTCATTAATTGTAAAAAGGCTGTCGGAATCATCATCAACAATTAAAACATTTCCGACATAATTTTCACCATAGGTTCTTTCATCAAATGTTTTTTCATCTCCACCGGTTTCTCTTTTCACTTCCTCAGCCCAGGGTTCAAGATTTTGCTTACCCAATTCAAGAAAATAAAAAGCGTTCCTGATTACTTTTAAAATTTCATAGGCGCTTGCTTTGGAAATATCAGAAAGTCCCGCGAGAATGTTTTGTCCCTTGGTTAACTCTTCATGACTAATATTCTCAGGTAAAAGCAGGTAAAGTAATTTCTGATATCCTTTAGTTGTAAGATACATGTCTGGACATTTTTTAAGAGCGCTGCCGTCTTTAAAAAACGGGTTGATGAAAATAACATCTTCTTCAAATTGAAAATTCTCAACTTCATCATATCGTTTAATTTTTACGTTCGAGGGAACAAACATTTCTGCGGTTCTATGTTCATCAAGTAACGCGAAAGTTAGTTCGTCTTTATGAATTAGTCCGCGGGCTTGTTTTATCGTTTGTTCAATTTCTTCCGTCAATAACGGCAAAGTTAAAATCTGCATAGGTGAAAGCGCGTAACCGTTTTTTTTCTCTTCATCTACTGAATAAAAAACTACGGGAATATTTTTTGTGCCGGTTTCTGTTTTTAATTCATAAATCATTTTCCAAAAATTTAGCGCCGGAAAAGAAGTATCCGCCAAAATAAGAAATGGAAGAGTTCTCTGTGCAAGAGGAATACACTGGTCGGGAGTTTCTGCAAAGACAGTTTCATACCCTTTACTATTAACATAATTTGCGATCATCTGGCGGGTTCCGCGTCGATGTTCAATAATCAGCACAGGGCTATGCGCAGCTTTATCAAAAGTCGGAACTTCTTCTTCCTCAACCTTTTTTGATTGAAACAAATGTACAACTTCAACCGGAATCACAACGGTAAAGATCGAACCTTTATTCAATTCACTTTTAACCGTAATGTTTCCTTTAAGCATTTCGGCAAATTTTTTGCAGATGGAAAGTCCCAGACCCGTTCCGCCAAATTTTCTTGTTGTAGACGCATCCGCTTGACGGAATTCTTCAAAAATAATTTTCTGCTGTTCAAATGAAATCCCGATCCCGTTATCTTCAACTTCAATTTTTAAAACGCTATCTTTCAACAGAGAGACACGAATCTCAACGTACCCTTCCGTAGTAAACTTAATTGAATTGCCGACAAGATTAATGAGTATTTGTAACAGTTTCGTTCTATCTGTGGTAAGATAAAGTTTCTCTTCCGCTAAATTTACAATGCGAAGTTCGATCTCTTTTTCTTTTGCCAGGCTTGTAAACGATGCTTTAAGTTCATCTAGCAGATCATCTAAAATGAAATTCTCAAACTTGATCTCCATTTTTCCCGATTCAATTTTGGAGAGATCGAGAATATCGTTAATCAAGTTTAATAACCTTTTCCCGCTTCGCAGTACTACAGCTAACCGCTCACTGTTTTTTGAAGAAACCGATTGATCTTCCAGCACCAACTCGGTTAATCCGAGAATTGCGTTCATCGGTGTGCGTAGTTCGTGAGACATGGTAGCAAGGAACTGTGACTTTAGCTGAGTAAGTTCTTCAGCCTTTTGTTTCTGGATTTCAAGTTCTTTTGCTTTTTGAGAAAGGGCGGAATGCAATTCCAGCAACCGTTCATTCTGAGATTTTATTTGCTCGTTTTGCTTCTGATAGTTTTCATTCAACTGTTTTAGTTCTGCAACAAGATTTTCCATCTGCACAAATGCAATTGCATTGGTTAATCCAATTGCAAGTTGATCCTTAATCAATTCAAGATATTGTTTTGCTTCCTTTGTCGGTTTATTTACAGAGCCAAGTTCAAGAATTCCAATCGTTTTTTTATTAAACACTATCGGTAAAAGTAAAAGATATTTCAAATTGATCTGCACTAATCCGGAAGAAATTACCGGGGGATCTTCGTCAAAGTTTATTTCAACTGTTTCCAATTTTTCAAGCAGCGGTTTAAACAACACGGATTTTTCATTCAGCCCCGGAGTTTTTCCATTAACACCGTACGAACTTACTTGCGTAACCGAATCGCCAATAACAGAGTATATGGCGCCGACGTTAAATTGAGTAGTACGGATAATTTTTTTTAGTGAAGAATCCGAAATATCTTTTAACGACGGATTCTCGTTGATCATTGTTATAAAATCGGAATATTCCACCTGAGTTTTTTCTTTGCGTTCAAGTTCATCGAGCATTTTATTAAAAGCTACGGCAAGCGCGCCTAATTCGTCTTTGGATTCAACCAACATACGATTTGAAAAATTACCCGTTTTCGTTATTTCCGTCGCTTCCGTTAACGAGTGTATCTGCCGCCTTATGCTGCCCGTAAGTAAAAGCGTTAACACCACAGAGAGGGACAAACCGGCAAATCCTAAAATCAGAAGAATGTTTTTCAGGTTTGTCTTAAGGTTCTGTGTTTCGTTAAGTGTGGTGAAGATGATTGCCCCGATTCTCCCGTTTGTAAGAGTAAGAGTGCTTTCCTTCATTTTATAAACGGTAGAAAGGAAAAAGGATGTCTCCGTTTCCTGGGTAAAAATATCGTAATTATTTTTAAAACGAAGATTGCTGAATGCTTCGGTAATATTAAAGAAATAATTTTGATTCACCGTTTCGTTGGAGTAAACAACAATGTTATTATCATGGTAGATAGCTATTTCAGCGCGAATTTTGCTCGAAAGTTCGTTTAAGAAGTTTTGCGAAATATTTTTTCCGTAAAGATAGGTCTCTCCTTTTGGAGTAGTACTTACATTAAAAAAGATGAGAGGATTGGAGGTTATAAAGTGGGATACTTTCCCATTCCTTTTGGGTAAAATAATTTCTTTGTTAATTGCAAGCGCTTCTTTAACAAAGGTGGAATCAGGATTTAATTTAATTACAAAATCAAGATTTTTATAAACCGAGATCGCTTCATTCGAAAATGATTTTTGTTCGTACTTGCTAAGAAATAAAGAAAACGCGTCCTCAACTTCTTTAGAAATTCCGTGGATGGAAAAGGCAAAGTCGTTTGTTGATGTAAGAAGATGTTTAGATTGTTGCGAGGTAAGCACATTGTACATGATACTGTAAAACGCGGAGCCGGAAGCTCCCAGGATTACCGCAACAATAACAATATTGATTAATATAATACGGTAATTGATTTTCATTCAATCGCTAATCTTTTTGTAAAACTTTTCTTATGGTGATGAGCAGTTCGTCGAAGTCATACGGTTTCGAAATAAAATCGGTTGCGCCCATTCGTGCGGCTTCCATGGCGCTTACAACATCCGCGTATGCAGTTAACACAATCACTTTAAAGGTCACATTTCTGGCTTTAAGTTCCCGAAGAACTTCGAAACCATCTTTTTCAGGCATTTTTAAGTCAAGTAACATTAAGTGAATAACCTCACGCTGGATATGTTCTAAAGCGGCATCCGCCGAAGTAACATATGACGCGTTGTATCCAATTTCCGATAATTCTTCTGCGAGCACCTTGCAAAGATTAAGGTCGTCATCAACAATTAATATCGTTTCCATGGCTCTCCTACTTTTCTTTATTTTCTGAATTGAACTGGTAGTATTTCACTTTGTTTTTATAATTATCATGTTCTTGCTTCAGTACATTTTCGCCATTCGGAAAAGCGAGACGCTCTCTTAAAGTGGGAACCAGATCAACTTTAACTACAATTGCCAATTCTTTTTTTGTAACGGTTTCTTTATCACTTCCGGTAAGATATCGTAAACCCAAAACCCACCACGGAAGATCTTTTAGAAACGGAATTCCAATGCGTTCGGTTTTGGTTTCATTTGAAAACAATCCGCCGATCACCGTCTCTTCTCCGTTAAGCATTAATACCTGGGTTTTTGCGTTCGTTTTTTGAATTTCAGTTGAAACCGTTCCGGGAAATCCGGTGCTGCGTTCAACTTCTAAGGTAAGCAACACATAATCAATTCCCTGGTCGTTATATATTCTTGGCGTAACCGTAATAATGGAACCGGTGTGAATAAAATTATCGGTAACATTTCCGGCAAAATCTTTTTGCTTAATCGAGAAATCCGAACCAACTTGAATTTTCCCTTCTTTTTTATCGCGGACGGTAATATTGGGGCTGGCAATAACCTCGCCCAATTTTTCGCTCTCAATAAACCTAAAAAGCGAGACAGCTTCTCCAAAAAAATTACCCGCGGAAAATGAACTTGTACTTGTAATAACCGCGTCGCTGGTTGTTCCGGTTGAATTAGAGGCGCTTGATGTATTTGCCGGTCCGGTAGTTGTTATACCGGTTCCTACGTCCATTCCTTTTTTGCTAAGCAGAAACTGCCAGTTGATGCCTCTTTCTCTTAACCCTTCAGTATCCATTTGAAAAAAGACCGCCGAAATTTTTACTTCTCTTGTGTTGGCATCTACAAAAACCTCATCTCCCTCTTTAGCAGTAGGATCGGGTCTTCTGTTTATAATGAAAATGTTTTCCTTCTTTTCGAGAACCAAATTGGCGTATTGTACAATAATAAGCAGCGCTTTTTCATACGGCATACTGGGAATTTCTACACCAATAGGGTCGGTTCGTTCAACGGTAGAAACAATTTTTCTTCCCGATTTCAGTTCACTTACTTTACTAAGCAGATCGATTGCGTTAGAAAAAGGAAGGTTTGCGGAAAGTGTAACAAGCTCATCAGGAGAAGTATATCCTTTAAAGTCCCGCTCCGATGGATCTTGTGCAAAGCCTAATTTACTTAGGGCAACTACAAGAATAAAAATAAATGTTTTCATAGAAATCTCTGGTTTCATTTTCTTAAAGATCTATCTAAATTTAAAACAACGGTTTCAACAATGCCGCCTTTGTTAAGAACAAAGGTAACTTTTTTCCATTTATAATCAATCGTGGTTAGGTAACCAAGATAAACCTCATCTCCCTCTATAAGTAAAAATGAGTTGCCGCGCGCGTCGGCAAGAAAAGCGCCGTCAGGCACAAGCGCCAGTAATTTGGCTCCCTGCACATCAAGCAAACTATTAATGTTTGGAGGAATTTCTGTACGAATGAGAGGATAAAAGATATCATAAACTCTTGGCGCTCTCAAATTATTTTCCGAATACGTGGCAGTTGCATATCTATCGTTCGAAGAAAAATAGACAGCCACATTCATCGTAAAGTTGATTAGAAATTCGGGCTCTTCGTTCTCCGGAGCAAAAATATAGTTACTCAAATTCAATTTAGTAACTTTTTTCAGTTCCTTACTCTCTTCAATACCATAAATAAGTTGGAAGAGATCGTTGAAAGATCCATACCCGCTAATCCGGTAATCGTAAAGAAAGAACTCTTTATCTGTATTGCGTGATAAATATTCAATATTAAATTTTGCTTTTTCAGAAAGTTTTGTACTCAGTTGATTAAGAAAATCAAAAAACTTTAACGAAGATAATTCTTTCGGAATATTAAATTTTCTTGAAGAAAGAATTGAATCTAACGTTATGGCTTTGAGCATTTTTTCTTTGAGCATTTTGTCAAGTACGTTCGGGTCATAACTTAACGCTTTCAACGAACCTAATTCCGCAGTCCTCTCTTTAATCGAGGGTTTTTGGAGAAAATAAATATAACCAAAACCCAAAAGAAGAAGTATAATGAGAACACCCAGAAGGGCAAAAGTATTTTTTAGTTTTCTACTCATGCAAAGCTTTCAGAAGTTCTTCTTTTCTAAGCGTTAACGTAAAGCGGAAAGCGTCTTTGTCACGAATTGCTTCGTAAGTAATATTTTGCAGCGTTGAGCTCGGTAAACCGGAAGCGAATTCAGTAAGCACTTTTCTGTTCATTGAATGTCCGTCAATGGTTACTACTGCGCTATCGGGGAGTACAATATTTCGCACCCAAAATGATTTTTTCTTCCCGACAAAATCAGAAAGATTAAAGAGGAGTCTGTTCCAGATTCCCGTTCCTTTAGCGGCTGAGTCAAGTATAGCTTGGGTTTGGCCAAAATTATTGATCCGAGCGGTTAAATTATCTATCTCCATCAGCGTAGAAAGATTTTGTCTTTTCAGTTCGGTTTGAAATTGAATTTCGCTCTTTAATTTATTTATCTCTATTTGTTTTGTTAAAATGTTTGTAGTTAGATAAAACGCAGCAACAAAGAGAAGCGGCAGCACAAGGTAGCCATGCCAGCCGAATTGAAAAATCTTTTGCTCTTCTTTTATATACTTGGGCAGAAGATTAATTCCCGTTGTCTCTTTTGAGAGTTCATCTAAATATTCTATTGCCGCGGCAAAAGGAACGCTAAAAGAAGATATCTTAACCCTGGCGTCTTCGCTTAAAGAGGAAACCTCCACATTGTCAAAATCAAGTTTACTTACGTTCGCTTCAGGGAATGTACCGTAAAAAGAGAGAATTAAATTTTCCGAATCATCTTCACCGCACACCACAATGTTATCGAGGTTGGGAATTCCACCGTTCTCCATCTCAAGTAATATTTTAGAAAAGTAGACATCGTAAGTGTGGAGATTTGAAGTTCCCAGATCCAACGTGGCGCCAATGTGTTTTAATTTTCTTCCCTGGAGAAAGATGAGTTTGCTGTACTCTTTTCCGATGTAAACGATAAGAGAATAATCATCGGGGAAAAATTTTTTCTTTTTTGCTACATAATAAGCGAGAGAAAGCTCAGCTGATTTTACGGAAATTAATTTATAAACTCTTTTTCCGTTATACCTTGCCAGGCTATTGATCATCTTGAAACAAGGAACGTCTTGAGCCAAGAATGAAGCGATGGCGCCTCCATCCGAAAGAGGAGTTAGGCCTACATTGTTACGGTCAAAAGGGCGGTCGGACTGAATGATAGTGTCTTTCAGCACATCCGTGGAAACCATTGTCTCGGTAAGGCGCTTAGGTACTAACTGATAAAAGAGAGATGGTTCGGTAAGCACAGGAATAAATTCACACGTGTTTAATTTTATCCCCCTCATTTCAGCGTTCACTAAGCTTTCAAATACTCCGCCGGATGAAAAGCCCTGCATGCTTAAATTTGTCCCGCTCCCCGAATCAATTTGGATTCCGGCTTCATCGGAAATCATTTGGACAGATTCAGCCTCAAGTTCCCCCCCGGAATGGGTTGAACCCAACACATCAACTGAAGCTGCCCGGAGAATTTTTATTTGATCATTCTCTTTTGTAACAACAACAATCTTAGAGTCGGTCCCTTCACAATATAAACAGACTAAGGGTTTCATTTTTATGCCGAAAGAATTTGTTGCATTCTGGTTTTGTTGTTGGCAAATGCCATTGCTGAATCTAAACTAATTTTCTTCATCAAATATAACCGCTTTAAATCTTGTTCCAAAGTGTTCATCCCCATTTGTCCGCCTTGATTAATCATCATATAGATTTCGCTGGTATTATTATTTTTAATTGCGGCTCTTACGTTAGAGTTAACAATTAAAACTTCCTTTGCAAGAGCTAGTTTTCCGTTAACCGTAGTTACTAATTTTTGTGAAATAACCGCGGTTAAAACATCAGCTAAACGGTTACGTATGCGGTCTTGTTCAGATGGATGGACTTCGGCAACAATTCTATCAATTGATTCAACCGCCGAAGAGGTATGCAAAGTTGAGAAAACTTTATGTCCCGTATCGGCAACTTCAAGCGCCGCCATAATGGTATCAGGGTCTCTCATTTCTCCAATAACAATAATATCCGGATCTTGTCTTAACGCTTGGGTAACCCCTTCTTTAAAACTTAAAACATCTTTTCCAACTTCGCGATGTTTAACGATCGACTTGTCCGACTTATGCACATACTCGATCGGCGAAGAGATAATAACGATATGTGTTGCATCAATTTTATTATGATAATCAATGATGGCATCAAGCGTTGCAGATTTACCGGAACCGGTAATTCCTGTTATAAGCGTTAAACCATATTTAAAATATTGATGGCTTAATACTTTTGTTAATGCAGGATGAAACTCGTATGACTCAAAGGTGCGCGCACGTGACGCGATAGCGCGCATATTCAATGTTATATGATCAAGATCGAAATAGCAAGTTGCTCTGAATCTTACATTTTCCATTTTACGTTCGTAAACAAAGGTATAACTAAAATCGATACTCTTTGTCACCATCAAATAACGCCGTTGGTTTTCGTTGAGCATACTCAGGATTAATATAGCCGATTCATCCAACGTAAATTTAGGAAGATCAACAACCCGTTCTTTTTTTCCAAAGATTCTCATCCAGGTAAATCCTTCGCTTCCATGCCCGCCAAATTCAATATCGGAAGCTTCGCGTTCAATCATTAAAGTTAAAACTTTAACCATGAATTTCTGCATTAGAATTCTGTCGTCACTGCTGAACTGAGAAAATTTTTCAACGAAATAACCGATGCGGTCGTGCCCCAAAAGCATAGCGGGCACGTTTATAAGAAATTTAGATAGAATCTTTTTTAAGTCATCAATCATGGTTTACTCTTCCATTGTTCCTGCAATTACTTCTTCAAATGAGGTGATCCCGAGTTTTACTTTTTCAATACCGCATTCACGCAAATTTAGTGTTCCGTCTTTTTTGGCCTGGTCACGAATTTTTTCTTCATCAACCGATTCACCGGAACGAAGAATAATTTGCTTTAATGCCGCCGTAAAATAAAGCGCTTCGTGAATTGCAACTCTTCCTTTATAACCTGAACCGCTGCATTTTTCGCATCCCTTTGCTTCATAGATGGTATAGTTTTTCCATTCATCCACGTTAAGCCCCAGTGTTTTCATCATCACTTCATCAAAGTTCGCCATTTTTTGTTTACAGTTTGAACAGAGACGTCTGATCAAACGTTGAGCAACAATAATATTAATTGCATATGCAATTAAGAATGGTTCAATTCCCATTTTGTACAGACGGGCAACAGCACTCGGCGCATCGTTGGTGTGCAAAGTTGAAAATGTTAAGTGTCCGGTATTCGCCAATTTAATAGCGACTTCAGCAGTTTCCTTATCGCGCATTTCACCAACGAGAACAATATCGGGATCGTGACGCAAAATGGAACGGATAGCTTGTTCAAAGTTCATTTTTACGCCAATCTTTAATTGACGCGCTCCCTCAATAACATATTCAACAGGATCTTCTACCGTCAAAACATTTACCGTTGGATCAATTACTTGATACAATGCGGCAACTAATGTTGTTGATTTTCCGCTTCCCGTTGGACCGGTTAAAATTACCATTCCCTGCGGTTGGCGGATAGCTTTTTCAAAAGCATCATTAGCATAACCGGTAAGTCCCAGCAGCTTTAAATCCTTTACAACTTTTCGGTCGTCAAGAATTCTTATTACCACGCTTTCAAATTTGTTTTTAAGTTCCGTTCCAACCATCGGTAATATTGATACTCTGAAACGAATGATGTGTCCGTCAATCTCGCGCTGAATAAAACCATCCTGCGCTTTTTCTCTTTCAAAACGATCCATTCCCCTTGAACGATCTTTTACAACGGCTAGCACAGCTTCGGGCGAAGTATTCTCCTGGGTATGCCAGATCTGCAAATTTCCATCGATACGAAACATAATTGAAGTTGTTTTTGCATCTGAAGGAACGATATGAATATCACTTACCCCTTTGCGTGTGCCTTCAACAAGCGCGGCTTCAATTAAATTGATCAGCGCGCTTTTGTTGATCTCGGCTTCTATTTCTGCTTCATCATCACTTTGCTCCTGATGATCGTCTATCGCAAAATCGGAAGGCATTTCTTCAAGTTTTTTTAAGAATTCATTTTCAGGAGGAAAGAGTTTTTCTGCAAGTTTATCGAAGTCTCGCTGCCGGATGAACATCACTTCGTACTTTTTTGCGTTAAGCCCGAAAGCGATTTTAGGAATGTTTCTTTCCGTAGGATCAATCGAGGCAAGAAGCAATTTATCTTTTTGGCGCTCATCATACATGAAAGGAATAACTTTTACCTGAAGCATGAGCTGCTTCATTGTATCGCCGGCGCCAAGAATTGTTTGTTTAATAAATTCCAATCTTTGCGGAGTGAGTACATCAGGGGTAGCTTCTACCTCTCTGAACGCGTAAAGGTTAGCAACTTCCTTAAAAATTACATCGTGGTCATATTTAAATTCTTGAACTAAGATCTGTGCGAGATTCTTTTTGATCTTGTTTGTATCGTTCGCCTTCATGGTAAGCGCTTGTTCAAGAACGGTTGTGTCGATAATCCCTTTCTTAAAAAGGATGTACCCGACTTTATCGGTAAGTTCTAAATTAGCGTCCATAACTTACATCCCGGGCATTTTTGGTTTAACGGTAGCTGTTTCAGCTGAAACCAAGGTTAACGCGATCATTACTATCATAATAACCATTGAGATAATTACCTGGATTAATTCAATGATATTTTTCAATTTATGTACGGTTTCGCTCTCATAATAATTTGCCAACTGAAGCGCTGTATTTTTAATTGTACCGGTCTCTTCACCTGAATGAAATCTGGAAAGAGCGGTGTCTGTAAAAACTCCGGTTTGCGTAAATGCATCCGTTATACCCGTTCCTTTTTTTATCATAAGCGGAATAGCAATACTTTTAATTTTATTTTCAAAGTAAGAGTTTCCGCTTGCTTCAGCGGCTATTCTAATCGGTTCAATGCTCTCGGCTGAACCGCTGTAAAGAGTATAGAAAACACGGCAGAAAACCTCAATGGTGGTTTTATGAATTAAATTTCCTACGATAGGCATTTTTATGAGCATACCGTCAAGCACCATTTTGCCTGCTTTTGTCCGGAAATAATAGATGAGTGAAATAACAGGAATAAACATTACTGATAAGATGATAATTATATTATCTTTTAATAAATTACTGAAATCAAGCGTAAAAGCAGTCATCGGAGGCAAAGTGATACCAAACCTCAAAAATAAATTTGCCGTTTCAGGAAAAATATAACCAACATAATAAAGTACCGCCAACATTAAAATGAATACGGTGACGAAGGGACTGATCAAAGCGCTTTTTAAACTCTTTTTAAATTCCTGCTGACGTTCAAGAAATTTTGCGGTTGCTTTGTAAATTTCCGTCATGTTACCGCTTTTAGAAGCCAACCCAAGCATGTATGAGGTAAACTTTCCGAAGACCGCTTGGTACCGCATAAAAACCGCTTGACTATCAGTTCCCTTTTTCAGCTCGCTATTAATATCTTTTAAGGCTTCGCGTAGTGTTTTGTTTTGCGTATCGTTAATAAGAAGGGTAAGAATTTCTCCGTACGGAAGTTTTTGATCAAGTAGTTCCGCGCTGATTTTAACAAAATTTACAATATCAAGTGTGGGAGGTTTGGGATTAAAATCTAAAAGAACTTTGTTTACTGATATTACTTCGTAATTAAGTCTTGTTAACGCATCAATAACTTCGTCTTTACTAAATGCTTTTTGTGAACCTTTAATAGGTTTATCATTTCCCTTTTTTGCCTTATAGAGAAATGTCACCTTCTTTTCAATCGATTTGATCTGAAGTTGATTTTTCTCGGCGAGATTTTTTATCTTTTGCTTTACTTCTCTAGCCGAATCGGCAGTAATTGCACCGGTTATAGGCTTTCCAGCGCTATTGGTTGCCGCAAATCTATATTCTACCATAAAAATTTTTGCCAGTTAATATTAAAAGCATTATTTGACTGAAATATACCAAATAAAAATTACATTAATAAAACCTTTTTTATACGGCAGTTCTAATTTTTACTGAAGCACTGATGTAGATGATTGAACAGAGTTTGGCGTTGCGATAGTGGTTACTTGATATGATCTCCCTTCCGGGTCTTGTTCATTTCCTACTCCGGTGATAGTAACTGAACTTTCAGTAACATTTGAAACGGTATAAGTTCCATTCTCGTTCTGTACTAATTCTTCCGGAAGAGTATACCCCACAAACGAGCCGCCCCCGCCACTTAACATTCTCGGTAATTGGTAATAGTGTTGAGCATTTGCTACTAAACTCAGGGTGTCGATGTATACGGCATCTCTGTTTGATTCAAGTGCGTTTACATCAAACAATTTAACAACAATAACAATTGCCAACCCAATGAGTATCACTCCGACAAGAAGTAGTAGTAGTTGTTGTTGTCCCATATTTCTATTTATTAATTAAGTAAGAAATTCATTAAGCCGTTGCTTAAAGTTTTTTATAAATTTTTTCAGAAAAAGATATTCTTGATAACTTCATTTAGTACTGACATTTTCTAAATACTCGTAATATTTTACGCTGTCTTAAATTTTTCCCTTGTCCTCTCTCTATCTTCTTTTTTTTATCACCGAGTATAATTACAAATGTTGAACAATTGCGATAACCATGACACCAATACCCACCAACAATAAAAGTAGTTGTTGTTTGCGCGTTTATTTACTCTAAAAATAAAAAAAGGATTGCTTTCACAATCCTTTTGAAAAAAAACTAGTTATTCTATTCTAGAGCCGGAGTAGCCGTAGAAATTGCGCTTGGCGTTACGGTCGTAACTGCTTTGTATGATTTTCCAGCTGAATTTTCAACGACACCAACGCCGGTGATTACTACACTCTGTGCAGCAACAACTGCAGTGTAAGCTCCGTTTGCTGTTGAAGCAAGGTTTGTAGGAATGGTAAACCCGGTAAAGGTATTATTTCCACCACCTAATTCGGTTGGTTTTTTGTAAAATTGTTGCGCTAAGGCAGCAAGATTCATGTTGTCTGCAACTACCGCATCTCTGTTTGCTTCAAGTGAACTTGCACTGAAAAGATTGATACCTACTACAATTGAGATACCTACGATGATTACACCGAGAACAATGAGTAATAATTGTTGTTGTCCCATTTTATGAACTCCTTTTTGATTAGTGATAATTAACTTCGTTGATAAAAGAGCAAGATTAGTGCCATCTCATAAAAAGAGTTGTTATCAATGATTTTAGAAAATAATATTAGTTTGGAGAAAGTTAAAAATTACCATAATGTAATTATTACCTGTAATAATTACTGATTGCTCACTCTGTTTTTGGATGAAATATTAAAATCCACCCTTATTAACACTTATATTTAGCTGAATGGGGATCAATATGTAAATTCGGTGTTGTTTGGCTTCGTGGTACATAATTTGAGCTATTTAATAAAAAAAGCTGGCTTTATGAATACCGGACAATCTATGTTAACATTATTAGCAATGATGATGTTGACTCTGCTTTCCGTAAAAATGAATAGTTCACTGTTGCAAACGCAGGAAACTATGCAAAATTCCAAATTTGGTTTGGCGGCGATTTCCCTTGCAACTTCTGTAATAGAAAATGCTAACAAACTTGCCTTCGATGAAATATCAGTAGATAGTTCCATTACCTCTACCACCGTATTAACATCCATCGGCCAATTGGGAGTTGATGGAGTTGAGCATGCCAATAAACCACCGGACTTTAACGACTTTGATGATTATAACAACTATGAATATGACGAAAGAACGTTGGCTTCGGCGTATTATCACATTTCATGTAAGGTGTGTTACGTAAACCCGACAACCCCAAACGTTGCCGCAACTTCTCAAACCTTTCACAAAAAGTTAACGGTCTCCGTCTCAAGCGTTTCTATGCAAGATACCGTAAGGATCAACACGATATTCAGTTATTGGTATTTTAGGTAGAGGCGGCGATGGGTTATTCAACAATACTGGATATTATCGGAGCTTTCGTTATCGGCGGAATTTTGCTTCTCACTCTCTTTAGAGTAAATGACAACACGGTGCAAAATTTCTTCTACTACAATTCTGATTTTATTTTGCAACGGGATCTTGTTGACATTATTTTAATTGTTGAAGGTGATTTGAGACGAATAGGGTATTGCGATAATCCGGATAATCTTGTTCCTCCAAATCAAACTATTTTGTCTGCCGACTCGAACTCCATTTCATTTGTAACTGATTTACACAGAACCGGCAAACTCGATACCGTCGAATACAGAACCGGAACTCCGGACGATTTATCCGAAACTCCTAATCCGCGAGACATCCCACTCTATCGGGTAATAAACAATGCCAACGCGGAAAGGTCGGTAACCGGAGTTGTTACGGAATTTCATCTTGTTTATTTCGATGCTTTGGGAGATTCTATACCGCTTCCCATTAGTAGTCCGGGAGAAATTCAGACAATGGAGCTATCAATTAAAGTTGAAAACGCTTCCGCCTACAATCAGAATTATTCAAATGCTTACTGGCGGCAAGTAAGATTAGCATCAAAAAATTTAAGAAGCAGATGAGGTAGAATTATGTTTGGAAGAGCATCCGTCTTTTTAGTACTTGGTTTCAGCGGCATTTTATTGCTGTACACACAAAATCTTTTTAGGTTCAGTTCAGATTCCGTTGATGTTTATACTCAATACTACACCAATACCATGGCGGAAAACATTGCTTCAAGCGCCGCGAACCTGGCATGTAATAAGTTTTTCTTGAATCCAACGTGGACCTCCGGTTATTCCAACGTTTCTTTCAACGGTGGAACGTTTAGCGCGTCGGTTTCTAGTATCTCTTCCAACAGAAAAAAAATAACGGCAACCGGAACTTACAACGGGATATCTAAATCAGTTGAAGTAATATTTCAGCCCTCAAGTTTTGCTCGTTTTGGATATTACGGCGCTATAATGCCCGGCAATCTTTATTATGTTACGGGAGATACCGTCTCCGGACCGATGCATGTTCAAGGGAAATTAAATGTTTGGGGAAGACCTGTATTTACAGGAAAAGTAACAACCAAAAGCGGATTGAAAAAATTCGATGCTGCAACAGACCCCCAATTTCTTGGCGGTTATGAAAGCGGAGTAGATTTGCCGCTGCCAACTACGCTAAACACAGTTTCTGCGGATGCGGCATCCGGTGGAAGAATTTTTTCCGAAACCGATGTTTGGCTTACATTTAATGCAAATGGTTCAGTTGATTACAAAGTTGGCGCTTCGGGAACGTGGACAAACGCTATGCTCTCCACTTTTGCTCCAAACGGTGTTATTGCTGTTACCAAGGGAAATCTCCATGTAAAAGGAACGGTGAAAGGGAAAGTAACACTTGGCGCATCGTTAAGTTCGGGAGTTTCAAACGGAAATATTTATCTTGATGATGATATCGTTTATGACACCGATCCTTCGAATCCCAACTGCCCCGACATGCTTGGGCTTGTAGCCACAAATAATGTGATCATTACAGACAACGCGCCTAATAAAAGTAATATTGTTATTAACGCTTCAATTTTTTCACTAAAGGGAGGATTGAAAGCTGAAAATTACAGCACTATTCCTTATTGCGGTTCGATTCAATTAACCGGAGGACTTATAGAATATCAGGCACAAGCTACCGGAGTTTTTAATCCCTATACAGGACAAATAACAAACGGATTCAATCAAACAATTCATTTTGATGAAAGATTTATGACTCAC
>Ga0209211_10006180_pt1 | contig 17489 bp, 18 predicted proteins | sample RifGroA2_FD_183992 | JGI IMG/M metagenome (GOLD analysis project Ga0209211, IMG submission 183992) | Groundwater microbial communities from Rifle, Colorado, USA - Groundwater A2 (SPAdes) (version 2) | ecosystem: Environmental > Aquatic > Deep subsurface > Groundwater | place: Rifle, Colorado... | reverse complement strand
GAACTGCTTTCTCAGTAGACAACTACAATGCGTGAATTACCAATAGTGACCAGATTGCCGTTAAGACCTCTTATTTGCACCCTGATGGTCAGATTACCGCTAAAAGGATTGAGTTGGCCGGACTGAACTTGTGAAAGGGAGGTAGATGGTGTGGTTATATCACTTCCGGTGACCCCGATGCCGTGTGTAGCATCGTAGAGGCGCGCGTACGCGATCCTATCAGTCGAATCAGTGCTAAGATTTGTTTGAAAATAGTAGGATTTTGCTCCGGGGTAGTTACCTTTGTTGAATGTAAATTCAGACCCGGGAATGGTGTACCAATCATTGTAAACCTGTGTTGATCCACTAGTCTGAATGGAGATTGACGATTCTTTTTGCGAAGGAGCAACCGCAGACTTACTTTTATTAATAAGGTTAACACAGGCGACAGGACAAATATTACCGGTAATTGGCGCTGGTGTAACAGACGGTGAGGGCAGTGGCGCAGCGGTAGGACTAGAAACAACAAGTAGAGGCGGGGAAACCACCATCGTCGGATTGACAATATTAGGTAGATTTATCTGTGCTGCTCCGGGTTCTGGTTGGACTTTTGAATTTAAAACCAAAGATTTGTTTTGGATCAGAAAAAAATCAACAATAACAATGTTCGCCCCAAAAATGAATAAAATAAGTATCAAAATAAAGCGAGGGATATATGAATTTTCCATGGATACCTTCTAGTATCAAAGTATCATTGCTCAAATAAAGTTGCAAGAAACTTGTATTCGTCTTTTCTTCGGTTTATGATTATATCTGTATGGATACCCGACCACTTGCCGACAAATTAAGACCTACCAACCTTGATGAATTTGTCGGACAAGAAAAGATTGCCGGGAAGCAGGGAATAATCCGTAAACTCCTTGAGTCCGGAAACATTAGCTCTTTTATTTTCTGGGGTCCGCCGGGAAGCGGAAAAACAACCCTGGCGAGAATTATTGCTAACACGCTCTCGGCACGTTTTTTTGAATTTTCAGCCGTAAACACTTCAATTAAAGATGTCGAGAAAGTCATCGGGCAGTCACGAACAAGGCTAACCGAGGGCGAACAGTTGGGTTTGGGACAAAGAGTTGGGGAACAGCAAGGGCAGAAGACAATCGTATTTATTGATGAGATTCACCGGTTTAACAAGGCGCAACAAGATTCCTTTCTGCCATTTGTAGAAGATGGAACGATTATTCTTATCGGGGCAACCACAGAGAATCCATCATTTGAAGTTATCGGACCACTCCTATCGCGCAGCCGAGTGATAGTTCTAAATCTACTTGAGCCAGGCGACTTAAAGAAGATTTTAGAAAGGGGCCTTGAGGAACTTCATCGGTCAATAAACGATGACGCGGCCGATTTCTTAATTACTTCTGCTAATGGTGATGCTAGGACGCTACTGAACACCCTTGAGCTTGCTGATCAACTGGTGGTACACAAGAAATCCCTGACTCTTCCTATTATTAAACAAGCGCTGCAGAGAGAGTCACTTATTTATGATCGAGCCGGTGAAGAACATTACAACACAATTAGCTCGTTTATTAAGAGCATGAGGGCGTCTAATGTTGATGCTGCCCTCTATTATTTGGCGCGGATGGTTGAGGCAGGAGAGGATCCTCTCTTTATCGCTCGCAGGATGGTTGTTTTTGCCAGTGAAGATATCGGAATGGCCGATCCTCAAGCCTTACAAGTCGCCAACGCCGTTTTCAGGGCTTGTGAGACCATAGGATACCCCGAATGTCGGGAAAACCTAGCTCATGGCGCTGTGTACTTAGCCAAAGCCCCCAAGGATCGCTCTGCCTATGAAGCGTACATGGAGGCACTGGAAGACGTTAAAAGATACGGGAATTTACCCATCCCTCTTCATATCCGCAACGCACCGACTAAACTGATGAAACAGCTGGGTTATGGCAAGGACTATCAGCCATACACGAAGGAGAGTTTATTACCCGAAAAATTAAAGGGAAAGAAGTACTACCCCGGCTAAAAATGGCTAGATTATCAAATGTATAAACCGCGAAAAATAAAGCCAAGTGAGTTAAAACTTCAGCAAAATCCTCGGAAGACCATAAGAAAGGTGGGTAATGAGCTGACTGTAATCAAGAAGAATGTAGAAATAATTGATGAAATTGTGGTCAGGGCAGGATTTGTACTTGATACCTTGTTGGGTTGTGAACCTAACGACGTAAACACATCACATCCCAAGATTGGACTACAGCTGGTGGGTTGAGATAAACTGGGAGGGAGTGAAATCTGCCCCTAAATTAAGCCCGGATCAGGTCGGGGAATTGACCGACCGGCGGGACACCACTGATTCCCTGCCCGAGTTTAAAAAGATTCAGTCCATCCTGCTTTTAAACGAAGGTGATAAACCCGAATTCATTACCAAAATCACCGGACTCAAAAGAAGTCGGATCTTTGGTTTACGCAAAGCGTATTTAACCTTAGGACTTAAAGCCGTAGCCTCCCGTCCCCGCCGGGTCTTCCAGCTGTTAACCCGAAAACAAGTAAAAGAAGTTGAGAGTTGGTTGGTTACCAAAACTCCATCTGACTTTGACTACAACAGTCCCTTTTGGACCACCTTAATATTGGCTGATTTGGTGTGGTCAAAGTTTAAAGTCAAATATCAGTCTAAGACTTCATATTACCTGCTGTTTAAGCGGGTCAAGTTTACCTTTCATAAACCCGGGAGAGTCTTTGAAAGACGGGATGAAGCTGAAGTGGCCAAGTGGAAAGTTGAGGCTGAAAGTGCCATACACAAAGTCTGGAATGATCCCAGTACCGTCATTCTGGCAGCCGATGAAATGATCCTGTCTACTCAAACCACTTTCCAGAAAATCTGGCTACCGGCCAACCAGTTTCCCAAAATCCAAATCAGCAATACCCGGAAGAATAAAAGCCTTTACGGATTCTTAAATATTAAAACCGGGGTGGAACATGCCTTTGTTACTGATTGGCAAAATATGCACGTTACCGCCAAAGTTCTGGGCCGGATACGAAAGATTTACCCCGGACGGGAAATCCTACTTCTCTGGGATAATCCCGGTTGGCACCGGGGATCAAAGGTTACCGAGTACATCCGAAAAGACAAACATATCCGGGTCCTGTATTTTCCCAGATATTCCCCGGAAGAAAACCCCCAGGAGCATGTCTGGAAAGAAGGCCGATCTAAAGTCACCCACAACCAATTCATCTCCAACATCGACCAAACAGCCAAAGATTTTGCCACTTACTTAAATGGCACTAAATTCAGATATACCCTCCTGGGTTTTAGTCCGATTTAGGGATGTGAGGTATATAGATCTATTTTACTCTCTTAAAAAGTGGAAACATAAAGATTGGCCCGGGTGTGAGTGTACAAAGATCAACGGCCTTATTACCAAGCTGAAATTACCTACATTTGATTCTCGCAAGATTGACTTAGGACATATTTTAGAGGGTGAGATCTATTTTTCGCCGATAGAAAAAACAGTGGGGCCGTTTTCGCATCATATTGATGTCCCGGACATGCTTTGTATTGATTCTAACGGAAACTTATGGGGGAACGATGAGGCACTACATTTTATTAATAATAAAATAGGTGAAATCCGATTTGATGGATGGATTCAGCATCCTTACTTTCCTTATAGCCCGGAGGATCCTTTCTACGGTAACTATGTAGCTTTTTATACTTATCAAATTTTGAGGGAACTTAGAATGATATATACCAAAAATTATAAAGCTGTAGGTCCAAATATGAAGCTGTTTTTCCAGGTTAGCCAACCAATTATCAAAGCAGCGATAAAGGACGAAAAGGTTAGGGATTACATAAAAAAGAGAATTAAGCTTAAAAATCCCGTGATGAACCTTGATAGGTATAATAAAGCATTGAATGTCGTTAAAATATCAAAACAAAGGGAGTATTTGAAAATGATTAAGCACTTTCTTTAATGATTTATTAAAGCTCTATGTCATTTGTTCGCTCCTTTATCGCAATAGACCTGGCCGAAGAAACTAAGGCAAAGATTGGTTTATTTGAAGATCGATTACGCAATCTATCACATCCTGTCCACTGGGAAAGTCAAGAGAATTTTCATATAAACCTTCTGTTCTTGGGAGACACTCGCACAGCAACTCTGGGTTTAATTTCGGCGGCATTAAAATCGGAAATAAAGAAACGCCCCTTTGAGTTGGTCCCGGGTCATCTGGATTACCTGTACAAAAAACACGGTGATTCGATAATATACGTTTCCGTGGAAGGAGAAGTTAAGAAGCTGAAAGAGTTACGAGATCAGGTTTGTCGTTGCGTTGAAAGGGTCACGAAATATGATGCACCAAGCAGATTTTTGCCGCATATTACAATCGGTCGGATAAAGCCATACATCGGTCAGCAAGAAAAGAAAAATATTCTCTCAGATATCATCAAGTATCAGCCAAAACGTTTTGCGCCTTTTGTTGTTGGGGAAGTGAGACTAATGCAGACAAACAATTTGGATGATGCCGGTCATCGCTACGCGACCGTAACGAAAGTCACTTTTGGTTCTTAGGGAATTTTGGCTAAAAATCGCAATATAATATTCATCATGAGTTCGGTCAAAGATTTTTACACAAATAGCGCGCTATATGAATGGCAAAGGCTGTCTAAGGATAATTATCACTCGTTGGAGTTTTTGACAACGTTTCGTAGCCTGAAAGAGTACCTACCATCAAAAGGTCACATCATTGACGCCGGAGGGGGACCCGGGAGATATACAATCGAGTTAGCTAAGCTTGGGTATGATGTAACCCTTTTAGATTATACCCCGGCACTTTTAGAAAAGGCGAAAAGAGAAATTGGTCGAGCTAAAGTAAAAAATAAGGTAAAGCAAATAGCGGAAGGATCAATAACGGATCTTTCCCGGTTTTGGGATAACAGCTTCGATGCGGTTTTGTGTCTGGGGGGACCAATGTCGCATCTTAAAGGGGCGAAAAATAGACGAAAAGCAGCTTCTGAATTAGTAAGAATAGTTAAGCCGGGTGGTTTGATCTTCGTTTCTGTAATCGGGCGGTTATCGATAATGATTGATATATGTCTTAGGTGGCCGGAAGAAATTGACATGACCGATCATTTTCGTGAGATTTGGAGAAATGGTGAAGATAACCACTTTCACCAAAATTCATACGCTCATCATTATTTACCTGAGGAGCTAGAAGCATTATTTAAAGACGAACACGTGGAAATCTTAAATAGGATTGGGCTAGAGGGCCTAGCTCATGTACCCAAACAAACGAATGCTTTGGCTAGGAAATTTAATAATGCCTGGACAAACTGGCTGGAAGCCCATTGGCACTACTGCAACCATCCTTCTGTTTACGCCACAAGCGGCCACATGTTACTGATAATGAGAAAAAATAAGACTACTGATGGAGAATTCTGAAACCTTTATCGCCTAAGAAACCGTTGACTTCGGGTTTTACCTGTTCTCCGTCGACGAGTTGGGCCGGATAAAGTGTAAACTGGCCGAATTTATCGTTGACATAGTCCATAGTTTTTAAAATCTCGTGGCGTTTTTGGTCTTTTGGAAGAAGGCTGGTTTGAGAATTTGGAGAGAGGAGGCTGACGTAGATGCCGACAAACCTAACAGGGTTAGGCCAATTAAGGCTTTTAAAGAGTTGTTCACATACTTTGGCAATTAGTAAACCGTCAGCGGTAGGGATTTTAAAAGTTTTATGGTTCCATGCTCCTTGGTCTGCGCCTCTTATCGAGAGGCCGATGAGCCGACCGACAAGCTTCATTCGGCGAAGTTTCCAGGCGGTTTCTTCGGAAAGGTTGCGAATATATTGATTAATAACGCGCAGATTATAAGTATCGGCAAAAAGTGTGTAGGTACGGGAGACAGACTTTTGAGCGGAAATTTGGTCAGGAGTGATAACTGAATCCTTTTTATTGTAAGAAACTGAGTTGATATCCTCCAGATCGCCGTAGGCCATTCTTCTAAGAACGGCGGGCCAATGAGAACCGAGTTGGGCTTGGACAGTGGAATCAGGCAGTTGTCTTAGTTGAGAAAAGTTTCTAACGCCCATACTGGAGAGTCGTTTTTCAAGACGCCGGCCGATACCACACACTTCGACAAGCTCGGTGCTTAATAGGATGTCGTCCTTATTTTCGGGGGTAATAACAAAAAGTCCGTCGGGTTTATTCTTCTTGGAAGCCAATTTAGCCAAAAATTTGTTGTAAGAAATGCCTACCGAGCAAGACAACCAATCGCCTATTTCTTTTTTTATCTGTTGTTTAATCTCCAGAGCGACAATGACAGCGCCGCCAAAAAGATGCTCAGAGCTGGTGACATCCATAAAGAGCTCATCTATGGAAAACATCTCAACAAGTGGTGTATAGCGACGACAAATATCAGCAAACCTTTTAGTCACATAAAAATATTTTTCCATGTCTGTCGGGACAAGGATAATTTTTGGACAAAGTCTGCGAACATCAGAAAGTGGCATTCCCGTCTTAACGCCGTATTTTTTGGCTTCTTAGGAAGCAGCGATAACGCATGTTCGGCCTACAGCCTTAATAACACCGACGGGTTTCTTGCTGTTCGACGGTAGCAAAATAACTGTCCATATCGAGGCAAAGGATGGTACGGTTATTGGGTCCGAAGCTATGACAATTTTTAATTTTGAGCCCGCCAGGCGGTGAGGTAGGCTTTAAGTCTTTATCCAAATTTTAACTCCTAAAATTAAATCTAGCTTCCTGGTAGATAGGCTTTAGTTAATCTCCAAATGAATGTTTTTAGGTTAAATTCAAGTTCATAGGCGGCCGTTTCACCCAGGGCAGAATAGTAAAGAAGAACAGTTAAGCCTTCCTGCTTGCGGAAGGAAAAGTTAAGTTTTTTTAAAGGATAATCTTTTTGCTTCCAGGTGAAGCCTTGGGGAATTAGAGAGCCTTTCGAAAATTTAGCGTAAACGTCAATTTTGTCGCCGATAGCTTGGATCATAGAGTTCTTATTACAAGATATCCGAAGAATACCCGAATGTCAATACGTTAATTTAAAAACTGGGGACTTTCATAAACCAAGCTGATGGACCGCTACGGTGCTTTTCGAAACTGATCTATAATTTACACTAGTATATGATCGGAGCGAATGTTTCAGCCGCCGGGGGACTGATAAATGTCTTTAACCAAGTAGAAGCGTGGTCACTAGAATCGTGCCAATTTTACGTAAAACCTTCTCGCAGCTGGAAGGGAGAGATGGTGAGAGAAGAAGTAGCGGTAGCGTTTAAAGAAAGACGAAGGGGGAGTACCATTAAGTCTATCTTGGGTCATTCGGCCTTAATTCACAATCTTGCGGGAGAAGAAGAGATTCGAAGAAAGAGTGTTGCGGGAATACGTTTGGAATTGGAGATTGCGACCGCCCTGGGGATTGAACAGTTGGTAGTCCATAGCGGATATGGATCACTTGATATGTTAAAAAAAGGCCTCAATGAAGTTTTTTCCAAATATTCCGGCAGTGCCAGACTTTTACTTGAGGTCAGTTCCGGACAGAAGGACAGTCGTGGCGCAAATATCGAAGAGTTGGTTAAAATCATGCAAGAGTTTAAGGAGGCAAAGTTGGGAGTCTGTCTTGATACCTGTCATTTATTTGCCGCCGGTTATGATATTCGGGATCAAAGGGTATTCACAGAGATAATAAATGCTACAAAGGAGTATTTGGGTGCAATCCATCTGAATGATTGCAAAGGTAGGTTGGGCAGTCATTTGGATCGCCATGATCACATCGGAAAGGGCATGATTGGCAAAAAAACATTTAGAACCTTAATAAGATCAATGACCGAGCTGCATATCCCTAAAGTTCTAGAGATTCCAAAACCCGCAGAAATGATGGCACAAAACCTGAAAGTGATCAGAAGTTTTTTAGTTTAAGGTCGGTTTACCATGGTTAAAAGGTTTGCATTATTAGGGTTCTTACTTTTAGTTCCGCTGGGTTTATTAATCATATACATATTAACCAATGAACCAAGATTACTATCAGCTGAAGCTCCAAAAGTATTAAGACCGCTCCAGAGATATTCATTTAATAGCTTAAGAAAAGAAAAATTTCCCGAAGTGGAAATTGAACTGGTTAAAATCGTCAACAAAAATGAAGCATTTACAACCTACGAATTCAAATTTTTCGCGTGGGGGAAAAAAATTACAGGACTGGCAAATATTCCTAATAATTCCAATTTCATAAAAACATCGGGGGCTAAACAAAAGTATCCGGTGATTATAATGCTAAGAGGTTATGTCGATGATAAGGTTTATTCTCCCGGAATGGGGACGAAGAGATCAGCCGATTTCCTTGCAAACAACGGCTTTATTACCCTGGCACCTGACTTCTTAGGCTATGGGGGTTCGGATAAAGCTTATACCAATGCGCTGCAAACGCGTTTTGACGCTCCAGTCGAGGTACTTAGTCTCATTTCCTCTATTGAATCACTTAAAAGTGCAGATTCTGAAAGAGTCGGCATTTGGGGGCACAGCAATGGGGGGCAGATTGCGATCTCCGTCCTGGAGATCGCCCATAAGCCATATCCTACTACCCTTTGGGCGCCGGTAACGAAACCCTTCCCGGAAAGTATCTTGTTTTATGCCTCCGAAATGCCGGATCGCGGAGAGTATTTAAGAAAAATCATCGGCGATTTTGAAAAGGACTATGACTCTCGGTTATATTCAATAACAGACAACGTAAAGTGGATAAATGCCCCTCTGCAATTACATCAGGGAACAAAAGATGAATCAGTGCCCATAGAGTGGTCAAATTCTTTCATCGCTCGTATGGCCTCTCTTAACAAAGATGTTAGTTATTATACGTACAACAATGAAAATCATAACTTTAATAGCGGCTCGTGGGAAAAAGCAATAAAGAGGGACCTGACCTTTTTCAAAAAATGGTTATTTTAAAATTCAAAGAGACATTTATAATAAACTCAAGGTGTCCAGATTTTCGGTTATTTTATTTATTGTAGCAGTTTTTTTATTAAGCCTCCCATTCTGGTTGAAGGAAAACGTAGAGTACTTCTCAGGGCAAGACTCCGTCAACACAAAGTCACAGACCGGAAACTATGATCTTGGCAAGAAAGTAGCTTTTTTCAACGGCCAAGAGGTTAAACAACCGCCTTATATAGACCGAGAAATTTCCTATAGACAAAATGTTCTAAGCGGCGAAAAAAGAATCGAAGTAGATCTAACCAATCAGAGACTTTATGCATATGAAGGAGATAGGCAGATATACAACTTCCTAATTTCATCCGGCAAATGGAATAAAACACCCACCGGCACGTTTAGGATCTGGACCAAACTAAGATTTACTCTCATGAAGGGCGGCTCAAAGTTATTAAATACTTATTACTATTTACCCAACGTGCCCTATGTTATGTACTTTGCCAATGATGAAGTACCGGCATGGAGGGGTTTTGGTTTGCATGGCACGTATTGGCATAGCAATTTTGGCCATCCGATGTCGCATGGCTGTATCAATATGAAGACCGAGGAAGCGGCGCAGATTTATTATTGGGCCAACCCTGACCTTAAAAACAAGAAAAGTATTAATGCAACAGAAGATAACCCCGGCACTCCAATAATAATATATGGAAAATCCCCCGCAAATTGAAGCTCCCACGCCCATACGGTCAGGGAATCTGAATAATGTGCCTCGTGGGAGCGTAAACCTCGCCGAAGCGGAAAACGTCTTTGCATCCATCGATCTTATGACTCGCCTCGCTGGCGAAGCGGGCTCGCCTCGATTCGTATCGGTCGAAGCGGGCTCGCCTCGATTCGTATCGGTCGAAGCTGTCGTGCCAACTACTCTTTTTTTCAGTAGAATATAAAGCGACACTCTGATAAACTCCTGACATGATAAATTCGGCTGTAAATAAACTTGATAAGGGCTCTTTTAAGTTAACAATAAACATATCCAAAGACGAAATAGCAACGACAAGAGAACAAGTTATCTCCGAGATGGTGAAGGAAGCACAGATACCCGGATTTCGAAAAGGTAGCGCCCCCAGGGATCGGGTGGAGTCAACATTAGATCCGAAAACTGTTTACGAAGAAATTTTAAAGCGCATTGTTCCTAGGGCGTACATCGAATCCCTTAAAAAACATTCACTCAAACCGATTTTAAATCCAAAAGTGGAGCTTGTTAAAGCGATTGAGGGAGAAGATTGGGAAGTGTCCGCTACTTCCTGCGAAGCCCCCATCGTTGAATTAGGGGATTACAAGGCCGAAATTAAAAAAACACTGGCCACCGACACACTGTGGACTCCTGACAAAGGTGATCCAACTAAAAAAGTAGCAACAGATAAGGACAAACAGCTAAACAGCATAATAGACCACCTGTTAGCAATTATTACTATTGAGCCTGCAGAAATGCTGGTTGATGAGGAGGTAAACCATGCACTTTCGCGACTCATCGACCAAACTCAGAGCTTAGGAATAACTGTAGAGCAGTATCTGGCCTCAACCGGAAAGACTGCAGAAACCTTAAAAGAAGAGTATCGGGAGTCTTCTAGGAAGAATCTTAAATTAGAGTTTTTGCTAAACGCGATTGCAAAAGACCTTAAAATAGAGATATCTGATAAGGAAATTGATGCTGTCATTCAAGCAGCGGGAGACGAAAATGCTAGACACACGCTGGATAATCAAACACAAAGATCCATGATAAGGGCGATATTAAGCCGCAGACAAGCACTTGACAGTATAATGAAGTTTGCGTAAAATCCGGCCAAAGGATGGGCAGCGGGAATTCGTGGCAAAAACGACCTAATCTAAAGATCCAAGACTCGTTCCTCGAGGCTTTACGTGAATTGAGTTTGGGCACAGGTAAGGGTGGAGACTTTTCTCAACTGCAAAGAGAATTTCCCAGCGAAGCCCCAAAAAAACTTTCCGGACAGTTAATTCCCGGACAGGCTGAGGTAATCGAGGCCGGGAAAGCGGACTTTGAGGCTAGAAAATATAAAAAACTTTTCTTTCAGGAAAAAAGCCTGCGCCAAGAAGAGAAGAAATTAAGAGTCCAAGACGAGCAACAGGTTAAACTGCGAATTGAAGCAATCAGACAAGATTTAAAGAAATTAGCCACCGCTCAAGTAAGACTTGAGGAACAGGTACAAATAGCGGTAATTCAAACTAACGTCGTTGCCCCAGGAGTTTATCACCTATCCTTTTTTGAACAATTAAGGCAATTTATAGCCTCTCTAAGAAAAAATGCGGAATCAGCGGCAAATTGGATGGCGGTATTCAATCATAAAAACAAGCGGAAAGGCTATTATTGGAATCAAGTAAAGAGAAAAGGTGGCGGAAGCAACTTCTACCTTTCTGGCGAAAGATATATGGCCACTCAGGCCGGATAAACTAGCATCTTAGCTAAATTTTGAACCTAGCCAGTTTGTATTTCTTGTCAACGCCAATTAGAAATGTCACCTTTCTGCAAAGTAGAAATGTCACCCCTTAGACGGACTATCGGTTAGATGAAAGATCGTCTCCAGGGATGATTTTCTGCTGGTATCAAAGGTGTCCTGATAACTTTTTCGACTTCCCGGTAGATCTCTTTGGCATCCACAACTCTTAGATTAGGTAATCTTTCGGCGACGGCGATCTCCAGCCTCTGGAACCGGTAGTAAGCCATAACGGCACCGTCTCGGTCTTCCGTCACCGTAACTGGTGCATGCCTCAGGGCGTAGGCCGGTCTGTTAGTCTGTACCTGATAGAGTTTGTTTCCATAACAAAACTCCAGGTTTTTTGATAGTCTCCTGGTTTCCTTTACCAACAATATCTTCTCGGGATGCTCTGAGGACAGAAGCGGCCGGTGGGCATCAACAGGATTTAGCGGATCAATGGCGAACCGGTAGTTGAACTCTGTTTGAAACTGGGGTAAGTAGGCATTGCCCTCCTCAATGGTAGAGATTGCCCGCAGCCGCATCTCTTTGACTAATCTGTCCTGGAGTGTTTCATTGGCTTTCTCCACTCGCCCTTTGGCCTGGGGGCTACCGGCAAAGATCAGGCCGATACTCAGTTCTGTCATCGCCCGGCCGAATTGAGTCAGGCCGGTACTGTCGGTAACGCTGCAAGCTCCTTCCTTTTGGGTGTTAACCCTAAAGACGCCGTGTTTGTCAACATAAAAGGCCATCGGTTTCCCGTATAGAGTCAGATAGTCGCCGACGGCTTCAAAGTAAGCGGCGGTCGTTTCTGCCGGCACAAATCTCAGGTGCTTTAATTTCCCGGTGGCATCGTCGATCATGACCAGGAGGGTACAGTATGGCCCTCGCTCCTCAAACCACTTATGCGGTGAGCCATCCATCTGGACCAGTTCCCCCTCCCTTTCCCGCCGCCGGCGTGTCTGGTGGATAACCAAGGCCCTTTTCTTCTTTGGTTTCCACACTTGGCCCTCAATCATGACTTTTCTTAAAGTCTCCCGACTTAACGTGACGCCGTGACCTTCTTTCAGTTTTTCCAGCGCCAGAGTCGGGCCAAAGTCAGAGTATTTTTCTCTGATAACCGCCAGGACCCTGGTAGTTTCTGCCGGTGGCGTCCGGTGGTTACTGATTCGTCCCCGGCTGCGGTGGACAAGTCCGAATTTACCCTCTTGGACAAAGCGTTTTTTAATCCGCTTTACCTGTCGGACTGATAACCCTAGGATCTCGGCGGCCCTTTTGGCTTTGATCTCTTTGCTTACCAGTTCTTTCATAACTGACACGCGATCGATCTCTTTGGTACTCATATTTAAATATTCAGGCATTAAAGTCTCACCCCCAATCATTTACCTTATGGGGTAAGACTACTTCTTAAAAAGGTGACATTTCTACTTTGCTCACCGGGGTGACATTATCACTTTGCGCTAACAGGGGTTGGGCGGATATAGACAAAATAGATTGACCCGGGGAAAATAAAGGGCGATTTAATTGCTTCAACGACACCTTTACCTAGTTCAAGTTTGACGTCCTGGCTTAGGGCTAATGCTAGGCTTACTAGTTGCCTTCTCGCTTCCAGGTGGTGGCGAGAGATGACCTCCTTCAAGACCCCCAGTTTATCTAAGGGTTTGTAGGTGATGAGCTTTATTTGGATAATACCCCAGTCAGGTGTATCAGAGGAGTCCAGATAGGTAAGAAGATCTTGGGCAGTAACTATCTGGGGATAAGCTTGTCTCGTCACTAATGCATCAAGTTGCACATCGAGACCACCATCGTCGTAAAAACGAACGTCACGGTGTAAATGACCCGGTTCAACGCTTAAACTTGGTTTCGCAATCTCGTGGCTAATAGCGAGAGCACCTAGCACTGAGTATCGTACGCTGTGGTCAACCTGTGACGGATCTGCGACGGGTCGGAATTTGGCGTAACTTTCGGTAAGGAAGTGTGCTTGGAGTGTTTTTTCCACGAGTGCAAAAAGTCTGCGCAGGTCTGGGTGAGCCGGAAGCACAATCGGTTTCCCATCGGTGAGTATCCTTTCGGGAAAACCTACAACCTGATACTGGTCTGGCCGATAGAAGTCTCCAGCATCGACTAAAGCACGAATTACCCGAGAGCGGGTTCCGGTAATTTCCCGTGCTGCCTGAGAACTTACTCCGATCGTATGATCCCAGATGTCGCCAAGGTTTTCTGCGCCTAAGCCTAAAATACTGGTTTGGGCAATAGCACGTCCACCTACCAGAGGACTTTCTTGCGTAAAGGCTGTGCGGGTAGCATGTCCATGGGTTGGAAATCTAGCTAACTCGAGTTCTAAATAGGACATTTTGGTATTTTTAAGAAATGCGCAGACATTGTAGCAGAGCAGTAACAATTGAAAAATGAATGATTTGTAGCTTTAGAAAGTTTTAAAAAAGGGATTCTGGTGGAGGGTGTTTTGGCCGAGCTGAGTCGGACTCGGTGTCTCTGTTTGTCATATTTGTTATTGCAGGAATAGAAGGACAGGTTATAATTAAGACCGAAGGAAATACGAATATGAGTGAGAATAATTCACAATATATCAAGATTCGAGGAGCAAGGGAGCATAACCTCAAGAATATTGACGTTGACATTCCAAAAAATAAATTAGTAGTTTTTACCGGGCTGTCCGGCAGTGGGAAGTCGTCTCTCGCATTTGACACCCTCTATGCGGAAGGGCAAAGACGATATGTCGAGTCGCTTTCCGCCTACGCAAGACAATTCCTGGGGATGATGGATAAACCCGATGCGGATACTATTGAAGGTCTATCTCCATCCATCTCTATTGATCAAAAGTCGACTTCCCGAAATCCCCGATCGACCGTGGGAACAGTGACGGAAATTTACGATTACCTGCGTCTGCTTTATTCAAGAGTCGGTCATCCCCATTGCCCTATTTGTGGACGAGAGATTACCCAACAATCAACTCAGCAGATCGTGGAAGTTGTATTATCCATGATTCAAGAAACACTAAAGGAAAAGCCGGTAGCAAAGTTATTAATTCTTTCCCCCGTTGTCAGAGACCGGAAGGGTGAATTTAGCCAGCTGTTTTTTAACTTAAGAGCAAAAGGCTACAGAGACATTCGGATCGACGGACAATATTTCTCTCTTGACGACACCCCGACGCTTATAAAAACGAACAGGCACACAGCAGAAGCGGTTGTAGACAAAATAAGCCTCGAGAGATCACAACTTAAGGTAAGTGACCAGATTCGTTCTGTCAGGACAAGGCTTACCGACTCAATTGAGAATGCGCTCAAGCTCTCAAGCGGATTGGTCATTGCAGTTCATGTCAAAGATAGCGGATTCGGAATTCCAGAAAAGCCAAAATCAACAAAAGATCACTTATTTTCACAAAACTACGCTTGCCCGATCGATAATATCTCGCTACCGGAAATTGAACCGAGAATTTTTTCCTTCAATAGTCCTCATGGAGCATGTCCTACCTGCTCAGGATTAGGCGTCGTACCGTCGATAGATCCCCAGAGAGTAATAGCGCCTGAAATAACCATTGCCCAAGGGGGAATTATCCCGTATGCACGATTAATGGAAAAAGACACCTGGTCGGGCAGAGAGCTAAGGGCAGTTTGCCAAGAAAATGGTATAGACATTCAGATTCCTATTAAATCCCTCTCTAAAAGCAAATTAGATATTTTACTCTACGGGACAGGGGAAAAGCTTTACGAAATAACAGGCGAAAATCGCTTTGGCAAGGAAGCTACATACACCGACAAATTTGAAGGTATCATTCCCAATCTTGAAAGAAGATATCGCGAGACTGATTCAGAATATATACGAATGGAAATCGGAAGGTTTATGCAAGAGAGAGTCTGCGAGGCATGTAAAGGCAGTCGGCTGAAGCCTGAGGCCCTATCAGTCACTGTTGACGGAAAATCAATTGTCCAAGTAACCGCCTTTGACATTAATACGGCGTTAAACTGGATTACAGGGCTCAAGGGACAGGTTTTTTCAGAAAGAGAGTCGAAGATTGCCGAACTTATCGTAAGAGAGATAAAAGGAAGATTAAGATTCCTGTTGACCGTAGGCTTGGATTACTTGACCCTTAACCGCCAAGCCGGATCGTTGTCCGGTGGCGAGTCAAAGAGAATCAGGCTGGCTTCGCAAGTTGGATCCGGCCTAACTGGAGTGCTGTACGTGCTGGATGAACCATCTATCGGCCTTCATCAAAGGGATAATGAACGGTTAATTCAGACTTTAATCGAACTACGAGACTTGGGGAACACGGTGATCGTGGTTGAGCATGACCGGGAAATCATGGAAAGGGCAGACTGGATATTTGATTTTGGACCTGGGGCCGGAGAACAGGGAGGTAACGTTATTGCCCAAGGATCACCAGCAGAAATAAAACAGAACAAGCAATCCATCACCGGGAATTATCTTTCGGGCCGGAAGAAGATAAGCATAGTAAACCCTACAGACGGAATGATCGATTTCAGACAGACCAACAAAGGCTCAATCACGATCGAAAGTTGCACGGGCAATAACCTCAAGGGAATCTCTGTAAATTTTCCCCTAGGAAAATTGATTACGGTAACCGGCGTCTCAGGCAGTGGAAAGTCATCACTTATCGTCGACACTCTATATCAAGCGATTGCCAGAGAAATAACCCCGGATCATAGGGAGAAGGCATTACCATTTAAGAAAATTGGCGGCTTGGAAAATATCGGTCGTGTTTCTCTAATTGACCAGTCTCCTATTGGACGAACGCCTCGGAGTAACCCTGCCACCTATACCGGAGGATTTACATACATAAGAGATATTTTTGCCCGCCTGCCGGAAGCAAGGGTCAGAGGATATCTGCCCGGAAGGTTTTCTTTCAATGTTAAGGGCGGACGCTGCGAAGCCTGCCAAGGAGAAGGGCAAACAAAGGTAGAGATGCAGTTCTTGCCAGACGTTTATGTGGACTGCGAAGTGTGTGGAGGCAAAAGATATAATGCCGAGACTCTTGAAGTACATTATAAAGATAAGAGTATTGCTGAAGTGCTATCAATGACCGTTGATGAAGCGGCGAAATTCTTTGAAAATATCCCGGGACTTTCAGAAAATTTACGAACTCTGCAAGACACGGGACTGGGGTATATCCACTTGGGCCAACCCGCTCCCACCCTTTCGGGCGGAGAAGCCCAAAGAGTAAAATTAGCCGCCGAACTTGGCAAGAGAAACCAGGGAAGATCTGTCTATATTCTTGACGAACCCACAACCGGACTGCATTTTGCTGATCTCGAAAAATTATTAGTGGTACTAAAAAGGCTGGTAAGCACAGGGAATACGGTAATCGTGATAGAACACAATTTGGATGTCATAAAAAATGCCGATTGGATTATTGATATCGGTCCTGAAGGGGGAGAGCGAGGAGGAGAGATAGTTGCCCTAGGAACTCCTGAAGAAATCTCAAAAAACAATAAATCTTTTACCGGTCAATATTTATCGGCAGGTTTGATTAATAAGTGATCTGTCGGATATGAGGAAGCGCTTGGGAAATATTGCTTTGGCTTTAATGACACTTTTAGCCGTTTCCTCTTCGGTCAAAGCATCAGAAAAATTCGGGACCTCATCGACTGTTACCTACAATATTCAAGCCGATGGTTCGGCCGAAGTGCTTCATAAAATAGTAGTGCGCAATAATGACGCCTCTGTCTATTCTTCAGGCTATACAATGAATCTTGATGGTTATACACCCAGTGAAGTTGATGCCTTTGATGCAGGAGGAAGGATAGACATCGTACAAAAAAAAGTCGACCAAGGTACTGTTCTTAATTTAACGTTTAATGATCTCGCTTTAGGAAAAGGAAGTGATTATTCTTTTTCCCTAAAATATAAACAGAGGGAGGTAGGAACAAAGCATGGACAGATTTGGGAAGTAACCCTCCCGAGCCAATCAGACGCTCAAAAATCAAATAATTACACTTTGAAGCTTTTAATCCCGGCATCTTTTGGAAAAGTTTCATTCGTTTCTCCTGGCGGGTATAAATTTCAAGACGATGGGCAAGTAAGATCATTTACCTTTGATAAAAAACAAGTTACTCAGT
>Ga0209211_10006178_pt1 | contig 17499 bp, 18 predicted proteins | sample RifGroA2_FD_183992 | JGI IMG/M metagenome (GOLD analysis project Ga0209211, IMG submission 183992) | Groundwater microbial communities from Rifle, Colorado, USA - Groundwater A2 (SPAdes) (version 2) | ecosystem: Environmental > Aquatic > Deep subsurface > Groundwater | place: Rifle, Colorado... | reverse complement strand
ACCCCCCGCGTGGCGGTTTTGATCGTAAAGGAATTAAAGCGGCATATTCCACTGGCGGTGCAGTTGGTCATCGTGGTAAGGCCATTAATGATCTGTTATTGAGGATGATTTAAAATGGTTGTTTATCGTCAAAAGAAACGAGTTAGGTATAGAGGAAAAGGAAGTGGTACCCACGGTGGCGGGGCGAGGAAGAAGAGACGTGGTGCAGGTAGTCGTGGTGGCCGCGGTAATGCTGGAACTGGTAAACGAGCTGGGCATCACAAGTTTTGGGGTAGTTTAGGCAGTCGTGGGTTTATTCCTCGTCGTTCTTCTGGCAAAACAGATGTGATTAATGTCGGTGATCTCACCGCGGAACGTCTTACACACTGGGTTTCTGAGGGGAAAGCAACAAAAGAAGGAAATACTTATATTGTTGATCTTACTTCATTGGGTTACGGTAAGCTTTTATCAACCGGCAATTTTGCAGTTAAAGCGAAGATTACGATTGCACAGTGTAGTCCGGCAGCAGCTGAAAAAGTGAAAGCAGCCGGCGGTGAGGTTGTTCAATCCTCATAACGTATAGATAAGAAGGTGGTTAGGTTCAATGACGTTGTTTGATTCAGTTCTGGCGTTTTTTCCGCAAGTTCGTAGTCCACAACAACGAAAACTCCCTTTTAATGAAAAATTAAAATGGACTTTGTTGATGCTTATTATCTTTTTTGTGTTAGGTTTAGTTCCATTATATGGGTTAGGTGAAAACGCTCTTGCTCAATTTGAGTTTTTGTCTATTATCTTGGGTGCGTCTTTCGGGAGCATTATTTCGCTTGGTATTGGTCCTCTCGTTACCTCCTCGATTGTGTTACAATTGCTGTCAGGAACGGGGATATTAAAATTTGATTTGGTTTCTCCTGAGGGGAAGAAACGTTATCATGGCTATCAAAAATTGCTCTCCGTGTTCTTTATTATATTTGAAGCGTGCGTTTATGTATTCATGGGTGGTTTAGCTCCTGCTCCCGTTGGAACTGTACTGCCTTCTGGTCTATCCATGACGTCGGTTTTATTCCGGGAATTTGAGTTGGTTTTGGTTGCTCAACTCATTCTTGGTGGATTGATTATCATGTTTATGGATGAAGTTATTTCCAAATGGGGTTTCGGGTCAGGAATTAGTCTTTTTATTGTTGGTGGTGTTGCTCAACAGATTTTTATTCGTCTCCTGAATCCGTTGGCTTCGACGAGCAATGCGGCGGCAGGGATCGTATTGGGGTATCCTTTTGGTTCAGAAGCTCCGGTGGGGAAATTATGGGAAATCTTGTATGGTTTAAGCCAAGGTGATCCGACGATGATCGCGTTAGCGATTGGGACGATTGTGGCAACACTGGTTATTTTTGCAGTCTGTGTTTATGGTCAAGCGATGAAAGTTGAAATTCCGTTGTCTTTTGGTAAAGTTCGTGGTTATGGTATGCGCTGGCCGTTGAATTTCTTTTATACGTCTAATATTCCCGTGATTTTAGTTGCGGCGTTGATGGCGAACATTCAATTATTTGCGACGTTGTTTGAGCGTTGGGGACACCCCATTTTAGGAACATTTTCGGGTAATTCACCGATCAGCGGAATTGTGTTTTGGATCAGTCCACCTAATTTGTTACAGAGTATCATCGAAGGAAGTTTTACAGGCGACATGATTGTTCGAGCGTTGTTGTATACTATTTTGTTTATTGTTGGCTCAATTATTTTCAGTGTGTTTTGGGTGCAGACAGCAAATATGGATGCGGCAAGTCAGGCAAAACAAATCATGAATTCAGGTCTACAAATACCTGGTTTTAGACGAGATGAACGTGTTTTGGAGAAAGTATTAAATCGTTATATTTGGCCTCTCACGATTGTTGGCGGCGGAGCGGTTGGGTTGCTTGCAGCAACTGCTGATTTACTCGGTTCACTTTCTCAAGGGACGAGTATTTTGTTATCCGTTATGATTGTCTACAAATTGTATGAAGAAATTGCGAAGCAGCATGTGATGGATTTACATCCGGCGATGCGGAAGTTTGTGGAATAAATTTTTTCTTATTTTAATGTAGTCACAAACAAAAGTTTTATATTACAACTTGATTATGAAGAGAACAATGTCTGAAAAACTAACAATTACATCAGCAACGGAAGCGGTAAAAAGAGCGTATGCCAGAGCGGCAATTGTGTGTGGCTCCGTTGGAGCAGTGGCAACAGGATTATATCTTAACGCACAACGCATTGCTGAAAGTCACGTTCCAGGTGGAATTTGGACTGCAGAGGCTTGGGGGCAGGATTGGGGTTCTGATGGAAAGTATGCGCTTTTATCGTTAGGTGGGGCATTGCTAGTGGGAGCGATTACTGCTGTAGCTACGCCATTATCATTTAGAGAGGTTTACGAAAGAAGCCATACTCGAACAGAATTTGATTCAGCAAATAGAATGATTACCCAAACATCGTCTACTCCTCTTGGCACACTAAAAAGTGAGTTTGAGTACGACGCAATTGTATCGATAAGAGTTAATCAGGGACCTTTAGGAAGAAGAGCAGATACTGGCGATTTGGAAATAACTGCGGTTAGTCTTGATGCGGTTGAAAGTGAAGGTGAGGAAGGAAATTCTCGGTTAGAGGAAAGAGTTTTTACAATCCCTTATCAAGCTGCGCCATTTGATTTAAGAGAAAGGCTTTTTGAAAATTTAGCGCAGTCTCATGATGTTCTTAAAGGGAAGTTGAGACCGGTATAATTTTTTCCTGTGAAACATTTTTCAAAGTTCTTTATAGGCACAATCCGAAAAGTGAGTGACATATAAATAAAAGAAAAATACCTCTTTTTGCGTTTCCACGCACAAAAGAGAGGTGATTTTTCCATGACTGAAATATATCTTAATCTTAATAACTTTTCGGATTCTAAGCATCTTTTGGCACTTTTTCCAGCTTCCAACGAATATGAATTTACAGCTAAAAAAGTGTTTCGTTTGAAATACTATGTTTTCTGTACTTGTGGAACAAAAATGGTGCATAATGGGTTTGATTATGCACGAAAGCATGGTTTTGGCAAAGTAAAAATAGGTAAGCAGATTTGCCAAGATTGTGGAAATCAACACCATGAAGATAAAATCTTTTGGAAGAAGCTTCTTTCTCAATGGAAAGAGATGATAAATAACTTCATCTTGATGTTGAGAGATGCTGACGTTTCATGGGACGTTGTCTCAAAAATCATGAGTTTTATAATCCCTTTTGGCAAAACCAAAGCAATGGACTTGTTCAATAATCGTATTGAACAATTTGAATATCCACAAGATAATTATCTTATCGTCAATTACGATGAACAATATCCTAAGAGAGGTAGGATGCAGAAATTCAGATTGACTTTGCTTAACTATGAGACAAAAGTTCCCATTGCTGAAGATCTCTTTGATAACAAAGATGAAAAGACAATCAAGAAGTTCCTACAGGAACATCTTGACATCAACAAAGAACTGGTCATAATTACCGATTGTGATCGTCGCTATCCAAAAATATTCAAGGAGTTATGGGGCAACAAACTTATTCACCAAAAGTGTCTATTGCATCTCAATAAACTTGTGGTTAAAGACTTTGGAAAAACAAAGTCTTTAGTGAATGAATATAATAAGTACAAACTTCTCAATATTTTTTACAACCGTAAAGAAGAATTAAAGTTTCTTGAGAAACTACTCAAGAAACTAGATAAGAAGAATTTTGTTGATGATACAGAGAAAAGAGATTGGATAAATCTAAAGCTTAATGACTTTAGAGAATATGTAAAGAAGCTGGAAAATAAACGAAGAAGAGATAAGCATAATCTTCCACAGCGACCATTGTGGAAAGCCAAACAATTGTTCGATGAACTTTGGCAACAAAGACAACTGTTGCCAAAGAAAGTAAAAGACAGATTGAAAATGATAGGTGATAATTGGAAGTTCTTCACCGCTTTTTACTCTGTAAAAAATTGTCCAGCAACAAATAATGCTATTGAAAATTACTTTTCTACAAGCTTGAAAACACACAGAAAAAAGCAGTTGAGAACTGACAAAGGTTTGCTAAACCATATGAAACTTGCTGCTCTCAAAAGAGCAGAGGGTTTTGCAAACCCTAAGAAAACAATTCTTCAAATATATGGATTATTCAAACTCGTAACTACGTGATTTTAAGCTAAAAATGGCTTTTTTTACTAGCGTAAGCTGTCCTAAAACCACCCAAATGGGATGATTTTTCACAAAAAATCACAGATTTTTCTCAACACCAAACAAAATCAATGGAAAATCTTAGTTTCTTCATCGCTAAAATGAATAAAAAATCAAAAATCACTCAGAAAGTGAACTGTGCCTCTTTTTAGTGAGCGACATAAATAAATCATAAACTTGTCGCTCACTATATAGTAAACTACACCAAAATAGTAATATTTTACTTATGTCGTTTACTATTTCCTCATTTTTTAGGCGGGGTCAAGTACCCTTCAAGAAGTTCCATCACTTCTTCTGGATTATTGATATCTTTCAACTCTAGATTTTCACCCGACGCTGTTCGAACATGAATATTTCCAAAACCAAGCAATCGCTGCAAGCGCGTCTGCTTTGTATCAACATCATTAATTGATGTGATAAACACATGCCGTTTCCTCACCTTCAATAGGCCATCAACAATTACTATCTTAGATGAGGTAATTGTCGAACGGTGCAGCACGCGGGATGATTCTGCGGAAATCAATGTCCCGGCAATAACAACAAGAGGACCATACGTTAAAATATCATTAAGATGAATTCTCTTTATTTGTACTGCTAACCACAGCAGCAGTAAAATCACCGCACAACCATACTCGAGCAAAAATGCTTTCCTGCTCCGGTACAGCGACATGATGACTTCTTCATGTGCCCCTTCTTTGTGCTGACTCATCTTCTCAAAAAAGGTACTCACAATATTTAAATACTTTGTCAAAGGTCTAAAACCATGCCTGAACTTCCTGAAGTGGAGACCGTGGTACGTCAGTTAAATGCAACAGTCAAAGGTAAAACTATTGTCGCCATAGATGTTCTTGATCGTAAGGTAATCCAATCAACGCTTCCCAAAATCGTTCCTGCCAAAATAATTAATGTCGAGCGCCGTGGCAAATCAATCATTTTCGAGCTTGACCGCAATCGCTATCTTCTTGCTCATCTGCGCATGACTGGACATTTTTATTATCTCTCTCAAGGCAGTAAAGATACTACCTATAAACAATATCATGTCGGAACATTCCATTTCCAGGATCATTCTTTTCTCACTCATAATTCCATCCGCCGTTTTGGGAGGATTACTGCTCTCACTCAAACTCAATTGAATAAAGCATTATCTACTCTTGGCATCGAACCGCTGTCAAAAGAATGCACCACTCAGAAATTCACTTCTTTATTCCAATCAAAACCTAACGCCAACATCAAGAACTGCCTTCTTGATCAACATCTCATTGCCGGCATTGGCAATATTTATGCTCAAGAGGCTTTGTATCGTGCTGGAATTCATCCAGAAAAGAAAGTTAAAGAGATTTCCTCCGCTCAACTTACTTGACTTCATCATGTTTTGCAGGAACTATTGAAAAACGCCATCAAGCATAACGGCACAACGATTCAGAATTACTCTCACCTTACGGGGAAAGGAGAATTCCAAAATTTTTTAGCAGTATATCAACGGAAACGGTGTCCAAAAAAACACTCCATTGAACGTCTTACTCAAAGCAGTCGTAGCACGTACTATTGCTCTCGCTGTCAACGGTGAAACCATGATTCGAAAATTGTTACAGAAAATTAAAGAGAAAATCAGCTCCCGTCAAGAACACACCAACCGGTTCTTAAAATTTTATTATGCTCATCATCGGCGTCTGTTAAAAGAACGGCGTAGTACCTATTATACTAAGCGCGAGAAAGGCATCTGCGTCCGTTGCTCGCGAAAAAGTCTCGCTGGAATCATTTTTTGTTCTTATCATCAAAAAATGCAGAAAGGATACAACCAGAAAGCAAGAGCGAAATAATTCTCATTTAGCTTTTATTGTTCGATATATCCCACATTTCTCTTATCGCTCACGGTGCCTGCTTTTTTATCACGGCAGCTTTTCCAAAATTTCGGCGCGCCAACACGAGTTATATTAGCATCAAGAGTATATTTCCCCTCTGGCGCCGCGGTAAGTTCTACTAACGCATGACCTGGATTTCCACAATTATCTCTGGAGAACACAACCTGAACGGAATCAAACTGATTTGTCGCTGCTGCCAGGGTGCTCGCCAGTGCTGTATAACGCATGCATGTTCCATACCGATCATACAGTGTCGCTAACGCATCAAAATAACAATCGCCGGTGCTATTCATATTTTCCATAACTCCTTTTGTGAACATATGAATGAGCTGTGCTAAATCCCCTCGATCTTTCGCTTCAGCTTGAAGTTGGTTTGCAATATCGTTAACGAATGGATTTTCCATTAACGTCTGAGCTCGTTGAGCAAGCAGATCATATTCTCGTAATATATCTGCTTTTGTTGGTCTTATTGTGCACTGCCTTTCCTGTTCAAGATATCGTCTTGCGGGAAGATAAATTTGAATCGCAACACTTTTTCCTTTTCCTCTTGGAATTCTAACTTTGTAGGATTGTACTTCTAATCTATCAATCTTATATTGATCCTGAAGATACTGTCTAGCATCGCAAAAATCACGATCACTTGATTCTGTCGGAAATGTAGGCACAAAAACACTATTGGCAGTCATTGTATCATACACTGCCGGAAACAATCGTAGCGCCGTTTCCGTCTCTTGTCCCAACTTTCCATCAGCGCCAATACCCAAAAATGACTGCATTGCGGTCAAACCACCGCATTGTTCAAACGTATTCGTTCTTACCGGAGATGGAGAAAGCGATGGTGACGAATGAGGCGATTCTGTTCGTGTTGATTCAGAAGGGCAGCTTGTTGAAGCTCCCGCTAAAAGAATAGCGGCGAGAGTTCCACCCAGGCCTAAACGAAGATTCATGTTACTACTAATTAGTGATTTATTTAAATAACTTGCGCTTAAATCTGCTTATTCCACACGTGTATTCACGAGTGGTCTACTGGCTAATACATAAACCACTGGAATAAGCAGGGTCTGAACGAGCGACCCGAGGCGAAGCCGAGCATGCCACGGGTCTATTGACTGGTGGTGATCGCGAGTGATTGACATGGAGAAAATTTGTTTTATCGCTGGGGGATATTTTTCAACAATCCGAAGTTGAACACTTCCCCCTGAGAAACAATAAATACTTTGCATCTCTCAATACCATCAAGGTAAGGGCTCAGTACTTTTTCTTTCAGGATGTCAGTGCCTTCAACAAGAGGATTAAAACTAGGCACCGCAATAATCTCTTTTTTTCCTAATTTACCGTTGAGAAAACACTTATATTTTTCCCACTTGCTCCCTGCCCGGATTGTAATTGCTGGGTGTTCGTGTCCAATAATTACGACTGGAGCATCAGTCTCAACGATTTCATCACCGTGGACGATCAGAATATCACCAACTCGATGTGATCCAACAATGCTGATCTCTTTTGTTCTTACTAATGATTCAATGATTGGATCATGATTGCCTTTGACAATGATTATTTTTCCACACTTCTGCTGACAGAAATCAAGAAACTGCAATACTTCTTTCCATTCTTGGCGTAAAATTTTTCCAAACTCATGTTTCAAATCACCATTGATAACTAAAACTGCCGGTTGGACAACGCCAAAAACTTTTTGAAGTTCGTGCAGAATGGTTTCTAACTGAAATTTAGGCACCAGAATTCCTTTGTGTTGAAGTGACTCTTCATATCCCAAATGCAAATCATTTATAATCAACACTTTTTCTTTCTTTAACCAGAGCGTGCAGCCAATAATTTCAACATTCGGGCGAATTTCCATCATCTCATCAGGCAAAGAAATCTTTATAAATCAATTGCCCTCAGATGAACCTAAGCCCCAGTAGCTTAGCCCGGTTAGAGCAGACGGCTGTTACTTGTCAAAGTAGATACCGTCAGATCACCAGTTCAAATCTGGTCTGGGGCGCTTATCTTTTCGGGACCGATAAAGCAAGAGAGTGAATTGATGTTCTTTTCAATGAATGAACTATATCTTTTAGAAGAAGTCCATGAGCACATTGCCGAAAGATTATGGTTAGAAAAAATGGGAGGAGAGCGATATCCCCGGAAATTCTACATTCTGCCGAAGCGATTCAGTGTCGAAGCAATTTCGCCTGAAGGGAAGATTCTTTTACCATATGAATTTGGGAAAGAGTACACTCTCGAAGGAATTTTAATAACCCAAAGAATGGTTGGCCTGGGCAGAGTTTTTTTCATGCCTGAACCATTGGAATATCAAAGACAAGATCGTTTTCAAGAAATCAAAGGGTACGGCAGTGATGGCAGTGAGATTCGTCTATGGCTTCACTGCAGTGGAGATATCCATGGCGGAACATTTCTCGATAATGCTCACGCGGAATACCAACGGTTGCAGCTAGCCAGAGAAGCTGGGCTTCTAGTTCCTCTCCCTTTAATGGTCGGAAAAATCCATCGCGACGTATGGTTTGAAACGGGAATTAAAGTTGCTGCAAAAGTATTCAAAGATCCAGAATTGTCAGCCCGATTTAAATTCACAGGATGGAGAGAAGCAGAAGCGTATCTTAAAGAAATAGCATCATCTTTAGATTGCTTTGTGGGACCGAGCTTAAAAGAAGATCCTCTCGGCGCATTCAAACAAGAAAGAGAAGCAGGATTTCTAATTCGTGCTCCTCTTTCTCCTTTTCGTCTTGGTGATCCTAGTGAAATGTATGAACTTAATTCAAGAAATATTTCTCTCGCTCGTCAATGTGGAAAAACATTTTATTCTTTAATTGACTTAGGATATTTATCCCACTGTCCCGGAACGGGAAATTGGACCACGGCGGGAGAATTTACTGATCTTATGGATTGTCATGACCTAAAAAAAGACTCAGCCTTCAAAATTAAGACTTTCATTAAAAAAGCAGAGAAAGAAGCGATCAAAATTAGAGAATCAAAAGCTGATCCAGACTATGAGAAATGGACAAAAGAGATCCGCGGTGATTATTGGCTGGACCTTATCGGTCCATATCACGCGGGCAATCTCTCCCCTTACTTCATTGAAGGCATGCTTGGAGAATCAGCGAGTTTGGAAGACGCTGTTGCCGAACTTAAACGAAAAGTCAATCGAAAGCGTAAAGAATATGGACAGGAAGAGATTTGAATTTTATTTTATTTCTAGCTAGAAGATATTGGAAAAGTGATTCTACGCTCATTCTCTATTTCTATTCTATTCTGCCAGTCAGGGGGAGCAAACGGTAGTACAAATCTTTCAATTACTCCAAAACAGTTTCGCAACAACGTATCTTTTTTCCAAGGATCTGTTTCATAACGTCCAGAAGAAGCTTGACCTTTTCCTTGTATTCTTTTTGCTATTTCTTCACTCGATTCTTCAAATTCAGTGACAACGGTCTTTTTTGTTATGATGATTTTAGGGATCATCATCACTCTTTCAAGAGTAATGTCTACTTCTAGTATACAGTGGGGAAAATAATCATCCCTAACTCTTTTATAACCTGCCGATAAACTCGTTTTAGCTAATCCTGAAACACACTTATCTCTCTCCTGAAGATCAAACTGATCTGCAAAAAGTATAGCGTAAGCATAATACCTTCCCTGAAAATGTGGGTCATAGTATTGTTTAACAATGTGGGCTTGTAATTCTCTCTTTTTGATTTTTTGCTCTTGCATAAATCTATCAATCATTGTGACCATACCTCCACGGGCAAAGTCCTCTATCCGTTGCTGTGCTACTTGTGTTGCGGTTGCAGAGAGTGCCTTTGTTGTTTCTTGAATTTGACAATACTCTTCGTGGGCAGCTTTATATTCTAATCTCGCTTGATCACTCAGCCGTTGTTCGATGTAGCTTTCCAATTCATTTTTTTCCATTTTTCTCACATTTAGATTATCTCTACTAAATAATAAAGATAATCCCAAATAATTTATAAATAAATCCATATATTATACAAAATATGGATAGAATACAAAATTTAGTCTCAATTGATAGAACTGACCGAAAAATTATTTTTGAATTAGACCTAAACTCACGACAACCATACTCCCTACTTGCCAAAAAGATTAGAATTTCACAACAAGTTGCAACTTACCGAGTTAACCGTCTGGTGGAACAAGGAATTATCACTTCTTTTATGACTGTTATTTCAACATTGAGCATTGGTCTGCCACTGGTTGCAAAAATGTATCTCCAATTCAGCGGAACTACAAAAGAGAAAGAGCAGGAAGTGTATCATTTTTTGGTAACTCATAAAAATGTAAACTGGGTTGCAAGGACTCTTGGAAAATATGATCTTTTCACTGCTGTTATGGTAAAAGACCTCCAAACTTTTGGGTTATTCAAAGAGGAGCTTCTTACCAAATATGGGAGTAATATTAATGAAAATGAAATTTTATTTATTGAGAAAGCATATACTTTGCCTCGCAATTATCTCATTCATAAAAAGCCAGAGCTTCTCAAACCACTTCAAATTCAGCACAAATCTTTATTCATCCTTGGCGATGTTGAAAAAAAGATTCTTAAGACAATTGTAGATAATTCAAGAATAACGGCCCTTGAGATCGCTGCCCAAATGGAGATTAATGTAAAAACAGTTATGAGCAAGCTACAATTTTTACAAAACAAGGGAGTAATTCAAGGATATAGAATAAATATCAACAGACAGAAATTGGGATATTCTTATTTCAAGTTACTTATTACATTAAGGACGCATGACCACCAGTTACGCAAAGAATTGAATTCTTATTGTCTTTCTCGAGATAATGTAGTGCACGTCATTGAAAATATTGGTAAATATGAGCTTGAACTCGAAATAGAAGTTCAGAATTCGGAGAGTATGCACCAGTTTGTGAGAGAAATGCGCAATCTTCATGCTTCAGCTATTGGTGCTATTGAAACTGTTGAAATATTAGAAGAATTAAAGTTAAGTTGGCTGCCAAGTGAATTTTAGCAAGCATACCTTTTTAAATAATCACTACCAAGTTGTAATTTATGGTTAAATTTTGGCCTCACTTTGCATCTATCGCTGCAGTTGTTGCTTTAAGTGCTTGTGGTGATGAAACTCGTTCAAAAAGATCGCCTAGAATGGATGATGAACTCTTCGCATCACCTTCTCCTAGTCCTGAACCCACCCCTCAAAAACCAAGAGGTAGTCCTAGCCTTACAATTATTCCTCCTCGATCCTGCGAAGAAACTGATTTTCCTGCACTTGAAGATGTGGTGGTTGGTTTGGTACGATTTATCCCTTCTGCTATGTTTGCATCTCTTAACGGATCGACATTAGGTTTTACTACAGGAAGGATGCGTTCGGACTGTCTTTATGAAGATAGAGTGTACTTACACCAAATAAGGACAGACGAATTTCAACCACTCGCAACTCATCTTTCCGCTTTTCCTTCGTACCATCCCGATGATCCACGCATATACACAGATCCTCATTTGATAAGTGTTGGAGATGAGTTTGTGACATATACATTAGGAGTTCATACAGAGTTTAATGATGGTAATAGTATGCCACTTTTGATCTATAATAGAGAAGGTGATTATGTTGGTCAAACTACCGGTTTTGGTTTAGGAGTTGATGGAAGTAGAATATTAGCAGCACGGCGTGAAGGAAATTTTCTTTATGATGCTAATACGGCGCAATTGGATCCTCTCCCCTTTGTTCGTGCGGATCCTTTAAAATGGGGAAGAAATGCTCGCGAGAGAATGACAATGAAAGAATCAACTTTAGCTTATGTTGATATTGCTACAGGACAACGTGGCGTTGACTTTAACGCTTCGAAACAACTGTATGTCGTTTCGCTTGAAGGGAATGTTGGCGATGCTCGCCCGAGAAGAGTTATTACTCCAGAGAATTGGGTAATTAATAAACTTTCTCTCTATGGTTCAAAAATTGCGTTTTCGTCTGTGCAAGAAACATCTTCCGGTTCAATAATTCAGCGTCTTAGTATTATTGATATTGAAACAGAAGAAATTGAAACAGTCTACGAAAGCTCTTCCCCCAACGCAGGAATTGATTTGTTTAGTCTCAGTGATCGTTATCTTGTTTATGGTGGGGGTGAATATGGTACTGCTGAGTCGCGGGGTGACTACGTTGATGTTTACAATCTTGCAACCGGTGAAACTAGACAAGTACTCCCCACGACACGAGTGTCAAGCATTCAATTAGCCAGTATTTTTCACGGACACAGTCTTTCTGTTTCGGGTAATCTCTTAGCAGTTTCTCTCAATATTCATGGGGGAGAACGTGATGGTCAACGGGGAACAGTCATTGCTGATCTCGATGCAGTGGGATGGACTCCATAAATTCTGTTTTGAACATATACTAACGGACAGAAATAAATGATCAAAATGTTCTGTCCGTTATATATACAAAGGATACAACTAAACAATCAAATATTTGTGTCCTTTGGTATACTTTTATAACTTTCAACACTTTTTTTATCTCCATGAACCCAATTTTCAGCTCTGCTGAACTTCGTAGAATTACCGAAGCCATCAAAGAAAGCAAAACAGAAATCGAAACTACCTTCGATCTCGGTCGCACCACCACCACTCTCAATTTAAATAAAAAAGGAGTTATTATTAAAAAAAAGACTATTCTTGTACCCTCTCTCGAACTGAATGACAAATGCTGTTATGTTCTTCTTAAAAATAAATTAGAAAAAGTTCAATTCTTCTCTCCCCAAACAAACCTCTTCTATAAACTCATCCCTACGAGTTTTCGTCCGATCATGCAGTGCTCCGGAACAAGCATGCATAAGAAAGAGTTTGTGGAAAGAATTGATCATGACAAAATAAACGGTGTTGTTCTTGATGCCGGCACAGGATTAGGATATACCGCGATTGCTGCGGCTGCCAAAGCCCAGCAAGTCATTACTGTTGAATGTGATGATAACGTCACCCGCTTAGCTGAATTCAACCCTTACTCCGCAGAATTATTCTCCTTACCGAATATTGAACGCAAGCAGGGTAATATTGTTGAACTCATCAAAGAATTTCCCGACCGTTCATTCGACATCATTATTTTTGACGCCGGAACACCAAAATCATCCGATGCTTTCTTTTCATTAGGGAATTACCAGCAAGCTCATCGTGTCCTTAAAAGAAATGGTTATTTGTATCACTACCTTCCTAAACATCATCTCAAACGCGGTCGTGATTTCGGTCGAGAAACGATTGACCGTATGATTAAAGCCGGATTTCGTCTTGTGGAACGAAAAATGAAAGAATCGTATGTCGTGATGGTGAAGTAGATCACTTCAATATTCCATATCCAATCAATCTAAACCGATCCCCCACTCGTCGGGAAATCGTAATTCTATCGCCTGGCCAGGCACAGATTGGTTTCTTCAATGCACACGTCGTATTTTTCTTAGAAGGATCAACAACCACTCCAACCGTCGCGGCAGAATTCACATTCAACATCAATACTTCTGCCTTTGCCAACGGTTTTACATCTGTTTCCTCTTTAGCACCGACAACGCGTTCTAACAAAAAAGTGTCCAATGTAATTTGAGAATATTGTGGAGGCAGTTTACCGGGCAAGCCAACGAGAGAACCCGTTAAGTTATCCGATTTAACTATTGAAGGATCTAATGTTGTTCCAAGAGCCATGCTTCCGCCGGGCTGAATTTCATCAACAGGAACACCCCCTGAAAAAATCTGCATAATTGTTGTCCGCAATGGTTTCCACACTTTCTTATTTTTCTCTTCAACCATATACCCAGGTCCAATTTCAATCTCGTCTCCTTTATGGAAAATGCCTTGTTTGACCGTTCCGCCTAAAACTCCTCCCACCAATTGTTTCGGCTTTATTCCAGGTTTATTAATATCGAATGAACGGGCTACTAGCATCACCGGATCTTTTTTCGTATCCCTCTGTGGTGTTGGGATACATTCTTGAATGGCACGCAAGAGAACATCAATATTAACATTCGCTCGTGCTGAAATTGGAATGATCGGTGCATCTTTATAGGGAGTATTGGCTAAAAATTCTTTTACCTGGGCATGATTCTCCATTGCTTCTTCATAACTGACCAGATCTATTTTGTTTTGGACAATAATAACATTCTTAATGCCGCTAATCTGCAAAGCCACGAGATGCTCTTTCGTCTGTGGCTGCGGGCATTTTTCATTGGCCGCAACTAAGAGTAGAGCTCCATCCACAATTGCAGCCCCACTTAACATTGTGGCCATCAACGATTCGTGGCCGGGTGCATCAACCAACGAAATCTTTCGCAATGGCTTTGTCGGTTTATTTGATTTGATACTTTTCTCTTTTACGGTATAGAAATCATTTTCTTCATCATAATAAATCGTAAAATCAGCATATCCTAAACGGATTGTAATTCCCCGCTTCATCTCTTCGGAGTGTGTATCTGTCCACTTCCCGCTCAATCGCTCTGTCAGTGTCGTCTTACCGTGGTCAACATGGCCGACCAGAGCAAGGTTAATCTCCGGCTGGACAGAAAGAGGGTGTGCATGCGGTACAGAATGATCTTCTTTTGAAGTCGTCTTTTTTGCTTTTGGCTCTTTATGTTCTGTAGTTTTCTTCTTCACAACCATGACGTAACGGAGAACGACGTTAATTTATAAAGGTTTATGCCTCCCAGAAGAGAAAAGGAAAAAAGAAATACCCTTATTTCTTCCTCCAGACTTTTGCTTTCATCTGATGAAAAATATTTTTTTTCTGCGGTTTCAACGCGTGAACCTTTCGGCTCACTGCTTTCTTCACTATTGCTAACTCCGTTCTGCTTACGAGTCCAGAATTAACTAACACTTTCGATAACTCTTGGTTAACTGTTTTAAGCACCTCTTTACTTGCATCGCGGGAACTGTCCACGAGAGCTTGTGCGAGTTTCATGCTTTCTTTCTCATCAAAGTCTAATTCTTTGCGCAGTGTTGCAGTGGCTCTTTTTGCCTGTGCAACAGTTAATAGACCCAAACCATATCCTGTTTGCAATACTTTTTTCGCTGTTTTTGTTGTTGTGTTCATTGTTGTTCCCTCCATGAATGTCCTCTCTTTCGCGAGAGTAAATAACATAACAATAAAATGATCGCAATAATGAGGACAATAACGCTCAGCGGGATTCCGGCAATTTCTTTTTGTCCATCATAATGCCACAACACTGCTGAGGCAATAAATAACAGCGATGATGACAGAAGATAATTCCGCTTCCGGAAAAGATAATCCATTTCCTCTTCTAAATGAGCAAATTGATTTTCTGACAATGCTCCTGCATTTGTGTGTGGCTGTTCTAAATGATGGATAATTAAACGAAGATGAGAAGGAAGATCCCAGAGTAAATCCTGCGCCGTTAATGCCGCTTCTTTTAATGTTTGCACACTTTCTTTAATACTGCTTTTATTCCGCAGATATTTTTTAGTGAACTGAATCAATCCTTCTGCGATTTTAAACTGGGGATTGAGTGTTAATCCAATTCCTTCTGCTTGGTAAATTGCTTTTGCCATTAAAATATGATTCGGGTCGAAGAGCAGCCCATATTTTCCTCCTGTGAGTAAAATTTTGTACAATCCTTGTCCAATACTTCGCTTCTGGAGAGAAGAATGATAAAATCGCTCTAATTCCGGCAGAACTTCTCGCTTGAATTCAGGAATTCGTGCTTCCGGCCCTTCCTTTGCCAACGAAATAAGTATATCCAGACTCTTATCTGCGTTTTTTTGCCCCAGCGAGAGAAGAAAGCGTACTACTTTCTGGCGATCTTCTGCAGATAACTCTCCAACAATGCCAAAGTCGAGATAAGTGATTACTCCCTTTTTCTGCACAAAGATATTTCCGGGATGTGGATCAGCATGAAAAATTCCATGCAACAACGCTTGTTCCAAAATAGACTCAAAATAATGTTGTGCTACCATTGTGGGATTAATTTTGTCTTTATGCAATGTTTTGAGATCATCCAAACGGATCCCTTCAACATATTCCAAAGTCAGAACTTTAGGCGAAGTATACTCTTCGTAGATTCGTGGTATTTTCACGTGGACATTTTTTTTCATCGCCTCCCGCAAGCGTTCTGCATTGGACGCTTCCACCTCAAAATTAAGTTCGCGGCGCGTCCACAGCGCAAATTCTTTGACAATTGCTAAAGGCCGATACGGTCGAAACTCAGGAAAACGTTCTTCCAGCGCATAAGCGATGTAAAATAAAATATCCAAATCTCGCGTGATTAGATCTTCAACATTAGGTCGTTGAACTTTAACCGCAACAATTTTTCCGTTCGGCAGCTGCGCTTTGTGAACTTGTGCAATCGACGCTGCCGCAAGCGGTTTTTCATCAAAATGTTTGAATACAGAAGAAATTGGCTTATGCAATTCATGTTCAATGATTAATTTTACCTCCTCGAATGGAAACGGCGGGACATGATCTTGACATTGTGCAAATTCTTGAACAAATTCTGCCGGAACCAAATCCGGACGTTGTGACAGCAGTTGCCCTAGTTTTAGGAATGTTGGCCCAAGCCGTTCAAACGATCGCCGCAATGCCTGTGCTTGAAGCTCTCTCGTTGAAATTTCTTGTACGGGCACAATTTTCTTGTGAAATGGGAGATGGGTGCTTAACTTCGACTTGCGGATATAATATCCCCATCCCTCTTCAAAAAAAACGAGCAGGATGTGTTCTAAACGAGCAAGGTCTCTAATATCCCGAATAAGATCAAACATTCCTCTATCACTCTCTTTTTAACAGATATTAAGAACAGTTTGTTTATAAGGATTGTGTCGAGGATATGGTGAATAATGTTACTGTATCCTTATCTTGCTAAATTAATAGAAACAGAAAAAAGAAATTCAAATAAATTTGTTAGGTGTTTCCATAAAATCAATCCAAGGATGTCATCGCTATGAACAATTTCTGGCTGATTATTTTGCCGGACGTATCCCTCTAAAATTATCTCGATTAGTCGCACGAGATACGATCTCTGATTGCAAGGAAAGTCCAGCTGTCGATGCTCTGATCGGCGTGATTATAGGGAACATGGGATCAATTTCTTCAATCTTAGAAGTTCTTTATGAGTAATAGTAAAGCAAACAAGACCTATTAAGATAAAATTATCTCTACTCTTTCTTCTTCAACCGAGTAACGTATCCCGCCAGAATATTACGCAGTTTTTTACTTCCCACTTTCACATGCTGCTGTACAAGAACTTTATTTTTTACAAAATCGGGAGTGAAATGCTGGCCGTGAAGCTTTAACAACTCTCTCGTCTTGCGTTTCATTAACTTGGTTTTAATACGACCCATGCATTATGCTGGTAGGTAGTTTATTTATAAATATTTCGGCGAAGAGGCACAGTTCGAAAAGTGAGTGATAAACAAATAAAGCAGTAACCATTTTGTTTGATTGGAAAAACTAACAAAATGGGGTGTTACTGCAATGACTGAAATA
>Ga0209211_10006174_pt1 | contig 17502 bp, 15 predicted proteins | sample RifGroA2_FD_183992 | JGI IMG/M metagenome (GOLD analysis project Ga0209211, IMG submission 183992) | Groundwater microbial communities from Rifle, Colorado, USA - Groundwater A2 (SPAdes) (version 2) | ecosystem: Environmental > Aquatic > Deep subsurface > Groundwater | place: Rifle, Colorado... | reverse complement strand
CCAGCAGCTCGATGCCGCTTGAGGCATTGCCCGCCGCGGCCAGGCCGCTGGCGTACAGGCGCGGGGCCGCAACAAAACCAGCGCGGCCGAGTTGGGCCAGCACGGTCTCGTCTTCGGCAATGATCTTATAGAGGTCGGGATCGGCGCGAAAGCCTCTGGCATGCACCTGGAACTCCCCGAGATCCATGCCCACCGCGTTTTTCTCCATGCCGGCGAACCAGCCTTCCAGCAGACTGGCATAGAAGATCATGATCGCGCAGGCAAAGGCCATGGCCCCCACGGTGATCCTGGTTCTGGTCCGGGCACGATTGAAATTTCTCAGGGCAAAGGAAACAATCACACGTTTCACCTCTCCGGAAACAAGATCCTCTCAGCGACGCCGCAACTCCAGCAGGGAAAAAAGCGACTCCGGCAGATCCAGATCAAAACGCAGGGATTCGTAGACCAGCTCAGTATATTCCCCGGGCTTGTCCGCGGGCACCACCTTGAGCAGGGCAGGCAGGAGACGGCCGCCCATGTTCTTGACCTCGCTGAAATAGATGGTGCGGGCCAGGACATTGTCCTCGTCAAAGTAGGTGGCAAGCAGCGGCAGATGGCCCTGAGCCGTCACGGTCATGAAGATCCTCCCCCAGACCACGGCGGCATCCGGGTGCGGCTGCAGGGTGAATTCGATGATCTCCCTGCCCTCCCTTTTCCCCTTAAAGCTGAGACGCGGCTCGTAATCCTCGGCCAGCCGGGATTCCTTGACCAGATCGTCGTTGGTGAAATGGCTACCCATCCAGGAGCTCATCATCATGCTGGAGGTGAGACGGATGGTGCGGTCGGTCTTGGGAAGATAGGTGTACATGGTGTTGCCGGTTTTCAGGCTGGCGGTATCCTTTTCTTTAAGCGGAGAGATGATGCGGACCAGGGATTTGTCCTTGCCCTTGGACCACATCTCCATGCGCATGGTCCGTGTGTAGTTGACGGTTTTCACCTGCATGCGCACCGTGCCCTGGGAGCTGGTGGCGCGCCAGAGATCGTCGATCTCCAGGAGAATGGCGCGGGCCTCCTGTTCGTCAAGAGATGGGGGGGGCGGAGCGGCTGGGGCGGAAAGAGCGATCCCTGCCAACCCGAAAATTCCCCCGCCCACCACCAGCAGGGCCAGAAACATACAGGCTGGAAAGGAGGCCCGGCTCACAACAGGGTGCCCGTATAGTTGAAGGTATTGAGCCTGCTTCCCCCGCGTCCGGGCTGGCCCGACTGGCGGAAGGCGGCGGCCAGCTCGTCCGGCCTCGGGCGCAGATGGGAGAGATCAACCACCCCGTAAGCGACCCCCCGGGCGGCAAGCTCGGTGCTATAGGGCAAAAGGGAAAACGGCTGATCAGCCACGGCCACGGTCTGACCCCAGCACTGCTTGAGGACGATCACCTCGCCCTTGGGGCTGACCAGGGGCTGCTCGTATTTGAAAAACGGCGAGGCGAGCCGGGCGGTGAAAAGCGGGGGCAGGCCATAGATGGTCATGCCCACTGGCAAGGCGTTCTTGCACCCACAGGGTATAAGTTTCGTTTGAGCAGGCAAGCTGCTCAACTCAGCTAAATGGCCGAGGAGATCGAACAGGTTCTGCCGGTCGGTTTCGATGGCCGACTGGACGTTGCTGAGCCCCAGACCGGCCAAGGCCTGGACGCTCATGCTGTTCAAAACATTCAGGGTATAGTCGCCAAAAAGAAGCAGTCTCTCGGGCGAAGTCTGCCCGACCCGGCCCCTTTTGCGGCCAGCCGAAGCGCTTTCCTCCCCCGGCCCATCAACCGCTGGGGCCGTCTGGACATCCGCCGCAAAGAGCAACCGCTGGCCGATGTGGCCGATCTGCCAGGCGTGGTAGCCGCTCTCCCGCAGCTGGCCGATGGCCTCGCGGTAAAATTCCAGATCCGCCTCCAGGATCACCGGCGGCAGAGCCCAGACCAACCGCCGTCGGTACGGAGTCAGCCGTTTCTGCTGCCGGGCGTATTGGGCATAGGTCTGCCGGGACAGGGTAATGACCAGCCGCGAGGGCGGGGTGGGCAATTGCACCTTAAGAGATTCAAAATCGTCGATTTTGAGCCACCATTCCAGGGGCAGCTGTGTCTGGGGAACGCCCCGGCGGCCTTGGGCCTGACCCTGGGCTTGACTGCGGGTATGAACCTGGGCCTGACCGCGTCCGGGCCGCGCCTCCCTGGTCTTGACCGGGGCGGATCTGTTGCCCGATATTCCCAGGAAATGGGTGATCTGGGTGAGCTTGCGGGGATCGACCAGATTGGCCACCTTCTTGCTGAACAACCCCGGCTGGATGCCCTTCTTGCCTGCCTGCCGGCGACCCTCTTCCGAGTCCACTTTGTAGAGGCTGTCGCCCCATTGCGCGCCCGGCGGCAGGTCCAGCTGCACCTTGCTGCCCGCCGCGGCCTTGTCCAGAGCCAACTTTCCCTGCCACAGACCTTTCAGGGTAAAGGACTGCCTTTCGCCCGAGCCCTCCTGATGGATGCGCAGCCGGTCGCCGATCCGGAGCGGTTCCTTCAGGGTCATCTGGGCCCGGTTGGCCGTGACCTTCTCGGTCTTGCCCAGAAACAGGCCGATATTCCCCGAGTGTTGCGGGGCGATGATGTCCGCCGGCTGGGCCTTCTTGAAATAACCGAGCGAGGGTTTGCGGCCCATGGCCTGCTCCAGCAGTTCCTTGGCCTCGGCCAGCACCGCCGGGGTCGCGGGATTATCGAGAGCCAGCCGGTAGGCCTTGACCACCGATCCCACATACTGGGCGCTCCGCATCCTGCCTTCGATCTTGAGCGAGCTGACCCCGGCCTGGCGCAGCTGGGGGATCAGCTCAAGCCCGGCCAGATCGTTCATGGAAAAAAGATACCCCGCCGGGCTCCCTGGGCCACGGCCCTTGCCGCCCCAGGTATAGCGCCTCCGGCAGGGTTGGACGCAACGGCCCCTAAGCCCGCTTTTGCCGCCGAGATAGCTGCTGAACAGGCACAAGCCGGAATAGGCGAAACACAAGGCGCCATGGACAAACACCTCCAACTCCACCGGGCATTGCTTGTGGATCTGGCCTATCTCGTTTAAGGTCATCTCCCGGGCCAGCACCACCCGCTGAAAACCCAGCTCGGCAAACTGCCGGACATTGAGAGAGTTGTGCGCGCCCATGAGGGTGCTGGCATGCAGGCGCAGGGAGGGGAAGAATTTGCGGGCCAGATAGGAGATGCCCAGGTCCTGGATGATGAGGGCGTCGGCCTTGAGCGCCTCCAGGGCAGCCAGCTCTTCCACCGCCTTGGAGATCTCTTCTTCCTTCATCAGGCTGTTCATGGCCAGATAGACCTTGACCCGGTTCCGGTGGGCATGGTCGATCATGGCCGCCACCTCGGCCAGGGAGAAATGGCGGGCCAGTGCCCGGGCATTAAAGGCCGGGGCACCGATATAAATGGCATCGGCCCCGCTCTCCACCGCCGCCTCAAAGGCCTCGATGGTGCCGGCCGGGGCAAGCAGTTCCATGTTTCGTGCGGGTTGTTTTTCCATGAATTTACTGTACCAGATCTGGAGCCGATCCGCTTCCGGCAAAATCAGCGAGGCCAGCCAGGAAAGACAAAATGGGGCTACACCGCCTGGCCTCTCTCGCCAAACAGGTAAGCGTTCAGCAGCACCACATCTGCTTTATCGGCACTGCTGCCGATGATTGACAGTCATCGGCCTGCTCATGTGCAATAGCACACTTCGCAGGCCTCTTGGTCGGACACTTCTGCCGAAGACTGACACGCGCATCTATCCGTGGGGCACTGCTGAACGCTTACATTCCTGGGTTTATCTTGAATTTTGGTGCCCCTGGTGAACGATTACCAAACAACGCCGTGCCCACCCGCACCAAAGTGGCGCCTTCCTCGATGGCCACCTCGAAATCCCCGGACATGCCCATGGAGAGCTGCACCGGTCCATGCCGGCCGAGAAGACCCTGAGCGGCAAGCTCTTCCCCCAGCAGGCGAAGCCGGCGGAAACAGACCCGGCTTTCCTCCGGATCTGCAACAAAGGGGGGCATGGTCATGAGCCCTTGCAGGATCAGGTGCGGAAACTGTTGCAGCTCGCGGCACAGCTGCCCGGCTTTCTCCGGGGCAACCCCGGCCTTCTGCGCCTCCCCGCCCACATTGACCTGCACTAGGACGAGCATGGTCTTGCCCAGTTCGGCAAGCCGGCTTTCCAGTCCCTTGGCAAGCTTGAGCCGGTCGAGGGTTTCGATGCAGTCAAAGATCTCCGCCGCGCTCCGGGCCTTGTTGGACTGCAAATGCCCGATGCAATGCCAGGTCACCACCTGGCCAAGGGCCGCGACCTTCTCTTGCGCCTCCTGGAGATAGTTCTCGCCAAAAACCATTTGCCCGGCAGCCATCGCCTCCCGGATGGCCGCAAGCGGTTGCCGCTTGCTCACCGCCACCAGCCGCACCGAACGCGGATCGCGCCCGACCCGCTTAGCCGCAGCCCGGATCCGGGCCCGGATTGTCTCGATATTTTCCGCCACCGTTCCCATCAAGATCACCGTCCTTCCAGAGCGAAAAGCTGCCCCGCATTGATGGTGGTGTGCCTGGCCACCTCCTCCAGGGAGATCCCTTTCAGCTCCGCCACCTTCTGGGCGGTAAAGAGCAGCAAGCGCGGTTCGTTGCGTTTCCCCCGATACGGTACCGGGGCAAGGAAAGGTCCGTCCGTCTCCAGAATCAGGGAACCGAGGGGGATCTCGCGCACCGCCTCCTGGAGCATCTCGGCCTTGGCAAAGGTCACCACCCCAGGGATGGAGATGTGAAAGCCCAGGGCCAGAACCCGCCTGGCAAAAGCGGCGTCCCCGGAGAAACAGTGCATCACCCCGCCGGCGGGAAACGGGGCAGCGGCCTCAAGGATTTCCATGATCTCCGCATGGGCCTCCCGGTCATGGACCACCAGGGGCAACTGCAATTCCTTGGCCAGGGCGACCTGTCTGGCGAAATGCTCCTTTTGCAGGGAGACCGGAGCGTAATTTTTCACATAATCAAGGCCGATCTCGCCGTAGGCCACGACCTTTGGATGACCGCACAGACCCCGCAACTCCGCGTAATCGCCCGCCCCGAGCTCCGCGACATTGTGGGGATGCACCCCCACCGTGGCATAGACGCCTGCGTGCTGTTCCGCCAGTCCAATGGCCCGGTGCGAGCTTGCCAGATCAATGCCCACGCTGATGATCCGACTGACCCCCGCCGCCGAGGCCCGGGACAGCACCGCCTCGAAATCGGCCGCGTACGCCGACATATCGAGGTGGCAATGGGTATCGATCAGCTTTGCCCCATGGCCGGGAACCGGCAGGGGAATCTCTGCTTTTTTGGCTGGTTTTTCCATGCAAGCCTCCCTGGCCGCACCTTCTAACAGGTTTTTATTCCTTGCGCAACATGAGCGATCATGGGAAACCGTTTGACAAAACATGACCCAACCGACTATTATTTTCTTTAAATTTCAGGGTGTTCCGGACAATAGTCTCGTCTATAACCATTACAGCGCAACGTGTTCTCATTATCCATGTCTTCGCCGATTCTTACCGCCATTCAGCAGAGGCGCAGTATCCGGAACTTCACCGGGCAACCGGTGGACGCCGCCGTACTCCACGAAATTATCCAGGCCGGGGTCTGGGCGCCTTCCGGCCTGAACAACCAGCCCTGGCGCTTCGTTATTGTCACTGATCCAGCAATCCGCGCCCGGTTGGCCGAGCAGACCAATTACAGCCACATTGTCCTCGCCGCCCCCGCCCTGATCGCCGTATATCTTGATCGAGAGGCTATGTATGATGAGCTGAAAGATACACAATCAGCCGGGGCCTGCATCCAGAACATGCTGCTGGCCGCCGAGGCCCTTGACCTGGGAGCGGTCTGGCTCGGGCAGATTCTAAAAAACCGGGAGAAAGTCGGCCGGATTCTCGGCCTTGCCGACAAGCTGGAACTGATGGCGGTGATCGCCATCGGCCACCCGAGCCGACGCGATCAGCAGTCAGAGAGAAAACCATTGGCGGAATTCATCGTCAAAGAGTTATAACCAATTTGTCTTGCCCAACCATATACCCAGGAGGATTTTTCATGACCACACCACGCAAATCATTTCACAATGTTATCCTTTCAACCATTCTTGTCCTGACCAGCCTCGTCGCCCTCAGCGGCTGTGCGGAAATGGGTCTGGGCAGCCGCAGCGACCAAGGAACCGCAGCCTCTCCATCCTTGGAAAACCAGCCCTATCGCGCCAACGAATTTACCGATCTGGTGATTCCCGGTGAACTTTCCTGGGACCGGGAAAAAAGCATGCTCGTCCGGACCGAGTCCTTTGCCGGCGGGGTGTTGTACTACTCAGGCCGGGTCGACATCGCTTCCCTGGCCGATTTCTTCACCAATAACATGGGCAAGAACGGCTGGAAGCTTGCGGGCTCCGCAAAGTACAAGAATATTCTTCTCGCCTTTGTCAAACCGAACAAGACCTGCACTATTGTCCTGTACGAAGATAAATTGCTGATGCGGACCCTGGTCTCCATCTATGTCGCCGAGGATACCGCAGCAGCAGGTTCGGGCGGTCTGAATCAAACGGATCCCTTTGGTTACCGCAAATAGTGATCGAGGCTGCGAGAATCATGTCTCTTCTAACCGACAAAAAAATACTGCTCGGGATTAGCGGCAGCATCGCGGCCTACAAGGTAGCAGACTGGGTTCGCGCCCTGCGCCGGGAGGGCTGCCAGGTTACCGTGGTCATGACCGAGTCCTGCCGACTCATCACTCCTCTTACCATGGCGGCCCTTTCCGGCAATCCGGTGCACACCGGCATGTTCGCCGCCGAGGCGCCGGAAAAGATTCCGCACATCAATCTGGCCCGGGAGCACGATCTGCTGGTCATTGCCCCGGCCTCGGCCCAGACCATCGCCCGTCTGGCCCATGGCCTGGCCGACAATCTGCTCGCCACCGTGGCCCTGGCCTTTTCCGGGCCGGTGCTGGTCTGCCCGGCCATGAACAGCGTCATGTTCCAGCATCCGGCCACTCAGGCTAACCTTGCCACCCTCAGGTCTTACGGGCACATGGTTCTCGACCCGGATTGCGGCAAGATGGCCTGCGGCGAAGAAGGCCCCGGCCGCCTGACCGACTGGGAAGACGCCCGGCAGGCCATTCTCTCCGCCCTTGCCCCCCATGATCTTGCCGGCGAACAGGTGCTCATTACCGCCGGCCCTACCAGGGAATCCTTTGATCCGGTCCGTTTCTTGAGCAATCCCTCCACCGGCAAGATGGGGTATGCCCTGGCGGCCACGGCCAGGCAACGGGGGGCAACGGTCACCCTGATCAGCGGGCCGACCGCCCTTGTCCCCCCGCCGGGAGTCAGGTACATCCAGGTCACTTCCGCCGCCGAAATGCAGGCCCAGGTCATGAGCTGTCTCGCTGCGAACACCATTATCATCAAGGCCGCAGCTGTTTCCGACTACCGCCCAGCCGAGCCCCAACCCCACAAGGTAAAAAAAGGCCAGGCCGCCTTATCCCTGCCGCTGGTCGCCAACCCGGACATCCTCAAGGAGCTGGGAGAGCTCCGGCGGACATCGGCGAATTTCCCCCTGCTCATCGGCTTTGCCGCGGAGAGCCGGGATCATTTGGCGGAAGGAAACAGAAAACTCAAGGAAAAGAATCTTGATCTGATCGTGATCAACGATATCAGCGGAACGGAAACCGGTTTTGCGGCCGACACCAACAGAGTCACTCTGCTTGACCGCAATGGCGGGAAGGAAGATGTGCCGCTACTGAGCAAGGAAGAAACCGCCCACCGGATCTGGGATGCGGTGACCAGACTCAGGACGGACAACCGCTGAGTCCGGTTCGCAACAGAACCCCGCAGCCATAAGCCCCACGGGAACAAACTCCCAGGGCGCCCATCATGGCGCCGGTCTTTCCTTCAGATGCCGCGGCAACTCCTCGTGGAACTACGGGCAGCAGTTACTCAGGCAACCAGATAGCCCTTTCTCCATCTCTTCCCGAACCAGCTCAACGAGGGCGCGCAAGGCATACCACTGCAAGCCAAGATCCCGGAGGTACTGCTCTAAAATCTCCCGCTCGGGAAGCGGCATGGCAACATAGCCATAGCCCTGTTCAAACATGAGATAATCGGCGACAAAGATTGTTTTCACAAACAGGCGGTGTTCTTTGCTGGCGCCCTCGGGATTATGATGAAAACCGATGCCTTCCCTGAGTTCCGCCGGAAAATTCCAGCTCTCGGCCAGGGCCATGCCAACCAGGCCATGATCATAGCCAAAGAGGGTGGTCTCGCCGTCGGACAGGGGGCGGGGTGTATCCTTCATGCTCTGCACCAGTTGCATGAATTCCTGGTGCAGAAGCTGGTCTTCCACAATGATCCCGATGTCGTGCATTAATCCCGCGGCATAGGCATTGTTTCCTTTTTCGCCAAATTCACGGCGGTAGATATTCTTGGCAAGAAAAGCGACAGCCAGACTGTGCCGCCACAACTGAAACCGGGAATAACCGGCGACGGAGGTGCCGCCGTGGTAGAGTTCGCTCATCTTCTGGGTGAGGATTATTTCCTTGAGCGTATCTAAACCTATCCAGATCAGGGCCTGATGGATATCGCTGATATCCTTTGAGGTGGCATAGTATGCGGAATTGGCAACCCGAAGAATCTTTGCGGTCAGCGGAGGATCAAGCTCGATAAGCTGAATTAGCTCTGAGGAGCTGGCGGCAGGATCACTGATCAGGGACAGTATCCTGCTCACCGTCCCTTTGATGGAAGCAAGGGGCGAGGTCTCAACGAGTTCCAGCAGACCGGCTAGAAAATTATCGGTTTTTTCCTCACCATCCATGGAGCATCGCCTTCTCTGAGAATTTCAGCCGGCAAAACAGCAACAGACTTTACAAAACCGGTACTCCGACCACATCCCCCCGGCGCACCTCGTGGGCACTCCGTTTCGTCACCACGGCAGCCGCGGTGTTTGCCGCAACCCGCAGGATCATGATCTCTCCGGAAGTCCTGATCGCGGCCTGATCCGTCCCGGCCACCGACAACAGGTCTCCAGGGACAAGTCCCTGATTCGCACCGATATTCAGATAGACGATATCACCTGGTCCGGCAAGCTGACGCATGAAATGAAACGCCACCACCGAACCATTTGCCGGGGCCGTCCCTGCCTGGACCGGACGAGGAGAAACCTTAGTCCGCTCCTGAACCTGTCCCAGAACGTCACCGGTTTTTACTTCGGCAAAAGCCTGCCTGATCACCGCCCGCTGGCCGGAGGCATCCGAGGCGACAATCTCGACAATGGCGATGTCCGCCAGCAGATGGCCGGGACTTGCCCCAAAATAACTCAGGGACTTGACCTTACCCATATCCCGGTATACGCCGAACTGCCGGCCAATCGGCGCGCCAGGGGCAGAGACAAGGATGGCCTCGCCGACAGCCGCACCCTTCCAGCCCTGTTCGGTATGCAGCACCCGTCCCTCGTTGGGGATATCGTTGGTGAGCATGCCGATCCCCTGGCCATAATCCAAGGCATGGACACTCTCCTGACCAGCCTTGGCCTGTACCTCGATCGAGGGCAGCTCTTTTTTTACCACGATGATGGGGAGAGGTTCGGAAAACGATGCCATGCCCGCCTTTGCCAGAGCCGAGGACTCCGAAGCCGCTGGGCCGACACCGCTGTATGCGGAGGTCTCCATGGCCGGAGCACTTCCCTGGCCTGGAATTCTGACGACCTGACCAGGGTAGATCCAGTGGGGGTGGGCAATCCCTGGATTAATATTCCAGATTTTCGGCCAGAGCAGTGGGTTATCGAGATAATTCCCGCTCAAATCCCAAAGGGTATCCCCCTTTTTTACCGTATGAGTGGCTGTATTTTCCGCCAGAATTTCCCCGCCGCCAAAGACTCCGCAGGCAGAGACGATAACCACCGCCGCCGCAACAATTTTTTTCATGGGATGCTCCTCTTAAACCGGACAAGATAAAGCTGAGTTGAGCAGCTTGTCTGCTCAAACTAAACTTATACCCTCTGGGTGCAAAGCTGAGTTGAGCAGCTTGTCTGCTCAAACGAAACTTATGCCCTTTGGGTACAAAAACAGGGTATACACTCCTCAAACCCCATGGCCATAGCTACCATCTACGCAGGATTTATAAGAATTGTCAAGAAGATGCTGCTGCTGCTTTAACCTGTTAAATTAAACTGCCGAAGATGCCAGCGGTGCTGGTGGCGTTAGCAGCCTAACGGAATGGCCTATAAAACAACGATGCTCTTGCCAGCTCTGGTTATTCGTAACGGCTCCTGAAGAACCGCAGCCGCAGGGCATTGGAGACCACGGAAACCGAACTCATGGCCATGGCCCCGCCGGCGATCATGGGATTTAAGGTCGGTCCGCCGAAGAGATGCAGAACCCCGGCCGCCACCGGAATGCCGATGATATTGTAGATGAAGGCCCAGAAAAGATTCTGCTTGATATTGCGCATGGTAGCGCGGCTTAAGGACAGCGCGGTGAGCAGGCCGGAGAGATGGCCCTTCATCAGCACGATATCCCCGGCCTCGATGGCCACATCGATGCCGGTGCCCATGGCAATGCCGACATCGGCTTTTGCCAAGGCCGGGGCGTCGTTGATGCCGTCACCCACCATGGCAACGCGGAATCCCTCGGCCTGCAAGGCCGCCACCTTTTCCACCTTCCGGTCCGGCAGCACCTGGGCAAAAACCTCGCTGATCCCGGCCTGGGCAGCAATAGCCCGGGCGGTAAGCTCGTTGTCGCCGGTGAGCATGAAGATCTTGATCCCCATGCGTTCCAGCGCGCGGATGGTCGCGGGCACCTCCGGCTTAAGACGGTCGGCAATGGCGAGCAGAGCGATAAGCCTGCCACCGGCCGCACAGTAGAGCGCGGTCTTGCCCGCCCCGGCAAAACCATGGGCGATTTGCGCAACCACCTCACCAAGCCCCGCCACCTCCTGCTCCACCATGAACTCCCGGTTACCGAGCAGCACCTTCTCGCCCTGAACCATGGCCCGGATCCCCCGGCCGGAAACCGCCTCGAAATCAACAACCTCGGCCAGGGTCAGCCCCTTTTCCCTGGCCGCTTTGACAATGGCTTCGGCCAGAGGATGTTCCGAACCGCTCTCGGCGCTGGCCACCAGGAAGAGGATGTGGTCACGATCCATCTCCGGGGAGACCGGATGCAGGTCGGTCAATTCCGGACGGCCATGGGTCAGGGTGCCGGTCTTGTCAAAGATGATGGCATTGATCTTCTGGGCCATTTCCAGGGCCTCGCCGCTCTTGACCAATACCCCCAGCTGGGCGCCGCGCCCGGTGCCGACCATGATCGAGGTCGGGGTGGCCAGTCCCATGGCGCAGGGACAGGCAATGACCAGCACGGCGATGAAGATCCGCAGGGCAAAGGGAAACTCTGCCTGGCCGAGAAAATACCAGGCCAGACCGGCAATAATAGCCAGAACGATAACCGTAGGGACGAAATAAAGGCTGATCCGATCCGCCAGATTGGCGATGGGCGCCTTGGAGCCCTGGGCCTCGCGGACCATGGTGATGATCCGGGCCAGCACCGTGTCCTGCCCCACCTTCTCGGCCCGCACCTGTAATAAGCCGTTCTTGTTCAGCGTAGCGCCCACCACCGGATCGCCGACCTCCTTGGAAACCGGCAGGGATTCGCCGGTGAGCATGGATTCGTCCACACTGGAGCGCCCCTTGATCACCGAGCCGTCCACCGGGATGCGCTCGCCGGGCTTGACCAGCAGGACATCGCCGACCTCGATCTCGGCCACGGGAATTTTTTTCTGCCCCTCCGCCCCCTCCACCACCAAGGTGGCCTCCTCGGGGGCCAGGGCCATGAGCTGGCGAATGGCGTCCGAGGTGCGCACCTTGGAGCGGGCCTCCAGGTATTTACCCAGGGAAACCAGGGCGATCAACACCCCGGCGGACTCGAAATACAAATCCATAACCCTGGCCATGACCTCAATGCCCAGGCCGATCTCGATCAGGTTCCAGGTGCTGTAAACAAAGGCGGCCCCGGTGCCGATAGCGATGAGCGAATCCATGTTGGGCGCCCCCCGCCAGAGGGCCGGGAGGCCGAGCAGGTAAAAATTCCGGCCCGACCACATGATCGGCAGCACCAGAAAAAACTGAACAAAAGCAAAGGTGAAAGGCGCCTGATGGGGAGCCAAAAACGAGGGCAGCGGCAGACCGGCCATCTCGCCCATGGAAAGAAGCAGCAGCAGAACGGCAAAGGCAAAAGCCGGATAGAGCCGCCTTTCCATGGCCCCAAGCCGGGCAAGGGCTTCCTCCTGCTGCCGCTCAAAATCAGTTCGCCCGGCCGGCCCGGCCACCCTGGCCTTGAAGCCCAGTCGCGCGATGGTCTCGCGGATCTGTCTTTGGCTGACCAGTTGGGGATCAAAAAACACCATTGCCGATTCCGTGGCCAGATTCACCTGCATACTCCGCACCCCGGCAAGACCGCCCACCACCTTTTCTATCCTGGCGGAACAGGTTGCGCAGGTCATGCCGGTAATGGCCAACGCCAGCCGGACTTCCTTTTCCGGCAGCACCAGCTCGAAACCAAGCCCCTTGACGAGCCCGGCAATATCAGCCAGACTGAGCCGACCGGCATCCCACTCCACCTCCAGGCTCTCGGCGGCAAGATTCACCGCAGCCGTCCGAATACCCTCGGTGGCGGCCAGCACCTTTTCGATGCGGGAGGAACAGGAGGCACAGTGCATGCCCCGGATAGCGAGCCGTTGTTTTTCGGTCGATGCTGCCATGGATATCCCCTTGCCTGCCCAAGCCTTTCACAGTACCTTAGGCTTAAGAGAAATCTTTGCGCCCGCCCACAATTTAGGAGCCGTTCAGAAACACCATGACCATTTATGTCGCCTTACTATACGGCTCCTTATGCCATCTGGCTGCCTAAAAACGGCTATGTTATTTTGTAACAATGACTTAGTTTTTAATATAATCCTTTACAGCCTTAAACTACAACCCCCGACAAAGGAGTTTCCCATGCCAACCATCCAGATCAAAGGTATGCGCTGCGGCCACTGCGTGGCCTCGGTCACTTCGGCGCTCAACGCCATCGACGGCATCAGCGAGGTGAACATCTCCCTCGAAAAAAACGAGGCCACCTTCAAGCAGAACCAAAAGGTGCCAATGGCCGCCATCAAACAAGCCATCGCCGCCATCGGCTTCGAGGTGGTGGAATAAAAACAGACCGCGCCCCCGGACTGTTGCGGCGCAGCACGAAGGAACTTCCCGGCCGGCGGCCTACAGCACCAGGAGCACCGCCGGATGCCCCTTGAAGGCAAGGTGCTGGGCCTCCCGATCCTCGGCGCTGACCACGACAAGCTCCACGTCCAGACAAAGGTACTTGCCGCCGCTGCTCGAATTGGACAGGGACACCAGACATTCCCGCGCCTGAACAACCTCGACGATGGCCGCCCGCAGCTCCTCCTGCTCCCGGCCGATGATCTTGTAGACCCAAGGGCAGGGATAAGCCAGCTCGACCTTTTGCTTGCAATCATTCAACAACACTAGCAACCTCCGTATTTTTTCTCTCGTTCGCCAGTAAGCAATCACAGGGCACGGCATCTGCTTTGTTATCGGCCAGTTCGCATACCATATGTATAGCTCTCAGGCCTCTGTCGCGCATCTGCCGCACCCTGCAATCGCTTACAGTTGGGATACGGCGCTGCACTTGGTCGCCTACCCTGTGATCAGTTACGTTCGCCACGGGAAGAAAATCCCGGCAGTCTATCATACCAGAGCCGATCCCCATCGCCAACAGGATCAGTATCTTCCTTGATCCCCGCCATATTTGCAGTATAGTAAAATATTTCCAACCCCATCTGCACAGGAGTTCTCTATGAGCAAGAAAGCGCACCAGGACCTGGTCATCATCGGCGGCGGGCCAGGCGGCTATACTGCAGGGATCTATGCCCAGCGGGCCGCCCTGAAAACAGTGCTCATCGAAAAAGGCATCCCCGGCGGTCAGTTGAACAATACCGGCGAAGTGGAAAACTGGCCCGGCACAGAAAAAATCAGCGGCTCGGATCTGGCCCTGCAATTTTCCCGGCATGCCGCCGCCTATGGCCTTGAAATGATGAATCGCGAGGTTGTTGGTGTTGAGCCGGGACTTGACCACCATACCGTCATTTTGGATAACGGGGAAAGCTTATCAACCCACGCAGTTATTCTTGCCACCGGCGGCAGCCCGCGAAAACTTGGAGTTCCTGGGGAAGACCGTTATTATGGCCGGGGGGTTTCCTACTGCGCCGTATGCGACGGCTTCTTTTTTCGCGACAAAACCGTGGTGGTGGTGGGCGGAGGCGACAGCGCCCTGGAAGAATCCCTGTATCTGGCCAAACTCGCCAGGCGAGTCTACCTTGCTCACCGAAGGGACGCCTTCCGGGGCGGGATGATCCTGCAAAAAAGGGTGCTGAATGAAAAGCGGATCACCGTGCTCTGGAACACGGTTCTTGCGGAGATTCAGGCGGATGAGCAGGGGGTAAACGGAGTGACCATCAAAAATACCCTGGACGGGACAATCTCCACCCTGGCCACCGACGGAGTATTCATCTTTATTGGTTTTGAACCGAACAATTCCCTGGTGCCGGCGGGCACCAGGATGAATGCCAACGGCTATGTGATTGCTGATGACAAATGCGAAACCAACACCCCGGGCATCTTTGCCATTGGCGATCTCAAAGAAAAATACGCCAAACAGATAGTCACTGCCGCAGCGGATGGCTGCACTGCGGCCCTGGCCGCGGCCCATTACGTCGAGCACAAGAAAAGCGGTTATGGCCAATAAGACATCCATAGTCCAGACTACAATAAAACTTGCCTCGACTTTTCCCCAGGGCTTCGTTTAAAAAAATACAACAGACATACTCCCGCCACAAAGCCGCCGACGTGGGCCCACCATGCCACCCCGCCTTCGGCCACCCCCACCGCAGCCTGTTGGGCGGCGCCTTGCAGAAACTGCATGAGAAACCAGACGCCGATAAAAAAGTAGGCCGGAATTTCCACCAGATAAAAAAGGATGAACACCGGGATAAAAGTAAGAATCCGGGCGCGGGGATAGAGAAGAAAATAGGCGCCCAGCACCCCGGCAATGGCGCCGCTCGCCCCGATCATCGGCACCTGGGCCTGGGGGTTGGCCCAGAACTGCGCAAGGGCTGCGGCCACCCCGCAGAGAAGATAAAAGAGCAGATAGCGGCCATGCCCCATTCTCCCTTCCACGTTGTAGCCAAAAACCCACAGCATCCACAGGTTGGAAAAGAGATGCAGCAAGCCACCATGGAGAAACATGGCGCTGAAAATCGGCAGATAACTGCCAAGAGAGCTAACGTTTCCCGCCTGTTCGGCGGCAAAGCGAACCGGGACAAAACCATGGGTGATGATGAACCCTTCCAGTTCCGGACCAAGACTTGACTGATAGACAAAGCAGAGGATATTGACGATGATAAGCCAGAGATTGACCACCGGGAAATGGCGGGAGGGAATATCATCTTTTAGGGGGAACATGCCTCGACAATTCCGCTTCAGGCCTGGGCAACGGTGAGGTTGCCCGGCTCCGGCAGAGGCAGGATGAAATAAAAGTTATTCCCCTCTTCCGTGGCCTCGTAACCTGCCACACCGCCATGAATCTCCACCACCTGCTTAACAAAAGTCAAGCCATGCCCGGTTCCAGGCCGAGACTTACCCCGTTCTCCACGGACGCCTTCGCTAAAAACCGTCTTCGCCTCAACCTCGGAAAGATGCTCGCCGGTGGTGAAAACATTGAACTTTACCCCAGGCTTGCCAGGGCCAAAATAATCGGCGAGCACTTCGCGGCCATAGGCCATGGCCTTTCTGTTCTTCCCTTCCCGGTTCGTTATTTCTCCCGTGTACTTAACCGCATTGGAAAAAAGATTGGCATAGACCTGTGAGAGCAGTCCCACATCCACCCGCAGGAAAATTTCTTCCTCCTGCATATCCTCGGGCTTTTCCACCACAATCCCCCGGGCCCCGAATCTGCTCAAAAAATGGTCCAGCTGCGGAGAAACAATCTCCCGATCAATGGCGCATTTCCTCAGACGCAGAACAAAACGGCCCTGGGCAAAGTGATCCCGCCGGAACAGACTCTCCAGGAAAAGGCTGTAGTTGGCATGATGCTCCAGCAACTCCCGATGATTCTCAAGCAGGCCCCGGTGCAGGTCGCTCACCTTGCCGGCCACCAGCTCAACGCTCACGCCTGGCACAGCCGGGGCGGCATTGAATCCGGCAAGCAGTTTCTCCAGCTCGGCAATATCCTCGATCATGGCTTTAAGTTGATTGAACAGATGTTTAAAATACATGTTGGGGGTGATGACGTTGTGCTCAATGTCCATCACCAGATTGTTGATAAACTGAAGATGCTTGATATTCTCGTGGGCAATCAAACGGTTATGAAGATTGTAGCCGATACGGTTCGTATATTTGCGCAGAAAAAACCGATCGGCCTGGGAAATTTTTTCAAGGGGATATACTTCAAGAACCCCCAGGATCTGAGGATTGAACGATTGCCTCTCGCTGCCCGGCGTGTCGTGGGATGGTTTGCGATGAATCGGCACCAGAAATGAATGCTCGCTCTCGTAACTTTTAAAGCTCAACCGCACATGGTCCGGGGCTGCAAGCGGTTTCAGCAACAGTCCCTTTCGGCTTTCGCAGACAAGCGCCAGTTTCTCCTGCTCCTTATCAAAAAGATAAAGCCGGCTATGCAGGCCGAGAAACTCGAAGAGGGCCGACACGCAAACCCTGTAAAAATCCTCGTTGGAGTCGAACTCCTGGGCAAGATCAAAAAAGGTGCGCAACAGATCATTCTGGGCAGGGCTTAGGTTATAGCTCGCGTAGCTCCGCTGCTTTTCCTTGATCCGCAGCCTGATTTTCTGCAAGTCCGTGTCTGAATGGGTTTCCTTACTCATGATCCCCCCGAGCAACAAGAGCGTCCCGCACCCCCTTCCTGAATTACAAAAAATATCCTCTTCCCTGGGATTGACGCAAAAGCAAACTAATTCCGGCCGACAAGCACGATTTCGTCGGCCCCGCTCTTTTCGGCAAGGCGAACATGCACATGTTCATCGGCTTTTACAGGGATGTCCATGCCCACATAGTCGGGCTGGACCGGCAACTCCCGCCCCCCCCGGTCAACCAGGACGGCCAGCTGGATGCACTGCGGCCGGCCGATATCCATCAGGGCATCCATGGCGGCCCGGATGGTGCGGCCGGTGAAAATAACATCATCCACCAGGACCACGATCATCTCCTCCATGGGAAAGGCGATGCTGGTTTTCTTGACGATGGGATTCTGGCTGGCCAGGCTCCAGTCATCCCGGTAGAGCGTAATGTCCAGGGTGCCGGTGGGCAGCACAATCTTTTCCCGGTCCTGAATCAGCTTCTGGATCCGGTCGGCGAGAAAAACCCCGCCGGTATGGATGCCGATTATGGCCAGATTGGCAACCCCG
>Ga0209211_10006173_pt1 | contig 17504 bp, 24 predicted proteins | sample RifGroA2_FD_183992 | JGI IMG/M metagenome (GOLD analysis project Ga0209211, IMG submission 183992) | Groundwater microbial communities from Rifle, Colorado, USA - Groundwater A2 (SPAdes) (version 2) | ecosystem: Environmental > Aquatic > Deep subsurface > Groundwater | place: Rifle, Colorado... | reverse complement strand
CTTCGAGGAGCTGCAACCGATCGGCGACGCTGAGCGAGTGAATGTCTTTACGAACGGTGCTCATAGGCGAATTCTCCGCTTCTCGTGCTGCGCCCGCAAGCCGCAAGTCAGTACGGATAACGCTCAGGATAACGTGCGGCGCGAAGCGCCGTCAGGTTGATCCTGTTGTTAGATCGAACGCTTGAACCAGCGACGCCAGAGCGCCTTCAAGTCGATACTGACACCCCACAGCCCGGGTCTTAGGTTCAAGATCTCTTGATCCGGGGAAGCCGAACGCCCACGATGAGTCAAGGCCACAGCGAGATCGGCGATCCTTTTCTTCATCGCTTCGACCTTGTGGGCGACTTGCACCGGGGCCACTGAATCGGGGTATCCGCTGCCTCGGAGGAGCTGATCCGTTCTTGCCATCTCCTCGTACGTCTTGGCGACCAGAACGTCGAGGAGTGCCGTCGTCTCCGATAGGTACTCGCTCGCGTCAAGGTGGCGATCATAACAAGCCTGGATCACCCACTCCAAGGATTGTCGGGCGGCGTCGTACATGAACGGCTCAAAGAAGTCACCCCAAAAGACGACACGCGGCGTCCCATCGAACGTGACCCCATGGTATTGAACGGGCTTGCCATTGAAGGTCTTGGTCTTCAATGCGGCCCGAGCGTTCATCATCCTCCATGCCTCAAGTCTCTCAGCGAGGGGCCGGGCTGCCTCCACGACCCGCTGGTGAATTAGCGGGTAGAGCGGTGTCCTAGGCTCGGGTAGATGCAGGGCGGAGGTCTTTAGCACGCGAACGCAACCTGATGGACGCTTTCGGTCATTGCCTGCGATCCGACGCAGGTAGGTTGCGTCGCTGGATCATTTCCCGCGCTCTCGCGATCCAGACCTCCCGAGCTTCCTCCTTGGTCATCCCCTTCTCGACCAGCTCCCGTTTGAACATGGCCGCTTCCTTAGTCGTCATCGAGTATCGCGTGAGCCATTTGCACGCGCCGGATGCGAGTAGACAAAGGAAGAAGTTCGACCAAGCTCCGCCGAAGAACAGCGCCTTGAAGAAGAGGACCAGGGAAGCGCCTGCCAGGGCCATCCACGTCCAGCCGAATGTGCCACCGAGAAGCTCCGAAAGCATCCCCGCCACCAGCAACTGTCGCTCGTCATCCAAGACACCGAGCGCGAGGAGCTTGATGGCAGCGACCAAAGCCAGCGAGAACCCGGCGGCCCAGAAGAAAGGAAGCCACGGCCCTGCGAAGAGCAGCGCATATAGAAAGAGCAGCACGCTGGCGAGGAGTCCGATTAGAAGTACGACCCCGATACCAAGGGCCGGCCGGCCGAGCGTCTTCATCGAACCTGCCCGTCCTCGATCGGCTTCACCATGGGACGTTCCTCCTTTGCGATCTAACGCTCAGGATCACCCGCGGCCGAAGGCCGCCGGGTGGATCCTGTAGTTAGACCCGGGTCATCTCCTCGGACACAAGAAGCAACCTGCAGTAAACTCATGCCGGATACTCGCTTCTAGCGAACTTGATGGCGACAGAAGCGAAAGTAGTGATCCAATATCTGCATGTAGATGGTCGCCCAGTCTGGTTCCCCCGTCTGGGCCTTGGGCCACTCCTTCCGCTGTCCGATCCAGAATTCGTGGAACTGGCCGGCACATGCGGATACCAGCTTCTCTTCAGGCATTGTCTGCACATGGGACGGCATCACCGCGTCCGAGGCGAGATAATCCCGCAGCACGAGGCCGTAGGCCTTCCGCAGGTCTGGGGCACCGCCTGACTGGAGGCCTAAACGTTGAACCTGAGTGCGAAACGCCTCGGATCGACGCCCCAGTCGCTCAAGGGCTGGCTTGTTCTTTTGCGCCTGTCGTTCGATCTCCTGGCAGGCCTTCTGCGAGCCCCTGCTGCAATCGTCGAAAAGATCTCCCTCTGCGGTCGGCGATACGGCGAACAACAAGGCCGATGATACGAACACGGCGAGCGACAACTGCCAGCGAGACCTCATTGCTGCCCTCGAGGCAATGGGTTTCTTTCCTTCAGGCCCCAGAGCGGCGCGCCGTCCTCGGACGCCCTGGCACCGATCTCAAGCAACAGGCGTGTCGTCGTCTTCTCGTCAGCGCCGATGACATGCATCAGTGTATCGAGACGGCGCCACTTGTACTCCGTATCTTTCAGCATTGCGAGGAGCAATTCCTTTGCTGGTTCATCGCGCTTGGCCGCGGCACGCTCGCGTAAGCAGTGAAGCAGGACGCTGCCTGCCATCGTCGCGACCGAGCCGATGACCGCCCCCGCAACACCGATGAGAGCAATTGCTATTGGTTCACTCATCGCTCCGTCCTTGGAGGTCTAACGCCCGCGGTGAGCAGCCGCGGCGAGCGAATGCGAGCCAGCGGGCTGCTCGACTGCGTAGTTATGCCGGCGTATTCTGCGTCGCCTTCTCAAAGCGGACCCCGAACGCGCCTTCGGGCCAATGGGCCGTACCTCCGGTACCGTCAACCGCAAAGCCCATTTCGGGGGCAAGTACCGACGCCGGATTGCTCCTCGATCGAATGTGAACTGTGGGTAGGGATATCTGCCTTTTGAGCGACTTGGCACCACACTTCGGACACTTCTTGATCGGCGGATCCGAAAGACGCTGAAGTACATCAACTGATTCCCGACACCGCCGACAGAGGTACTCATAGATAGGCATGCTACCTTGCCTATTGGCTCTTCGGCCGACGGCGTCGGCGAACGGGATGTGCCTCAATCGACCTGATTAGACCCTGGTTGCAGAGCACGGCGATCGTTCCGCTATTGTCCTCCAGAGAACGGACAAGCACCCTCTGGATTTCGTGTGGCGGGAGGCCGGCGTTGACCAGACTCATCACGAGAGAGTCAACGGCAACGGCTAAGTCCTGGATGACGGGGATACTACGCCTGGACAGCTCCAGCGATTTCTGGTCGGCGTCGAGATGCCTTTTTCGTGCGATAGCGCGCTTGATTTCCACATCAACTTCAGCGCTATCTGCTTCCGCCCTGATCTTTCGTCGCGTATCTTGTGGCGAGACAATCGCGCTAAATATTCGTTTGACGTGACGAACGGCCAAGTTGCTAGTGAGCGCTAGAGTAACAAATGTCCACGCTCCAGGTGACTCCATGTGAATAGACTCAATCTCTAAGCGTGACGACACCGGCACCAGCTCCAGGAGGTCATTAACATGCAGGGCATACTTGATCCCTGTTTGGGACGGTTGAACATCAACGCCAACGCGCCTCATTGCCGCCACGAACTCGGCGAGGGCCGTTCGAAGTGTAACGTCACTTGGGGAGCGTGGTTTCTTCCAAGATGAAGGAGCGCCTCCGAGAAAGCCGAAGAAGCCGTAACTTCGCACGGCCCAATCGTAAGCCTCAAAGAGATCTGCGATTTGAACTGCGATGGCGACCCGCGCACAGATCTGATCGATCGCGGTGAGCGCTTGAGACATCTGGCTGGCCCGCCAGACACCGGAGGTCCGGACGACTATTCTCACAGGATTAGGATCATGGTCCTTCATGTTCGTGTCTCGGTATAACTACTATTGGACTGCAACGCCGTCATCTGCCACGGGATGCCGGCATCCAACAGTGGATGCAAGCATCTCTACCTGGATGCCGCCGGGGCATCTGCATGGAGATGCTGTCCGCTCGACCCCGGGCATCCACTATTGGATGCGGGTTCGTCGACGATGCGGCTCTTCAGGCCGAGCGCGACCACGCGATCGTAGCGCAGCTGCCAAACCCTTCGCTCTGGATTCCACGTCCCACCAGCCTGCTTCACCCGGTCGCGGACTGCCATGTCGGCAAAGACGACGCGTAACCCGACAATCTGGTCCTGGGCGAAGCGAGGCTGCGGCGGTTCCCAATCGCGTTCGGCGACGACGAGCTCCACGGTTTTGAGTCGCTTCTTGCGCTGCGCATCGTAGCGATAGCGCACGCAGATGAGACGGTCACCGTACTGTGCGAGGAGCTGCTTGGCCGTACGCGTGCGCTGGAAAACTCGGGCGAGCATCGGGGTGGCGTGGCGCGGGCGGAGGGGCCGGTGGCCGCGATCGGTGAGGCGCGGTAGGCGAGGTCGGCGGGGTTCGGCTCGTGGAACGCTGGTCATGTGGCGGCTCGCTGTCTGTTCGGCCAACAGGGTAGGCGACGAGCCTGGGTCAGGCAATGTCCCAATTCCGAGACATCGGCCGGGACGCCGAACGCGATCTGTCCTGAGCTCTGTTACGCGGGTCGCCGCGGCTGAGGCACGTCGTGCGGACGCTCCGCCGGCCCGCGCCGTGGTACCCCGCGAGGGGCTGGAGTACATCACCGGACACGCCCGCATCATAGTTCCTGGCCCGGCGCGTCCGCAAGCCGCGGCGGGGGGCGCGCGCGGGGCGGGGCGGCTCAGCGGGCCAGGAGCCGGCGCGCGCGCGCGGCCGCCTGCACCAGGCCCCCGGGGAGCAGGAGCACGATGACGACGAAGAGGGCGCCGAAGATCAGCAGGTGGAAGTCCACCCAGCGGAGCGCCAGGTACTCCTTGAGAAAGACGTAGAGGACGGCGCCGAGGACGGGGCCGTGCAGCGTGCCGACGCCGCCGATGAAGGTCATGAGCAGCGCGTCGAAGGTCCAGGACGGGCTGAAGGCGTGCGACGGGTAGTAGCTGATGTGGTAGTAGGCGAAGAGCCCGCCGGCCAGCCCGGCGAGCGCCGTGGAGAGCGCGAGCGCCGTCAGCTTGAGCCGGAGCGCCCCGACGCCGGCCGCCTCGGCGGCCTCCTCGTCCTCGCGGAGCGCCTGCATCCCGAGCCCGAGCCGCGACGCGGAGAGGAGCGCGACGGCGACGACGGACAGGGCGGCGAGCGCGAGCGCGAGGTAGTAGCGCTGCGAGAGCCGGTAGGTCGCGATCGCGGCCGTGGGGAGCGTCGAGATCTCCGGGAGCACGTTGCTGACCGTGGTCCGGAGGATCTCGCCCAGCGCGAGCGTGCCGATCGCGAAGTAGGCGCCGCGCAGGCGGAAGGCGGCGACGCCGATCAGGAGCGCGAAGGCCGTCGCCACGAGCGCGCCCGCCGCCAGGGCCGGGGCGAGCGGCGTGCCCCCGATCCAGAGCGTGCGCGCGGTGAGGGCGCCCAGGCCGAAGAAGGCCGCGTGGCCGAGGTTCACCTGGCCCGCGTAGCCCGCGACGACGTTCCAGCTCTGGGCGAGGGTGATCGAGAGCAGGGTCACGAAGACGAAGTTGAGGACGTCGTCGCGCTGGACGGCCAGCGGCAGGAAGGCCAGCAGGGCGAGGGCGCCCAGGATCGCCGCCGCCCAGCCGCGCTCGCGCCGCGCCCCGAGGCGCCTCATCGCCCGAAGAGGCCGCGCGGCCGGAGGACCAGCACGAGCACGAAGATGACGAGGCCGGCGACCTCGCGGTACGGGCCGCCGAAGGCCGCGGCGCTCACCGCCTCGGCGACGCCGAGGAAGAGCCCGCTGACGAAGGTGCCGAGCATCGAGCCGAGGCCGGCGAGCACGACGACGATCAGCGCCTTGAGCGTCCACTCGAGCCCGATCGAGGGGCTGATCGAGTAGCCGATGCTGACGAGCGTCCCGGCCGCGCCGGCCAGGCCGGTGCCGATGGCGAAGGCGAGCAGGTACGCGCGCCGGACGTCGATGCCGGCGAGGAGCGCGGCCTGCCAGTCTTCGGCGGTGGCGCGGATCGCCTTGCCCCAGCGCCAGTGCCGGAGCAGGAGGTGGAGCGCGGCGATCAGCGCGAAGGCGAGCGCCAGACTCAGGAGCCGCACCAGGGGGATCGAGAGGCCGCCCACGCCGAGCACCGCGCCGCCGTAGGGCGTCACGACGGCGCGCTCGTCCGCCGTCCAGAGGCGCACGGCCAGCGCGTGGAGCGCCAGCGCCAGGCCGAAGCCGATCAGGAGGGAGTTCTTCACCCGCGTCTCCTCGTCGGCCCGCACCACGAAGCCGAAGAGCGCCCAGTAGAGGGCGAGGCCGCCCGCGAGCGCGAGCGGCAGCACCAGCGCGAGCGACGCGAAGGGGTCGAGGCCGAGCAGGGTGACGAGCCAGAAGGTCCCGTAGCCGCCGAGCATGATCAGCTCGCCGTGCGCGACGTTCAGGACCTTGAGGACGCCGAAGACGAGCGAGAGCCCCGCCGCGGCGAGCCCGTAGAGCCCGCCGATCAGGAGGCCGAGCAGGAGCTGCTGCGCCAGCACGCTCACGGCCCGGCGCCGAGCGCGAGCGGGCCGAGGTAGGCGCGCCGGACGTGCGCGTCCTGCAGGAGGTCGGCGCCCGGGCCCTCGCCGGCGATGCGGCCGCCTTCCAGGATGTAGGCGCGCCGCGCGAGGCCGAGCGCGGCCTGGACGTTCTGCTCGACGAGGAAGACCGCGGCGCCGTCCCGGTTGATCTCGACCAGCGCGTCGAGGATCGCGCGCACGAGGAGCGGCGCGATCCCGAGCGAGGGCTCGTCGAGCATCAGGAGCCTCGGATTGCTCATGAGCGCGCGCCCCACGGCGACCATCTGCTGCTGGCCGCCGGAGAGCGTCCGGACGAGCGCCCGCCGGCGCTCGGCCAGGACGGGGAAGAGGGCGTAGACGCGCTCGAGGCTCCGCCGCAGGCCGCTGCGCGCGCGAGGCGCGAAGGCGCCCAGCTCGAGGTTCTCCTCGAGCGTCATGCCGCCGAACAGGCGCCGCCCCTCGGCCACCAGCGCGATCCCCCGCTCGACGATCCGGTGGGCGCCGAGGCGGGTGAGGTCCTCGCCCTCCCAGCGGATCGTGCCGGCCCGGGGACGCAGGAGCCCGGCGATCGCCTTGAGGAGCGTGCTCTTGCCCGCGCCGTTCGGACCGAGCAGCGCGACGATCTCGCCGGGCCCGACGGTGAGCGTCACGTCCGCCACGGCGCGGGCGTCGCCGTAGGCGACCTCGAGGCCGCGGACCTCAAGCACGCGCGCGCGCGCCTCCGGCGCCGCCGAGGTACACGTCGACGACGGCCGGGTCGGCGGCGACCGCCGCCGGCGGGCCGTCGGCGATCTTCTCGCCGGCGCTCAACACGAGGACCCGCCGCGAGAGGTCCAGGAGCGCCCACACGATGTGCTCCACCATGAGCACCGTGATCCCCTCGCCGACGAGCCGCCGGACGAGCGCCATCGCGCTCGCCGTCTCCGCGGGGTTGAGCCCGGCGAGGAACTCGTCGAGGAGCAGGAGCGCGGGGGAGGTCGCGAGCGCTCGCGCCAGCTCGAGGCGCTTCTTGTCCACGAAGGTGAGGCGGGCCGCGGGCTCGTGGGCGCGGTCCTCGAGCCCGACCAGCGCGAGCAGCCGCTCGGCCTCCGCGACCGCGCCGGCCGCCCGCCCGCGCGCGCGGCCGTAGAGGCGGCCGACCAGCACGTTCTCGAGCGCCGAGAGGCCCGCGAAGGGCCGGACGAGCTGGAACGTCCGCGCGACGCCGCGGGCGCAGATCCGGTGGGGCGCGAGCCCGGCGATGTCCTGGCCGGCGAGCCGGATGCGCCCGCCGTCGGGGACGAGCGCGCCGGCGATCAGGTTGAAGAGCGTCGTCTTGCCCGAGCCGTTCGGCCCCATGATGCCGAGCAGCTCGCCCTCCTCGAGGGTGAAGCTGACGTCGTGGACGGCGCGCACGCCGCCGAAGTCCTTCGACACCCGCTCCACCTCGAGGAGGGGCATGCGCGGCGCTAGGGACCCGGAGGCATCACCGCGCGGTGAAGGGCGGCGCCGGGTAGGCGAGCGGCGCCGTCGCCGACTCCTTGGGCCAGACCAGCTCCTGCTTGCCCTTGATCCACTGGAGGAACACCGACTGGACGATGCCCGTGCCGTTCGTACGGAACTTGACCGGCCCGATCACGGTCGTCATGTCGGTCGCCGCGATCGCGTCGCGGACCTTCTCGCGGTCGAGCGCGCCGGCCCGCGCGAGGGCGGCGGCCAGGATCTGCACGCTCGCGTAGGCGGGGCCGGCGATGGGATCGGCCGGGCGCCCGGCCCGCTTCACGTGCGCCTCGTTCAGCTCCTTGACGCCGGGCGCCTTCACGCCGTTGTGCCAGCCCGGCGCGAGCATGACGTAGTCGCCGTCCTTGCCGAGGTTCTTCGACCAGACGGGCGGATCGGGCGCGCGGATGAAGAGCGTGAGCTTCGGCGTGTAGCCGAGCTCCCTCATCTGCTTGATCATCGCCATGCCGTCGGGCGGCGTGGGCAGCGCGAAGAGCGCGTCCGCGGCCGCCGCCTTCGCTTTCAGGATCAGGTCGGAGAAATCCTTCGCGCCCGGCGCGTACTCGCCCTGCACGACCACCTGGTAGCCGGCCACCTTGCCGGCCTCGAGCCAGGCCTCGGCCATCTCGCGCCCCCAGTCCGTCTTCTCCTGGAAGATCGCGACGCTCTTCACGCGGTTGGCGGCGGGGAGCGCGGCGAGCAGCGGCGGGAGCTGGCGGCCGATGTCGGGGGACTTCCAGAAGGGCGAGAAGAGGTAGCGGAAGCCCTGCTGGTGGACCTTGTTGAGGGCGAACGCCACGCCGAGGTAGGGGATCCGGTTCTTCTCCGCCACGGCGGCGGCGGCGGCGTGGAGGTCCGAGCCGAACCCGCCGAGGTACGCGACCACCCCTTGCGCCGCCAGGGTCTCGAGGCGGCTCACCGTCTTGGTGGCGTCGGACTCGTCGTCGAGCAGCACCAGCTCGAGCGACCGCTTCGTGCCGGCCACGACGACGCCGCCGGCGGCGTTCACGTGGGCGACCGCGATCTCGTACCCCGCCCGCACCTGCGCGCCGCCGGCGCCGTAGCGGCCCGTGAGCGGCACCACGGCGCCGAGCTTGATGGACTGCGCGAGGGCGGGGAGCGGCCAGGTCCCGAGGAGCGCCAGAGCGAGCACGGCGAACAGTTTCATCGGTCGCCTCCCGTGGAAGACTGGAACCACGACCCGGCGAGTGTACACCGAACGCGGGCGCCCTGGACGCCCCGGCGGCGTTCGCCGATCGTACCCGCGGCCTGCTGCCCTTCGTGCTCATCGACGTCGTGCGCCTGGTGATCCTGGTCGCGTTCCCCTGGCTCGTCCTCTTCCTGCCCGCCCGGATGGGCCAGGGTCACGCGAGCGCGAGGAACCCAGCCTCCTCATGCGCCACAAATCGTTCGATCTCGTCGAGACGACCCCGGAGAAGCCGGATGACATCGTCTGTCGAGCAATTACCCAGTCGGATCCAGATAATCTTCGGCGGAGGCCCATGCAGGACACTCAGCCGGTGAAAATCCTCGTCCCTGGTCACGATAACGAGCCCATGATCGCGAGCATAAGCCCAGATTGCACGGTCGGGAGAGGCGGCCAAGCCGACCTCGCTGACGTGGACGGCATGGCCGTACAGGTCAGCGAGCGCCCCAACAAGACGGGCCGCCCGATTCTCGTCGAAGAGCAGCCTGGGCGGCTGGTCAGGCAGCCGGACTACTCACGACCCGGCGCTCGCGCTCGGCCGCGAACGCTAGGCAGGCGCGAATATCGTCACGCGTCAGCTGCGGAAAGTCGGCAAGGATCTCATCCTCCTTCATGCCGGACGCAAGGTAGGATAAGACATCGCCGACCGTGATGCGCGTTCCGCGCACGCACGGCTTGCCGAACCGAATCTCTGGGTCGATGACGATCCGGTTCTGATAGTCCATGCGGTAGATGATAGGCCGGCAACCGTCAGTGAGGCAAGGACGGAAGCGGGACCCGCGGGAAGGGCAGGAGCTTTCCACCCTTCCCGCGCGCGTTCAGCGGGCGGCCGGGATCGTCTCCGCGAGCCAGTCGAGCCCGAGCGCGGCGAGCCGGGCGCGCGTCGGGTAGCCCGTCGCCGGGTCGCAGCCGGCGAGCTCGTAGTAGCTGGCGCGCGCGCGCTCGAACTCCTCGGCCGTGAGCGCCACGCCCGCCGTCGGCCCCTTGCCGCCGAGGGGCTGGAAGAGCTTCTTCGGCAGCGTGTCGGCGTTCTTGCCGATGCCCTCGCGGGCGTTGAAGCCGCGCAGCAGGTGCAGGCGCCGCTCGCCCATCCGGAGCACCTCGTCCATCGTCGCGTCCCAGCCGGTTCCGTAGCGCACCAGCTCGACGGTCTCCGCCGGCCCGTAGAGCTGCCACGAGGGCCCCCACACGAACTGGCAGAGCCCGAGCGAGTCGAGCGCGGAGTAGAAGCACTGGGTGCGGTAGGCGAAGCGGACCTTGTCGTCGGACAGGTCGCGCAGGTCGAGGTCGCCGAACTCGCCCAGCTCGGCGAGGCGCCGCCGCTGGAGGCTCCCGGGCTTGGCCTTGAGCATCGAGTCGTGCTCGGAGGACTGGTGGTCGGCGCCGAAGGGGTTTACCGCGTAGATGAGCCCGAGCGAGCGCTTGTGCTGGGGCATGTGCGCGGGCAGCTCCTGGCCCTTCGCGGTCACGGTGAGGTCCACCGCGGCGGGGCCGAGCCGCTGGGCGGCGCGCAGGCTCCCCTCGGCGAGGAGGTCGCCGACGCCCCGGCGGAGCGCGATCGCCTCGATGGCGCGCAACAGGGACTGGCCGTCGCCGTACGCGAGGCCGAGGCCCTGGTCGTCGAGGAGCCCCCGGGCCTTCGCCTCCATCGCCCAGGCGATCGTGCCGCCGCACGAGATCGTGTCCATACCGTACTTGTTGGCGTCGGCCGAGGCCCGGGACAGGAGCTTGAGGTCGCCCACGCCGCACATCGAGCCGAAGAGCGCGAGCGTCTCGTACTCGGGCCCGCCGTAGACGGGATCCACCTCCAGGCCGGGCTCGTGGATCTCGACCACGCGCTTGCACTTGACCACGCACGCGTAGCAGGTGTCCCGCTCCTTCAGGAGGGTCTTGGCGAGCGTCGAGCCGTCGATCGCCTTCGCGGCCTCGAACGTCCCCTCGTCGTAGTTCCGCGTCGGCAGCCCGCCCATCTTGTCCTGGATCGCGAGCACGCCGGCCGTGCCGAACTCGCCGAACCAGCCGATGCCGGGGTTCGCCTCCTGGAGCGCCTTCAGGCGCTTGGTCAGCTCGCGGAACTTCTCGGGGTCCGCGGGCTTCGGCGGCTTGCTCCCGCGCACGACGACCGCCTTGAGGCGCTTGGCGCCCATCACCGCGCCCATGCCCGTGCGGCCGTTGGCGCGATTGACCATGTTCATGATCGCCGCGAAGCGCACGCGGTTCTCTCCCGCCGGGCCGATCTGGGCGACCTCCGCCTTCGGGTCGCACTCCTGCTTGAGCAGGCGGTCCACGTCGGCGGTGACCTTGCCCCAGAGGTGCCCGGCGGGCTTGAGCTCCGCCCGGCCGTCGTGGAGCCAGAGGTACACGGGCGTGGCCGCCTGGCCGGTGAAGACGAACGCGTCGGCGCCGGCCATGCGCATCTCGGCGGGGAAGAAGCCGCCGCACTGGCTGTCGCCGACGGCGCCGGTGAGGGGCGAGCGCGCGCAGGCGGTCATCCGGCTCTGCCCCGAGATGGCGAGGCCGGTGAGCGGGCTCACGGCCAGCACGAGCACGTTGTCGGGGCCGAGCGGGTCGGCGCCCGCCGGCATCGTCTGGAGCAGGAGGTACGCCGCGAGCGCGCTCCCGCCGGGGTACTTGCGGTAGACGTCCTCGGGCAGGGTCCGGGTCTCGATGGTGCCGCGGGTCAGATCGACGTGATAGACGGTCGCGGTGAGTGCCACGCTCGCTCTCCTCTTCGCTGGAGTGGGGCGGGGCCGGCCCCGTCCGCCACGCTGAAGCTTACATCAAGGCGGCAGGCCGGCGGAGGGCGTGGCAATGCCGCGCCGGCGAGGGGCGGAGTGCGCCCGTCTCGCCGGCGCGCGCGGGGTCAGAGGTGTGAACGACTCGGGTTGTCGAGGGGCGCCTCGGCTACGCCGGGGCGCCCCGAGCGGTGGGGCCGGGGGAGTCCGAGGGGGGCGCCGCCCCCCTTCGGCTGAACAGTCGGGGGCGCCCGGAGCCCCCCATGCGGTCAGGAGCGCGGCCCGCGGTGGCGGAAGCGGCCGCCCTGCTCGAATAGCTCGGCGAGCTTCACGCGCTGCTCGGGCGTGAGGATCGGCGCGATCTCCTTCAGCGTGTTGGTGCGCCGCTGGAGGGCGTCCGCCATGAGCGTCTGCACCTCGGTCTGCTTGGTCTGGATCGACGCCTCGTCGCCGCCGGTGAGGACCAGGCGGCGGAGGTCGGTCTGCGCCTGCCGCAGACCCTGCCCGAGCTGCTTCCGGGCCTGGGCCTCGCGCGTGTAGATCTCGCGGATGGCCTTGGTCTGATCCTCGCTGAGCCCGAGCTTCTGCTGGAGCCTGTTGCCCTGGTGCATGCCGGGGCGCTTCGCGCCCTCTTCGGCGGCGACGGCGACGGTGGAGCCGGCGAGGACGGCGGCCACGGCCAGCGTGAGGGCCTGGAGCCAGAGTGTGCGTCTCATCGGTGAGCCTCCTTCGGCGGGCGTCTTGCCCGCGTTTGACCGGTGAGACGCGCCGCGCGCCGAAGCCGTTTACGCGCGCCCCGAGGAGACGACGCCTCCGCCTACGTCACCGGCGACACGATCCGCGTGATGGGCGGGCGCCTCATCGGCTGACCGGCGCGGTCAGCGCCTCGAGGAGCCTGCGTGCCGCGGGGCTCGTCCAGTCGCGCGGCCCGGCGCCGCGGGCGAGCAGCCGGCCCTCGCGGTCCACGACGTACACGGTTGGCGGGCCGAACACCCCGTACCTGACGCCGGTGACCTCGCCGCGCTCGTCGAGGAGCACGGGCGCCGTGTAGCCGCGCTCGCGTACGGTGCGCCGGACCGTCTCGGCGCTCTCGCGGAAGCTCACGAGCAGCAGCGCGAGCCCGCGCCCCCTGAACTCGGCGGCAAGCTTGTCGACGGAAGGCAACTCCTCCCGGCAGTCCGGTCACCAGGTCGCCCAGAAGAACAGGAGCAGGACCTTGCCGCGGAACTCGGCGAGCGTCCGGGTCTTGCCCGCGAGATCGGGCAGCGCGAAGTCCGGCGCGGGCCTGGGCGAGGCGTAGGGCACGAGGCCGAGGCTCGCCCAGTCGGGCGGGGCTGCGGCGGCCGCCCCCGCCCCCGCGAGGAGCGCGAGGACGGCCGCCGCCGCGACGAGACGACTCACCGCGCCCCCGAGTCCCTGACGGCCTTGACGACCTCGGCCGCGTCCAGCAGGTCGAGCGGGTTCGCCATGACCTTGGCGTACTTCACGGTGCCCTCGCGGTCGAGGACGAAGTAGGCGCGCTTGGCGTAGCGGAAGATCGGACTCTTCTCGTCGGTCACGAGCGCGTCCCAGGCGGGGAGCATCTGCCGGCGGAAGTCGGACAGGAGGCGGTGCTTGAGACCGTGCTGCTTGGTGAACGCATCGAGCGTGGCGACGTGGTCGGCGCTGACGCCCACGACCTGGGCGCCCAGGGCCTCGAACTGCGGCAGGGCCGCCTCGAAGCCCGTGATCTCCTTGGTTCAGGTCGCCGTGAACACCTGGATGGCGGTGTAGACGACGACCGGCCCCTTGCCGAGCAGGTCGGCCAGCTTGACCTGCTTGCCGCCGGGCGCGGCCAGCGTGAAGTCGGGCGCCTTCTGGCCGACCTCGAGGGCGCCAGCCGGCGCCGCCAGGGCGAGCACGAGGGCCACTGCGACGAAGGCTCTGCGCATGTGCCTCTCCTTTGAGCAGGGTTTGGCGGACAAACGGGTCGCCCTGGCAACCGGCGGGGCGCCCGCGCGGTTCCCCGGGATTTCACGCGGAGGCGGCTCCGGTGTCTTACCGGCCAGAAGGAGGGAGCATGAGCGAGGACATCCGGGCTGACGAGGGCTTCCTGGTCCTGGCCGACATCTCCGGCTTCACCCGGTTCGTGACCGCGAGCGAGCTGGAGCACGGCGCGTGGGTGACGGGTCAGCTCCTCGAGGCGGTGATGCGCGGGCTCGCGCCGCCGCTCGAGATCCAGGAGCTGGAGGGCGACGCTGTGTTCGCGCTTGGCCCCGACCGGCTGCTGCCCGACGCGAGTGTCCTGCCGCCGGCGCTGGCGGCGGCGGTTGGCGCGTTCAAGGAGCGGCAGCGCGGGATGGCGGGGGACAACGACTGCACGTGCCGCGCGTGCTGCGGGATCGCCGCGCTCGACCTCAAGCTGATCGCCCACCACGGGCGCTTCGCCCGCCAGGAGGTCGCCGGCCGCGCGCGCGTCGCGGGCCCCGACGTGATCCTCGTCCACCGCCTGCTCAAGAACCCGGTCGGCGGCCGCGCGTACGTGCTCCTGACGGAGCCGGCGCTCGCGCGGCTGGGCGTGGATCCCGCGGCCCACGGGCTGGCGCGGCACCTCGTCAGCTACCCGCACCTCGGCGAGGTGCCCTGCTTCGTCGCCGCGCTCGAGCCCGCCGCGACGGCGCTCGCCGGCGCGCGCCTCGCCCCCGCCGCCGCCTAGCGCGCCCCGCTTCGCCTCGGCAGGAGCTCGAAGACCGGGTAGCGGATGGCGAACGGCCGGAACGCTTCCGGCGGAGACCCGGCGGGCACGGGGAAATAGCGTTGGACAGTGAGCCTGAAACGGTCGAGATACGCCTTGAGGATCTCCGGCTTCTCCTCGTCTGGCACCGCACGCACGCGGAACTCCTCGCTCGTCCATCCCTTCTTGAGCGATACGGTGCCGCTGGCGGCGGCGTTGCGGACCCACTGCGTGTATCCCCGCCCTGCGACCAGGAATCGCCGGCCGTCGCGGGCGAGAACGTTCACGGGCGTGGAGTACAGCCGCCCGGTCCTTCGCCCGTGGACCCGGAGCAGGTAGTTGTGAGGCAGCCCGAGGCCCAGAGCGACGAGAAGCCCGAAGAGCTTGTTGAGCAGCCGCTCGAGCGCGTGAGGTCGGTCGAACCGCTCTGTCTCGTGATCCATCATGCTGGCACCGCCCACCGCGCGTCCAGCCAGTCCGCGACCACCGGGACGGATCGGTCGAGATGATCGTGGAACAGGAGGTGCCCCGCATTCGGCACGACGACGAGCTGATAGCGCGGCAATCCAGACCACCAGGTGAAGAGCCTGGTCGCCCACGCCGGGATCGCCTTGTCTCGGTCCCCGGTCAGCACAAGGGTGTCGGGCGCATGTGGCGGCGCCGGGGTGGAGAAGCCGAGGAGACTGGCGACACTTCGGGCGCTGAGCGTCCAGGCGACACCAGGATCGGACTGGCTCCTGAGATACTCCGCGACGGCCGGGTCGTCGGAGAGCCGGTGGAATCCGTGCACGAGTTCGGTGAGCGGATACGGTCGGGTGCGCCGGCGCGCCACCCACCGGGACCGCCAGCGCATCGACCACAACTTGCCCGGGTACACGAAATTGTGGGCGATCGCGAGATCCGGCTGCAGACCCTTGAGGAGACCGAAGATTGTCAGCAGGCCGCCCATGCTCGATCCCATGAGCGCGATCGGGCTGGCGAGCTGAGAACGCGCATAGTCCATGGCGGCCGTGGCGACGGCGATGCCGTCCTCGACCGTGCAATCCCCGCGAGCTCCGCCAGACAGACCATGGCCAGGACGGTCGATGGCGAGCACGTTGTAGCCGCGGCGCGCGAGAAGCCCGCCGAGCAGGAAATAGACGCGAGCGTGAGCGCCGCTGCCGGGCTGGAACACGATGGTCCCGCGCGGGTGCCGGCTGCGGTGGAGGTCCAGGTGGATCCGCAGCCCGAGAGCGTCGATCCAGACATTCTCGATTCGCCTCAGCATCCGCTCAGCTTCCGCGGCACCCCCGACGACCGCGCACAAGCGCGAGCTGCGGAGCACCATGTCGCGTACCGCGGCCGTGAGCCGCTCCTCCAGCGAAGGAACTGAGCCGGCGTCTCGGCTGCCGTCGCTCGAGGGCAGGAGTTCCGCGTTACTCAGTTCGACCTTGTGGCCAGTCGCTCGGAGGCTGACACCGTTGCCTGAATAGCGGCGGGCTTGAGCACGAGGTCCATGTGACCCGTTTCAGGGACGATCGTGACGGGTACGTCTCTTCCGGCCTCGCCGAACACGGCCGCAAAGCGGTCAGCATAGAACACCTCATCGCTCTGACCGACAAGGACTTCCATCGGTTGGCGGGCGGCCACGATGTTCACGCGGTAGTCATGGCGAGGCCGAAAGTTCTGCGCCAGTGAAAACGAATACTGCGGGGTCAGCATCCTCCGCGCCTCTGCGTCCAGTGCGAACGCGATGACCGGCAGGTCGTTGAACGTGGTGATGCCGAGCCGATTGAGAATGATGAGCCCGATGATGCGAGGCAGACCCACCGTAGTCCACCCGCCACTGTTGGGCCGGTATGTTGCCGCATCCTGGTGGAGAAACGGCGATAGCAGGAGATAGGCGTCGAACAGTTTCTGTCGTGCATCACCGGCAAAACGCAGTGCGAACCCACCGCCGGAGGAAAAGCCGACGAGCGTCTTTCTCCCCGCCGGCTTGACGGCCTTCATGAAATCCTCGAGGTCGTCTTCCAGCTGGCCGATGTAGGCGATCTGCCCCCTGGTGCCCGACTCACCGTGCCCGCGTACGTCGAGCGCGTAGGCTGTATAACCAGCCTGTGCAAACCCCTTGGCCATGGGGTGCATGCTGTTGCTGCGTGAGGACGAGCCATGAATGAGAACGACGCTGCGTGTGCTCGTATTGGCACCGGCGGGATAAACACGGTAGGCCAGTTGGACGCCATCGCGGGCAGCAAAGCGTTGAGCGGGGGGCACGTTCGAGAAATCAACGGTCTTGAACGGGTTACTGATGCTTTGCATCGGCGCGGGTTGAGCCGGGCCGCCGAATGCCACGGCAAGAGCCATAGCGCCAGCCGCTACGGATAAAGAACCGCCCAGTGCCAGGAGGAGAGTCGTCATTTTCATAGGGGTCTAACGACGCCGCGGTGAGCTGACGTCGCCACGCTCCTCAATATCATCGTCGGCGCATCCAGTTCAACACCGGACCACGGACGGTCCTGAGCGTTGGTCAAGAGTGTCTATTCTACCGAGGGAGGTCCCCCGCGGGTGCCGATTGACGACGGCATGGTTGAGGGCGGTCAGGGTCAACCGCGCATCCTTGTGGCGGCCCAGACTCCACCCGATGATCCGGCGCGAGTAGCGATCCATCACGACGGCGAGATAGCGCCACGCCCCGCCGACCTTCAGATACGTGATGTCGCCCACTCAGGCCTGATCCGGGCCCGTGGCCACGCGATCGAGCTGGCGGTTGGGGAGGCTTGTGAAGAACGCATGCAGCCCCGGGATGGCCCGATAGAGCGTGGCAGCCCGTGCGCGCAGGCCCGCCTCGCGCATGAGCCGCTCGACCCGCCGCCGGCTGACCCGGGTCCCGACGGCCCGGAGGGTCTGGTGGATCCGCGGGCTGCCGTAGGTCCCGCGATTGCGGTCGAACACCGTCCGGATCTGACGCAGCACGTGCCGGTCCTGTCCCCGCCGGGCGCTCTCGCCCCGACGCCGCCACAGCTTGAACTCCACGCTGAAGCGATGCACCTTCCTCGGCCCAATCGGGCATCCCATCCGACACCTCCCCGGAAGATGTCAAGTCGAATGAGACAGTCGGCATCGGAAATTTGTGAGTCGCCGTCATGAGCCGGCCCCTTGTGGGACGACCAGAGCCGGCAGGGCCGGGGG
>Ga0209211_10006171_pt1 | contig 17510 bp, 18 predicted proteins | sample RifGroA2_FD_183992 | JGI IMG/M metagenome (GOLD analysis project Ga0209211, IMG submission 183992) | Groundwater microbial communities from Rifle, Colorado, USA - Groundwater A2 (SPAdes) (version 2) | ecosystem: Environmental > Aquatic > Deep subsurface > Groundwater | place: Rifle, Colorado... | reverse complement strand
CCAATCCGTCCGCCGTCACAAAAACTTCCCCGTGCTCGGTCGGATTCATCGTGCCGGCATCCACATTGACATACGGATCTATTTTCAAGGAAGTCACTTTATAGCCTTTGGACTGCAAAAGCATGGCAATGGACGCCGATACCGTCCCCTTGCCCACTCCGGAGATTACTCCGCCCAAGACGAAAATATATTTTGGATTTTTTACCGGCATAATTAATCTTCTCTTTCCACGGTCACGGTGATCGGCGCTTCCAGGCCGTGGTTTAAATTTACAATCGCCTCGTGATCGCCTAATTTTTTAATCGGATTTTTAATGGAGATCTGCTTTTCATCAACATTGATATGATGCTTTTTTATGGCTTCCGAAATTTCTTTCGCGTGCACCGATCCATAAAGCGTTCCATCTTCCTGCGCTTTGGCTTTCACGGCGATTTCCAGCATTTCCAATTTCTCGGCCAAGGCTTCGGTCTTTTCCAAATCTTTTTGCGCGTCGCTTATTTCTTTTGCTTTGCGCTCTTCCATCACCGCCGCTCTTTCCGGGGTGGATATTTCCGCCAAATTTTGCGGCAGCAAAAAATTGCGCGCGTATCCGTCCGCCACTTCTTTAATGTCGTATTTATTGCCCAATCCTTTGACTTTTTTAAGTAGGATTACTTTCATAACATTATCCTCATTATAGCAAATCAAAAACATTTTTCCAAGTTAGCCGCCGGCGGCCAATAATTCCAGCGCTTTGTCCAATTGCGGATCTTTCTTTTCCTCAAAATCCTTGTCTGTAAATTTCACCTCAACATCGGGCGTTATGCCCTTCTCGGAAATGGAAATACCCTTGGGAGTAAGCCACTTGGCTACGGTCAATTTCAAAGACGATCCGTTGCCCAAAGACTCCAATTCCTGCACCGATCCTTTGCCAAAAGTTTTGGTGCCCACGATTTTCGCCTTGCCGTGGTCTTGGAGAGCGCCGGCCACGATTTCCGAAGCCGAAGCCGACCCGCCATTTACCAATACAACAGTGGGAATATCCTGAAATCGCGCGATGCCATTGCCTTTTAACTCCTCTTTTTTATCACCTTTGATTTGTTCAATAACCACAGTCTTGCCGCCCGTCCAAAAACCGGCAATATCCACGGAAACATCCAAAAATCCGCCCGGATTGTTGCGCAGATCCAAAATGATTCCGTCCGGATTTTTTTGCAATACCGGCATTACGATCTTTTCAAATTTTGCGGCCGTATCGGCATTAAAATGAGAAATTTTTATATAGGCAACCTGCCTCGACTTTTGCGTCGGGGATTCCTTTGCTTCATTCATTTCCCATTTAACGCTCTCAATCTGAATCCGATCACGGATGATCGCAAAATCTTTCGGCTCGCTAAATCCTTCTCTGAAAATATTCAGCGTAACCTCGGTGCTTTTCGGTCCGCGAATTTTGCTGACCGCTTCGTCCAAATTAATATCAGCTGTATCTTGGCCGTCTATTTTTAATATCATATCTTCGGCTTTGAGTCCGGCTCTTTCCGCCGGCGTGCCGGGCAGGGGCGCTATGATTGACAAAATGTTATTTTTATTAAATCCGATTTCCGCGCCGATTCCTTCAAAACTGCCGGACAATTCTTCATTGAATTTTTTTGTTTCATCCGGGGTGAAAAATACGGAGTACGGATCTTTGAGCGCGCCAACCACCCCCCGCACCGCTCCGTAAAATAAATCTTGATCAGTAACATCATGATCCACGGCATCAAGCTTCACTTTTTGCCACACTTCCCAAAATAGCTTGAAGTTCAAATCTTGCGGCACGGCCGCAGCGCCGCCTAATGCAGTACTGTCCAAACCGGAAGTGAATTGATTGGCCAATTCTTGCGCTTGTTTTTGCGTAGTGCCGACAAAAATACCGCCGCCGAAACTCAACACGGCGATTATAATAATGATTGCGGAGGTGAAATGCTTGGAAAATTTCATAAAATCAATCTATTTTGGTAATTTCCGCGCCCAGCGCCCTTAATCTTTCGTCAAATCTTTCATATCCGCGCTCAACTATTTCCGCGTCATGAATAATCGTCTCTCCTTCGGCGGCCAGTCCCGCTAAAATTAGCGTAGCGCCGGCGCGCAAATCCAGACTTCTGATCTCCGTACCGTACAGAGGGGTGGCGCCGGTAATCAGCACGCGGTGCGGATCGCAAACCACGGCATTGGCGCCCATTTTCACCAGCTCTCCGACATAGCCCATCCGTCCCTCAAACAATGGATCGTGGATCAGACTCGTGCCGATGGCTTGCGTGGCCAAAAGCCCGAAAGGCGCCTGCAAATCAGTGGGAAATCCCGGATAAGGCATTGTTTGTAAGCGAAACGATCTAAGACTGCCGTCGGTTGAGACGCGCAGTTTCCCTTCGCCGATTTCAATCTGCGCCCCGATTTGTTTCAATTTCAAAATAATCAAATCAAGATGAGTAAGATCAACCGATTCTATTTCAATGTCGCCGCGAGTAGCCGCGGCCGCGGCCGCGAATGTCCCCATCTCAATCTGATCCGGTATGATCGCATGTTTGGCGCCGCTTAATTTTTCCGCCCCATCCACGGTGATTTCGTGCTGGCCGGAAAAGATTATTTTCGCGCCCATTGCGTTTAAAAATTTTATCAAATCCTGCACATGCGGCTCTACGGCGGCGCCGCGAATAATCGTTTTTCCGGAAATCAAAGAAGCGGCCATCAATAAATTTTCCGTGGCCGTTACGCTGAATTCCGGCAACGTAATTTCGGCATTGGCCAATTTTTCCGTCCGCATTGAATAAGCGCCGCGATTGCCATCCACTTCAATTTCAGCTCCCAAGGCCTTGAGCGCCGCAAAATGAGCGTCCAGCGGCCGATTGCCGATAATGCATCCGCCCGGCTCGGGGAAATTTTCAACGCTGCGGAACCGCGCGAGTATTGGACCAAGCAACAACACCGAAGAACGCATTTTTTTTACCGCTTTCCTGTCCAAATTGTCCAGAGAAATATCCTTGCATTGAATTTCCAATTTGTGATCATCAATCCAATTCACTTTCGCTCCCATTCCTTTCAGGATATCCAATAAATTGTTGACATCGCGGATTTTCGGCACATTTTCCAAAACGCATTTTTCCCGCGTCAGGAGAGTAGCCGCGATAATTGGCGTGGCCGCGTTTTTTGATCCGGAAATTTTCACTTTTCCGCGCAAGGGATTGCCGCCTTGAATTATGAATTTTGACATACCCGGTAGTAGAAATTCAACAATTAATTTTGAAAGTGCCTTGTTCTTATATCAAATTAATTCTTAATCACAAACTTTATTTATTTTGATTTTATTTGCCCGCACGGTGAAGTTGAATTTTCACTACCGGGCATATTCAGTATTGAGAAATTTACCTGTTTACTGTATCATAGAATGCAATAACTGTCTATGCATATAAATACCCGCCGGTTAATCGCGTCCGCGTTTATCCTGGCATTTCTCATTGCGGCGCCGATCCTTGTTTTGTACACGGCCGGTTTGCGTTGGAATTTCAAAAAATGGTCGTTGCAGAAGACCGGCAGCATTTACATCGAGGTTGAACCGAAAGATGCCGATATTTTGATCAATGGCAAAATTGTTGATCAAAAAATTCCGGCAATCATCAATGCTCTTTCTCCCGATTCTTATAATATTAAAATTAAAAAAGAAAATTATATCGCATGGGAAAGAAATATTGAAGTCTTGCCGGAAAAAACGAGTATTGTAAAAAATATCATCCTTTTCCCGAAAGAAATTATAAAACAGGAAAAAGCCGTTTATTCTAAAGATGATTATCCGGTATTAAAATCAAGCGGCGAATCTTTTGTCTACGCGGAAAATATTTGGAAATTTGAACCGCAGAAAAAAGAGCCGGGGAACGATTACATTTTGGAGATTGGCCAAACCGGCGAAACCAAGGTTCTGTCTTCGGCCAAGCACAGAATAAATTTTTCGGAAATTCCGAAAGAAGCGTTTGAAATTTTAAAAACCGATAATTATTCTTTTGCCGTTTTTAAAGACGAAAAAGACAGCCTGCTGATCGGCTCAATTGAAAATAACGAATTCAACAAAATTGACTATTTGAAAAAAGTCGGTGATTTTTTTTGGAACGAAAGCGATCTGACGCTTACTGTTTCAGACGACTTGGAGCTTCTGCAATACGGATTTGGCGAACAGCCGATTAAAAAAAGCTTGGTTATCCGAAGTTCTTCCGTCATAGACCGAGTACTGCCGATTCAAAATTATCCCTATACGGTGATTTTGCAAAACAGGCAATTAAAAATAGCGGAACACGGCTCTTTTGGCGCTCATATAACGCCCATCATTGATTTGGAGGCGGACGAAAAATTCATATTCTGGGAAATGAACAAAAAATTCAATATTTCTATTTGGACGCAAACCGGAGAAAATTTGCGGAATTTTGAAATCAATCTGTTGAAATAATCAAACAAGTTTTTTCTTGGCTAAATTTTTTAATTCTTCATTGAATTCGGCGATCGCGCTCTCAATCGCCGGATGAAAATTTTTGTGCATCCCCCGTTCTTTTACAATGCTTCCCGCTTCAAGAAGCGAATCGTATGTGCCGGCATCCAGCCACGCGCCGCCTATAACTGTCGACCGCAACTGTTTATTATTGAGGTAATGGCGGTGCAGGTCCGTGATTTCCGTCTCTTTCCGTTTTGAAGGCGCCAATTTCTTGGCCGCCTCGGAAACGGTTTCATCGTAAATGTAAAAACCGACAATCGCATGATCGCTGATGAATTTTTCCGGTTTTTCAACGACTTCAATCACCTTGCCATCCGCGTCAAACGAAGCAACGCCGAATCGCTCCGGATCAGAAACTTTTTTCAAAAAAATATGAGCGCCGCCTTTAAATCCCTTCATTGTTTCTGAAAAATTATCTTCAAAAATATTATCGCCCAATATCATCGCAACCGAATCTCCGTCAATGAAACTCTCGCCTATGACAAAAGCTTCGGGAAGGCCCCTGGGTACTTTCTGCACTTCAAAATATATCTGAATGCCGTGATTTTTTAAAAGAGAACCGAGTAAATTTAAAAATTGGCCGCTATGTTCCGGCGCCACTATCATAAGAATTTCCCGCACTCCTCCTTGGACAAGAGTATTGAGCGGATAAAAAATCATCTGCCTATCATATACCGGTAAAAGCTGCTTGGATGTGGTGGCGGTAAGAGGAAATAAACGAGTGGCGGTTCCGCCCGCTAAAATAATTCCTTTCATAAAAATATGCAGTATTCACGAATATACGAATTTACTCAAATATACGAATATTCGTATATTTGTTTTTGATTTGTATATTAGCGATTACTCTTTCAAGTATTCTCTCAAAGCGTCCTGCCAGCCTCTGGCCGGAGAAAGCTTGGTGTTTAATAATATTGAATACTTCGGCCTTTGGGCCGGGCGCGGGAACCGGCCAGCCGGCACAGGAATCAATTTACACGAAATATTTTTTAATTTCAAGGCCTCATCGGCAAATTCATACCAAGTGCAAGATCCGCTGTTGGCTCCATGGTAAATTCCGCATGGCATTTTATTGGCAACAATTTCTTTTGTGATCTTGGCCAAGTCAGGCGCGTAAGTCGGCGAGCTCAATTCTTCGTTAACCACTTCCAACTCTTTCTTCTCTGTGGCTAAATTAAAAATCACATCAACAAAACTTTTTTTGGATCCATCCCCTATTCCAGACTTACCGAATAATCGCGACAAGCGAATCAAATAATATTTTTCTCCGATTTCCCGCAAATATTCCTCTCCTTTGGCTTTTGACTTTGCGTAAACGCTTTGCGGATTTATTGCGTCGCCCTCCTTGTACCCGTTTTTTTCAATTCCCTCAAAAACATAGTCAGTGCTGAAGTGAACAAATGTCGCCCCGATTTCTTTTGCTACAAGCGCCAAATGCTTTACCGCTTCGGCATTTACGGCATAGGCCAAATCTTTTTTTTCCTCGGCAAGATCTACCGCATTATACGCTACGGAATTTAAAATTATATCCGGTCTTAATTCCGCAATTTTTTGAAAAACTTGAGTCTTATCAGTAATATCTAAATCTTCCCGATCCCAAGCAACCACTTCAATTCCTGAAAAAGCATTAACTAATTCTTGGCCAAGCATTCCTTTGACGCCTAAAACTAAAACTTTCATATTTGATACTGTTTTTTGTAGTATTCCAAATATTCTCCGCTTTTGATTCTTTTCCACCATTGCTCATTTTGCTTGTACCAGTCAACAGTCTGTTTTATTCCCTGTTCAAAATTCACATCCGGCTTCCAGCCGAGCTTGCGGAGTTTGGTTGAATCAATAGCGTACCGCCGATCGTGCCCGGGACGATCTTTAACATAATCGATGGACGACTCATCCTGGCCCAATTCTTTTAATAAAATTTTTGTAATTTCAATATTGGGAATTTCATTTCCAGTGCCGATATTGTAAACCTCGCCTATCTCTCCTTTATGTAAAATCGCATCAATGGCGCGGCAATGATCCTCCGTGAAAATCCATTCCCTGATTTGTTGACCATCGCCGTACACCGGCACTTTTTTATTTTCCAAAAGATTGGTGATAAAGAGCGGTATTAATTTTTCCGGATATTGATACGGACCGAAAAAATTGCAAGAATGCGTGACAATTACCGGCACGCCATAAGTCTTATAATATGCGCGGCACAAATGATCGCCGCCGGCCTTGGACGCGGCATAAGGACTATTGGGCTCAAAAGGGCTGTCTTCTCTGAATTTGCCGTCTTGAATGCTGCCGAAAACTTCATCAGTGGAAATTTGAATGTATTTTTTAATATTATATTTTTTAGCCGCCTCCAAAAGCGCGTAAGTGCCTAAAACATCGGTCGTAATAAACGCCTTGGGATCTAAAATGGAACGATCCACATGAGTCTCGGCAGCGTAATTAATAATCACATCAATATCTTTTACGACTTCATCAACCAATTTCTCATCGGCAATATCGCCTTTGATAAATTTATATCGAGAATCGTTTTCAACTTTTTTCAGATTTTCCAAATTTCCGGCATAAGTCAATTTATCCAAATTGACAATTTGAACATCCGGGTAATTTTTCAAAAAATATTTGACAGCATTGGAGCCCATAAAGCCCGCACCGCCGGTGATTAAAATACGCATAACTTTTCAAACTCGAAATTCGAATATCGAAATACGAAACAAATTTAAAATTCAAATTTTCAAAAATTTAAAACTTGTTTTGTTATTTGGATTTTGGTAATTTGATATTGTTTCGGATTTCGTGCTTCGGATTTCTCAATAATTATCTATTCTTAGTCTCCCAATCAAATCCGATTTCCGGCGAATTCCAATCAATCCTTTCTTCATCCGGATTTTTCGGGTCATAGCATTCGGTCGTGTGATACAGGAGCCCGACTTTTTCATTGCCCAACACGCGATAGCCGTGCGCCACGAAAGGCGGAATAAAAATTAGCAAACGGTTTTGCTCGCCCGCGCAAATCACCTGCGTTTCTTTATAAGTCGGCGAATCTTCGCGCATATCGCATAAAACCACCTGCGTCATTCCCTTGGTCACAAACCACAAATCCCACTGCTTTTTATGCCAATGAAAGGCTTTGATTACTCCGGGGTAAGTTTCTGTGTAAGAAGTCTGTTTGATCGGAATCTTAAAATCATCAGCCGCTTCTTTAAACACTTCGGTAAAAAATCCCCGATCATCAGGGAAAATTTTTAATTGTTTAATTTTTACATCTTTAATCATATTTGGTTATTTTTTACCCTGAGCGGAGTCAAAGGGTTCTTCTTCCGTTAATAACAAAATTGACATTAATAAAATTATTATGCCGGAAATTATGGAAATTGCAAGTCCTAATTTTCCCAAATCCTTGGTTTTTAAATAAATCAACCCGCCAGAGATAATGCTTAGCATGACTATAAAAACAATATCGCGCGCTCTGATTTTATTTTTAGCTTCTTTTCCTTCGCCTTCTTTGCTTTCTTCTTTTTGGGATATAACCGTGAAAACGCCGCTCCCCACCACAATCCCCAATAATATATTCATACTAAAAAAACTGGAAACAAATCCCGGAAAAAAATCTTCAATTAGATAAAACAAAAGATACGACAAAAGAGAGATTTTAAAAACCTCGGAAACAAGTTCTTTTGTCATTTTCCAAATCAATTGAAAAGTTTGCAGGGTCATAATTCAAATTTTGTTTTTACTTTCGTCCATAAATTAAAAACAGTTATCGGCTCTTTGGCAAATTCCACTTCTATCTTCCGCAATTTTAGAAACCTTTTGTTTTCCGGCAAGCCGGGAATTTGTAAAATAAAATTATATTGCCCTTTATCGTCGCGATATAATTCTTTTCCGGAAAATTCGGCTTCGGCTTTTAGCCAGCCGTTGCTAAGATCTGTCAATTTCGGATACTGCGTTATAACATAATTGATATTTTCCGGCACATCCGCTTCCAAATTTAAAACCGCGCCTAAATCCGGATTGAAAAATTGCCGACTGTCAAAAACGAAAAATCCGTCAGTTGATAAATAGACATCGCTTTTCGGAATAGCGACCTGCAAAATCCCAATTTGCGTTTTATTTCTTTTGAACTCGTACTCTTTATTGACTTCTTTTACGATTAGAGGCTTTTTGTCAATCGTTATGGTCTGAAGAGCGCTTTTGTGGCTCGTGCGCGCCAAAAGCGTCGGACCGGACAATAAAACATTGCTCGCTTTGGAAGCTACGCCTTCCAGGACTTTATATTCGTCATCGTCGGCAAAGTAAAGATGATTGCTGAACATCGCCAAAGATTGGCGAGTGGAAATTTTTCTGATAAAAACATCGTCGTCTTTGGCTTGAATGGATATGGCGTAAACCCCAAAAGCCGGCTTTTCCAAATATATTTCCACTTCTTTCTGATCTTTCACGACTCCGCTTGCCTTGGAAATGCCGTCATCGGATACTTTTTTCTCAAGCACTTTTTTGCCTCCGCGCGCCACTATAATACTGAAATTATCAGCGCCCTTGTGCCGATTAATATCCTGAAAAGTGAATTTAAAATCCAGCGGTTCATTTTCGATATAAGTAATGATCTCGTGCGGCCCGCGCAAAGTACTATTAATTTCCAGGCGCTTATCGCTTGGCTTATAGTCTTTCAATCTGATGTGATCGCTCAAATCATAATTGTGCGTCCTCACTTCGTCCAGCGGCGGCAGATTATTGGTAAATTCATCAATGCTTGAATATTTTTTTATCGGTTTTTTTTCAATTTTTTTAACATCATCCTTGCCCGCCGTAGCCTCGGCGGAGGCGGGATCCTCCTTTTCCTCTTCCGGCCGCGTAAACAAATAAGAATCATTTTCCTTAATTACCTCCCAGTCTTTTTTCAATTGCTCAATCAAGCTGTTATGCGAAAAAACATTTTTAAAAACATAAGCGCCATTAGCCGCCTGAAGACCAAAATTAAAAATCGGCTGATTGTCCGGATTGGCGAATTCGGCTGTTATTTTCGCTTTGGCAAAAGGCCGCGGAGTTTTGACGGTAAAATAAATCGGATCGTGCGCGATCAGGCGATAGCGATTGCCGTCTTTGGTCTCGCCGATTATTTTTTCCGGCTCTTTGGTCGCAAAAGCCGCCGCCAATTTTGAACATTTATCCGCGTCGCACTTGGCTGTCAAAATGCCTCCCGGCACGAAATTTTTATTCAAAAGCCAAAACAAAAAAATCACCGGAATAGACCAGAGCATAACTTTTATAATCTTTATGGCTTTATCAATCATAGGCTCGCTTTCGGCGGATCATTGTTAATAATTAAAAGTTATCAGTCAACAGTCAGGTGATACAACTTCACATCTTCGCCTATCTTTGTCTCCTTCCCAATCTTAAATCCAAAACCTTCCAGCTTGTTCAATTTTTCCGACTGGCCGGCAAAATCCAAAATACTTACATGAACGGGCGCTTTTTGCAAAATCTTTTTCAATTGCTTGGCCTTTTTCCCAGTATCAATTTCGGACGCGATTACTTTAAATTCTGGAAAAAATATCTTATCGGCTTTTCCCGAAACAATTACCGCGTTTGACTCAATCGTTCTTTTGGCTTTTAGCGCGACTTCTTTGTATTCTAATGTATTTTGCCTCACTTTGGCAAGCCCCACACTGCGATCCAACACTGCGGACGAGACGGAAAAATTAAATAACAAAAATACCGTCAGCCATACCAGCCCGTTACGCGGAGCCGCGCGGAGTAATACGCGGAGCCGCGCGGAAATTGTTTGCTGAAAATTTAAAATAATCGAGGCCGCCAGCGGTAAGCCAAAAATATATAATGGCAGCCAGTACCGCGCGTATGCCTGCTCTAAGCTCACCAAATTTGATCCTAAAATATTATCATTAATATTCCAAGAGCCGTAATAAAGAATAAGATAAATAATTAGAAACAAATAAAGAAAAAAATATACGGATTGCGGGGTATGGTTTTCGCGGCTCGTATCGTTGTACGGTTTCGTTTTAGTAAAATACCGATGAACAAAAACTTTTAACCATACTAGCGGCGAAACCGAAACCTTTCTGCAGTAATAAACCACCCCGAATATCGTCAGCAGCGCGAATGGCCAAACAAGAACAACTCCGTAATTCCAAACATTGGCGGAAATATTATCCCAATGTATGCCAAATGGAAAAATCGCTTTTTCAAAAAGACCAGCAATATTATTAAATGTCTTTTCAATAATATTAACACTGCCGCTGACAAGCTCACCCGCTTTGCCGGACCCTGCCTGTATTGAAGCAACCTCCGCTTTTTCCGGTCCGACAGTATAAGAAAAAGTAAGCGCATTGCCGTACAATTTATTATTTTGATAAAGAATCGGAATCATTGAAATAATCATTCCAATCAAAGCAATCCAAATGCCTATCCGCCAATCAATTTTTTTTCTAAGAAAAATTATCAGCGCAAGCAAAATTATTCCCACCCAAATAATTTCTGAAGTTCGCACCGCCACGGCCCCTCCAATAAATAACCCGGCCAGGAAATAACTTATAACTTGCAACTTATAACTTGTAACTTTTTGAGTAAGCGTCTTTGTCAAAAAATAGAAACCGATGATAAGAAGATCTAAAAACAAAGCATTATGAAACATCCCGCGCGCCGTGTAATACCAAAAGGCCGGATGTATGGCCATTAGGCCGGCGGATATCAGAGCCGTGCGGCGATCAAAAATCAGATTAATTAATTTATAAAAAACAAAAACCGCGATCGCGGAAAAGAGCGGCGTCAGAAATAAAATTATCCATTGGCCGAAAAACCAGCCGACTATTCCGTAAAACAAGGGCATTCCCAAAAAACTGCCCGGCGCCAAACCGTCTTTTTGAACCATTATACTCCGAGGTACTACAATCGGCGCCGTGCCATTAAGAGGCTCCGCCACCTTGAAAGACAAATTACCGGCAAATTGCTTGATAAAATAAAAATTAGCCGTTTCGTCCGGCGAAGTGAATTTTCCCGGACTCTTAAAAGCCAAAAAGGAGTAAAACAAAAACAACAAAACAAAAAACGACAGGAAAATAGCGTTTGACTGAATTTTAGTCATAATAACAGTTTACTGATTACGCGGCTATTGTCAACCGGCCAAAGCTCTATATTAGACTATGCGGTAATAAAAAAGCGCAGTTTAACTTGCGATCGCAAGTTAACATGTGAATTCCAAGTTATCCACAAGCCGCTCCATTGACAAAATCAACTAAGTCTGTAAGATGATGAAATCAAATCGGAGGGTGCAAAGAAAGGGGGTGAAGATATGGAATTGGTAAAAACAAAAAATACATCGGAAGACGCGGTGGCTGTCTTTTTTGTCGTCGGCATACTTTTCATCCTTATTTTATCATTGGGAATTACTTGGTATTGTCTTTATAAAGGATACAGCAAAGTTGAATGGGGATCGGTATATAATTCATACGCCGTTGTTAAATGCGTAAAATAGAAATTGTAAGCAATCCCGCACCATGGGTGTACATCCGTGGTGCGGGACGAAAATAACGAATATGTCTCTTAAAATTTCAAATATTCAAAAATCTTTCGGAAAGACCGAGGCGGTTAAAAATATTTCATTTGAAGCCAAGGGCGGAAAAATCACCGGCTTGATAGGCCCGAACGGATCAGGCAAAACAACCACGCTAAATATCATCGCTTCCGTTGTCATCCCTGACAAAGGCGATGTTTCTTTATTCGGCGTCAAGCAGACCGAGAATATTGAACAATTAAAAGCAAAGATCGGATATGTCCCGGACGAAATAGCGATTGCTTACAAATTGACGGGCCGGGAATTTATTAAATTCACCCTGCGGCTTTTTGACGCGTTTGACGAAGATCACAGAAAATTCGCGTTTGAACTTTGCGAGCTTTTTCAGTTAATCGATCGCCTTGACGACTTTGTTGAAGAATACAGCCACGGAATGCTCAAAAAACTTCTTTTGATTTCAGCGGTCGCGCACACGCCGTCGCTTCTGGTGCTTGATGAGCCGTCCAACGGACTTGATCCGGAAATGGCCATACTTTTAAAATCATTAATCAAAGAATACGCCATGCTTGGCAATATCGTGCTTTTATCCACCCATCACCTTGAATTTTCCGAACAGCTTTGCGATGAGGTGGTTTTAATTCAAAAAGGTCAAATAATCGCCGCGGGCTCGCCTCAAGAACTGAAAATTAAAACCAATCAGCCGTCTTTTGAAAAAGCGGCATTTAACATTTTTAATTTCAATGACAAATTGGAACATCTTAAAAAAATCTTTTCTCGTCTCCCGGCTTCAAATCGCGTCGCTTAGAAACAGCGCCGCGGCTGTTTTAAAATCGCAGCCGATTATTCTGATTTTGCTGATTATCGGAACATCGGCATATCTTTATTTTCTCGCGAAAATCCCCGACTGGTCGTTTGACATTATTAATTTCACGGCATTATTGCGGCAAAACGGCGCGCGCGAGCCATTATTGCAACTAAATTTTATTCTGTCGATTTCTTTGCTGATTTTTTCGTTTTTTTTCTTCACTTTGTTTGTTCCGGAAAAAAAGGCGCCGCTCTGGCTGCACGGCCTGCCCTTGAAAAACAGCCGGCTCACCTTAGGAAATATGCTTGTTCCTTTCGGCTTTTTTCTTTTATTGATACTCCCGCCTATTTTCATAATCGCCGGCATATTGGATATTTCCGCTTCGTCCGGCGGCAGTTTGGTTTATTCGCGCGGCTTATTGGGGACTGCTTCTTTTATTCCTTGGATTATCGCGGGGTTGTATTTATCGCGTATTTTGCGTTTCGGCATTCCCAATACAAATCGCGGTAAAATTATTTTCATCGGTTTTATAGTATTGGCCGCCGCGTATTTTTTGGCCGGAATTCTGAATTTCCAAAATTTTTTGCATTTCTCGCCCAGCGCAATTTTTCCTTCCCTGGTTTTCGCGCCGTCATTTGATATTTTTATTCTCGCTCTTGCGTTATGGTTGATTTGGATAATGTTCGGCGCTGTCTTATTTTCATCCGCCGCTTCAATCGGACGATTTCATTCTCCTAATTCCAAAAAACCGTCTATTTTTAAAAATTTCTTAAAAAATTCGGACGACATTTTTTATGCGTTAACTTTTAAAAGAATGTTTCGCCACAAAGAAATATTGCTTACGCTCATTCTCTCAATTTTTGTGATGTCGGCGAGCATTTTTCTGGCAAATAAAGCCGCGAAGCAGGGCATTCCGGCCGGCAATGATATTTTTACAATGATTGTTGTTTTGGGCATCAGCGCCGCCATTCTCATGCCGACCATTGACAATAGCTTGGGTTGGCTGTGGGCTTCGGCGCCGCAAGGACGCAAAAAACAATTCAAATCATATCTTTTGGCATCGCTCGGCTTATTTATTTTTTTCAACTTTTTAATGAGCTGGCCGCTGATCTTTGATCTCGTTACCGGACTTTCTATTCTTCGTTCGATTATTATATCTATTTTCTGCCTAAGCATTGGAATAATAATCGCGATTTTCGGCAATGTGAAATTAAACGGCTCGTTTTCCCTGCTCGCGCTTTCCATTATTTACGCGCTGATTATCGGCGGCGCAGTGTGGTCATTTTCTTTTATCGACAGCCAATACGGCCAAAGCATATCCAATACAATATCAATCTTGCTCGCCATTAGTTTCTTTTATCTTGCTTGGAAAAAATTAGAAAAAAAACAATGGGAAGATTCGTATGACTTTTAGCAAATTGATAAGAAATCTCATCTATGCAGCAATGACCGCCTATTGGCCATTATGGATTTTCGGCATTCTGATTTTCCTTGTTGATTTTTTTACTTTTAAATCAAACGCTCAAATATTTATCATTGCAATTCTTTCATTCACCGCCGCGGCCGCGATCTTTCATGAAATCGGACACATTATTGGAATAAAAATTATTGCCAAGATCCCTTTCGGCGCAATTCAAATAATTTCCCGATTGTTTCAGATAACTCTCAATCACCCGCCGATTGAAAAAAATTTTTGGATAATCGTCGCTTCCGGCTCTTTAATGAATATTTTAATAGGCGCTGTCGGCTGGTTCATTGCGCCGGACGCTTCTTATCGTTTTATGTGGACAATATTTCAAATCTCCTTTGGAATTATTAATCTAATGCCGTTTTCTCCGGATGGAGAAAAATTATTCGCTTATTTTAAATATAAAGAACAAATATGAATATTGAATCTCAAAAATTATCAAAAATTTCCGCTACCAAGCTGATTTTCGCATTTTTTATCGGCGTTTTCATCGCGCTTATTATTGCCGGGATTTCTTTTTTTGCGGCTATTGTTGTCGGGGATAGCGTCATCGGCCACTCCTTCAAAATCGGAGGAAATAATTGGTGGACAATGGTTTTGTCGTTTACAAAAAGCGATGAAGGATTTTCCGCCGGTTTTGGCGGCGGAGCAATTTTAATAATTATCGCCGCAGGATTATTCAATGGCGCCGCGTCCGCACTCCTGCAAGCGCGCAGAAACAAAAAAAGCGCCGAACAACCGCGCATAATTTAAAACACATTCTATAAAAATCCTTGCGTCGTATTTATGCCATGGCCCAAATCTTACGGCAATAAAATATTACATCTTTTCATGCGATCGCAAGTTAGTATGTAAATTTGATTTTTACTTTAAATCAAATTTATGCCGCAGATCGAGACCATTGTCTATATCTTTCACGATTAAAAATCGCACATATTGGTGCAGGTTAAACATCTCAACGATAAAATCAATTTCGTTCTTGCATTCATACGGAAAAATAAAAACGCTCCGCTGGAGCGGATAAAAATCCAACCGGCGCAGCATCCCGGCCAGAGCCATTCGCTCGCGCTTAAAACATTCGGGAATGTCAAAAATAACCAATCGCCACAGACCGTCCCATTTTATCGGCTTCTTAATTTTCATTTTATTTGGATGATATTGCAATACTCTTTTCTTTCCTTCATCCGTCAATTCAAGCATTAATATTCCATCGGAATTTTCAATACAGCGAATAACTTTTGACTGATACAATTTTTTAATTGATTCCCGCAGCGTCCGATGATTGATATTTTTCCACTCCTTTGAAGCGCCCTTAATAATGCGAAAGTGGGCGCCTGGTTTTCTTGTAAGCGATAAAGCGGCTCCGGCCGTTAAAAGAAGAATAATTCTTTGCATCACCGGTCCCATTTTTATCGCGTTGTTCTTGTTTATACTTTTTAAGGTTGAATCGTCCGGCATATTATTAAATCCCCGTTCCTAATTTATTCTTTAATTCAACCATTATAACATAAACTTACATCTTTTCAAGCGATCGCAAGTTAATATGTGAATTTGAAAGAGAGGAGCGCAAAAGATTGAAAAATGGATTTTCAAGAAATAAGGGATCGAAATTGTAAAAAAATTATGAATTAAAATTTTCCGATAATTTATAAAATGGGGTAAATAAAATTTCGCTTTTGCCGAGCGTCGTTCTTTGTTCAAACGCCGAAGTAATTATAAAAACGCGCGGAGGCGAGTATTTTGCGATAAAATTTCGCATTGAACGGGTAATTTCGGCTTCTTTAAATCCGGAATACTTCGCCTCAATCGGAATAACTTTACTTCCGTCATCAATTACAAAATCAACTTCCGCCCCGTCTTTTGTTCTCCAAAAATGAATTCGCCGCGCCGAAAAACGAATCGTTTCTTTGAGAATATTATAAACTAGATTCTGAAATATAAAACCAAAATCGTTCGGCTCTTTAATGCCGCCAAAACGATCCAGCGCGTAATTGCGCAAACCGGCGTCGTAAAAATAAAAGATCGGCGCTTTTGTTATTTCTTTGCGAACATTTTTGAAATAAGGAGCAACCTTGCCGATAATAAATGTTTTTTCAAGATACTGAAGATAATTATTAACAGTTTGCGTTGAAATATCCAGAGTTGAGGACAATTCGGAGACATTTGCTAAATTTCCTGTCTGCGCGGCGATAATTTTCATCAATTTTCCAAAGGCTTCCAAATTTTTCACGCCCAAAAGAAATGATGCGTCTTTTTCAAGATAGCTCCGATAAATCTCGTCAATGACTTTTTTCTTTTCCGCAAATTCTTCGGCCAAAACGACTTTCGGATATCCGCCGAAATTCATATATTCTTCCAGATACGCTTTTGTTTTTTCTTTTTCCAAGTCAAAAAAGTCGTTGAGCTTGGCTTCATAACGATAATCGGTTTTAAAATTGACGAACTCTCCAAAAGACAAAGTCGCGACTTCAAAGATCCTTTTCCGGCCGGCCAGCGATTCGTGAATTTTTTCCTTCAACTCAAGACTGCCTGATCCGGACATAATAAATTTGTACGGCAAATTCATATCGTATATTCCCTTTAGGAAAAGACCGGCATTTTCTTTTCTTTGAATCTCGTCAATAAAAACATAGCCTTTGCTTTTGCCGATTTCCAATCCGATCTTGCGCACGAGATTTTCCTGCGAATCAAAAAAATGTTTGTCAGATTCAATGTCAAGATTCAAAAAGACGGTTTTTTCGCCGCCTTTGTCAAGGAATTCTTTGAGCATAAGCATTAAAGTGGTTTTACCGGCTTGACGGGGGCCGGTAATCAGAGTCATTTCTTTTTGCTTTAAATGCTCTTTTAGTTCGTTAAAAACGGTTCTTTTTATCATATCCTTATATTATAGTACGAGAATTTTAAAAGTCAAGTTTGAAAATTCTCGTCATCGTTAACCAACCAGCTTATACCTAAATCTGCAGTCCAATTTGCGATCGCAAATTAATAGGTGAATTTGAAAGAGAAGGGCGTAAAAGATTGAAAAATGGATTTTAAAAAAAATAAGGGCCCGGAGTTGTAAAAAACTCACGAGCCCCAAAAAGGAACAAAAAATTAACTAAATGCCGGGCGCAATCGTTCAAGAATCGCAGCCGAGTCTTTTGCTTTTTCGCTTATGATGATTGTTGCCGCATAATCCGGGCTCAAATATGCTTCAATGATCCGATTAGCGGCAATA
>Ga0209211_10006169_pt1 | contig 17515 bp, 11 predicted proteins | sample RifGroA2_FD_183992 | JGI IMG/M metagenome (GOLD analysis project Ga0209211, IMG submission 183992) | Groundwater microbial communities from Rifle, Colorado, USA - Groundwater A2 (SPAdes) (version 2) | ecosystem: Environmental > Aquatic > Deep subsurface > Groundwater | place: Rifle, Colorado... | reverse complement strand
CCACAGGGTGTGGACCACCCCGCCGATGCCAATGACGGAGAACGCGGGCTCCTTCCGGACCGTCTCCTTGATGACCGCGTCGATCTCAGGGACCTGCTTGTAGGCGATGATGCCGGGGCCGGTCTGGGCTTTGACGAACTTGATCTGGTTGACCCGGTCGTCTTCCTTCACGGGGCGGGTGAACTCGTGCTTGCGGATGCGATCGGCGTCGTAGTCGTCCACGCAGGCGCCCACCATGAGCCCGGTCTGCACGTGCTCGCCCATCTTGAGCCGGTAGACGTAGAAGCAGGGCTTCTTCTCGCGGACGAGGACGCCGTCCTTCAGCATCTTCTCGAAGTTCTCGGCGGCCTTCTTGTACACCGCTTCGGAATGGACGTCCGTCCCCTCCGGGAGGTCGATCTCGGCCTTGGACACGTGCAGGAAGCTCAGGGGCTTCCCCTGGGCGAGTTCCCGGGCCTCCCGGGAGTCGAGGACGTCGTACGGGGGGGCGATGACGTCCTGGGCCCGGCCCGGGGCGGGCCGGATGCCGCAGATGGGGGAGAATAGGGGGAGCTTCTTCATCGTCCCTTCCCTTAGACGTCGTCGCCGTTGATGGCGTGGGTCTTCTTGCCCGTGAGCAGGTAGTCCGCGATCTGCTCGGCGGCCTGCCGCGCCACCGTGATCTGGGCGTCCTTGGTGGACGCCGCGATGTGCGGCGTGCAGATGACGTTATCCATGCCGAAGAAGACGTGCTCGGTGGCCGGCTCCTTGGCGTAGACGTCGACGGCGAGGCCGGCGATGTGCCCGCTCTGCAGGCCCTCCTTGAGGTCGGCTTCCACCATGATGCCGCCGCGGGAGCAGTTGATGATGCGCACGCCCTTCTTCATCTTGGCGATGGCGTCCTTGTTCAGCATACCCTTGGTGGTGTCGCGGATGACCACGTGGTAGGTGATGAAGTCGGATTTGGCGTAGAGCTCGTCCAGGCCGACCATCTGCACGCCCAGCTCGCGGGCGCGCTCGGTGGTCATGACCGGGTCATAGGCGAGCACCTTCATCCGCAGCCCCATGGCCCGGTTGGCCACCACCGCGCCGATGTTGCCGCAGCCGACGACTCCCAGGGTCTTGTCGGTGATTTCGACCCCTTCGAACTTCTTCTTCTCCCACTTGCCCGCATGGGTGGAGGCGTTGGCCTGCGGGATGTGGCGCGCCAGGGCGAACATCATGGCGATGGCGTGTTCCCCGGTGGACACCGTGTTGCCGAAGGGCGTGTTCATGACCAGCACCTTCCGTTCGGTGCAGGCGGCGACGTCGATGTTGTCGACCCCGCTGCCGGCCCGGGCCACGGCCTTGAGCTTCTCGGCGGCCTCGACGAGGTCGGCGGTGAGGGTGGTGGCCGAGCGCACGATGATGGCGGAGTAGTCCTTGATGCAGGACTTGAGCTCGGCCGGCTTCATGCCGGTCTTGACCACCGGATGGAGTCCCCGCTCCTTGAGGACCTTCTCGCAGATCCCGTCGGCTTTGTCGGCGATGAGGACCTTGTTCATTTCACGCTCTCCTTGCAGTATTCAGCGGCGACCGCGTCGTACGCCCAATCCAGCCACGCGGTGAGGGCCTGCACGTCGGAGGCCTCCACGGTGGCGCCGCACCAGACGCGGATTCCCGCGGGGGCCTTGCCGTAGGAGTTGATGTCGTGGGCCACTCCCTCTTTGTCCAGCAGGGAGGTGATCTTCTTGGCGGCCTTGGTCTTCTCATCGTCGGACAGCTTGAGGAACCAGTCCGCGGTGATCTTGAGGCAGACCGAGGTGTTGGAGCGGATCTCCTTGGTCTCGGCCAAAAAGTCCACCCAGTCGGTCTTTTCGACCCAGCGCTCCAGGGCCGCGAGGTTCGCGGTGGAGCGGGCCACGAGGCCCTTGAGGCCGCCGATGGTATCCGCCCACTTCAGGGCGTCGATGGCGTCCTCCACGCAGAGCATGGAGGGGGTGTTGACCGTGTTGTACTCGAGCTCGCCCGGCTTGAGCTTCCCTTCCGCGCTGAGGCGGAAGATCTTGGGGAGCGGCCAGGGCACCCGGGGCTCGTTCTCGGTCATGCGCTGCACCGCGCGGGGCGAGAGGATGATGACCCCGTGGGCCGCCTCGCCGCCCAGCACCTTCTGCCAGGAGAAGGTGATGACGTCGAGCTTGGACCAGTCCAGCTCCATGGCGAAGATGCCGGAGGTGGCGTCGCAGATGGTGAGGCCTTCCCGGGCGGGGGAGATCCAGTCCAGGTTCGGGACCTTCACCCCGGAGGTCGTGCCGTTGGCCGTGAAGATGACGTCGTGCTTGGGGTCGGCCTGCTTGAGGTCGGGGATCTTGCCGTAGTCCGCCTTGAATTCGCGCACCTTGGGCAGCTTGAGGTATTTGACCGCATCGGTGATCCAGCCCTTGCCGAAGGACTCCCAGCCGAAGATATCGACCGGCCGGGGCCCCAGCAAGGTCCACATGGCCAGCTCGACCGCCCCGGTGTCGGACCCGGCGACGGTCCCGATCCGGTAGTCGGCGGGCAGGCCCAGGACCTTCTTCATGCGGTCCGAGCACTCCTGCAGGCGGGCCTTGCCTTCCTTGGAGCGGTGGGACCGGCCCACCAGGGCGTTCTTCAGGGCGTCGACCGTCCAGCCGGGCCTCTTGGCGCAGGGTCCCGACGAGAAATGGGGGCACTTCGTCTTCACGGTGGGCTTGTTCATCCGCTTCCTCCTGAATTCTCCAATAATATCATGCTAGTGTAGTGCGTCACAAATCCCTTTGCTTTCGTCATCCGGCGCGAGAGGCTGTGTCATGATGCCCGTCCGTGAGTCGTCACCCCGGCGGAAGCCGGGGTCCAGGCGCCAGAAGTCACCAGTCCGAACCTTTTGGGCGACTGTGCCCGGGCACAGTCCGGGGGGGGCCCCCGCTGGATAAAATGGACGCGCCAGCAACGCCCAGTGTAGTGAGTCATAGGTCCGATCACATTCGTCACCCCAGGCTTGACCGGGTCCAGTCTGACGGCTTAACGGCAACTCCTGGGTCCCGGCTTTCGCCGGGACGACGAAGCGGGCGATGTAAAGAAGCGTTGGACGCACTACACTTCTCAGCGGCGCAGCAGGCGCGAGGCCGCGCTCTCCTCTTCGATCACCGCGTCGGGACGCCGCAAAGCCTTGCGGTTGACGCTGCCCGTGAGGGAGAAAGCTTGGCCCCCCAGCAGCGTGACGACCCACCGAGCCCCCCCGGGTCCCCGGTCGAGGGCATAGGCCACGTCGAGCCGGAGGACGCCGCCGGCGGCGGAGCGGGACGGGGAGATGCGCAGTCCCGCCCCGATGTCCGTCTTGAGCCGCCGGAAATCCCCGCCTTCGCCCGCCATGGAGCCGGTGTCGAGGAACAGGACCCCGCCCAGATAGATGACGTGCAGTAGGTCCCGGTCCCAGAAGACCCGGTCCTCGAAGTTCAGGAGCAGGGAGCGTCCTCCCGTGAAGCTGTTGTTCCGATAGCCCCGCAGCCCCGTGTCGCCGCCGAGGATCAGCTGCCGCTCCCGGTCCAGCCGCCGGCTGGTGTTGTATTCCAGATGGCTGACCCAGGTCTGGGGCAGCGGCCATCCCGTCTTCCAGAAGAGGTTGCAGTTGGCGAAGAACAGGACGTTCTCGGGCGACCCGCCGGCGGTCCGCCCCTCCAGCCCGGCCTGTGCCAGGACGAACCTCCCGGGGCCCAGCGCGAGCCCCTGTTGATCCATGGCTGAGAAGGCGAACCGGTCGCGGTCGGAGCCCCAGGACCGGAGCAGCGGTCCCCCGGAGAGCGTGAGCTCGTTGCCCAGGTTGAAGTCCTCCACCCGCTGCATCCGGTCGATGTTGATCTCCTTGAGGAAGCGGGCCTGGACCCAGGAGTATCCCAGCACGGGTCCGGACAGGTTCCGGTCCGGGGGCAGGGAGCCCGGGGCGGTCTCGGACGTGGCGGCGAAACGGCTGCGCTCGAACCGGGCGCCCAGGCTGAGGCGCTGGACGAACCCGTCCCACGACGGCAGGCGGACGGCTCCGGCCGCGTGCAGCGTCCGGAAGTCCTGGTCGAAGCGGGTGGTCTCCTCCGCGTTCTGATACAGGGTCTCTTCCTGGTTGATCCGGGCGAACAGGAGGTCGTTGGCATGCGCGGTGTCGAGCGCGAAGAAGGGGCGGTTCAGATGCAGGCCGATCTCATCGCCCCGCGAGGTGTCCGCCAGCTGGACGGTCATGCGCTCGCGGGTGCCCCCCAGCCGCGGGTCGCCGTAGCGGAGTTCGTTGCGGTGCTCGGACGGGCGTTCGGTATGGAAGAGGCTCACCGATTTCCCCGTCCCCAAAATATTGCGCTCCCGGATCCCGTAGAGGATGAAGCGGTCCCCCCCTTCGGTCCCGAAGCCCGCCTGAGGCTGGAGCGTCCAGGAGTCCTGGGTGCGGACGATCCCGGACTCCCAGACCTCCGCCCTGCGTATGAAGGGCAGGGCGCGCAGGTTGCGCTCCGTCTGGATCGCGGCGCTGGGATCCCAGCGCTCGCGCAGCGGCGGCAGGACTTCGCGCTCCACCACGCTCTCCCGCGTCATGACGTGTATCCGGTTGGCGAAGCGGAACAGCCACCAGTCCTCGCCCGGCACGGACGGGTCGAAGACGTTGCGGCGCTCGAAAGCCAGGGGTCGTCCCGGGGTCCCATCCGCCGCCGCGGCCGCCGGCGACGCCGCGAGGGCCAGCAGCAGCCCGGCGGCGGCTCCGGCCCTCATCCGCCTTCGCGGAGCCGTTCGAGGATCGTGGCGGTGGCGTGGGAGCGGTTCAGGGTATAGAAGTGGATGCCGGGGGCGCCGCGCTGCAGGAGTTCCCGGCACTGCCGCACGGCGTAATCGATCCCGTAGCGGAGCACGGCCTCCGGGTCGTCGGCGATGGGCGCCAGGTCCCGGAGCATCGGCTCCGGCAGCCGGGTGCCGCACATGGCGGTGAACTTCTGGAGCTGCTTGAAGTTCGTCACCGGCATGATCCCGGGCACGATGGGGATGGCGATCCCCGCCGCGCGGGCCCGGGCGGTGAAATCGAAGTAGGAGGCGTTGTCGAAAAAGAGCTGGGTGATGGCCCAGTCCGCGCCGGCCTCCGTCTTCTCCCGGAACCGCCGCAGGTCCTCCTCCGGCGAGGGCGACTCCGGGTGCTTCTCGGGATAGGCCGCCACGGCCACCGAGGACCCGCCGTGGGAGCGGATGAGGCGCACCAGGTCGGCCGCGTGGGGGATGGGCCCCGGCCCCGCCCCGGGCGCCAGGTCCTTGGGCAGGTCGCCGCGCAGGGCGACGATGTTCTCGATCCCGAAGGAGCGGATCCGTCCGAGGAGCGCCGCGATCTCGGCCGGGGTATGGGCGACGCAGGTCAGGTGGGCGGCGGTCTCCAGTCCCAGTTCGTTCTTGATCGCGCCCGCGGTCTCGATGGTGCGCTCCCGGGCGCTCCCCCCCGCCCCGTAGGTCATGGTGACGAAGCCGGGGCGCAGGAGCTTTAGCGCGCGGACGGTCTCCTTGAAACGCGCCAGGTCGGATTCGTTCTTGGGCAGGAAGAACTCGAACGAGAAGACCGGCTCGCCGCCCCGGAACAGGTCGGGGATCCTCATTTACCGGCGGGTTTGTCGGGCGGGAGGGAGTTGATCCGGGAGACGCTGTTCTCGATGAGGCGCTGGTACTCGCCCACCATGTCCGGGTCGCTGTTGACCGCGAGCGCGAGCTTGTAGTCCGATGCCGCGTTCTCGAAATGCCCGAGGTTGACGTAGGCGGAGGCGCGGTTCCGGTAGAAGCGGTCGTAGTCCGGATGCAGTTCGATGGCGCGGCTGAAGTCCTCGATGGCTTCCTTGAACCTCTTGCGGGAGAATTCGCAGAGGCCGAGCCCGTTGTGCGCGGCCGCTTCGAGCGGGGAGATCTTGATGGCCTGCTTGTAGTTGTCCGCCGCCAAGTCGCTCTTCTTCATGAAGTACCGGATGTTCCCGGCCTTGATGTAGGTCTCGGGGCTGGGGTCCTTCCCCTGGGCCTTGAGGGCCTGGATCGAGAAGGCCAGGGCGTCCGGGAACTTCCCGCGGGCGGTCAGGAGGGTGATGAGGATGTTGTAGGTCAGCGGGTCGCTGGCGTCGAGCTGGACCGCCCGCCGCAGGTCCTGCTCGGCCCCGTCCAGGGAGTTCTGGGCCTCCAGCGCGGCCGCGCGCGCCATATAGGCCGCGGTCAGCTTGGCGTCGTACTCCATGGCGCGGGTGAACTCGATGATCGCCCGGTCGAAATGCCCCGCGTTGTGGAGCGCGTCGCCGCGCACGAGATAGGTGTAGGGGTCGTCCCCGTCGCGGTCGAGCTGCTTCTCCATCTCCTGGATGCGCGCGTGGAAGTCGGAGCCGGGTCCCGGGTCCTCCCCCATCGTGATGTCGGCGCTCTTGATGAGCGGGTCGAGGGAGATGGCTTCCCGGTAGGCGCGGTCGGCCTGCTTGTACTGGCGGAGCGCCGCGTGCGTGATCGAGCGGGCCAGGAGGACCTGGGGGAAGCGGGGTCCGATGCGGTCCGCGTCGCCGAGGTCCTTGGCGGCGCGGTTGAAATCCCCGACGGCCATGTAGGCCAGACCGCGCTGGACGAGGGCCGGCACGAACTCGGGGTCGCTGACCAGCGCCTCGTTGCAGGCGCTCAAGGCGCGCTTGGGCTCGTGGAAGAGCCGGCGCGCGTGGCAGAGCAGGGTCCTCGCCACGATGGGCCGGGGGTCGAGGTCCGCGGCCTCGGAGAGGTCGGAGATCGCCCTCCGGTATTCGCCCAGGGACCCGTAGGCCAAGCCGCGATAGAGGAAGGCCTTGGGGTTGCGCCGGTCGCGGGAGATCGCTTCGTCCAGTTCTCGGATCGCCTGCGGGGCGGCCCTCATGCGGAGGCGGAGGAAGCCCAAGGTCGAGTAGAGTTCGGAGGATTTTGGGTTCTCCTTCAGGCCGTATTCGATCTCCTTCTGGGCCTGGGTCACGTCTCCGAGCGAAAAGAACGCTTCGGCGAGGTAGCGGTGGACCTGGTCCGCGGGGGCCTTGAGGGCCAGCGCGTGGCGCAGGGATTCGATCGCTTCCCAGTAGCGGCCCTGGCGCAGCCGTCCCCGGCCGAGATGGAACCGGTAGTCCGGCTCCCCGCGTTTCAGGGAGACCGCTTTCGTGAAGTCCTCTACCGCCTTGTCGAAATCCTCGAAGGCTTCGGCGTAGACGTAGCCCCGGCTGTCGTAGGCCTCGGCCAGGTTGGGGTCCGCGTGTATGGCGGCGCTGAAGTCCTTCAGAGCCTCCTGGTAGGCCTTCTGCTTGAGGCGGAGGGTGCCGCGCGCCACCAGGGCGGGGGCGTAATACATGTTCAAGGCGACGGCCTGGCCGAAATCCGTGAGGGCTTTCGGGTCCTGGTTCATGTGCAGGTAGAGGTTGCCCCGGGCGGTCCAGAGGTGCGGGGAGCCCGAGCTGGTCTTGACCGCTTCCGTGAGGTCGCCGAGGGCCTTCTCGTCGGAACCGAGGCCCTGGAACGAGCGGGCCCGGCCCAGGAGGGCTTCGGATACGGCTTCAGGCCGCCGGGCCGGCGCCAGGGTTTTCGCGGCGTCGAGGGCCTTGGTGTACATCCGGGCGGCTTCGTTGTACTGGGCGGCTTCCATGAAGCGCTTGCCCATGCCCATGGCGGCGGGATGGTCGGGGAGGTCCAGCTTGAGCGTCATCCGGAAGTCGGCCAGCCCGGATTCCACCTCTCCCCGCCGGATGCGGATCTCGCCCCGGTTGTAGAGCGGAGCGTAGTCGTCCGGGTCCGACCGGATCGCGGACTCGAAGTCCTTGTCCGACAGCAGTCCCTTGCCCGACTTGATATAGACGATGGCGCGGCCCAGGAAGGCGAAGGAGTACTCCGGCTGGAGGAGGATCGCCTTCGAATAGGCGGCCGTGGCCCGGGAGGAATCCCCCTCGGCCGCGAAAATGACCCCGAGCATGGCGTAGGCCAGGGCGAACTCGCGGTTGCCGTTGAGCACCCCGGTGAACTCCTTCTTCGCGGCCGCGGCCTGCCCGGAATCGAAGAGCGCGCGGCCCAGGTGGTAGCGGGCCAGGAGGTAGGCCGGGGCGAGCTTCAGGGCCTTTTGGAAATCCGCGATCGCCGCTTTCGGCTCGCCGGCGGCGCGCCGGGCCTTGCCCCGGCCGACCAGCGCGTCGACGTGCTCGGCGTCGAGCGAAAGGGCCTTCTCGAAATCGGAGAGCGCCCCGGCGAGGTCTCCGGAGAGGAGGCGGAGGTTGCCCCGGGCGGTCAGGGCTTCCGCGTCCCGGGCCCGGAGTTCCTTGAGCCCGTGCCCGATGTCGTAGAGCATCCCGCTGCGGTCGCCCATGGCGTGCCGGACCTGCGCCCGCGCGGCGTGGGCGGCCAGCAGGCGGCTGTCGTCGGAGATGGCGCTGGAAAGGGCCGTGAGGGCGTCCTTGAACTCGCCCCGGCGGTAGAACTTCATCCCCTGCGTGTAGAATTCGCGGGCTTTGGTCCCGGTCGCGGCCTCGGCCGGGGCAGGCCGGACCGGCACCAGGCAGAAGCCGGCCAGGAAGAGGAGCGGGATCTTGTCGAGATGCCGAGCCATTCGCGCTGTGCTCATCAATATAAGCGGTTCATGTTACGGATTCAAGTCAGTCGCGCCCCGGGATCCTATTCGGAGACCTTGACGCGCAGCCGGATGTCCTCGAGCACCGCGGCTACGGCTTCGCAGCGTTCGCGCGGTCCTTCGTAGACGGTCGCCGAACCCTTGTTATGCACTTCCCAGGAGAATCTGCGGGCCGCGGAGAGGGTGCAGTGCGTGGCCTTCAGGAGCTGACGCTCGACTTCGTCGAAGCTGTGACAGTCGCAGTTGAACAGGATCACGCGCCAGCCGTAGCCGGACTCGGTCGTGTCGGTGGGAGAGGCTTCCTCCCGGATCTGCGTGGCCATGGGAGCATTATATATATCTCTTGACAAAAAAATCTTGTCGGCCAATACTAACAATGTCGCCATTTCGTTCTATTTAGTAGGGCCGGCCGTGAGCGGGAGGGATTTCATGGTCAGATCGCGACGCATCGCCACGCGCGTTTCGGCCGCGGCGCTGGTCCTTTTCCTCCTCATCTCCCCCGTACAGGCCGGCCCCTTGAGCGATTTCGGAGACAAGATAAAGAAGGGATTCGAAGACCTGGTCAAGGATGTGAAGGAGGGCCTCGAGGACCTTTTCGGGGGCGGGAGCGGACGCCGGGACGGAGACGGCGATCGCAGCAATCCCCAGAATCAGAACAACAACAACGGGCAGGGCACCGGGATCGACCACGGCGAAGACGGCGGCGACGACGGCGACGACGACGGCGCCTCGGAGCCCGGCAGTCCGGGACCCAGCGGCACCAGCGCCCCCGTGCCGGGCGGGGGCGCTCCGCCGCCGCCCCCCCCCGACACCTCCTCTCCTCCCCCGCCCCAGGACGAGGGTAATTCCGAACCCCCGCCTCCCCCGGACGACACGGAGAGGACCGGAGAAAAGTCCCAGGACAAGCCCAACGACGCCGCCTGGGAGAAGCAGGACCTCGCTCCCAAACCTCAGCTCGACACGCTGGCGCCCGCCCCGGAGTCCAGCGCCACGGAGCAGCCGTATTCCCTCGCCCAGATCGTGCGGCAGCGTGAGGGCGTGGTGCGCAGTTCCCGCGAGAACATCATGAGCCGCCTGCAGACCGACTTCGCCGGGGCGGACCCTTCCCGCAACGGGCGCGGCGGCTCCCTGTCCGGCCCGGCCGGCTCGACCGCCGCGGCCGCCGAGGCGGCGCGCCGGCGCGCCGATGCCGGGGGCCACACCGGGCAGGGGCGCGGCATCTATGTGGACGCGGGCGCGCTGGGGGCCGGGGCTCCCGGGGGGCGCCTGCCGCGGCAGGAGGCTTTCCAGTCCCGCGCGGACGCCGCGCAGATGAAGATGCGTTTCGGGGATTACCGCTCGGCCATCGGTGAGGCCGACCAGGCGATCCGGCTGGATCCCGGCTCCGCGGCCGGCTACCTCCTGAAGGCGCGGATATTGAACCGGATGGGCCGTTTCGCCGAGGCCGAGCTGCAGGCCGCGAAAGCCGTCGAGCTGAGCGGCGACGACGCCGCGCGGGCCGAGGCTCTCCAGGAACTGGCCTGGGCCCAGCTCAACCAGGGCAAGACCCAGGACGCCCTCGCCAACTCCGTGGCGGCGGTCCGCGCCGGCAAGGCCGCCGGCCTGAAGGAGATCACGGCCAAGGCCCTGGTCACCCAGGCCTTCGCCTGCGAGAGGCTGAACAACCGGGAATGCACGCTCGCGGCCCTGGACGAGGCGGCCAAGCTGGACTCCCGCTTCCAGCGCTACCTCGACCTCGCGAAGGCGGGCAAGAGGATCTTCGATCCCAACGCCGAGGACAGCTGGAAGCTCCTGGAAGCCGTGGCCGAAGCCGGCGGCGCGGAGTCGCAGTCCGGGTTCCCCTGGCTGCCGCTGGCGGGCGGCCTGGGCCTCTCCGGCGCCGCCGGGGCCTGGTTCCTGCGCCGGCGTTCGCGGCGCCGCGCGGGGGCCGTGGTCCGGATCCCCGGCGCCCCCGGGCCCGCCGCTTCCGCCCCCGCGGCGGACCTGCTCGGCGGGAAATACCAGCTCATCCGGGTCATCGGCACGGGCGCGGGCGGGCAGGTGTGGGAGGCCCACGACCATTCGCTCGACCGTTCCGCTGTGTTCAAGCGACTGGCGGCGGGGTCTCCTCCCGCCGCGGCCGGGACGGGCGCCGCTTCCGGCCGGGAGCAAGACCTCCAGGTCGCCCGCGCCCTCGCCACGCTGAACCACCCCAACGTCGTAGACATCTACGAGGTGCTGGACCTCCCGGCGGGCCTGCATCTGGTCCTGGAACGCATGGAAGGGGAGACGGTCCGCCAACTGCTGACCCGCAGCGGCCGCCTCCCTCTCGCCGAGGTCAAGCGCATCCTGAAGTCCGTCTGCGTCGCCCTGGAGTTCATCCACAGCCGGGGGATCGTGCACCGGAACCTGAAGCCCTCCAACATCATGATGACCGCCCAGGGGTTCGTGAAGGTCATGGACATCGCGCTGCCCGGCCGGCCCCTGGACGGGACGGCGTATCAGGCTCCCGAGGCCGAGCGCGGGATGCTGGGGCTCTCGGTCGACTTATACGCTCTGGGAGCGTGCTTCCATGAGATGCTGACGGGCGCGCCCCCGCCGCGCGCCGGCAGCCGCGCCTCGGCCAAGGTCCCCGGGCTGGACCCCGAGATGGACCGCTTCATCGAACGGGCGCTCGCCGAGGACCCCGCCCGGCGCATCGCGAGCGTGCGGGAGTTCGCGGCGCAGCTGGCCGGGCTTCCGGACTCCGCCAAGTGATGCTGCGCCTGAACCTGCTCCTCGCGCTGGCGGCCCTTGTTCCGCCGGCCGCATCCGCGCAGGCGACGGGCGAGGCGGAGCTCTCCAGCCAGGAGCAGGTCGCGCTGGACCACATCGACGCCGCCAAGGAGAGGCTCGGCCGGCGGGATTTCGCCGGGGCGGTGGTTGAGGCGGACCAGGCCCTCCGCCTGGAGCCCAACAACCCCAAGGCGTACAACCTCAAGGCCACCGCGCTCAACCGTCTGTCCCGGTTCGACGACGCGGAGGCGGTCTCCCTCCGGTCCCTGCGCATCCGCAAGGACGGCAATTCGGCGGCGTACGACAACCTGGCCTGGGCCCAGTTGAACCTCGGCCGGCTGTCGGAGGCGGAACTGAGCGCGGCCCAGGCCATCGCCGCCAATCCCGACAACGCGCAGGCCTACGCCATCCGCGCCTACGCCCGCGAAGGCGCGGGGGGCGCGCGCGGGGACATCCTCGCCGACATCCAGAAAGCGGCGGAGCTCTCGCCGAGCGTGTTCGGCGAGCATCTGGCCATCGCCAGGAAGGGCGGGCGGATGTTCCGCCACGAGAAGTCCCAGGCCCTGGGCCAGGCCGGCGCGAGCGTGCTGGGCGGCGCGGGGGCCTCCGTGCTGGTCCTGGCGGTGCTCTTCGCCGCGGGGGGGCTGTCCTGGCTGCTCTACAGCACCTGGGGGAAGATCTCGGCCGAGGAGCCGGCCGCGGCGTCCCCGGCGCCCGCCGCGGCGTCGAGCGACGATCCGGCGGGACTGCTGGCGGGGAAGTACCGCATGAACCGCGTCATCGGTCACGGGGGCATGGGGCAGGTATGGGAAGGCACGGACGTCACCCTCGGGCGGGTCGTCGCCCTGAAGAAGATGAGCATGGACCTGGGCAGGATGGGCTCCAAGGTCCGGGAGTACTATCTCAAGGAAGCGCGCACGGTCGCGTCGCTCCACCATCCCCACATCATCGGCATCTACGAGATCCTGGACCTCAAGTCCGGACTCTATCTCGTGTTCGAGATGGCGAAAGGCAAGACCGTACAGCAGATCCTGGCTGAGTGCCGGCTCCTGCCCCTGGGACAGGCCAACGCCATCCTCCAGCCGGTCTGCGAGGCCCTCGACTACGCGCATGCGCTCGGGGTGGTCCACCGGGACCTCAAGCCGTCCAACATCATGCTCACCGAGCAGGGCTTCGTGAAGGTGATGGATTTCGGCATCGCGCGCAAGATCACCGAGAAAGTCGACTCCGGGAACGGCGACGCCGGGCCCCAGCGGGATCCGCGGGGGATACTCATGGACCATACCCGGACCATCGTGGGGACGCCCATCTACATGGCCCCCGAGGCCGAGCAGGGACTGGTCAGCCCGGTCTCCGACATCTACTCCCTGGGGATATGCCTCTACGAGATGGTCACGGGCCGCCTGCCCTATGCGCCCAAGTCCGGCATGACCGTGAAGCTCGAGCGCGGCTATCCGAAGCCGACGTCCCTGGTCTCGAACCTGCCCCTGCCGATGGACGACCTCATCTACGATGCGCTGGAGCCGAATCCCGAGAAGCGGCTGCCTTCCGCCCGCCAGTTCCTGACCCGTCTCCTGCAGGCGTCCCAGTGATACTCCGCGGGCGCGAGGCCCGCGGCATCTTGACGACGGCGGGTGTGCCCGGGCACAGTTGCTCCTCCGCACCCCCCAGGGGTGCGGTATCCGCCGGAGGAAAACGGAATGAAGCGCCCGACGCTCGCGAGAGCGTCGGGCGCAGGCAAAGTGCGGAGAGGAAGGGATTCGAACCCTTGAAACGGGTTTACCCCGTTTAACGGTTTAGCAAACCGTCCCCTTCAGCCACTCGGGCACCTCTCCGTCGGCCAGCATATTATCTTTTCCCCCCCCCGTCTTACAACCGGATAGGTCCATTGTCGGGCCGGGGCTGGGTCTTTCCGCTCATAAGGGAAGCCGCCCTCTGGAAGTATGATCTCCTCATGACCAAGAACCGCCTGCTTTGCCGTTGTCTGGCCGCCCTGCTGTGCGCCGCGCTCCCCCTGTCCGCCTCCGCGGGGGCCGCGCAGGTCTCCGTCGGGGCCGCCGCCGTCCAGAATCCGCTCAGCGGAGCCGCGGCTGCCGGCGCCATCCCCCGGGATTTCCTGCAGTCCCTGGACCGGCTCCTGACCCGGACCGAGACGCTTCTGGGATCCCCCCTGCCGCAGGTCCCCACCCTCGAGGCCTCGGTCCTGGGCGGAGCGCCGCAGACCCGCCTGGAGGCCTCGCGGGCGGCCGACGCCGCGGAACTGCTCTCCCGCGCGGCCCTGGCGACTCCGGTCGGCGCCGCGGCGGAACTGCCGGGCGCGGCGGCCGCCCGGGTCCTGGTCAAGTCCCTGGCCGATCCCGCCGCGCGGGCGCGCGTCGTCGCCGCCCTGCGCGTCCAGGGCGGCGCGGCGGCCGGCCTCGCGGACCGGATCGAATCCCTGGGTGACGGCGGGCCGGGCGCTCCGCTCCTCGCGAAACTCGCGGAGGGGCTCTCCTCCGGCCTGGACGCGGGGATGGTCGGCGAGTCCCTGGCGATGATCTTCGACGGAGGCGCGGCGGCGTCGGACGCGTCTCCCGAGGCCTTCGCCGCGACCGCCGAGCGCCTGTTCTCGGCGGGGCGCCTGTCCGGGGACGAGCGCGCCCCCGTCGTCTATGCGAACCGCCTCGCCAAGGCGGGCACGATACTCCCCGAGGGCGTGCCGGCCGACGACGAGATCCGCGGCCGCATGGAGCTCTCCCCCCTCACCAACCCGGAGCGGGAGCGGGTCGTGGTGGAACTCTTCAAGAAGGCCGGCGCCCGCGCCGAGGACATCCAGATCCAGGACCTCGGCCGCAACCGGCACAATTTCCTGGTCGTGAAAAAGGGCCGGACCGACCGGGTGGTGGTCGTCGGGTCGCATCACGACAAGGTCTCGGTCGGCGCCGGTACGATCGACAACTGGACCGGGACCACGATGGTCATCAATCTCTACCAGGCGCTCAAGGACGTGGAGACCGACGCCACCTACGTGTTCGCGGTGTTCGGGGGCGAGGAGGAGGGTCTCGTGGGTTCCCGCGAGTACGTCCGCGGGCTGGACAAGGCCCAGCGCGCCAAGATCGATTCCATGGTGAACCTCGACACCCTGGCGGTGGACGGGACCTTCTCCTGGAAGAACGGTTCGGCCAAGGTCCTGCTCGACAAGATCAAGAAGGTCGCCCTGGAGGCCTTGCTCAAGGTGGAGGACATGGTGCTCTACGGCGGGGACGCGGACTCGACCCCCTTCAACCGCATCGGGATCCCCGCCATGTCCATCTTCGGCGCGTCCAACGCCGTGATCTGGGACATCATCCACAGCGCCAACGACACGATGGCCGCGTTCTCCCTGCCCCACTACAAGAACGCCTATCTGCTGGTGCTGGCCCTGCTCAAGAAGCTCGACTTGGAGCCGGTCCGGCCGTCGGCGCCGGCCCGGGCGGCGGCCTGGATGGCGGGCGCCATCCGGTCCGCTTTCCCCGCTTGACCGCGCCGCTCCTCCGGGCGGGTCTGGTCCTCGCCTCCTGCGGACCGCTGCTCGCGGTCTGGCCGGGGACGGCCTCCCTCTACACCCTGCCCAAGCTCCTCGTGCTCTCGCTCGGAGCCGCGGTCGCGAGCGCGGGGGCTTTGCGGGACGACGACGCCGAGGACCGGAAGGCCGCGCGGAGTCCCGGTCCCGGCATATTGGGTCCGATCGCCGCCGTCCTCGGGGCGCTCGTGCTGTCGACGGCGCTCTCCCAGAACCCGCCGGTGAGCGTCCTGGGCGAGTACTCCCAGCACAGCCATGGCCTTCTGCCGCTGGCGCTCTGCGCCGTCATCGCGGCCCTCGCGCAGAGCGCGGGGCTGGCGGCGGCCCGCGGACTGCTCAAAGCGGGAGCCTTCGCCGGCGCCGCTCTCTCCGCCTATGGGCTGGCCCAGCTGGCGGGCCTGGATCCTCTGCTGAAGCTCGTGGGCGGCCTGCCCGAGGGGCGCGTCGTTTCCCTGGTCGGAAGTCCGGTGAGTCTCGGCTGCTGTCTGGCCATGCTGCTGCCCTGGCAACTGGGCCTGGCCCTGGACGGCGAGACTCCGGGGAAGCGCCGGGTCGGAGCCCTCTCGGCGGCGCTCACGGTCGCCGGCCTCTGGGTCACGGTCTCCCGCGGCGCCTGGCTGGCGGCGGCGGTCGGCGCGGGGTGCTATCTGTTCTGGACCGGCCGCTGCGCGGGCTCACGCCTGCGGCTCGCGGTCCTCGGCGCCGCGGCGGCGGCGGCGATCGCGGCCGCGGCGCTGACCATCCCGTCCTGGCACGCCCGGGGCACATTCGAATCGGATGCGGCCCGGCTCGGCGTGTGGAAGGCCGCTTGGCGGATGTCCCTGGCGCATCCCGTATCCGGCGTGGGTCCGGACGCTTTCCAGGTGATGCTGGGACGGTTCAAGGGAGAAGACTTCGTCCGCTCCCGTGGACCGACGGGCAGCCAGGTCCACGCGCACAACGATTTCCTGGAAGTCCTGGCCGTGAGCGGCGTCCTGGGTCTGGCGGCGTATCTCTGGCTGCTCCTGGCCGCCTGGCGCAGGCTCCGGGGCGCTCTGCGCGACGATACGGCTCGGTCCCCGGCCGCCGCCTCGGGCGCCGCGCTGGCCGCCGCTTTCGTCTTCGCCAAATTCAATCCGGTTCCGCTCGCCGGCCTGGCTCTGGCGGCCGCGGCGCTGGGGACCTTGGACCCCAGGGGAGCCCGCTCTCGCGGGATCGCCCGCGCGTCCCTGCTCTTCTCCGCGGTCGCGGTCGCGGCGTCGGTCTGGCTCCTGACGGCGGACCGCTCCTGCCTGCGGGCGATGCGGGCCCAGCAGGCGGGCCGGCCGCAGGACGCTCTCGCGGCCTATGCCGCCGCCACCCGACTGAACCCGTTCGAGCTCCGCTACGGTCTCCGGCGGGTGGGGCTGCTCCGCGAGCTGGCCCGCTCCGAGGACGATCCCCTCCGGCGCCGCGCCCTTCTGGAGGAGGCTGTGCGGGCGTCCCGCGTCCTCGTCCGCTGGAACCCTCTGGAGGCCGAGGCCCAGCACGCCTTGGGCGGCTCGCTGGCCGCGCTCACGCTGCAGGGCGGGGCCGACGGCATGAGGGAGTCCGCGGAGGCGCTGGAACGGGGCCTGCGCGCCGATTGGAGCCATCGCCCGCTGATCGAGACCCGGCTCAAGCTGGCCGCTCTGCGCGGAGCCCGGGACGCCGCCGCCGACTCGACCCGGCGCCTCGCCGAACTGGACGCCCTGACCCCCGGGCGCTAGATAAAATGGACGAGCCAGCAACCCCGGCGTAGTGAGTCATAAGTCCAATCACATTCGTCACCCCGGCTTACACTAGCCGGCCCGCTCCACCTGCTTGACCGCGCCGCGGCAGAACATGCAGAAGCGGTCCATGCAGCTCGGGCAGAACCAGGCCTGGCATTTCTCGCAGCGGTACCACTTGCTGACGAGGGCAAGCGGCTTGCGGCATTTGTCGCAGTTCTCTCGGCTCATCGCGGTCCTCCGTTCATTGTGATCGGAACTGCACGTGCACCCGCAAAAACCGCTCCCGGAACCCCGGGGGCAGCGGCGGCAGCGGGGCGGTCTCCTTGACCGCGCTCATCGCCGCGTAGTCGGTGCCGCGGTCTCCGGAGGTGTATTCGATGCGCAGGTCCACGATGCTGCCGTCGGCGAGGATGGTGAAGAGGATCCCCAGTTCGACCGTCTCCTGCGGCATGCGCTTGGACCAGCGATCCCACAGCGCGGAGCGCAGTTGGGCGAGGTACCAGGGATACGGGAAATCCGCCAGGTCCGCCGACACCTCCGCGGACGGACCGGCGGGTCCGGGAGCCACCTTCCCGGAGGTCCCCGGCGCCGCCTCCGGCGCCGCGGGCTTGGCGGGCGTCGGCGTCTTCGCCGGGGTCTCGACCGCCCCCGGCAGGAAGCTGGGCCGCGGCAGCGGTTTCTTCGGGCCTTTCAGCGGGAAGGCGTCGGGCTCGGTCAGCGGGGCGGTCTTGGCGGGGACGGGTTTCTCGGCGGGCCCGGCGGCCGGCTTGGCCTCTTCGGGGCGGGTCCGGTTGATGATGGCGCTCGTGTTCCCGATGAAGTCGATCCGGTAGACCTGTTCCGGGGCCTTCCCCATGTGCGGCAGGATCAGGGCCAGGGCCAGGACGAGCGCTCCGTGCGCCG